>Ga0247719_1000456_pt1 | contig 24773 bp, 20 predicted proteins | sample 41E_DmetaG_FD_189046 | JGI IMG/M metagenome (GOLD analysis project Ga0247719, IMG submission 189046) | Soil microbial communities from hillslope of Landscape Evolution Observatory, University of Arizona, Oracle, AZ, United States - 4-1-E_D | ecosystem: Engineered > Artificial ecosystem >...
GACGAGGATCAGGTCGGCGACGGCAAGGGCGTCGACCGTCTCGCCGCTGCCTGGGCGGAGCGCCGCAAGGTGCCGCAGGTCGCGTTCGGCCTCGACAAAAGACTCGGCGCTCGGGCCGGGTTCAGGCGCAACGAGCAGATGCTCTCGCTCAATCCACGCTATCTCGTCGCCTTCGCCGGCAACGGCGTGCTGGAGCGCCTCGTCATCCAGGCGAAGGAGAAGGGTGTCACCGTCGTCGACCGACGCGGCCCGCTCGGGACGCATCCGAAGCGGGCGGCGCGCTTGGCCGCGGCGGCCTAGTGACCTGGCTGGGCCGGCTCCGGCCGGTCCGGCTTGCCCAGCTTTGTCACTATTTCTTGCCTCGGATGCCATTGGAAACCGGATGCCCAAGGAGCAGGGCTATGCCTCAGCCGAGCTCATCGGTTCGCCATTTCGAGATACCGGCAGAATGCGTTCGCGAGCTGCATCTGTCGCGGCGTTCGGCAGTCCGCTTCGAAGATCCGCGGCGAGGCCAGCATGATCGAGATGCAGCGCGCGCGTGACGTCGCGACATTGAGGCGGTTGAGACTGTAGAGAAACTCCATCCCCCTTGGCGCCTCAGCATGCGATGAGGTGGCGAGCGAATAGATGGCCACCGGCGCTTCCTGGCCCTGGAATTTGTCGACCGTGCCGATGCGGGCGCCAGGCAATCGCTTCTGAAGCTCGAGCACCTGAGCATTGTAGGGGGCGATGATCAGTATATCTTCGAGGCGGAGCCGGCGCTTCTCGCCCAGGCGATCGGTCCAGCTTGCACCGGCGTCGAGGATCGAGGCAACGAGCGCCGCTGCGGCTTCCGCTTCCTCCTGCGAGCAGTTGGTGCAGCCCTGGTGGTCGACCGCCACATATCTGAGTCCAGCGTCGTCCATCGATGAGGGGCACGCGATCGATTGAGTGGCGAGGTCGGGGCGAGGTTGCAGACGCCCTTCGTAAAAGAGCTCGGAGGTGAATTCGCAGATGCTCGGGTGAAGCCGCCACGTTTCCTCCAGGAACAGTCCCTGGTCAGGGGAGATCGTCTGGGCTCCGTAAAGGAGATGATGAAGTGCGGAGCAGTCGGTGCCCTCGGGGTGGCTCCCCTGCATGGGCTGGTCCAGCTGCTGCGGGTCGCCGAGGAGTACAACCGCCGACGCGGCTTGAGAGACGGCGAGCACGTTGGCGAGCGACATCTGCGCCGCCTCGTCGACGAACAGCACGTCGACGCTCTCGAATGCCTCGGGCGTCGACCAGAGCCACGCTGTCGCGCCCGCAACCTGGCAATCGCTGCGCAGCGCAGCCAGCAGATCGGCGCTTCGGGTCGCGCACCGCAGCCGGTTCTGATCGGGCTCCTTCACCTTGGGCTTGTGGACACAGCGAAGTTCGGTGCCGGTCTCCTCGGCAGCCTTCACGACGGCGTCGAGAAAGTTGCGGATTACTGCATGACTGTTGGCGACGATTCCGACTCTCTTGCCATGCCGGACCAGCTCGCAGACCATGTGCGAGCCGGTGAATGTTTTCCCCGTGCCCGGCGGGCCCTGGATCGGCAGGACGCCCGAGCCCAGCAATGGTGCAATGCGCCGACCTGCGTCGAGCGTGGTTTCGCCGTCGAGCCTGAGCGGAGCGCCTCCGGCGAGCCGCGGCCGCTCCCGAAGGAGAAGATGGCGCGCGGCCGCATAGGAACCCGGCCCCTCCATGCCGTGCTCGACGACATGTCGGGCGAGGCGCACAAGCGAGAGCTGCATCGGCTCCGGACCGACATATTCGTGGACGAACAAAGCGTCCGGATGAAAGTCGGCCGTGTCCTTCCGCTTCTTGATGTCGACTGTGAAGTCCTCCTGCGAGAAGGCCTCGACTGAGCCGAGCCTGGTGCCGCCTGTACTGCGCACGTCCTTTCCCGGCCGGATGTCGGCATCCTGGAGCGGAAACTTGTATCGGTGAACGGGGCACTGGGCCGTGCCGCCGACCGTCCCGGTGAACTCCAGCCCTGACAGTCCCGCCTTTTCGTCAAGGAGGTCTTCGGCGGTGAGATCAGACAGCCTGAAGAGCTCCCACCACACCGCCTTGTCCTCGCGCCTGTGCCATTCGAGCATCTGCGCGAGGAGCCAGCGCGCATGCTGCTCGGGTGTCCGCTCCGCCGGATCCACCGGCACGTCACTGCTGAGTGCCTCGACGAGCGGCCCGATAAGCTGGAGCCATTCAGCCACGGACTCCGCCGGTGTGGCCTCGCCCGGAAGCGGTCTGGGGATCACCGCCCCTTTTGCGATCAGCTCGGCGCGGCGCTCTTCGAGCCAGTCGCGGAGGCGTAGTGTCGAGACGCAGTCGTCTCGGTTGTATGTCTCGACCGTGAGGCGGTCGTCGGGGTCGATGCCACCCGGATCGTCGAGTTCAAGCGCCGTCTGGACGCGGGTGAGTGCCAAATTGGCGTCGGGAAGGCCGGCATCACGCTCGAAACCGTAGAGGGGCTCAAGCTTCTTGATCGAGTAGCTTTCGACTCCCGCCCGGACCGCCTGCCGCACGATATTCAGCAGATTGACGAGCCTTTTGCCTCTCAGCAGGCTGTCCAGCTCGTCTTCCCGCGTCGCATAGCGGCCCATCAGCCGCGTGAGCGCGGACCGTTCGTAGCTCCCATAATGATAGATGTGGAGGCCGGGATGGACTTCGCACCGGGCGGTGGCGAAGTCGATGAAGGCCTCGAACGCGGCCTTCTCCGCTGCACGGCTCGTCGCCCAAACCGCACGATAGGCCGGTTGGCCGTCGTCATCGAGGAACTGGTAGCCCAGCAGATATTCGAGGCCGCTCTCGCCGACAAAGGGATCGCCTTCAAAGTCCAGGAAGATGTCGCCGGCGCTGGGTTCAGGCAGCTGCGAAAGGCCGAACCCCTCCACGATCGGAAGCATTTCGCAGTTGATGATGCCGCTCATGCGTGTCCCGACCTGGAGTCGTGCCTGCTCGCGGACACGCTCAAGGGCCGCCGCCGAGCCCCGCTGCGGCTTCCACTGCAGCGGGAGCGGCATATCGGCGAGCTGCTGCACGGTCGTGACGTTATGGTCGGCGAGCTCGTCAATCTGCGTCTTGGAGATGCCGGCGACGAGGCTGAGATGGTCGTCGCTCCTGCGACGCCCGTCGCACGTCCAGCGCCACGTGCAGATATCGCAGTGGGCGACTGGATTCGGGTAAGTCTCATGGGCTCCGCCGTCCACCGCGCCTTCCAGCGCGGCCTTCACCCGGCGGTAATAGGCAGCGAAGTCCGTCGTTCGGTAGATCTGAGGAACGAAGTCGGTCCAAGGCTGGACGACGTGCATGTGCTCGGGCTGCAGTCTCTGAGCGGCGCCGAGCATTTCCGAATACAGGCTGAGCTGGAGGATCGTGCCTCCTTTCGTGTGTCTCGACAGCTTGGTGTCGAGCGCCTCGTAGGACCAGGGCCCGAGCTCCGAGGGACTCTCCACTCTCAGCAGGATGTCGGCACGACCAGCCCAGCGGCCGAGTTTCAAGGCCCCTTGGACGATGACCGGGACGCCGCCGCGCATGGCGGCAATCGTCGCGTCGAAGGCTGCATCGCTGATATCGACCCCATCGATCCTGACGGCCTTTAGGCCCTTCTCCTGCAGATGGGCGACGAAATCGCCCTCGTGCCGGAGACCGCGTTCCCACAGCACCTCGAGCATCGGATCCCAGATCTTGGGGCGGGCGAGGGCGCCCTTTGCGACTGCACGCTCGAGCTCGACGAGGTGCCGGCAGTTGATGTAGCCGGTCAGGTCGCTGGCGCTGAGCCGCAGCATATCGCCTTCGAACTTCATGATTTAATTCCCTGCTCCCCGTCAGCCGAAGCTAGCAGACGTGGACCCGGACGCCAGCCGGAAAGCGCGAAGCGAGGGTGCCGGGACAGTAAGTTCGCTAAGTCCCCATCAGCACTCCGGGAGAACGCCGCAGCAGCGGAGGAAATCGTCTGAAAAGGTCACGGCTGCTTCGCCTTGCCGCTCGTCTAAATCGAACGTGTGGACGGAGATGCCGCAGGCTTCGACTGCGGCGCGGACCTCGGGCGGAGGAAGAACGGGCAGCAGCAGCGCGCGCTGGAAGCGGGTCAGCCGCGGGATCAGCCTTGGATAGAGGTGAAGCTGCCCGACGCCGGCATGAATGTCGTCGGCCGATGTGGCGGTTTTGATCTCCACTAGGAGAGGTGGCGCCGAGCCACCGTCGATCTCTGCATCGACCTCATAGCCCAGCGGATGGCGTCCCTTTCGGACTCGCAGGCCAGCGCTCGTTATGAATTCCGCCAGAGCGAGCCAGACGGCGCCGTGTTGCCGGACAATCGTCCGTTCCTCCTCGGCGCTTCGTGCCCGCCGCTTGTAGCTGCCTCCGCTCTCTCCCGGTGAAAACATATCGGCAGGACTCGTATCGATCGGCGCCTCTTCGGCCTCGGCGGAGATTCTGGCGGCGGCGCAGCGGTCGACGAAACGGCTGGTTGCGCGGCGCATCTCCTCCGTACCGGAGTCGAGGCTGCAGACCCGGAACCACAGCCGTCGCGCGGCGAGGCCTTCGGCCTCCACTGGCGCAGGAGGTAGTCCGGTCCGGCTGACGAATTCCGTTCCGGAAATGGTGAAGCCACCCGGGACGTTGGGGCGGAGGAATCCTTGGCGCAGGAGAAAGCGCTCACCCCCCGCGTCGATAGCGATGGCGGAAAGAGAATTGTGGTCCCCCGCAATCCGAGGTTCATTGATCTGGACAGCCCAGCTGCGCCCAGTGGGATCAATCCCGAGCTCCATTCCATCTTGATCCGGCGCGCGACCGCTCCTCTTGGGCCGCATCACGATGCCGCCTTCGAGCACCCAGAATAGGGAGCCCTTCCGCACGGCTCCATCCACCAGGCATTGCCGCCACTCGGCGAAAGCCCCGCGCGAGGTCGCGTCATCGGTGATCAACGTAAGCTTTGGAACCTTTAGGCCTATGTGCTGCAGGACCCCCTCATATCCCATCCGGAAGTTGCTGATCGCCTCTGCGCTCCACTCCACGAGCTGCTCGAAGGACAGCTTGAGCCCGTTGCTGATCGAGAGGATTTCCGCAAACGGAGATCCCTCGTTGCTGGGGCCGCGGAGAGCCTCGTAGGCGGGCCGTACAGGTGGATTGCCGACGGTGTCGACTTTCACGATGAAGCCGTCAGTGTCGATGCCAACGGTAAAGGCAAGCTCCTTCGGCGACGAAGGAGCGGGGTAGATTCTGGCCCAGGTGTAGCGCGAGAAGGCGTGACCTTGGTTGATCGGCGCCTTGCGAATGTCCATTCTTCCAAGCGGAAACAGCCTGTTCTGCAGAGCCGCTGCCCAGGCTTCGGTGGCGAGGTAGGCTTCCTTGAGGCGGGCGTAGGCGTGCACCTTGCCCCGATCGCTCGCATCGAAATGATGCCCCTGCCACCGGCGCAACAGGTCGAAATGCTCGCGCGTGAAACCGTGATCCATGGGCCGTCCCCGCACATTGCGTTAGAAACAGTCATAGCCCGAGCAGTCCTTGGAATAGCAATCCATCGCTGGGGCCGAGAGCAGAGGATTTCGGCTTGTTCTTTGATCGCCAGGAGGCGAGTTTGCAGGCGATGAAGACTAGCGTTGAGCATCTACCGGAAGGGAAAAGGCGCGAGCTCGCCTTCGTCGTGGAAGCGATCCGCGACGGATTCGCCTTCGCGATCGCCCGCCGTACGATGCCGGCCCTGCGCGGCGGCAAGCTCCTCAAGATCATCCTGTTCGGCAGCTATGCGCGCGGCGACTGGGTCGAGGATCCGGTCGGGCGCTACTTCTCGGACTTCGATCTGCTCGTTGTCGTCGACCGCGAGGAGCTCACCGACGTGCCTGAATTCTGGGCGAAGACCGAGGAACGGTTGCTCGAGGAATTGGCCTCGGGGCGGAACCTGAGGACGCCGGTCAGCCTCATCTATCACAGCCTCGATGACGTGAACGAGAAGCTCCGGCTCGGGCGCTACTTCTTCATCGATATCGTTCGCGATGGCGTCCTTATATTCGAGGAGCCCGGTTATCCGTTTGCGGAGCCCCAGCCACTTACCCCTGCGGAAGCACTCCAGGAAACCGAAGCCTACTTCGCTGAGTGGTTCGAAAGTGCGACAAATTTCTTCCGCCTGACCGAACAGGCGCGCGAGGCCGGAATGCTGAAAGAGGCTGCCTTTTTGCTCCACCAAACGACAGAGCGCTTCTACCACTGCCTCTTGCTCGTGCGGACGTTGTACAGTCCGAAAACGCACAACCTGAACCAGCTCCGGCAGCTCACCGAGGACATCGAGCCCCGGCTGAAGGCGGTCTGGCCACGCGACACCAAGTTCGAGCGGCGCTGCTACGAGCTGCTCCGCGAGGCTTATGTGAAGGCTCGCTACTCTCGGGAGTACCGCATCACGGATGAGCAGCTCGAATGGCTTTTCGGCCGCGTCGAGCTTCTGCAGCGGATCGTCCGTGAGGTGAGCGAGGAGCGGATCGCCACGCTGGCCGAGGCGGCTTAGGGGCGTTTCAGCCCGATCTTTCTGGATCTATTTCGGGCGCCATCCGGTCCTCCGCGGCTGCCGCCAGACCGGCCCCATCTCCTTCTTCCAGCCCTTCCTGGCTCGGCAGCTTCGGCCCGCAACCCGCGGCCCTGCGGCCCGTGTTGCCCTTCGGGCTGCCCGCGCCGGCCTTGGTCCGGGGTTTCCCTTCGGCTTCGCCTGCGGTGCGCGCCGCCGCTTTCGCCTCGCCTCTCGTCGGGCTGTCGACGGGGCGGTCCCGGCGACATTTTGCAGGAGACCTTCAATGACCAATATCGTGATCCTCGTCGGCAATCTCGGCGCCGACCCCCAGAGCCGCACCACCAATAGCGGCACCGACGTCACCACCTTCAGCCTCGGCACGAGCCGGCCCAAGCGCGACAGCGAGGGCAAGACCTACAAGGACGCGAGCGGCTTCACTGCCAAGGATACCGAGTGGCACCGCGTGACCTGCTTCAACGGCCTCGGCCGGGTGATCGCCCAGCACGCGACCAAGGGAATGCTCGTTTCGGTGCGCGGTCGGATCCACAACACGAAGTGGACCGACAGCGAGGGCATCGAGCGCTACGGCTACGAAGTCATCGCCGATGACGTCCAGTTCCTCAGCCGTCCGCGCCAGGCCGATCCTTCCGGCGAGCAGGGCGAGCTCGACCAGGACGAGCCCTTCTGAGGCGTCCCGCAGGCCCGGCGGCTTCGGCCGTCGGGCCCTTTTCTGGTCTCTCCAACCGGGCGACGGGGAGGCGCCTTGTCTCGAAGAGGCCCAGTGTGGCGGACGGCAAAGCGGCTATCAAGGATGCGCGGTTCCCCCAATTTGCTTCGCAAATCGGCTCCCCCACGCCCCGCTTCGCGGCGCTTCAAGCTTCGCTTTCGCGTCCCTGACATCCGCTCCGCCGCCCGCTCCGGAAGCGCCGTCTCGATCGGGAAGACAGAGAAAGGAGACGGTCATGACGATGATTTCAGCAATGGCGAATGGCGGCTGCGAGGCGGTCGTTGAAGCGCTCCGGGCGGAGTTCGGGGCGGTACTGGCTGAGCGAATCATTGAGGCTGAAGCAGCCGATTTTCTCTGGGATGCGCGCGTCAAGGAGCGCTATCTCGGACAGCATTTCGATGTCTGGTTTGGCGACGAACAAGGCCAAACGGAACTCGCTCGGATCTCCATTCTGAGCTTCCTCGGCGGCCGCTGGCACGCCGCATTGTGCCTGGTTGACGGCGAAGGAATGGCGGTCGACCTTCTCTGGAAAGGGAGCTTCGATCAGCAGGACGAGGCGCAGGCGGCGTTCGAATGCGCTGTCTGAGCAGCCGGCAAGCGATCTCTCGAAGGGGGCGGCGCGTAAGCGTCGCTCCCTTTTTTTCTTAGCCGTGCTGATGGGGTGGATCAGGGAGATAGGCGACTGCACGAGGTGATCCGGGGAGGGGGCAGGGGAGGGCAAGATAAAGGCAATGTCTCTCGACCGTTGCTAATCGATTGTCTGCACATCGCTTTTTTGAGAGCCGGACACGCTAGCGGGGAGACAAATTGTCTCCCACCCTTCTGCGGAGAGCCGGTGTTTCTTTTAGGCTAGCTGCAGCTGGGCGGCATCGGTGGCGAGTGGAACCTCGACGCGAATTCCCTCGTCGGTCGCCCATGGGATCATCCCGAACTGCCACATCAGGCGTTCGGCGTGGATGGTCAGCGCCGTGAACTCGTCAAAGCTCCGCCATCTCCCCAGGCGTGTCCGGATTGCCTCGAGGTCGCAGCGATAGAGCGTCAGCCACTCAGCGAGGCCTGCGCGCTGCACGATCATGTCGAGCTCGCTGCCATGGAGAAGAGGCTCCACGTTCGTTGCCGCACAATAGCCCAGGAGGTCGGCGGCGAATGTGAGCACATCGCCCAGCAGCGGCACGGCCTTGTCGAGCAGCCGGTCGAGGTCGCCGTGATAGCGATATGCCAGCCGCTCGGCCGGGATGATCGTAAGCGCTCTCATGAGACTTTTTGCCAGCACCTCGCGATAGTCGTCGATGGTCTCATCATCGTTTCCGAACCCGGCGCTCAGATGCCCGGCCATATAGCCTTCCGGAGCTGACCCGATCATCGTGTAGAGCCAGGACTCTAGCGGGTCAGCGATCGGCTTCAGCAACACGCCCGGAATCGCTGTATCGATGAACTCGGTGATCGCCACGAGATCGAGCTGACGAACGAGGACGCTGAGCGCCCATTGGGCAATCTGCTCGTCCTCGCCCACGAGGGCGCTTCCAATGCCGGCGTTGATGACGACGCGGCACTTGATCTTGCCGTCGCGCACTAGGTTGATCGTCTGCGCAATTCCGGTCGCAAGCTCCGGATCCGTGGTCGTCGGCGCTCGCGCTCCAGGAATGCCCCGGTCGATGCTCGCTAGGGCTTCCGGATAATCCGCAGCGAAAGTGATCCCGTCGAGCCTGTTCAACGGCAGCTGCTGCGCCAGCGCATTGACGATCGACTGCGTCACGCGGGCGATTTGCTTCGTCTCCTCGTCGCTGGCGGAGCCGGGCAACGAAATTTGATATTGCAGCTGGCCGGTCGGTGCGCCGTCAGCACCACTGGATATCGTGTCGCTCGGATGCTCCGCTATCGAGGCCGGGACAAAGTCCTTGAACGCGTGCGAGACTGCTTCATCGACCAGGCTCGAACTTCGCTCATCGATGAGCGGTGCGAACTTGGCGATGGCCGCGCTGTTCGTCGCCGCGAGGAAGTAGCGATGACTCGCACGCGCCGCTGCAGGGTTGAAGTTGAAGCTTGGCGGCAGGCTTTCGCCATCATGCATGCCGACCAATAGCTTGGTCGTTGCCAACGGCATGACTACGGCGCGGATCTCATCCGTTCCGGCGAGGGTAAGGGGAGAGATTGTGCCGTCGACGAGCAGTGCGATCGCAATGCAGTCCGGCAGGACTGCTCCTTCGCGCGGGGCCTGTGCGACTTCCCAGTCCAGACTCGCCAGGAACTGGCGTCTCACCGTCAGCACCTCGGCTCGCGAGAGCGCCTTGTTGTGACCGGTCCGGCTGACCTCTGCGGATTTCTCGAGCCACCCGGCTATCAGCCGGTTGAACAATGGAAGAAGCTCCGCAGTGGTCTTTCCGAACTGCTCCCGCGCCAGCTGGAAGGCGATCCGGTTCAACACGCTACGGGGCAATCCAAGCTGCTCGAACGCCGGATATTCGTCGAACAGCTTGCTCGAATGCTCTTCGAACTTCGGGGTCGGCGTGGGCTGATCGAGCCCCATTATCGCTTCGATCTTCTCCTGTTCGCTAAATAGCTCGCCGGCCCCGCTGATCAGCTGGCGCAGCCCGCGTTCCAGCGTCTGCCGCAGGTGCGCCGCGCGTGGGGCAAGATGATCGACCAGTTCAGCTGCAGTGTCCGGATCGACCATTGAGCCGACGAGCTCCGCTCGCAATCTCGCGAGCTCCGTCGAGATACGATTTTCCTGAGCCGTAATGATGGCGTCCACTTCCTGGCCGTAGAAATCGTCTTCAGAGCCGGTGTTGCTGATCGAGCGCGGCTTCCTCGGAACGACGTTCTTTTCGAACCGCCAGATCTTGTGCTTGTCGCTGGGCGCGGCGAAGCCGCGCTGCATGAAGCGCGGGATATGATGTTGATTCTTGCCAGCCATATTGCCTCGATCCGGCCACCGCCGGTCCTAGTCAGATCCGATCATCAGAGTTGCGAACTAGTCCACGCGCCAGACGAAACAGCTCGGCTTGGGCTAGGGCGTCGCACAGGGCATCGTGATTACCCTCCGCAGAGGTGCCGAGAGTCCTGCGCATCACGCTCGAGCGCGTGTCGTGCCAACTCGTTTGAGCGGCGCCCATGTAATAGGCCTTGATATCGAGAGCGGCGAAGCCAAACGGATTGGCGCCTAGGAAGCGGTGGAAATAGTAGTTCACGAACGACCAGTCGAACGGGGCGTTGAAGGCTACCAACACCGGTCGACCTTTGCCTGCGGTTCGGGTGACCCAATCCTTGAACTTCGTCATTGCTTCAGCCGGATCGAGGCCGTCGCAGCGCACTCGTTCTAGCGACAACCCGCTGACCGCCATGGCGGCGGGGTCGGCTCGATCGGTGATTGGCTTGAGCAAGCACTCGAATTGCTCCTCCGGCGTTTCAACCGCGCAGGCGCCAATCGACAGCATGCTGTATTCGCCGGGGATTGGCCCACTGGTCTCGACGTCGACCGAGATGAAAACTTCCTCGCCGGTCATGCGATCAGCGACCTCACCGTAACCAGCGGCGGGCGGTTGCGGATGGCGTTCCAATGCTCGCGAAACGCATCCTTGCGCTCCTTCGCGCTGCCGGATCCATTCCACAGGTGAGCGGAATAAGTGGTGATGTCGAAGGGCAGGTCCGTTCCATCCAGCCCCATTACCATGGTTGGTATGGGCCGGCCGAACGCATAGCCAAGCTCGAGGGAACAATTGGGACGCATCCCAGTCAGATCGGCAAGAACGACGCGGCTGCGGTGAAGCTTCTCGAAAATCTCCTGGTCGACCCGCGCGTGATCGAATGGCTGCTCGCCATCGATGACAATCAGCTTGTACCCAAACTCGCCCTCGATCACTGGTTTGACCACCGTCTCGAAATAATCCTCGACCTCGGCAAAATGCTCGATTTTTTCGTTTAGGAGCCGCACCACAAAGGCATGCGGCGGCTCGAGCGCCTCAAGCAGATCAATGAGGGCGGAGACCCTCTTTTCGACCGGATCTCGGCTGGCAAATCGGATGCGATTGATCCAGCTGTGGGAATCTCCCTCGATTGTCCTGAACAGCCGCTGCGTCTGGTCGCTGTTGAGGCCGATCGCGTGAAGCCTGCGCGATCCCTTCAGCTCCGGCGTTAGGGGAAGGTCGAGCGGAATGACCGGCTTTCCCGCCTCGTGATAGAGATCGGCGAGATAGAGAACGCCTTCGGTCCCGCCGAGCGTGATCAGGATATCTCCGAAGCGCGCCTGGGCGTCCATGCGCTTGGCGTTCATGTCCCAATGCGCCGCATTTTCGATGGCGATCGCGTCGCTGTCCTTGAACTTGTCCCAGAGCTCGACCCGAGAGTCGGGGATCTGCTCCTCGGTCTTGTAGTGCTGGACCGCGACGGCGAGCTTGGCCGGAGCGTCGCCGGGCCTCAGATGCCGATTGGCATCGAGGCTTTCCCAGACGGTCCAGTCGAAGGTTAGGGCTTCTCCGTCCTCTCGTGCGGGCTCAGCGTCGACCGGAACGACGAAGTTGGCGCCAAGCTTGACAAGCGCCTTCACCAATCCGGCAACAAGCTCGCGCGCCTTGTCCACTTCGTCCTTGGTCGCGACGTCTGGATCCTTGGAGATGCTGCCGGCGATATGAACGCGCCGGCCCCAGAGGCTGGAGCGGCTCATTGCTGGTCCTCCATCACCGGCGAGGGGACGACCGTTTCGGCCGCCGCAAGGAGATGATCAATGGTGAGGCCAGCCTTGGGATAGGCCTTGGCGACAGCGGCGGGGTAGAGACGCGTACGGATGTCCGAGTATGTGAAGCCCGGCCTGTCCTTCATCGAGCCGGTGGCGGCGACCAGCGCATTGAGCTGCTTCGCGGTAGAACTGAGCGCATCGAGGTCCATTTCGAACAGAGCCCGCCGCTCGGCGTCGCCGGGACGTTCGAAGCCTTCGATGATGGCAGCGCGGCGCCGGACAGCGGCATCGAGCACCGACAGACGGTTGGTGCAGAGGAAGACGACAACGCGTCCGCCGTAATCGCGAAGCTTGTCGATGCCCTGAATGAGGGTGTTGACCGCGACCTTGTCCTCATGGTGGGCGTGCGCCTGGTTGCGCGAAGCGCCGAGGCTGTCGCCCTCATCGATCAAGAGGATCGCGCGGCGCTGCTTGCCGGCGGACTTCGCGACCTGCTCGAAGGCGTCGGCGAGCAGCGATCCCATCTCGCCGACTAGCCCGCCGCCGCGGACACGATTGCTGAGCTTGAACAGGATCGAATCTTCGGCCCTCGCTTCGGCGACGAGCTTGTTGGCCATGCACTCGGCCATGACCGTCTTGCCGGTGCCGACGTCGCCATGGAACACCACCAGCGGATATTGCTCGGCGACAAGGTCGGCGAGCTTCAATTTCCCTTTATGGTGCTTCTTGTTCCAGGCCTGCAGCTCGCCGGTGTGTAGCAGCAGCCGAAGCTGGTCGTGAACCTTCGCATAGCGATCGGCAAAGCCGAGCAGCGTCGCCTCGCGCTTCGAAAGCTTTTCGTCGGGGAGCGGCGTCTGGCTCTCGAACGGATCGGTATCCTTGCTCATGCCGCCCAATCCTCGCGCTCCATGCCGAAGGCGTTGCTCGCATAAGCGCGGCCGCCTGCGCTGGCCAAACTCGCGTGGCTGGTATCGGCGGTCGACGTTACCCAGTCGATCTTGAGCTTCGACTTCATCGCCGCCCGAGCTGCCGCAGTATAGTTGCCGTTGTAACGCAGCACGATCCGGCCGTACGGCTTAGCGACTCGCGGCCACAGGACGCCGCCCGGTCGGCTCGTCGACCAACCAGAGGCGTCGTTGCTGACGACATAGCGGGTCGCGCGGACTTCCTTGCCGTCGTCGAGCAGGGTCACGTCGACGTGCTTCAGGTAGCCGGCCTTGGCCAGTTGCTCGATGTCGTGGGCATAATCGCGCGCCTCGTCTTCCGACCAGCAGCCGCTGCTGTCGCCGATCATCATCAGATCGGCACGAACCGGCGTCACCACGTTGGCGACATCGGCGTCTGTATAGGTCGCGCTCTTCGTAGCGGTCTGGCTCACCTTCAGTCCTCCGTCTTGAAGCGAGGGCCGAAGATTTCCTTCCACACCTCATTGTCGTTGTCGGCGGCAGCGAAGCTCGCCGTTTCCCAGGCCTCAAGGGCTGCCTCGACAATTTCCTTGCGTTCGGCGTCGGTCAGGCGGCCGCCGACATTGTTGTCGCTCGCGACGGGATCGAGAACGATCACGGGGTCATCGAAGCTACCGAGCGGCAAGCTATTCTCGGGGAAGCTGATTTCCTCCTTGAGGCCACTCTGCGCGACGTAGAGGAGGAAGTTGCGGAAGCGCTGCTCGATACTCCCGTCCGACCCTTGCGTGTCGAGCACGTGGGCCATGACCAGCTCGATCATGAAAGACTTGAGCTTGAAAAGCTCATTATGGTTGCGCCACTTCTTGGCCATCCGCACCAGCGTGCGAAAATCGGCATCCTTGTCCTTGCGCGTACGGATGAACTTAATCTGGCCCGGCGGGCAGGTCTCGACCTTGTCGCCCGTCTTCAGGTCGAACTGCCAGCCATAGCCGTCGCGGTGCGGATCCTCGATGATCGGCACAATATCGACCTCGAGGCCGCTGCCGACGAATGTGACCTTCGCGGTCCGCTTCTGGATCTCGAAATCCTCGACCGACTTGGTCGGATATTGCTCTACGAGCAGGTCGTAGATCGCTTCCGCGAGGCTCTCGATCGTCTCTTGGCCAGCGTCCCTGCCGGTAATGTAGAAGACGACGTCGACGTCGACCGGGTCGTTCGCGGTTTTCCGCAGGATCGTGAATTTCGCGAACGATCCGGCCTTTACCACCCGGGTGATCTTGATTTCCGTCTTGTCGCGGATGGATTTGCAGAGTTCGTCGATCAGCCGGTCGACCTGCGCATGATATTCCTTTCGCTTGTCGGCGGGCAGGCGAAGGACGTTACTGTCATAATATCGCAGGGCGCTGTTGCTTAATGCCATGGGCGATTGCCCCCTTTTTCTTCTCTTCGGCGCGTCTCCCCCGTCCCACTGCCGGTCAAGGCCCCCGGCCCCATGGAACGCTTCGGCGCGTCGCGGTTTACAATCTTGCCCCAATTTCTCGAGCAATTCGTCGAGACATGGGAGGCGTTGGTCGAGTTTCAAGGCCTTTCGGTTTACAATTTGCATACTAAGTGACATTTTGTAAACCGTCGGATGGCAAGGAGAGCGCGAGATGATTGGACGCAAGCTCAAGGTGGCGCGATCGGCCGCCGGCCTATCGCTGCGCGGTCTGTCGGACGCGATCGGCAACCGCGTCTCGGCTCAGGCGATCGGGAAATATGAGCGTAATGAAGATATGCCGGGTTCAGGTGCGCTGCTCGCCATGGCTAAGGCGCTCGACGTCAAGGTCGACTATCTGTTGAAGTCCGACGAAATCGAGCTCGAAGGTGTGGACTTCCGCAAGAAGGCGCTGACGTCCGCGCGCGAGGAAGCCAAAGTCCAAGCCCAGGCGATTCACCTCTTGGAACGTTATCTCGCGGTCGAGGATTTGCTTAGTCTGCGTAGCGTTGACTGGGATCAGCCACGCAGTGCGCCCTACCCCGTCGCCGACCTGCGTGATGCCGAGGACGCCGCCCGTTCGGTCCGCGAGGAATGGGGATTAGGCAATGATCCCATTCCAAAGCTCGCCGAGTTGCTCGAGGAGCGTGGGATCAAGGTCCTGTCGATGGACCTCCACAAGGTGGACGGCCTCGCCGCCAGGGTCCGCCGCAAGGAGCGTGACGCGGCACGGGTCATTGTCATCAACAAGGGTGACTGGGCCGAGCGTAAGAGATTCAACCTTGCGCACGAGCTCGGGCACATCGTCATCGATCCCAAGAAGGACGTGAATGAAGAGAAGGCCGCGCATCGCTTCGCCGGCGCCTTCTTGACGCCTGCCGATGTCCTGCGTTCAGAAATCGGGTCACGCCGATCCGCGATCAGCATCGGCGAACTGGTGGCGCTTAAGCAGAGATTTGGCGTCAGCATTCAGGCGCTCGCCTATCGCTGCAAAGAATTGGGCATCATCAGCCAACGGGTCTTTTCTGACCTTTTCAAGGAGTTCGATGATCGCGGATGGCGTGCCCCACCGTTTAAAGAGCCGGCAAATATCGACCCATCTTATGAGGAACCACGCCGGTTCGACCGTCTATGCTATCGAGCGCTAGCGGAAGGCGTCATTGGGGAAACCAAGGCGGCGGAACTACTCGACATCTCCTCTCGCGAGTTAGACAAGTGTTTGGATCAACTATCGGTGTAGGTCTTGCCCATCCTCGTTTCGGATACTTCGGTCATTATCGATCTGGAACGAGGCGCCTTGCTGGACGCACTGTTCCAGCTGCCATTTGAATTCGCGGTGCCCGATCTTCTGTTCGAGACCGAACTCGCGGGCGAGCTTGGCACCCACCTTCGCACACTCGGGCTTATTGTCGAGGAACTCGACCCAGTGGAGGTATTAAGAGCGACGGCCATCGGGCGCGAGCGGTTCGAACTCTCGACGCAGGACAGCTTTGCTTATGCGCTTGCGGAACAGCGGCATTGGCCGTTGCTGACGGGCGACGGTGCACTTCGACAAATTGCTGCGGCGAACGACGTTGAGGTCCATGGGGTGCTCTGGGTCTGCGATCATTTCGAACAACGTGCTGTGATTGGGCTCGATCAGCTTCATGCCGGTCTGACGGCTATCAGTGGCCATCCCAGATGCGGCTTGCCTGCGGCGGAGGTTGCGACCCGCCTGAATCGCTACGCCGGCGAGTGATGAAGCCAGGCGAACAGCAACTGGAAGTCGACCGGTGACCGAGCTCAGCTCATACCATTAGGTACTACTCAATCCCACTGAAGCGCAGCCAAAACGTGGGACGGAGTGTGATAGTGATTTGACGTGACCAGAAGAAAGCACAATTACGTGAGGCGCTTAGCGCTTGACAATGGTGACCCCTACGGTTGTCCAACCAGCGATTACGCCAAAAGCGCCGCGGGTGTGAAGTCGAGAACCGACGTCAGCATGCGCGTTGCATAATGTTGGCCGAGACGCGCTTGGCAAGCGAGGTTCACGAAGGGCTTTTCGGCAACGATCACGTCAGCAAACGTCAGCACCGTTACGAACGCAACCATGTCGCGCAAGTCGTTCTCCGTGACATCCCGCGCCTGGTCTTCGAGGCGGATCGCGAGCTCACGCTCGACGTTCAGTACAGGCACCTCGGCAGGGAGGCTGCGCAACAGCGATGATCCGATATCCCGTACGTCGTGCCAGTGCAGTCCCAGTTGTCGACCGGTGGTTAGGATGAATTCCAGCTCATCGAGAATCAGCTGAGCGCCGTAGGCGCGTCTGCGAAGGGCGAGCGTCTGGCCGGCGACAAGTGCTCGCCGCCGCTCTATCCGGGCAATCAGCTCGGCCGAGCTCGCGCTATAGCGCCGGACGCCTTTCCGTCGCACCTCTTCGTCGCTCGACGTCAGATAATCGAACAGAACGTTGGAAGCATTGTCACGGATGAAACTCAGTGCGGAGTCCGAAATCTCGAATCCGTACAGATCGGGAGAATAGTCGGAGGCTGACTCGAACCACAGGTCGGAGAGGAACCAGTGCTCCGGCAGGTCAGGGCGCGGAAGGCCGAACCGGGACGCGAGGAAGCCGGCAAGCGTGTCGGCGAAGATCCGGCGGCGACCGCGAAACACCCGTCCGCCGCTGAGGATTGCCTGCGTGCGCGCGAGATGGACGCGCCGCGCAGCGTCATTGACCTTGATGGTCTCATAAATGTTCGTGAAGCTTAGCGGAACGATAGCGCCGTGCTCCAGCACGGCCGCTATGACATTCACAAGCGCTGCGTGCTCGTGCGGAAATTTTCTCTTGTCCCAAGCTCCTTTGGCCAGGGCGACCCAGGCGTTCTGGTCGAGGTACAGGACTCGCGGCGTGCGGCTCATTGTCATGATTGGAAGCGCGTCGGCATAGGTCGGGTGATCCGGCCGTTGCGTGTCCTGGCCTCGCCGTTCCTGCTCTAACCCGCCACCGGTTATCCGTCAGTCGAGCAGAGCTGCGGGTGTCTCGCCGCGGGTAACAAGGCGCTCATGAACCAGCCTCAAGCCCTCGTTGGTCAGATATTCGACGGCACGGACCGGTAGCTGGATGTCCGGATAGAGTGCGGCCATGATCGCCCGGAACTCGCCGCTCTTGTCGAAGCCGCCGATCGCCCAGCGCGTTTCGACCCCCTCCAGCGTGGCCAGCTGAACGCCCTTGCGGATCGCATAGGCGGCAGCGAATCGGGCACCGTCCTGCGCATCCTCGAACCAGCCTTTGAGCTGGATCTCCTCGAGTTGCTTCACCGCGGCTGGCGTCAGTCCGATGGTGTTTCTGTCCTGGTCCATCTCACTGGATCTTCCTGATGTTCGTCCGGCGGCTGTTCACGCGCTCGAGCTCATACTCGGCTTTCAGCCGGCCGCCGAGCAGACGCCTCGCCCGATCGCGTCCAACTTCCGATTCATAGACGAGGAGCACGACTTGCTCTGCCATCTTGTGAAGTGCCCCGACGACATTGGAGGTATGCTCTTCATCGAGGCGGCCGAAGGGCGAGTCCATGACGATGGGTCCGCGCAGCGGCGCGTTTTTCTGCAGCGCGCCCATGAGCGCGAGGGCGACCACATGTTCTGCACCGGCTGACCGCGCTTCCTCGGCCTGACCGTCCTGGTGCATGATCGCAAAGCCGTAGTCCTCGTTGATGCGAAGGCCCGCATAGTCGGTCGTTTCGGTCGTCATGGCCAGGAAGAGATCGGTGGCGCTTGCTTCGACCCGCGTCCGAAGATTGCTTTTGTAAGCCTCAATCGACTGGTGGAACACATCCTCTGCGGAGCGAAGGAGTTCGATGCGCCGCTCGATCGCTGCGAGATCTCCCGGGCTGGTCTGCTTCAGCTTTTGCCGAAGCCGTTCGATGTTCGTATCCTGCTGCGCGATCTTGGCCCCCTCATCCTCGATTGCCTGCCGTGCGAATGCGATCCGCTCGGAAACTTCATGATGAGTCGCCTGGGTGCTCCGGATGGATCCAGGATCGGCGTCCTTGAGCATGGCCTCGTGATCGGATGCCTGGTCGCGGGCCGTTTTCTCCTCGACGGCAGCCTCGCCGTGCTGCCGGATGAGTTGGCGGATCTCACCTGAATTGTCCGATACCCGCAGCCCGGCCAGGTCGCGGCTCTTCACCCGGCCGATATCCTGAGCCGGCGGAGCACTCTCAACGGCTGAAGCGACCTTTTCGCGCGCCGCAGGATCGAGCGCCTGGAAGCAGATAGCGCATTCGCCGCTCTCGAGCGCGGCCCGGCGGAGGCTCGCCCGAAGGTTCTGCAGCTCTGTCTCGAGTGCGCCCTGTGCCTCCTCCAGCGCCTTTTGAATCGGCTCCTTGAGCAGGGCTCGCCACGCATCCCGCATGGCGGTGCGGATCTCTGAAGCGAGCTTCTCCTTCCGGTCCTTTGCCGTTTCGGCCAGCTTCAGGGCCGCATCGCGCCGCTCGAGAATTTCGGCATACCGCCGGTCGGCACTGAGCTGTGCTTCGAGCTCGGTGCGCATGCGCACCAACGTCTCCAGCTCCTCCTGCTTGCGCTTCTGTTCCGCAACGTGCGCCGCCCGCTGCTCGATCGCCTGATTGAGCGCATTGCCGAGACCGACCGTCTCGCTGTGGCGGCTCGCTTCGCGTGCCGCCTGTTGATCGGCGTCTTCCGCAAGCTCGGCGAGGTGGCGCCGCGCTGCCTTGAGAATGGGAACGCCCAGGATTCGTTCGATTGCTGCCGAGATTTCGGGGCCGACGTCGCTCTCGGCGATGACCAGCTCCTCATATTCCTGCAGAAGTTCGCCATCGAACAGGAAGAAGCGGGAAATCTCCTTGGGGAAGATTCGAGCGAGTGCGGAATCGCGCTCCTGGGGCCCGAGCACCTGCTGCCCACGGCGCAGCATCGCATCCTGACTATAGTCGCTGTCCCTTTCCGGCGGCTCCACCTTCGGTGCGCACTCGCGAACCAGCTCGTACGGCTCACCATCGAATTCGAACGACAGACTGACGCTGAAGCCATACTCGCCGCGCGACGCGCGTTCCCTGTTGGAGAGGCTGTGAAGCTTGCGCTCGCGCGAGCCCCGGCCGAGCGCATAGCCGAAGAAGGCATAACGTATGGCGTTCAGCAAGGTCGTCTTGCCGCGCATATTCTCGCCGTAGACGACCGTTACCCCCGGCTCCTTCGGGAAATCGATGACCTGCCGGTCGGCAAAAGGGCCGAACCCGTCGACCTCAAGGCGCGTCAGGCGCAGCATCAGTCGGTCGCGCTCTCGAGCGCTTCGTCCGCGGCTGCGCGGATCGCCTGCAATGCCGCCGAATCATTCCCGGACGCGTCGGCCTCGGCCTGCAGGACGGCATCGATGAACTGCTTGTCCAGTTGCGGATGTGCCTGCGAACGGATTCCCTCGACGACTGCTGCCAGCTCCCTCAACTCACTCGTCAGCATCTTCGTCCCCCAGGTCCGACAGCCGATTCCAGTCAATCCCGGCTTGCAAGGCTATCGCCTTCAGGTCGGCGGCAGAAGCGGGATTGTCAGCATGTTCGGCAAATTCGATCGCTCGGATCAGTTCCCCGGCCGTCATGCTGTCCGGCTCCGCCTCCCGCTCCTCTGGCATCTGCTCTTGCGTTGCCGGGGGGAGCACGATCGCGTCGTGGATGAAGGCAAGCGCCTTGCCGGGCGCTTTGCGAAGGACGCGACCGCGTCGCTGCACGAACTCGCGGGGATTGCGCGATGAGGCCAGGATGAGAGCATGGGTGACGGCAGGTATGTCGACTCCCTCATCCAGGCAACGAATTGCCGTCACGATGCCGCCGCGACGCGAGAGCCATTGCAGCGTCTGCTCGCGGTCCCCTTCCATCGCCGAGTGATAGGGCATGACCGTCAAACCCAGCGCTGACAGTGCCGCGGTCACCGAGGCGAGCTGGCCGGAATCTTCGCAGTAAACGAGCCACCGCTGTCCCTCGCGGAATTCAGCTTGAAGCACCTCGGTCGCAAGCTCGACCTTTGCCGCGGCATGTTTGACGACCCGCGCCCTTGCGATCAGCCGGTGCTGGAGTTTCTGCGCAAGGCCCGGCGTTGGGTCCCCGGACATGATCCGAGCCCGGAGCCTGGCGGCATCAATGGCGAGCCTGCGCCATTGCTCGCCCTCCGTGTCGGTTAGCCTGACCGTATGCGGGCGGTAGAAATAGGGCGTGAGCACCTGATCCCGGATTGCGTCCTCGAGCGTGTAACGCGGCTCCAGCACGCCGCCGAAAAAGCTCAGGATTGCTGCCGTCCCGTCCGGGTCACCATAACGCTCCGGAGTGGCGCTGAGTCCAAGGCGAGCGCCGAAGCGCTGGTCGTCCAGCACGCTGCGATATTTGGCCGATCCCAGGCGGTGGACTTCATCCCCGACCAGGAAAACATTTGCGGCCGCCGGAACTTCATCCAGGAAATCGTCAGACGAGGCGGTCTGCACGGTCGCGAGGATCATCCGCCGGCGATCGCTAGGGGCGAGCCAATGCCGCACGTGGCCGCGCCAGTCCGAATGGCCCGCGCCTGCGCGCAGCATCTGGGGTTCGAAATCGGCAGTCGTTTCGACAAGCTCCTTGAGCCATTGAGCGAACAAAGTCTGGTCCGGGACCACGATTAGCACGGGTTCCGAATGATGGGTGAACGAGTCCCTTATGGCGTTGATCGCGGTAAAAGTCTTACCCGCGCCGGTCGCAAAGGCGAGGATTCCTCGGCGGCCGTTGGCTGCCCAGGAGGCAAGGCCGCTTGCCTGGTGCGATTTGAGCGTCCGGCCGCGCGCGTCCGGATGAACCTGGCGGCGCTCGGCATCGAGTAGATTTCCGACCGTTTCTTCCCAATTGGGATCGGCGGCCCTGACGAATTCCTCGCGCGCAACCTTCGGAAAGGGGCGGACCATCAACCCCGGATAGGTTCGCCCCCAAAGATCCCGGAAGTAGGCGTCCTCCACATTGGTACGCTCGAGGTCGCGTTCTCCCATCCAGCTTGCCGCCACATCCACGGATTCGAGATTCCCGTCAGCTGCAAGACCGTTCCAGGTCTCGTTCATTGACCCCTTGAACATCACCCGATTGCCGAACTCATCGCGAAAGATGCCAAGCTTGTCATGGAAGATTCGGCCACTGGCGCTGCGCATCTGCTGTGTGGTGAGAACGGCGATCTGAACGTCAAGCGACCCATTGCCAACGAGTGCCGCCAGGACCCTTGCCGGCGCCCGCAGAACCGGATCGTCGAGCATGCTCTGAACCTCCGCCCTGAACTTGGCGGACAGATCCGCATAGATACGGGCTTCATAGCCCTCGCCGAGGGCGTCGATGTCATCATCGGAAAGCACGTGCGAACAGAGGATCCGGTACTTCCCGCCGTCGCGGACGAAGCCCCTCAGCTCGGGCCAGGAAATAATGAAGGCAGTGCTTCTGAAATAAGCGACCGCCCTGTCGAGCTGGATCGCACGCCCCATGCAGGGCAGGTAGAACTCCCCCGCAATATCATCGCGCCCCTTGTGGTAGGCTGTCTTGAGGCTCAGGTCAGAAAGCCGCCGCATTCGCTTTCCTCCAGGCCGCCGGTAGACGCCACTCGCGCGACGAGCGCGCGGGCAAGGGTGCTCGACTGGCAGGCGAGCACCAGTTCCCGATGACCACTCCCGAGGTTTCGGATCTGTTCCGCCGTTCCGAGGGCTGCAGCGGTCCGCACAACCTCGTCGCGTACCTGTAGGTTGCCGCCGTTCTTGAAGCGCGGATGTAAAACCGCATCCCAGAGGACAAAGACATCGAGATCGGCATCGTAACCGCCGACGACGGTGAACCGTTCATCCGAATGGTCAAAGGATCCGTATTGATTCAACGGCTGTCCGGGCGTCCTCAGGACCACTTTATACTCGCGTCTCCGCTTCTCGCCGGGGCCGTGAACGAGTGTGTAGAGATAGACGCGCAGTCGCGGCGGGTGAGGGTACCCAAGATCTATCAGTAGGGGCTTGGACCCAAGGTCGCTGCACCAGCATAATTCCGCCTGAAGCGGAGCAAGAAAGGCCCGGTGGATCCCAAGCGTGATCGCACTTCCGCGTCGGCGCGGCCTCTCTTGCCCACTCATGCAGCGGCTTTGACGATGGTCTCTTCGTCTCGTGCAACCAACATTGACATAGAAAGCCACACGACCTCGCGCGACCGCCGCCCAGCGCGGGTTGTTTTTACCGCATTTAGCGGGCGGAACGGCAGCCAGTCAGCGCCTTCGTTCTCACAGACGATGATCTGGCCTTCGCGACCCCGGCACCAGCTGGCGAGCATGGCGTAGTCTATGCCCTTTGAGCCGTGGCGGTAATGTTTTCCGGCGAGCTGATATGGTGGATCGATAAACCAGGTCGCGGGTCCGGCGACATCACAGGCACTATAGTCACCCTCTATCAGCCGCCAGTGGCGGATAGAATCGAGCTGTGAAGCAATCGTGTTCCGGACCCGCTCACCCCAGAAGCAGCCCGGACGAATCTCTGACCGCATCCACTTCGATGGGCTCTTGCGTGGCCGGGCCGTCGCTCGATTGAGCCATAGGCCAACGAGCCACTTGGCTTCATCGCAGATGGGCAGATCATCTACCGATCCATCGAGCGGTACGTCAGGGATCGCGCGAATCTCGTCTGGGGTAGCCTTCAGCAAATAGCGCCAGACAGAGGCGATCTGTGGATCGCGCTCACAGATGATAACCCTCTTTGCCGGGTACCGGAGCGCATAACCGGCGGACCCAGCGAAGGGTTCGATGATAGTTTCATATTCGGGTGCGGGATAATTGCGAGGAGTGTCCCGCCACTTGCCCCCATAAAAGCCGAAAAATGGCCGTAAGCCCTGCGATGCCACGTTCTACCGATGCCCCTCCGAATGTGGTGGCAGGACCTCAGGTCCTGCGTCCGACCGATCTTAATAATTTAGTTGGCATAGACCAGCCGAAAACGTGGCATTGGAGCGTGCCAGCCCATGAAGCGGGAGGGCATCTGACCACGTGCAGACGCGGCTCGATCCTGATTGTGCTCTGTGCGTCCGAATCAACCCGCCGCGGGCGGCAATTCGCCAATCTGCGACAGCTCTGAACTGGCACTCACTCAGCAGTGGGTCTGTCGTGCGCCAGCATTCGCCCAACGCCCTGTTGTGTGGGCACACCCTTTCGCGAAGCTCAATGCATGTTCGACGGCGACCAATTTGAGCCGGAGCTTGGTCGTATCCGCTCATCGCCCTCGCGGCGGGGGCGACGGTACTTGGGTCAGGTCCTTGCGTCACTCGCCCTCAGCGGCAATGGAGGACGAAAGAGTATCGGCCGGTTCGACGGATCAAGGATCGGGCGGGCGGCAGGACTCGGGCGGCTGCTGCGCGCGCCTGATCGCCTCGCTGGATTTCGATCGAGGCGGGCAATCGTCAAGACGCGGCTGGTACGCCTCGGCGCCAAGGCGAACGCCGCGGCGCGAGCGCACCTACGCTATATCCAGCGAGACGGCGTCCAGGAGGACGGCTCACCGGGCCAGCTCTATTCGGCAGACCACGATGTTGCAGACAGCAAGGACTTCCTGGAGCGATGTGACGAAGACCGGCATCAGTTCCGCTTGATTGTCTCCGCCGAGGACGGCGCCGAATATGACGATCTCAAGCCTCTTATCCGCCGCTTCATGCGGCAAATGGAGCAAGATCTCGGAACACGCCTGGAGTGGGTTGCGGTGGACCACCGCGACACGGCCCAGCCGCACACGCACATCATCCTGCGAGGCCGCGACGAGCATGGGCAGAACCTCGTCATTTCACGCGAGTACATCTCGCGGGGAATGCGAGAGCGGATTGCCGACCTGGTCACGACGGATCTTGGCCCGCGGCAGGACCACGAAATCGAACGGATGCTGCGCCGGGACATCGACGTGGAACGGCTGACCGCGACCGATCGAGCGCTGCTGCGCGATCTTGATGCGGATGGTATTGTCTCTGCCGGCCACCAGGACCCGTTCCGGCACTCGCTCCGGGCCGGCCGGCTCAGGAAGCTCGAGGCGATGGGGCTCGCCGAGCCGGTGGGCGGCGGCCGATGGAAGCTGGCCGGCGACCTCGAAAAGCAGCTTTGGCGCATCGGCGAGCGCGGCGACATCATCCGCACTATGCAGCGCGAGCTCGGCGCGAAGGGCATCGAGAGGGCGGCTGCGGACCGTGTGATCCACGGCAGCACCATTCCCGCCGGCGGCTTTGTCGGCAGCGTAGTTGCGCGCGGGCTGTCGGACGAGATCGCCGACCGACACTACCTGATCGTCGATGGCGTGGATGGACGCGTTCACCACTTCGACATTGGTTTCGGGACCGCTATCGAACCGTTGCCCGACAGCGGCATCCTCAGAGTCGCGCCAAGGTCGGTCGAGCCACGTACGGCGGACAGGCTGGTCGCCGTGATCGCCGAGGCGAACGGCGGCATCTACAGCGCGGACCTGCATTTTCGGCACGACCCTGGCG
>Ga0247719_1000458_pt1 | contig 24603 bp, 15 predicted proteins | sample 41E_DmetaG_FD_189046 | JGI IMG/M metagenome (GOLD analysis project Ga0247719, IMG submission 189046) | Soil microbial communities from hillslope of Landscape Evolution Observatory, University of Arizona, Oracle, AZ, United States - 4-1-E_D | ecosystem: Engineered > Artificial ecosystem >...
CCTTCAACTCGCTTCGCCATCGGAGGAAGTCATCGACCCGCGCCTCGATGCGCCGGCTACTACGCGGGAGTCGGCGCGACGCTCGACTCGACGCTGCCGTTCGACCCCCAGGGCCGGTTCGTCGTCCTCCGCACGGCGGTACTGAGCGGGCCGGCCAGCCGGCGCATCGAGGCGCGGGTCGATGACTTCCTCCGATGGCGAAGCGAGTTGAAGGCGATTGCGGACGTCAGCGCCTTTCGCGACGACAGTCGCAACCTGCTCCTGCCAAACGCGAGGGCGTACCTGGTGCGGGTCGCCGAGATCTCCGCATCCGGCCTGCGCGCCACCGGAGTCGCTCCCGTGATCGGACGTACGCTGGTCGAGCAGGACGAACATCCGGCCGCCGCGCCGGTTCTTCTGATCGGCCACGACGAGTGGCAGCGTCGTTTCAACGGCGACCCTGGTGTGCTCGGGCGGACCGTTCAGCTCGACGAGACGATCCACACCATCGTCGGCGTGATGCCCGAGGGTTTCGAATTCCCCATCCGGCACCGGTACTGGGTGCCCCTGCGCCTGCCCCGCGCCCTCGATGCGGCGTCGGCTCCTCCGGTGCAGGTGTTCGGCCGGATCGCGGAGGGATTCTCGACCTCGGAGGCGCGCGGGGAACTCGCGGCGCTCGGCGACCGGATGGCGGCGGCGTTTCCAGAGACGCACGCGGACGTGCGCCCCCAGCTGCTGTCGTACACCGGCACGTATCTCGGAGGTGGCACTCCCGACGCGGAGCTCGCCGGCCGCGCCATGCAGTTCGGTGTCAGCCTGCTGCTCGTCGTCATCGCCGTGAACGTGGCGGTCATCGTCTATGCGCGCACGGCGGCGCGTACCGGGGAGATCGCGGTGCGCACGGCGCTCGGGGCGAGCCGCGCGCGGGTGGTGGCGCAACTGTTCGTCGAAGCGCTCGTCCCTTCGCTGATCGGCGCCGCGGCCGGTCTGGGGCTGGTCGCGATCGCGTTCGCGCTGCTGCGCGACTACATCCGGAGCTCTCCGTCGCCGGACGTGCCGTACTGGATCGGGCCGCAGTCCTTCGTCGTGACGCCCGGCATGATCCTGTACGCCCTCGCCCTCGCCGTGGTCGCGGCGGTGATCATCGGCGTCGGTCCGGCGCTGAAGGCGACCGGCCGGCACGTGCAGGCAGGTCTGCAGCAGTTCTCGGCGCGCGGGGCGGGCCTCCGGCTCGGCGGCACGTGGACGGCGCTGATCGTGCTGCAGGTCGCGATTGCGGTCGCCGCGCTGCCCGCCGCGCTCTACAACGTGGAAGGGGCGTATCGCGTCGGCATGCGCGAGCCGTCTCCCGCGGCCGCGCCGCTGCTCCGCGCAACCCTCGACATGTCACACGACCTCCCGCCGGCCGCCGACGAGGCGGCGCGCGCGCGGCTGCATGCGCTCTTCACCGCGCGCATGACCGACTGGATCGCGCGCGTCGAGTCGGAGCCTGGCGTCGCCGCCGTGAGCTTCGCGTTCAGCTTTCCCGGGCAGGAGATCTTCGTGCCGGTCGAAGCGGAAGTGGAGGGGGCAGGGCCCGTGCCGATCCGCGCGCGGATGAACCGCGTCGCGCCGGATCTGTTCGGGCTGCTCGGCGTGCCGGTGCTCGCCGGACGCGGCTTCACCGAGGCGGACGCGGCGCGCGACGCGGCCGCGGTGATCGTGGACCGGACGTTCGCGGATCGACTGGTTCCCGGCGGCAACGTCCTCGGACGCCGCATCCGGTATTCGGGGCCGCTCCGCGGGAACACGGTCGAGCGAACGCCGTGGTACGAGGTCGTCGGCGTCGTCCCTGCCTTCGCGGAAGGGTTCGCGCCGCTTGTGGGGTTCGGTCCGCCGGCGCCGCGGTTCTTCCACGCGGCGAAGGCGGGTGACAACCAGCCGGTCGCCGTGCTGGTCAAGGTGAGCGCCGGCGACCCGGCCGCGTACGCGGACAGGCTGAGGGCGATCACCGCCGCGGTGCACCCGACGCTGAAGCTCCAGCGGATCGTCGGCGTCGTGGAGGACATCACCCACGACCGGCAGGCCTCGCGCTATCTGGCGCTCGGCATCCTCGCCGTGACGCTGAGCGTGCTGCTCCTCTCCGCGGCGGGCATCTACGCGCTGATGTCGTTCACGGTCGCGAAGCGGCGGCGGGAGATCGGCATCCGCGCCGCGCTCGGCGCCGACGCCCGGCGGCTGCTGATCGCGATCTTCGCCCGCGCGAGCGCGCAGATCGGCGCCGGCGTCGCCGTGGGGCTGCTGGCGGCGGCCATCCTCGACCTGGCGGGCGGCGTGACGGGAGGGCGGGGACACATCCTTCTGCCGGCCGTTGCCGCGGCGATGTGCATCGTGGGGCTGCTCGCCGCCCTCGGGCCCGCGCGCCGCAGCCTCGCCGTGCAGCCGACCGAGGCACTGCGCGAGGAGTGAGTCGGCGCCTGCGCCACGATGCTCCAATGCGCGGCCGTTCGGGACCCGTCAGCTCGGCGCTGATCAGGCGTACTCGAAGCGCCCAAAGGCCGCGTACTGGCCGGAGTGATCCACCTGGAGGCCGTCGGCGACGCGGAACACCTTCGAGGCCGCCATGCTCCCGCGCTTGATGACGAGCCCTTCGGGCATGACGACTTCCGGATGCACTTCGGCGTTGGTCACCGGGTTGCGGATCGTCTGCAGTTCGAGCTCCACCGCGCTGCCGATGGTGACCCGGGACGCGTGTGCCGACTGGTGCACGTCGAACGGCGCGGCGATCGGCGGCGCCAGCTCGTAGGTCTTGATGAAGATGCCCCACGGGCCGCCGATGTCCCCGCGGAGCAGGCGCGTCAGCGCGTCCCGCTGTGACGCATCGGCACGCTCGTCGAGATAGCACGCGGCGCGCCCGCCCCCCTCGTGAATGGCGCCCGGCCATTTCGCGTAGAGCGCCACGCCCAGACGATCGACGCGGACGCCGTCGACGTGCCCCTGCTCGAAGAGCCAGATCCAGCCCCCCTCGCAGAACCCGCGGCTCGGCCGCGCGTTGAAGTTGCACGGGCACCCGTAGTCGCAGTTGCATGCGATGAGCACGTCCCCCTTCAGCTCCAGGCCGGCCATGTCGCCTCCTCGCGCCAGAGTCTAGCCGATCTACAATCCCCCGTCGCATGCGTGTGCGGTCTGCCGCTGCCGTCCTGCTCGTGGTGACCCTCCTGTCGTGGGCGTGGATCGTCGTCATGGCCCGTGACATGTACGGACCGATGACGGGCGCGAGCGCCTGGATGATGACGACGCACTGGGACGCCCCGCATCTGTTGCTGCTCTGGGCGATGTGGGCCGTGATGATGACGGCCATGATGCTGCCGTCGGCGATGCCGATGATCCTGCTCGTCGGCCGCCGCGGGCATCCCACGCCCCTCGCGCTGGGCTACCTTGCCGTCTGGGCGGCCTTCAGCGTCGGTGCGACCGCGCTCCAGTGGCTGCTCGCCGACCGGCTGATCATCACCCCGATGATGGAGATCGCGACGCCGCAGGCGGGGGCGGCGCTGCTGGCGGTCGCCGGCGTCTACCAGTGGACGCCCTTGAAGCGCGCGTGCCTCACGACGTGCCAGGCCCCGATGGCGTTTCTGGCGCAGCGCTGGCGGAGCGGCCGGTGGGGGGCGTTCCGGATGGGACTCGAGAACGGCGTCTACTGCGTCGGGTGCTGCTGGGCGTTGATGCTGCTGCTGTTCGTCGGCGGCGTGATGAACCTGGCGGTGATACTGGCGCTCACCGCCTTCGTCGCCTTCGAGAAGCTCGTGCCCGCCGGGCCGCACGCGGCGCGCCTGAGCGGCGTGCTGCTCGTGGCGGCCGCGGCGTGGATGCTCGCCTCGTAGTCCGCTCCAGCCGGGCGTGGCCGTTTCCGAGCGCCGTGACCGGGTGACTTGTATCGTTATTACGCTAGTAGCACTACTTTCATACACTGGTTGAGCTGCGACCGCACGGCGCCCTGCCGATCTCGCGGTCCGGGGCGCGGCACGTCCATTGCTCTCCGAAGGCCCTCGCGTTCGCCAGGGAGGCCTCAGCCATGATTCGGTCTGCGCTTCACGCTCTCGTCCTGGTCCTGCTCGTTGCGATCCCGTTTGGTTCCAGCTCCCTCTCCGGCCAGCCCGCCCCGCAGTCCCGTCCGAGCGTCGACCCGCTGCTCGACGAGGAACTGCGGGCACAGCCGGTCGCCACGGCGATCGTCACGTTCCGCCGCGCCGTCGACGAGCCGCTGCTGGGGGAGCTCCGGGCGCTCGGCATCGCCGCCGGCTACACGTTCCGATCGCTGCCGATCGTGATCGCCAACATCGACGCGTTCCAGCGTGAGGCGCTGGCGGCTCGACCCGATGTCCTGTCGATCTACGCCAACCGGGTGGTGGAGCCGCACCTCGATCGCAGTCACGTCATCAGCGGCGTCCTCGCCGTGCGGCAGGACGTCGCCGTCCGCGAGGCGATGGTGTTGCGCGGCACCGGCACGGGGTTGCCCGTCTCGGGGCAGGGCGTGGGTGTCGCCGTGGTCGACACCGGGCTCGACGCGACGCACCCCGACCTGAAGCCGGGGCGCAACGTGGCGCAGAACGTGTGGTTCCCGGCGGCCGAAAACCTCCTGGTGACCGGCGCGGCCGACTGCGCGATCGGACTCACGAACGCGGTGCTCGGCACGGCCCTGGGCATTCCCGAGCCGGTCAACAGCCTCACGCGGCCCCTGCGCAACCCGGATCTGGGGTTCGTGAACTTCCCGGTCGAGCACGCGCCCGTGTCCGACGTCGAAGGGGGGCACGGGACGTTCGTGTCGGGGATCGTCGCGGGATCGGGAGCGGCCTCCGGCGGCAAGTACCAGGGGGTGGCGCCAGGCGCCCACCTCGTCGCGCTCACGGCGGGCAACGACTGCGGCCTGCCGCTGCACGGCATCATCGGAGCCTTCGACTACGTGCTCTCGCACCACCGTGAGCACAACATCCGCGTCGTCAACAACTCCTGGGGATCACGGCTGTTCAGCGGCGGCCTCGATCCAGCGAATCCGATCAACTTCGCGACGTGCCAGATGCACCGGGCGGGCATCGCGGTCGTGTTCTCCGCCGGCAATGCCGGCAACGCGTCGAACGCCATCAACCCCTACTCCACGATGCCGTGGGTCATCTCGGTCGCGGCGAGCGTGAAGAAGGACCTCGGGGATCCGGCGACCTTCAGTTCCCGCGGGGTGAACGACGGCACCGGCGCGGACACCGCCGGCACGTACGACTGCATGTCGCCGGCGCTGGCTCCACCGCCCAACCTGCGTCCGGACCTCACGGCGCCCGGCGTTGACATCAAGAGCACGCGCTCGAAGTTCCCCGGCCTCACCAACACGCTGGGCACGGCCCCGCTGGTGGGCAATGACACGGCGACGATCGACCCGGCGCACCTGCCGTACTACACGACGTCGCAGGGCACGAGTTTTTCGGCGCCGCACGTGAGCGGCGTGGTTGCCCTGATGATGCAGGCGAATCCGGGGCTGCGCCCGGACGACGTGGTCAGGATCCTGCGGGAGACGGCGACGCCGATGCCGTACGCGGAGCGGATCGTCGGCGCGGGCTACCTCGACGCGCGGAACGCCGTTCGCCGGGCGCTGTCGCTCGCCGCCGTGGCGCATCCCGCGACGCTGATCCCGCAGCCGCCCGGCCCCGCCTGCACGCTGCCGGGGGAGACGAAGCTGACCGACGCCGACGGTGACTCGCTCAGCGGACGCCGCGGCCACGACCTGAAAGCGTTCCAGCTTGCGCAGCCGCTGCCGCCCGACGGTGCCCCGCAGCAGCTCGTGTTCCGCATTCTCACGGACGCCGGCGGCGTGCCGAGTCCGGCCACCGCGTGGTACGTCTCGTTCAACGCCCCCGACGGGCAGGTGCGGGGCGTGCGGATGACCGGCACGTCGACCGGGCAGCCGGTCTTTCAGTCGTATGTCGCCGGCGCGAGCAACGCCGGGGTGCGCGACGGACGGTTCGTGGCCTCGACGCGGCCGGCCCTGCCCTCCAGCAGCTTCGATCCCGTGAAAGGGGAGATCGTGATCCGGGTGCCGGTCTCCGACGTCGGCGTCAGCGCGCCCGGCGAGTCGCTGGTGGGGTTCAACGCCGGCGTCACGATCACGACGGATCCCGCGCAGCTCGGCGCAGGCGCCACCTTCGTGGACGACGAGATGCCCGACGGTCTGGGACGCCAGAGTTCGCACACGGTGCACGACAACGTGCCGTGCGGCGGCGCGCCGCCGCCACCACCGCCGCCGGAGTCCCCCTGTGAACTGCCTGGCGTGCTCCGGCTGACGGACGCTTCCGGCGATACACTGACGGGCCTCGCCGGGCACGATCTGCTGTCGCTCCACGTCGCGCAGCAGCACGGGGCGGACGGCCTCACGGCATACCTGGTATTTCGCATTCGCACCGACCCCGGCGGGCTGCCGAATCCGTCAACCGCCTGGTTCGTGTCGTTCCACGCCCCCGACGGTGAAATTCGCGGCGTGCGCATGACGGGAACCGTCGATGCTGTCCCGGTCTTCCAGTCATACGTCGTCGGGGCGAGCTCCGGCGGCGTTCGCGACGGGCGGTTCGTGCAGTCGTCGGCGCCCGCCGAACCCGCCAGCACGTTCGATCCGGTGGACGGCGTGATCACCATTCACGTGAGGGCCTCGGCACTCGGAATCTCGGCGCCCGGGCAATCGCTCACCGGCTTCAACGCCGGCGTGACGGTGACGACGGCGCCGTTCGGCGGTCCGGGCGCGACCCTCATCGACGATGGCATGCCGGGCGATCTGAGCCGCTCCGGCTCCTTCACACTGCTCGACCGCAGCCAGTGCCGATGACCCTGCATGGAGGTAATGGAATGATTTGCCGCTCGACCACGACAGACGCACGCGGCTGGCGCAGCACCCTGCTGCCGCTGGCCGCGATCTTCCTCGCGCTCGCGATCACCGGCACCGGCCAGACGATCTCCGCCGGCGGCGCGGTGATCGGTGAGACGCTCCAGGCACGGCTCACCGACGCCGCCCCGACGGACACGCTGCAGGTGATCGTGACCTTCCGCGGCACCGGCGCACCGACGGCGCAGCAGCTGGAGGCACTGGCATCCCTTGGGGTCTCGGGCGTCCACCTGCGCTCGTTCCCCATTGCGGGGGTCGTGGCGACGCCGGGCCAGATCGACCGCATCGCGGCACTGCCGGGCGTGCGATCGATCTACCACAACGATCCCCTCGCGTACGAGAACGAAGGCGGCACGACCATCACCGGGGTCCGCAAGCTGCGTGCGGATCCGGCGCTCGGCTACACGGGCACCGGCGTCACCGTGCTCGTCAACGACTCGGGGATCGACGGCACGCACGAGGACCTGAAGTACCCGAACCACGTCATCCAGAACGTGTATGCGGGGGCGAACCTCGCCGCGCACAACGGCACGGCAGGCTCCACGACCTGCATGCTCGGCGCGTGCACCGGCAAGATCCTGCCGGTGACCTGGGTCGAGGACGTGCCGAACACCGACTTCAGCACCTCGCACGGCACCCACGTCGCCGGGATCGTGGGGGGCTCGGGTGCGCGGTCGGACGGGAAGTACACCGGCGTCGCGCCTGGCGCGCGGCTCATCGGCTATGGATCCGGTGCGGCGCTCTTCGTGCTCGACGCGCTCGGCGGCTTTGATTACGCGAAGGCGCAATGGGCGACGTACGGCATCCGCGTGATCACGAACTCGTTCGGAAGCCCTGGCGACATCAACCGTGCGTTCGATCCGGAGCACCCGGTCAACGTGGTCACCCAGGAACTGGCGGAGGATCTCGGGATCATCGTCGTGTTCTCGGCGGGGAACTCCGGCGGGGAGAACGCGATCACCGGGGTGTACAAGAAGGCGCCGTGGGTGATCGTCGTGGCGAACGGTACGAAGCAGGGCAGGATCGCGGCCACCTCGTCGCGCGGCCAGATCGGCTTCTCCGGCACGTACACCGATCCCCGGCGTGGCGTGACGTATCAGCTCACCGACCGGCCGACCGTCATGGCGCCAGGCACCGCGATCGTGTCGGTGAGAGCGCTGTCGGCAGATCCGCTGCCCGCCGCCGACTCGACGGCGGGGATCGCGCCCCAGCACCTGCCGTTCTACACGATCAAATCGGGCACCTCCATGGCGGCGCCGCACGTCGCCGGCGTCATCGCGCTGATGCTCGAGGCGAACCCGTCGCTTGGATGGCGCGACGTGAAGGCCATCCTGGAGAAGACGGCGACGAACGTCGGGGACCTGGCTGACTGGGAAACGGGAGCCGGGTACCTGAACGCGTATGGGGCGGTGGCGATGGCCGCGGCGCAGCGTCCGGGCTCGGCCGTCCGCAACCAGGATTACGGAAGCACCAACAGGCTCCATCGGGTGTTCAACGCGCGCGCCGAGATGCGCACCGAAGGAGCGCAGAGCTTCACCATCACGTACACGCCGCTCGACAACCCGGTCACCGGGACCAATTCCGCGACGTTCGAGGTGGGACCGAAGGCGACCCTCGTTCTGGCGAGCGGCGATGTCGGTGGCCCGACCGGGGCGGGTCCCAGCCAGTTGCTGCGCGTCGCGCTGGAGGATCCCGATGGGCAGCTCTACTCGCCAGGCGTGCCCATTCCCGGCGGGGCGCTGAGCGGCTACCGCATCGTCGTTGCCCCGGCGAAGGCCGGAACATGGAAAGTGATGGTGCGCGGCACGTGCGGTCTCAGCGGCACGGTGACGGTCAGCGTCTGCACCGACGATGTGGACACCAACGGACTGGCGGTGCCGACCGTGGTCGACGTGCACGTCAAGACGATCGCGACGGAGAGCTTCGCCGGGCTCGACGATGTCGCCGCGCACCCGTGGCGCGGCTTCATTGAGGCGGCCGTCGCGCGCCAGCTCGTGGACGGGCGTGCCGACGGCAACTTCCACCCCGACGCCCCGCTCACGCGGATCGAGCTTGCCGAGTACCTCGCACTCAACCCCGGCGTCCGGCAGTTCCTGCCGCTGAGCGGCGTGCCGTCGTTCTCGGATGTCGCACCGGCGCAGCTTCCGTTTGCCGAGGCGGCAGCGGCGCGCGGGGGGATCCTGCGCGATCCGAACCTGGCGGCGCGGGCCGCGATGGAGGTGGCGCCCGGCCTGTTCTCACCGGCGGGTGAGGCCACGCGACTGCAGGTGGCCTACAGCCTGGTGCAGACGCTGGGGCTCGAGCAGACCGCGGCGGCACATGCCGGCGGCGTCACGTATCTTCACGACGAGGAGTTCGTGACCGCGACGGATCTCGATCGTGTGCCGCCGGATCTGTACGGCTACATCCAGCTGGCGCTCGACCTGCGCCTGTTCACGCTGAAGATTCAGAACGTGGGGCAGGACCGCCTGAAGGTGCGCTTCCAGCCCGGGCGCGGCGTCACGCGGGCCGAGTATGCGCGCGCCGCGGTGATGGCGGCCGACTTCTACGCGCCGCGGCAGCCGTGACCAGGAGGTGGCGCCCCGATGCCGCCGGCGTCCGGGGCGCCCGCCTTCAGCGCGGGCTTCCACGCGGAGACGAACGGCTGCCCGGGCATCCGTCGGCTCCTAGTCGGGGACGATCGTCTGCATGTGGTACGCAATCTTCCAGTCGTTCCCGACGCGCGTCATCACGGCCAGGTACTTGCCGGCGATGCGCTCCCTCGCGCCGTCCGGAGCGCTCATCGTGATGGCGATGTCCCCGGTATCGAAGCCGCGCCCGCCGGCGACGTCCGACCTCACCGACCGCAGCTCCATCGCGCAGTTCTGCTCGAACTTCTCGCGGAAGAGCGCCTCGATCGCGGCGCGCCCCTGCACGACCGGTGAATCCGGCGGCATCAGCTCCGCGTCGTCGGTGTAGAGCGCCGCGAGCCGCACGGCGTCCCGCGCGTTGTACGCCGCGGCGAATGCCTCGCTGACCTGGCGAGGACCCGGCGGGGGACTTTCCGCGCGCGAGCACGCCGCCGCCGGCAGCAACAACAACGACGCCGTGATTGCCCCTGCACGCACGTTCATCGCATCCGTCCTTTCGCTGGCGCGATGGTAGGCGGCGGGGCGTCGCGCGTCAACGCACTTTTCCGGCCCTCCCTCCGCCCCTCCCGTCCCACACCACCAGCGGATCGTCACGTTTAACAAAACCTTTACAAGGCGAGGGCCTCCCGCTGCCGTAGAGTCTCGCCATGCGAATCCTTGCACTGGCACTTGCGGCGCTCCTCCTCTCGCCGGTTCACACGCCCGTCGACGATGTCGCGATGATCGCCGTCGACGGCGAAGGGACGAAGTACTGGCCGCGGTGGCGTGGTCCCTCGGGCCAGGGCCTTGCGGCGGGCAGCGGCTACGTCGACAAGTGGTCCGACACCGAGAACGTGAAGTGGAAGACGAAGCTCGAGACGCCGGGCAACGGCTCGCCGATCGTGTGGGCGAACCGGATCTTCCTCACCACCGCGTCGGCCGACGGCGCACGCCGCGGCATCGCCGCGTACGATCGCGCGACCGGACGCAAGCTCTGGGAGACGTACTCGCCCGCCGAGAACAGCGAAAAGACGAACCCCAAGAACGGTTACGCGTCGAGCACCGCGACGACCGACGGCCGCCTCGTCTACGCGTTTCTGGGCCCGCAGGGCGTCATGGCGGTCGACTTCGCGGGCAAGCTCGCGTGGCACGCGCCGGTCGGCACGATTCAGGGGAATCACGGCAGCGCGGGATCGCCGCTCCTCTATAAAGACCGGGTCATCGTTTACCAGGATCAGATGATGGCCGCGGAAGGCTCGTTCATCGCGGCCTTCGACGCAAAGACCGGCGCGCGCCGCTGGTGGAAGGCGCGCGAGGAGAAGATCGGCTGGGGTACGCCGGTCGCGATCCGCGCCGGCGCCCGCGACGAGATCGTCGTCTCGAGCTTCCGCGCGCTCTCGGCCTACGACCCTGACAACGGCGAAGTGCTGTGGAAGGTGAGCCACAGCATCCCCGAAGTCATTCCGACGCCCGTGGTCGGGCACGGGCTGGTGTTCGCCTCGTTCGGCAAAGCTGGCCCGACGTTCGCGATTCGGCCCGGCGGATCGGGTGACGTCACGTCGACGCATGTCGCGTGGCAGGCGGCGAAGGGCGCGCCGTTCGTGCCGTCGCCGCTCCTCTACGGCGACGAGCTGTACATGATCAACGACCAGGCCGGCATCGCGACGGCGTACGCGGCGAAGTCCGGTGACGTGCTGTGGCAGGGGCGGCTGGGAGAGGCGGGGCCGAACGGCTTTTCCGCGTCACCGGTCGGCGTCGACGGCAAGGTGTTCTTCACCAACGATGAGGGGGAGACGTTCGTCCTGAAGGCGGGGAAGACGTTCGAGCTCCTGCACGTCAACAGAATGAACGAGAAGATGCTCGCGTCGCCGGCGCTGGTCGACGGGACGTGGTACTTCCGCACCCATGGACACCTGATGGCGGTCGGCAGGTAATCCCGACGTTCCGTTCAGCCCCCGAACGGCCGTGCCGGTGACCAGGACTGGAAATTGGTCACCATTACCACTATCCTTTGACTCGTCATGCCCCATGACATCCGAACGGTTCTCTACGGCGCTGTTGTCGCCCGCGTACTCTTAGCCTGCACGTCCGGCACCACCGCTCAACAAGCTCCGCCTGCCCTCGACGCCGCCATGCGGCAGCAGGTGATCGACGGCGCAATCGAGCACATGCAGCGCGCCTACATCTTCGAGGACGTGGCGGCGAAGATGGCCGCCGCGCAGGCGCCTACGGCACGATCAGCAGCGGCGCCGCCTAAGCCAACAGAGTGTCACCGCGCTGCCAGGGATTCGCAACATTCAGGTGTCACTGTGCGCCATCACAAGGAGAGACCGCATGATCTCACGTCGTGAATTCCTGGGCACGTCCCTCGCCGCCGGCGCGTCGCTGGCACTCACTCCCGAACTGCTCCGCGGCTTTCAGACCTCCGGCGGAAAGATGCTGCAGCGGACCATCCCGTCGTCCGGCGAGACGGTCCCGATCGTCAGCTTCGGGGCGCGGCAGACCGATCCCGTCACGATGAAGGCGCTTCTGAAGACGCTGCTCGACAATGGCGGCAGGGTGGTCGACGTGCTGCATGGCGGGCCGGCTGGCGAAGAGGCCGCGCGGACGGCTGCCGCCGAACTCGGCGTTCAGGACAGGTTGTTCTGGACGACAGTGATCAACAGTCAGCTCATGCCCCAGCCCGGTTCGAAACCGTCCGGCCCGCCGCCGATGCTCGACGCCGCCGGAATCAAGGCGCAGGTCGAGGAGAAGCTGGCGAGCTTCAAGGTGGCCAAGATCGACCTGGCGATGGCGTCGGCAGGAGCCAACCCGGCGCAGCTCGCCGCCCTCAGGGACCTGAAGAAAGAGGGGCGCATCCGGTACATCGGCGTGCACGAGCTCCTCTTCCCGGCGGACGACCCGACTCCCCCGTGGCCCCCGACCTCGCGGCTCGAGGCCATCATGCGCAACGACCAGATCGACTTCATCGGCACCGACTACCACCTGGGCGACCGGCGCCTCGAGGAGGTGGTCCTGCCGCTCGCGCAGGAGCGGAAGATCGGTGTGCTGGCCTACTTCGTCTTCGATCGCGGCCGCCTCTTCAAGCGCGCGGGCGCAACGCCCGTTCCGGAGTGGGCCGCGGAGTTCGGCGCCACGACGTGGGCGCAGTTCTTTCTCAAGTACGTGATGAGCCACCCGGCTGTCACCATGGTCCGTACGGGCACGAGGAATCCGGAACACCTGGTCGAGAACATCAACGCGGGCATGGGCAGGCTGCCGGACGAGGCAACGCGGAAGCGCATGGCGCAGCTCGTGGATACATTCCCGCCGAACCCGTCACCGACCGCGCCGGCGCCCCAGGGACCTTCCATTGCGGTCGCGGCAGAAGTCCTCGAGCGCTACGTCGGTGAGTACAAGTCGGCGTCCGGATTCACGGCGATCTTCCGCCGCGAGGGGGACAAACTCTTCGTGAAGCCGGGCAACAATCCTGAAGTGGCTCTCGTCAACCGGTCACAGACGCGCTTCCAGGATCCGCGAGGGCCGTTCTTCGAGTTCGAGCTTGACGCGAAGGGAAACGTGACCCGCGCCTACCTGGACCAGAACAGTCCGCAGGGTGTGCAGAGGACCGTGCTGGAGCGGAAGTAGGCCAGGTCATCGCTCTCGGGTTCCAGCGGCTAGCGGAGGGGATCAGTGAGTGATCGATTGTTGCGCGTCGCCGCGGTGGTTCTGTTGTCGGTGCCCGTTGCGATCGCGCAGGCACAGGACCCTGCGGAGTTGGCTCGCGCGCTGGAGCGCGCAGAGCAGTTTTACGTGGCGACAGGTCCGAATCCGCAACCCACCGCAAAGTGGCTGGGAGGAGAGCGGCTTGCGTACTCGCCTACCGGAAATGCGCCGTGGACCGTTCTCCACGCGCCGACGGGACGAGTGCTGGAGTCTGAGGCAGGCGACGCCGCGGTGGGCGGCCCAGGGCCCGCCGCGACACTCCCGTTGGGACTCGCGTCTTTTGCACCTGAGACCGCGGAACCCGCCACTCCGGCGCGATGGAGGGCGCAGGTGGCAGACGGCGATCTGGTGGTGTCTGACAGCGGCGGTGCCACACGGCTGAAGTTGCCGGGAGCGCCGAACTACGGGTGGGCCGTCGCGCCGCGGGCCTGGAGCAATGACGGGCAGCACTTCGTCGCGCTGCGCGTCGACAACCGCGAGATCCACAGGGTGCCCATCGTCGACTACACCAGCGCGATCGAGCGCGTCACGTGGGCGGCGTATCCGAAAAGCGGGACGCCGTTGCCCGTCAGCGAACTGCACATGGTGGATCCTGCGGCGGCCGTCGCTCGGCCGGTGCAACTGGACACGCGGGACGCCTATGTCTGGGTGCTCGGCTGGCGGCCGACGAAGACGGTGTCCGAAGCACTCGTGATGCGGATGTCGCGGACCGGCAAGCGCCTGGACTTGTTTGCGATCGACACTGCCGGCGCGACGCGTCTGCTCGCGCAGGACGAGCGTCCGGCGTCGTTTGTGGCGGCGCTGGACTTTTCCACGGGCGACTGGGCGTGGCAGGTCACGGCGCTTCCCGATGACAGCGGCTTCCTCTGGATGTCCGAGCGCGACGGATGGCGCCACGTCTACCACTACGGCTACGACGGCGCCGTGAAGAAGCAGGTGACGTCGGGCGCCTTCCCCGTTCACCGCGTTGTGCACGTCGATCCGGCTCGGCGCCAGATCCACGTGCTCGCATCCGGAGAGTCCGCGCGCCCCTACGATCGACACGTGTACCGTGTCGGCCTGGACGGCGCGGGGTTCACCGCCTTGACGTCGGCGCCAGGATTACACGAGCCCGCGTTTTCAGCGTCCGGCGATTTCTTCGCCGACACGTACTCCAGCCTGACGCAGCCGCACACCGTCGAGCTGCGCCGCGGCGACGGCTCGCTGATCAAGGTTCTGGGGCAGGCCTCAACGATACCGCTCGAAGACGTGGGATACAGGCCGCCGGAGCCGTTCCGCGTGAAGGCGGCTGATGGGACCACCGATTTATACGGCGTCCTGTACCACCCGGCCGATTTCGACCGCAGCAAGCGATACCCGATCGTCGATTACATCTACGCCGGGCCGTTCATCGCCGTGCATCAGATGACATACATGCCGTCCTCGGCCATGCACCGCATGTCCGCGTCGCTCGCGGAGATGGGATTCGTCGTCGTGATGCTCGACGCTCGCGGCACGCCGGGCCGCGGCAAGGCCTTTCAGGACGCGAACTACGGTCGCATCGGCCAGATAGAAGTTCCCGACCACGTCGCGGCCATCCGTGAGCTCGCCAGGTCCAAGCCCTACATCGATACCACGCGTGCCGGGATCGTCGGCCACTCCTGGGGCGGCTACTTCGCGCTTCGCGGAATGCTGACGGCTCCTGATTTCTTCAAAGCGGGGTATGCAGGCGCCCCGGGTGATCTGACCGAAGCGGCCAGCATCAACGAGCCCAACATGGGTCTCCCCGCGGCCAACAAGGCGGGCTACGACGCGGGATCCAACGTGGCGCGCGCGTCCGCGTTGCGCGGACGGCTCAAGATCATGCACGGGACGAGCGACAACATGGCGCCTCTCTCGACCACGATGCGCATGGCGCAGGCGTTGATCGAGGCCAACAGGACGTTCGATCTCCTGATCATGCCGGGCCAGCCACACGGCCCGCAGGGTGCGGCAGGACGCTACTACAGAGAGGACGTGCGCCGCTTCATGGCCACCCACTTGCTCGGTGAGACATACGGTGCAGCGAGCCAGTTGCACTGAAGCGACGGCCTGCAGACCGCCAACATACGGGCCGCGCTGCCGTAGACACCCGGCGTGCGGGTCATTGGGCCGCACTCGTGCGAGGAACGGCCAAGGCGTCGCAGCCCCGCCGTGCGCAGTGGTCAACCACCACAGGAGAGAGGGCGGATGATCTCGCGGCGTGATTTTCTTGGCATGTCCCTGGGCGCCAGCGCTACGCTGGCGCTTCCCCCGGAGGTGCTCCGCGCACTTCAGCAGTCGGGCGGCAAGCTCGTTCAGCGGGCGATTCCGTCTTCCGGTGAGAGGCTCCCGGTCGTCGGCCTCCACTTCGGGAACCCCCCGCCGCCAGATCACGCCGCGCTCAAGGCGGTCCTCAAGACGCTGCTCGACAGCGGCGGCAGATTCCTCGACACGGTGCACCAGTCGGCCGCGGCGGAGGAGGTCACCGCCACGATTGCCACCGAGCTGGGCGTGCAGGACACGATCTTCTGGTCATCGCGCGCCTCCCCGGCCGGCCCCCCGCAGCCGGGAGCCGCCGCTGCGAAAGCGCTGATGGAGCGGTCGTTGGTGAGGTTCAAGGTTCCCAAGCTCGACCTCGTCCAGATGAACCCCATGGCCGATCCGGGGCACCTCGCCGCCCTCAAGGAGATGAAGCAGGAGGGGCGCGTCCGGTACATCGGCATGCAGGTGATCGATGACCGCCAGTACGCCGGCCTCGAGGCGGTGATGCGCAAGGAGCCGATCGATTTCATCGGGATCGACTACTCCATCGGGAATCGGGGCGTGGAGCAAACGATCCTGCCGCTCGCGCAGGAGCGGAAGATCGGCGTGGTGGCGTACTTCCCCTTCGACGCCGGCGGCCTCTTCCAGCGTGTCGGCACCACGCCGCTTCCGGGTTGGGCCGCCGATTTTGATGCCAGGACGTGGGCGCAATTTTTTCTCAAGTACGTCATCAGCCACCCGGCCGTCACCGTGGTGCGTACGGGGACCAGCCAGGCGAAGCACATGCTCGAGAACATCGGCGGCGGCACTGGGCGCCTGCCGAATCAGGCGACGCGGAAGCGCATGGCGGAGCTGGTCGACTCGTGGCCGCTGGCTGGGACGCCCGGGCCGTCGGCGCCGCAAGGTGCCGCTGTCGTGGTGCCGGCCGCCATCCTGGACCGCTATGCCGGTGAGTACAAGACGGCATCCGGGTCCGTCACCGTCCGCCGTAGCGGCTCCGCGCTGCATGTGAAGTCTGGCCACACGCAGGAGGCGCCCCTCGTCGCGCGTTCAGAGACCCGCTTTTCCGATCCCTGGGGAGCCATCATCGAATTTCAGCTCGATGCCGCCGGCACGGTGACTGGCTTCATCATGCAGGAGGGTCAACTGAAGCTTCAGGGATCACGGATCCGCTGAGGATGCACAGACGCGCCCTGGCGGTGTTGGCCGTACTGATCGCACTCGCCCCAGCCGGTGGGGGCGGGATGGTCTCCCAGGCCGGGCAGACGCCGGTGGCCACTGGCGCTGACTGGCCACAGTGGCGGGGGACGACGCGCGATGGTGTCATCGGCGCCGCCTTGCCCGCCCAATGGCCGGAAGCGCTGGAGAAACGCTGGGAGATCACGGTCGGCACCGGGCATGCCTCGCCGGTTGTCTCCGGCAACCGGGTGGTGGTCATCGCCCGTGAGGGGGATCAGGAGATTGTCCGCGCCCTCGATGCGGCGTCGGGCAGGGAGATCTGGCGGGCAGCGTATGCCGCGCCATACGAGGTCAATCCAGCCGCGCGGTCGCACGGCCCCGGCCCGAAGTCCACTCCAGCCATTGCGGACGGCCGCGTCTTCACGTTCGGGATCGCCGGCGTTCTGTCGGCCTTCGATCTCGCGAGCGGCAAGCTTCTCTGGCGCATACCCGCGCCGGACGTGCTGCCTGACTACGGAACCACGACGTCGCCCCTCGTAGACGGCACCAGCGTCATTGCCCATCTCGGCGGACATGAAAAGGGCGCGCTCACGTCGTTCGACGCGGCCACCGGGCAACCGCGCTGGCAGTGGGACGGCGACGGGCCGGGATACGGGTCGCCGATCATCGCGACGTTCGGCGGCCTGCGCCAGGTGATTGCGCAGACGCAGAAGCTCCTGGTCGGCCTCGATGCCTCGAACGGCACGCTGCTGTGGCAGATGCCGTTCACGACCGAGTTCGACCAGAACGCCTTCACACCAGTTGTCTTTCAGGATCTCCTGATCTTCGGCGGCATCGACTGGCCCCTCACGGCCATCCGGCTGAAGCGCGAGGATGGCAAGTGGACCGGCGAGACGGTCTGGACCAATGTGCAGACCCCGATGTTCATGAGCTCGCCGGTGCTGATCGGCGGAACGATCTACGGCTTGACCTACCGCGGGCGTGGCCAGTTCGTGGCGATCGACGCGGGAAGTGGCAAGACGCTCTGGAACACACAAGGGCGCGAGGGTGAGAATGCATCGATGATGGGCAGTCCGGCCTGGCTGCTCGCTTCGACAACGGACGGCTACCTGGTGGTGGCACGAGCGGACCCTCGGAAGTACGACGAGGTCCGCCGGTACCAGATCGCGCAGAGCGCGCTGTGGGCGCATCCCGCCCTCACAGACCGCTCGATCATCGTCAAGGACGTCGACAAGGTGATCTGCTGGCGCTTCTGACGGCGATCCTGTTCTCTCTTTCAGCCGATCCCGAGGATCGTCACACCGGCGCAGGCGATCGGCCTGGCTCCGCAGATGACGACCGTTCCCGAGCCGTCAGTAGCTGCGGGTGACGACTCGATGAACACGCCGCGGGGACGAGTGGCGTGACCAAAACAACACTCTGGTCATTGACACCAGCGTCACCGCCTCGTAGCATCCGGAGATCCGTGAGCCGCCAGGCCGTGCTCACGCTGAGGAGGACGCAATGACGTGGACGATTCTCGCGATGGCATTGATCGCCGGGCTACCGGCGGCGGCGCCGGCGCAGGGCAAGACCGCCGATTTCAGCGGAACGTGGGTGCTCGACAGCAGCAAGAGCGAAGGTCTGCCGCCGGGGATGGAGCAGACGATGACGGTCAAGCAGTCGGGTGACCAGATCGAAATCGAAACGCTCGTGAAGGGACCGCAGGGAGAGCAGCGGATCCCGGACCGCTACGTGCTCGATGGCAAGGAGGCCGACTTTGCGCCGACCATCGTGGGCGGCGGTACCGGGAAGGGGAAGCGGACTGCGAAGTGGTCCGAGGGAGGCCACGGCTTCGAGTCGAAGGAGAGTGCGACGGTGCGGGGACCCGAGGGGGACGACGTCACGATCACCGCCAGCCGCAAGTGGACGCTCTCGCCATCGGGCGACACCCTCACCGTCGAGCTGACGATGAACGGTCCGATGGGTGAGGTGACCTCGAAGCGCGTTTTCGCGCGGCAGAAGTAGGCGGGCTGCGGAGCCGCGCGCCGTGCTTCCCGCAGGCGCGCGGATCCGCCGTTCGACGTGCCCGCGGGCACGTCCTCTCCGTTATTCCGTCCGCAGCGCCACCGTCGGATCCACGCGTGTCGCGCGCCGCGCCGGAAGGTAGCTCGCCAGCAGGGCCACCAGCACGAGCAGCAGCGGGGCGCCGACGAACGTCACCGGATCGGTCGCCGTGATCCCATACAACAGGCTCGCGAGCAGGCGCGTCGCGGCGAACGCCGCCAGCAGGCCGCCGGCGGTGCCGATGACGACCAGGCGCAGCGTCGACTGCATCACGAGCCTGATGACCCCCGCGAGCGGCGCGCCGAGCGCGAGCCGGATGCCGATCTCGCGCTGCCGCGCGGCCACCTGGAAGGCCAGCATGCCGTAGAGGCCGATGGCGGCGAGCAGCAGGCCGACACCTCCGAAGATGCCCATCGCGATCGCGGCGATCCGCTGCGGAAAGATCGTGATCCCGATCAGCGCCGTCAGCGGCATCGCCTGCTCGAGGGCGATGTTCGGGTCGAGCGCCGCGACCTCGCGCCGGATCGCGGCGAGCGTCGCCGCCGGGTCGGTGCGCGCGCGCACGTGGAGCGTCGCGGAATTCGGTGACTGTTGCTCGAGCGGCAGGTACAGCAGCCCCTTCTGCGTTTCGGTGTATCGCTCGTACTTGCCGTCGGCCGTGACGCCGACGACTTCGAGTGTCGTCTTGCCCATCCGGAGGCGGCGGCCGAGCGGGCTCCCCTCGGGCCACAACTGGCGGACGAGCGTTTCGTTCACGAGCGCGACGCGCGGCGCGTGAGGCCCGTCGGCCGCGGTGAACGGCCGTCCGGCAACCATCGGCACCTGCAGCGTCTCGATGTACCCGGCCCCCACGGTGGAGACGCTGGCGGTGATCGGATCCTCGGAGACGCCCGGCGCCTCCTCACGTCGAATGCTTGCGATCCACTCGTTCCCCCCCATCGGCGCCCAGACGGCGAACGCCGCCCCTTCGACGCCCGGCACGGAGCGGACGCGATCGAGGAGCGCCTCCCGGAAGACGCGGGTCCGTTCGTCGTCGTACCCGTGAGCGCCCGGATTCAGCCCCGCGACCACCACGCCTTCAGGGTTGAAACCGATGTCGGAGGCGAGCGCCTTCTGGAGCGTGCGCCCGAAGAGTCCCGCGGTGATGACGAGCAGAAGCGACAGCGCGAGCTGGACGACGACGAAGGCACCCCGCAGCCGAGAGCGGCGCGTCGCGCCGGTCTGCGATCCCTCGCGGAGGCCCGGCGCGAGCCGCTGCCGCGTTGTCTGCAGCGCGGGCGCCAGGCCGGCGGCGAGCCCGGTCAGCAACGCAACGGCGCACGCGAACACGAGCACACGCGCGTCGACCCCGAAGTTCAGCACGACGCGTGTGGGCAATGGCGGCTGAAATGCCGAGAGCGCCGAGACGAGCCACGCGGTGAGCAGGACGCCGGCGCCGCCACCCACGAGGAAGAGGAGGACGCTCTCGACCAGGAGCTGGCGAACGATCCGTCCGCGGCCGGCTCCGATCATCATCCGCACGGCGATTTCGCGGCGGCGCTCCGCCGCGCGTGCCAGGAGCATCCCGGCGACGTTCGTGCTGGCGATGAGGAGCACGAGCCCCGCCGTCGCGAGCAGCATCGCCATGAAGCCGATCGTGGCGCCGCGGGCGAACGCAGGCACCGGGGTCAGCGGGCGCGTCGTCGCGCTGACGATGGTGACGCCGGGGCGGTCGGGCGGCACCTGCTTCGAGAGCACCTCGAGCGCCGCGGCCGCCTGGCTGGGTGAGATCCCGTCGCGAAGCCTGCCGAACAGCGTGAGCCGGTCACCGCTCAGCGGCGACCCGTCGCCCGCGGCGGCCGGCAGCCAGATGTCGATCGGCAAACCGACCACGGTGCCCGAAAAGCCCCGCGGCGCAACGCCGATCACCTCGTACGGCTTGCTGTTGATGTGGACGATGCGGCCGATCGCCGCGGAGTCGGCGCCAAACCGCCTCGTCCACGCCTCGTGCGAGAGCACGGCGGTGCGCGGCGCGCGGTTCGCGTCGGCGTCGAAGAAGCGCCCGTGCGCCGGACGCAGCCCCAGCACGTCGAAGTAGTTCGGCGTCGCGACGACGGTGCTGGCCACCTCCGCGTGCTCGCCGATCCGCAGCGAGGCTTCGTCGATCCGATGCCCGGCGAGATCGACGAAGACGTCACGCGAGGCGTTGCGATACGCCTGGTAGCGGGGAGAGGAGAACACCGCCAGGCCCATGGTCCGTTCCGTGCCACCACGGTGCACCTCGTCCACGACGACGAGGCGGGAGGGGTCCTGAACCGGCAGCGGCGTCAGGAGCAGCGCCGTCACGAGGCTGAAGACGACCGTCGTGGCACTGATGCCGATGGCGATCGTGGCCCCGGCCACCACGAAGAAGCCCGGGGTGCGCCGAAGGGTGCGGAGGGCATACCGCAGGTCACGAAGCAGGTTGTGCATGGCAGGCCTCAGGGCAATCCGCGTACCGCGGCGTGGGTGGGGCCGCGGGCGCCGAATGTTCGGGGACAACTGCAGAAACGGTTCCGGGTGTTGTCCGGTTTCGGACGCTTTGTCCCGGCTCCGGACGGCAGCGTTTGCGCGGCACCGCCGGTGGCAGTACAGTCCCGGCATGTTTCGCCGCCTCCGCCTCCCATTCCCACGCACGGCCGCGCGTGCCGCGCTGATCGTCGCCCTTGCCGCCGCCGCCGGCGCGGCTGCCGCCACGCAGGACCGCGCCGCACAGCGCGAGGCCCTCATCGCGCGCGCAAAGGCGCTGGAACTCGACACGCCCTACGTGCCGCCGCCCGGCGATCCGCTCGAGCACCACACCTCCGGGTTCGCCAAGATCATGTGCTCGGCGGTCTTCATCACCGGTCTGGATCCGGACTTCGCCGCGCAGAACGTCGGCGGCTTCACCAGCCCCTTTGTGGAACGGGCGAAGGTGGGCAAGCCGGTGATCGACCGTGACGCGAAGGCGGTACACGTCACGCTGCCGAATGGCGTCACGCGCACGGCGAAATTTCTCGGCAGCCAGGGATGCGTGACGCTGCCGAAGGGGGCGACGGCGCCGGCGTTCACGCCGACGCCGGTGAAGGCCTCGCTGCCCGCGGCCGCGACGACCCCGTGGCCGATGGGAGACGTACTGCCGAAAGACCCGCTGCCCGCGCAGGTGGATGGAGAGAAGCTGCGCGAGGCGGTGAACGCCGCGTTCGAGCCGGCCACCGGCATGACGGCGGCGTTCGTCGTGACGTGGAAGGGACGGCTCATCGCGGAGCGCTACGGCGACGGCATCACGGCGGCCACGCCGCTCGAGAGCTGGTCGATGGGGAAGAGCCTCACCGCCGCGCTGATGGGCGTGCTCATCCACGACGGCGTCTACCGGCTCGACCAGCCGGCGCCGATCCCCGAGTGGCAGCAGCCGGGGGACCCGCGGGCGAAGATCACGATCGCCGACATCCTGCGGATGTCGAGCGGGATCCGCATCCGGGCGCCGCAGGATCCCGACTACGATCCGTCGCTCGGGTATCCCGACCACCTGTATCTCTACACGGGCAGCGTCGATTCGTTCAAATATGCCGCGACGCGTCCGCCGCAGTGGCCGCCGAACACGGTTGGACGCTACCGCAACACGGACCCGGTGCTGATCAACTATCTGATCCGGCTGGGCGTCGAGAAGCGCGGCGGCGAGTACCTCTCGTTCCCGCAGCGCGCGCTGTTCGATCGCATCGGCGTGCGGACGATGGTGATGGAGACGGACCCGTTCGGCAACTTCCTGACGCAGGGGTACGAGTTCGCGTCGGCGCGCGACTGGGCACGTCTCGGCAACCTCCATCTGCAGGACGGCGTGTGGAACGGCCAGCGGATCCTGCCGGAAGGCTTCGTGAAGTTCGTGAGCACGCTCGCGCCGGCGTGGGAGGCCGACAAGCGTCCGATCTACGGCGGCTTCTTCTGGATCAACGGTGACGGTGCCTACCCGGTGCCGCGCGAGGCCTACTATATGTCGGGAGCCGGCGGCCAGACGACGATGATCATCCCGTCGCACGATCTCGTCGTCGTGCGCCTGGGGCATTACCGCGGCGCCGGGCCGGGCGCCGCGAGCTTCCGCCGCGCGCTCGCGCTGCTCATGGACGCCGTTCCCCGCTCGAGGCCGTGAGGGCAGCCGCCGCGGCACGCCGGGGTCACGCCCGGCCGGGCCCCGCGTCCGGGATGCGCGGCTGCCGGATTTCCGGCGGGGCAGCGGTGGCCGGCGCGGCACCCTCCAGAATCGCCGGAAAACACTCCGGCACGCCGCTTGCGGCCAGGGACCTGCATTCCAGCCATGCCGCGCCGCACGATTTTCGAGCCGTTCCGCATCAAGTCGGTGGAGCCGATCAAGTTCACGACGCGCCAGGAGCGGGAGCGCGCACTGGAAGCGGCGGGCTACAACGTCTTCCGCCTGCACGCCGAGGACGTGCTGATCGATCTGCTGACCGACTCCGGGACGGGCGCCATGTCCTCGCAGCAGTGGGGGGCACTGATGCAGGGGGACGAGAGCTACGCGGGCAGCCGCTCGTTCTACCGCTTTCGTGACGTCGTGCAGGCGCTCACCGGCTACGCGCACGTCATCCCCACGCACCAGGGGCGTGCGGCCGAGCGGATCCTCTTTCACACGCAGGTCCGCGCCGGACAGGTCGTGGCGAACAACAACCACTTCGACACGACGCGGGCGAACATCGAGGCCGAAGGCGCGGAAGCGCGCGACCTGGTGATCCCCGAAGGGCGCGTCCCGTCGGCGCTGCACCCCTTCAAGGGAAACATCGACCTCGGCGCGCTCGAACGGTTGCTCGACGAGGACCGCGCGGGCGGCGGAACGCTCGTGCCGCTGGTGATGGTGACCATCACCAACAACTCCGGCGGCGGCCAGCCCGTGTCGCTCGAGAACCTTCGCGGCGTCCGCCGCCTGTGCGACCGCTACCGCAAGCCGTTCTTCCTCGACGCCTGCCGGTTCGCCGAGAACGCGTACTTCGTCAAGCTGCGCGAGGAGGGGCAGGGGCATCGCACCCCCGCCGACATCGCGCGCGAGGCATTCAGGCTGGCCGACGGCTGCACGATGTCGGCGAAGAAGGACGGCCTCGCGAACATCGGCGGCTTTCTCGCGATGAACAACGCCGAGTGGGCGGACGCGGCGCGCAACCTGCTGATCCTGACCGAGGGGTTCCCGACCTACGGCGGCCTCGCCGGCTACGACCTCGAGGCGATCGCGCGCGGCCTGGAGGAGGTCGTCGAGGAGCCGTACCTGAAGTACCGCGTCCGCTCCACCGCGTATCTCGCCGAGAAGCTGACCGCGGCCGGCGTGCCGATCATCCAGCCGCCGGGGGGGCACGCGATCTATCTCGACGCCCGCGCGCTGCTCCCGCACATCGCGCCGCTGCAGTATCCAGGTATCGCGCTCGCGAACGCGCTCTACCTCGAGGGAGGCGTACGCGGCGTCGAGATCGGCACGGTGATGTTCGGCTGTCACCCCGATGGGTCAGAGGTGCCGCCGGCGATGGACCTCGTGCGGCTCGCGATTCCCCGCCGTGTCTACACGCAATCGCACATCGACTACGTGGCCGAGGTCGTGCTCACCGTCGCCGCCGCTCGCTCGGCGCTCAGCGGTTACCGAGTCGTCTCAGCCCCGCGCGTGCTGCGGCATTTCACGGCGGTTTTCGCGCCCGCGGCTGCTGTCGCCTCCACGTAACGGCCGGGTTCCGCCGCGTGCTCCGGTACCGATTCTGCAGTCACCCGTACGGGAGGAGTGCAGACCGGTTTCGTTTCCCCGGGTCTGCCGTGGCGAGTGAGTAAATGGGAATCCGAGAGGGAAATCGCGGACAGCCTGCGTGACCTCACGGCAAAGGTCCGGAAGCTTCAGGACGAAATCCGCGGGGACGCGCTGACGTCCCGCCGCCCCCGGGG
>Ga0247719_1000459_pt1:2500-24537 | contig 24537 bp, 13 predicted proteins | sample 41E_DmetaG_FD_189046 | JGI IMG/M metagenome (GOLD analysis project Ga0247719, IMG submission 189046) | Soil microbial communities from hillslope of Landscape Evolution Observatory, University of Arizona, Oracle, AZ, United States - 4-1-E_D | ecosystem: Engineered > Artificial...
CGAAAGAGGCCGGCGAGTGACGCACGCGAGCCGCGGGAGCGGCGCGAGGCGGAAGCCGAGCGAGCACCCGCGTGGGGTTCGGGGCGCTGCCCCGATCAAGATCGGATCTTTGACAACTGAATATCCTGCAAACGGTAGTTTTTTCCGACCACAACACATTCAGCAATGAATGCGCAGTGTGCAAGGAACTAACGGGTGCGACCGGCCGCGCAAGCGGCGGGTGGCGAGCGTTAGTTTCGAGTTTCTATGGTCAAGCTACTAAGGGCGTACGGTGAATGCCTTGGCGCCAGGAGTCGATGAAGGACGTGGTAAGCTGCGATAAGCTTCGGTGAGCCGCAAACAGGCTTTGACCCGAGGATTTCCGAATGGGGAAACCCACTCAGGCTAATACCTGAGTACCACCAGCTGAATCCATAGGCTGGTAGGAGGCAACCCGGGGAAGTGAACCATCTCAGTACCCGGAGGAGAAGAAAACAACAGTGATTCCGCCAGTAGCGGCGAGCGAACGCGGAACAGCCCAAACCATCGAGCTTGCTCGGTGGGGTTGTAGGGCCTGTCTGGCTTCAATGCCAGCGAGTTACCAATCAGCTTGTTAGTCGAACGATCTGGAACGATCGGCCACAGAGGGTGACAGCCCCGTAGGCGACAACGAGCTGACTCGCGACAGGTTCCTGAGTACCGCGGGACACGTGAAATCCCGTGGGAATCTACGAGGACCATCTCGTAAGGCTAAATACTCCCTGGCGACCGATAGTGAACCAGTACCGTGAGGGAAAGGTGAAAAGAACCCCTGCGAGGGGAGTGAAAGAGTACCTGAAACCGTATGCCTACAAGCAGTGGGAGGGCTATGCCTGGACTTCGGTCCGGGAATGCCTGACCGCGTGCCTTTTGCATAATGAGCCGGCTAGTTACTCTATGTGGCGAGGTTAAGCGCAAGCGAGCCGCAGCGAAAGCGAGTCCGAAATGGGCGACAAGTCGCATGGAGTAGACGCGAAGCGAGGTGATCTACCCATGGCCAGGGTGAAGTACGGGTAACACCGTATGGAGGCCCGAACCAGTGTTGGTTGAAAACAGCTTGGATGAGCTGTGGGTAGGGGTGAAAGGCTAATCAAACCTCGTGATTGCCCGTTCTCCTCGAAATATCTTTAGGGATAGCCTCGAGAGGTCGGCGCTGGTGGTAGAGAACTGAATGGACTAGGGGCCTTACCAGGTTACTGAATCCAATCAAACTGCGAATGCCAGCGACACGTATCTCGGGAGTCAGACAGTGGGGGCTAAGCTTCATTGTCGAGAGGGAAACAGCCCAGACTACCGGCTAAGGTCCCTAACTCTGTGCTAAGTGGTAAAGGATCTGGAGACGCTCAGACAACCAGGAGGTTGGCTTAGAAGCAGCCATCCTTTAAAGAAAGCGTAATAGCTCACTGGTCAAGCGGCTCTGGGCCGACAATATAACGGGGCTCAAGCACAGGACCGAAGCCGTAGAATAGACGGAATCCTGCGGGATTCCATATTGGTAGAGGAGCGTTCTCAACGCAGCGAAGTCAGACCGTGAGGACTGGTGGAGTGTTGAGAAGTGACCCTGCCGGCATAAGTAGCGAGAAGGGAAGTGAGAATCTTCCCCGCCGTAAGCGTAAGGTTTCCTGAGGAAGGTTCGTCCGCTCAGGGTCAGTCGGGAGCTAACGCGAGGCCGAAAGGCGTAGCGGATGCACATCCGGTCAACATTCCGGAACTATCTACTTTTCGTTATCACGATGGGGGGACGCAGGAGGCTAGACGAGCCTACGATTGGACGTGTAGGTTCAGGTCTGTAGGGGGATCCGCCAGGCAAATCCGGTGGGTCACATTCCCTGAGGGGCCATGTCGAGGGTCTTACGACCCGCAAAGTCGTCGACGCCACGCTGCCAAGAAAAGCCTCTAAGGAGAAAAGTGGGTACCCGTACCGCAAACCGACACAGGTACGCGAGGAGAAAATCCTCAGGCGCGAGTGAGAACCCTCGTTTAGGAACTCGGCAAACTGGCCCCGTAACTTCGGAAGAAGGGGTGCTCGATTACCGTGCGCGATCCTTGCGGTCGCGTGCGCGAACGAGTTGCAATAAAGAGGCCCAGGCAACTGTTTACTAAAAACACAGGGCTATGCTAAGTCGAACACGACGTATATGGCCTGACGCCTGCCCGGTGCCGGAAGGTTAAAGGGAGAGGTTAGCCGCAAGGCGAAGCTTCGAGCTGAAGCCCCGGTAAACGGCGGCCGTAACTATAACGGTCCTAAGGTAGCGAAATTCCTTGTCGGGTAAGTTCCGACCTGCACGAATGGCGTAATGATCTGGGCGCTGTCTCAACGAGGGGCACTGCGAATTTGTGGTACCGGTGAAGACGCCGGTTGCCCGTGACTAGACGGAAAGACCCCGTGCACCTTTACTACATCTTAGTAGTGAATGCTGGCGTGTTATGCGCAGGATAGGTGGGAGGCTTTGAACCCAGGCTTTCGGGCTTGGGGGAGCCAACGGTGAGATACCACCCTTAACACTCCGGCGTTCTAACCTCGACCTGTCATCCAGGTCAGGGACACTGCTAGGTGGGTAGTTTGACTGGGGCGGTCGCCTCCTAAACTGTAACGGAGGCGCTCGAAGGTTCGCTCAGGCTGTTTGGAAATCAGCCGTAGAGTGCAAAGGCATAAGCGAGCTTGACTGCGAGACCTACAAGTCGAGCAGGTGGGAAACCAGGACTTAGTGATCCGGTGGTTCCGCATGGAAGGGCCATCGCTCAACGGATAAAAGGTACGCCGGGGATAACAGGCTGATCTGAGCCAAGAGTTCACATCGACGCTCAGGTTTGGCACCTCGATGTCGGCTCATCACATCCTGGAGCTGTAGCAGGTTCCAAGGGTCCGGCTGTTCGCCGGTTAAAGTGGTACGTGAGCTGGGTTTAGAACGTCGCGAGACAGTTCGGTCCCTATCTGTCATGGGCGGAGGAGATTTGAGTGGGGCTGTCCTTAGTACGAGAGGACCGGGATGGACGCACCTCTAGTGTACGAGTTGTCGCGCCAGCGGCAGCGCTCGGTAGCTACGTGCGGAAGGGAGAAACGCTGAAGGCATCTAAGCGTGAAACCCTCCACAAGATGAGATCTCCCAGGTCGCAAGACCTCTGAAGGCTCCTGGAAGATGACCAGGTGATAGGTCGGGTGTGGAAGCGCAGCGATGCGTGGAGCTAACCGATACTAATCAGCCGTGAGGCTTGACCATATCTCTCTCTCCCGCAAGGGAGACAGTGCACGACGAACTGCGCGTTGTGGCCGGAGAGACTACCGTTTGCAGGATATTCAGCTGTCAGCGATCCGATCGCTCTTTACAAGATAGTCTGGGACGACTTGCGGATGTGCCGCGCCGGTATCGGGCGCGCCCGTCCGTGAGACCCCAGGCAACCGGTTTCCCGGTGGTCATAGGAGAGGGGTCACACCCGTTCCCATTCCGAACACGGAAGTTAAGCCCTCTACCGCCGATGGTACTGCATGCGAAAGTGTGTGGGAGAGTAGGTCACTGCCGGGATTTTTTTTCCAGCCCGCTGCTCGACGAAGCAGCGGGCTTTTTTCATGTACGGCCGCCGCCTCCGCACCGGCCGTGCAGTCGTGTATGCTGACGCGCGTCGGAGGATCCCCCAGATGACGCGCGCCTGGCTCCCGCTGGCCCTTGCCTGCCTGCTCTCCGTCCCCGCCGCCTCAGGACATCCGGGCCAGGCACCCGCGCGCCGCACGACGGCGCTCGTCGGCGGCACGCTGATCGACGGCTTCGGCGGCCCTCCCCTGCGGAACAGCATCGTGCTGATCGACGGGGAGCGGATCACCGCGGTCGGGCAGGTCGGACGCCTGGACGTGCCCGCCGGAGCCGAGGTCATCTCCACCGAGGGAATGTCGGTGCTCCCGGGTCTCTGGGACATGCACGTGCACCTGATGATCAACGGGCACGCCGACTACGGCCACTGGGATAAAACCTATCCGGCGCAGTTCGAGCCCGTGATCATGCCCGCCTCCGCGAAGCAGCTCCTGCTCGCCGGCGTGACGAGCGCGAGAGACCTCGGCGCGCCGCTCGAGGCCAGCATCAGGGTTCGGGACCGCATCAACGCCGGGGAGATTCCGGGCCCGACGCTCTATGTCTCCGGGCCGTTCCTGCAGAAGGCGCCGTATCCGGGGACGGAGCTGTTCCGCTGGGGCGTCGATGGCGCCGCCGACGCGCGCGCCAAGGTCGCCCGGCTGGCCGACGCCGGGGTCGACTGCATCAAGCTGATCGACCAGGACCAGATGTCCCGCGAGGAGCTCGGCGCCATCGTCCAGGAGGCGCACAGGCGCGGCCTCATGGTGGTCGGCCATTCGCACCGGCCTGAAGAGATCCGACTGGGTCTCGCGTTCGGCGTCGACAACTTCGAACACACCGGCCTCTCGAGCGCGCCCGAGTATCCGGAGGACATCATCCGCGCCCTGACGGAGCGGACGGCGAACATGAGCCGCGGGCCCTTGTACTGGACTCCCACGATCGAGGGGCTGCTCAACTACGAGTACCTGCGCGACAACCCCGAGCAGCTCGACGACCCGGCGTGGCACGAAGGTCTGCCGCCGAACATCATCGCCGACATCCGGCAGTCGATCGCCCACCCCGATCGGCTTCCGTACTTCCAGCTCACGCCCCTGCGGCGCCCGACGCTGGCGCGGAAGTTCAAACAACTGTCCGACGCTGGCGTCGTGTTGCTGGTGGGCACCGACAGCGGCATCCCCATGAAGTTTCACAGCAGCTCGACGTGGCGTGAGCTCGACGCCTGGGTGAACATCCTGGGCGTCCCGCCGATGCAGGCGATCCGCGGCGCGACGTACTGGCCCTCGGTCGCGATGAAGGTGGATCGCGAGGTCGGCACGATCACACCCGGCAAGTACGCCGACGTGATCGCGGTGAAGGGGGACGTGCTCCGGCACATCGCCCTTCTCCAACGTGTGGACCTCGTCGTCAAGCGCGGCGTCCGCTACAGGTGACTCCCGTCGCGCAGGAGCGTTGGTGATGAATTCCAGGCAGGTGTGGTGTGTCGCAGTGCTCGCCGGAGGCGTGCTCGCGACTGGTGCGCAGCAGGTCCAGACACGACCGGAGGCGGGACCCGCCCGCGCGCGGCAGGTGCAGCCGGCCCCCGCCCCCCGGGCGGACCAGGATTCCCAGCCGGCGCAGCGAGGACGAGGCGGACGCTGGCAGGGGCCGATGGACGAGGATCGCGCCCGGCAGCTCTACGTCAGCAACGACCCGGCGGACCACCCACGGGCGGACTTCGAGCGCCAGATCCAGCAGAAGGCGGAGGAGGACAAGCGGCTCGCCGCCGTGGCACAGGGAGTCGTGGATTTCCAGAAAGTGACCTACCGGAGCAGCGTGGGAGATCTCGACGTGCCCGCATACCTTTTCCAGCCGCTGCAGAAGGGGGGCGCCCGGGCGCATGCCGCCATGGTGTGGGTGCACGGCGGCGTACACGCGAACTGGAGCATCACCTACTGGCCGTTCGTGCGGGAGGCGGTGGAGCGCGGCTACGTGGTGATCTGCCCGGAGTACCGCGGCAGCACCGGCTACGGCGAGAAGCACTACATGGAGATCGACTACGGCGGCTACGAGATCGACGACGTGGTGACCGCCGTGGAGTATCTGAAGAGACTGGCCCATGTCGATCCCCAACGCCTGGGGATCATGGGGTGGAGCCATGGCGGCTACATCGCGCTCTTCTCGGTGTTCCGCGAGCAGACGCCGTTCAAGGCGGCGGTCGCCATGGTGCCGGTGACGAATCTCATCCACCGGCTGTCGTTCTCCGGACCGTCGTACCAGCGCAGCTTCGCGACCCAGAAGCGCATCGGGGGCCTGCCGTTCGAGAAGCGCGAGATTTACATCGAACGCTCGCCCCTCTTTCACGTCGATAAGCTGAACACGCCGCTGCTCGTGCACGTGGCCACGAACGATACCGACGTCTGGTATTACGAGAACCAGCAGATCGTGGACGCGCTCAGGGCCCGCAAGCCGCAGCTCGCCGAAACCAAGGTCTATGTCGATCCGCCTCCAGGCCGCTCCAGTGGAGGTCACACGTTCAACCGACGGGTGAATCCGGAGACCCTCGAGCGGGAGGACACTCCTGAGCAGATCGACTCGTGGAACCGCGTCTGGGTGTTCTTCGAGCGGCACCTGCGCGCGCGCAACGATCGCGCCGCGCAGCCGAAGGCGTCGGCACGGTAGGAGGCGGCGCGTCTGCTCGACTTGCTGGTCGCCGATTCGCTGCTGTTGCTGCTGGTCGTCGGCTTCCTGCTCACGACCGCCGTCGCGATGGTTCCGGTGCTGGCGGCGCTCAGGTACCGGGTCCTGTTCGGCGGGCTCACTGCGGCCGCCTACTTCGGCGCATCGTTTCCCGGCTTCGTTCTCGTGTGCGCGGCGGCGTTCCTCGCAGCGCAGGCGCTGAGCAGGCAGCCGGACCGCGCCTGGCGGTGGCGCCTGGCGCTCGCGGCGATCACCGTCGTATCCGTCCTCTTCGTGGCGGGCCGCGCCGCGGGGTGGCAGGACGTGCTCCTGCCTCTGGGGCCGACGGCCTTCGTCCTGTACGCGCTCGACATGTGGCTCCTGCTGCGGCTCGTGACGCTGCTGTGGGAGGTCGGCTCGGGGCGGCAGCGCGCGCCGGGTGCGGCGCAGTTCGCCGCGTGGGTGGCGTTTCCACTCACGCTAGCGGGGCCGCTCGTGAGGTATTCGGAGTGGCCCGACCGGCCCGAACCGGATAGGCACTTGTACGCGCGAGCGTGGTGGTGGCGCGGAATCGTCGAGGGGGCCGCGAAGATGACCGCCGGACGGGCGCTCGGTCTGCTGCCGGCGGTCGTGCCGGCGGACCTGCCGCACGCGCCGATCGTCACCGGCCTCCTCCTCGTGTTCCTCGTCGGCCCGGTCGGCTTCTACCTGATCTTCGCCGGGTACTTTCAACTCGTCCAACAGCTCTCGCTCGTCGTCGGGGTGCGCGTGCCCGACAGCTTCAACTGGGCGTTGGGACGCGAGAACATCTCCGCGTTCTGGGCGAACTGGAACATGACGGCCGTCAGGGTCTTCCGCGACTACCTGTATTTCAATCGGTGGGGGATGCGGACGCACAACCCCTACCTCAACGTGATCGTTCTCTTCACGCTCGTCGGCCTGTGGCACGACGTGCACGCGTACTGGATACTATGGGGACTCCTGCACGGCCTGCTGTTCTGCGCGTATCTCGTGTGGAAGCGGATCAGCGTCTCGATGGATCTGCCCCTGCGGGGCACGGCGGCGGCGCGGCTCGCGTCGCGTGTGCTCACGTACGTCGCGGTGTGTGCCGCGTGGTACCTGCCGTCGAAGATCCTCGAACGGCTCGGCGCGCTGTAGAGACGCGGGAGGCGACGAGATGACTGACGCCACTTCGGAAGCCGAGACGCGGATCCGGCACGCCATCCAGCGGGCGCTGCGACTGCCCGAAGGAGACGGCGGACACCTCGAACTCGGCGCGACGCCCGGTTGGGATTCGACCGGCCACATGGCGATCGTGCTGGAAGTCGAGATGGAATTCGGCGTCCAGTTCCCCGCCTTCCGCCTGCCGGAGCTGGTGGACGTTCCGGCGATCGCCCGCGCGATCGAGGAGGAGCGGGCCGGCGGGAGCCCCCCATGATGCACACGGCCGACCTGCCGCTGCGCATTCCAGAGGACCTGGTCGACGAGTTCGTGAAGCGCCTGCCGTTCGTGCACGAGCGGCTGCGGGCGCCGCGGCTTTCGGCCGACCGCACGCGGGTGGAGTTCGAGCTCCCCCCCGAGGCCGCCGATGACGCCGCGGCAGTGGCGGCGGCGATCGTGGACATCGCCGGCAGGATGTGCTCGCGTCACCGGCCGGTGCTCACGCGGACGCTGGCCAGCCGCGCGGAGCTGCCGACGGCGTTCTCCGCGGATCCGCACACCGAGCTGCAACGATCGGGAGAGATCACGGTGTTCGGCGCGGGGCGCGTCGCGCTCGGCGCGCGGCTCACGGCGCTGATGCGCGCGCTCGACCAGGCGGTCCTCGAGTTCGCCGCGGAGATCGGTGCGGCTCCGCACCTGTTTCCCACACTCATCGGGGCCGAGACGCTGGACCGCTGCCGCTACTTTCAGAATTTCCCGACCGGGCTGGGGTTCGTGTCTCACCTGCGCGAAGACCACGCGCGGCTCCAGGAGTTCTCGAGAACCGCCCGGTGGGACGGCCAGGGTGTGGCGGTGGACCCCGCGAGCCTCAGCCGCGTCGAGTGCCTGCTGTCGCCGGCGGTCTGCTTCCACCACTACGCGGCGCTCAGCGGGCAGACCCTCGGGCGGCTGAGCGCGATCACGGCCGTCGGCAAGTGCTTCCGCTACGAATCGGCGAACATGCAGGGGCTGGAGCGGCTCTGGGATTTCACGATGCGCGAGGTCATCTTCGTCGGCACCGCGATGGACGCCGCCGCGTGCAGGCAGCGGAGCATCGAAGCCTGTGTGTCGTTTCTCGAGGAGTGGGGGCTCGCGTACGAGATCACCACGGCGACCGATCCGTTCTTCGCCGACACGTTTGCCACGCAGTCCGCCTTCCAGCAGGGATTCGAGCTGAAGTTCGAGGTTCTCACGCCGCTGCCGTATTCCGGGCGCCGGATTGCGGTGGGTTCGATCAACTACCATCAGGACTTTTTCGGCCGGTCGTTCGGCATCACGGCCGGCGATGCGCCTGCGCATACCGCCTGCCTGGCGTTCGGGCTCGAGCGGCTGGTGCTGGCGTTCGTCGCCCAGCACGGAACCGATCCCGCAGGATGGCCGGCGCGCGTGCGTGAGCGGCTCGGGTGACGAGGCCACTCCCGATGAGCGACGGAATCGTCATACGCGCCGTGGCACCGGCGGATCTCGAGGCGCTCCGTCCCTTGTGGGAGGCGCTGTACCGGCATCAGGCGGGGCACGGCATGCTGCTGCGGCTGCCACCGGATGCCTTCGATCTCTGGGTGCGCGCCTGGCGGCCGCAGCTCGGGCGGTTCGCGACCGCGATCGTGGCGGAACGCGACGGTCACCTGCTCGGGTTCGCGGCGGGGCGGCTGCGCACCCTGCCCCCACATTTCGGCGCGGAGGTGGTGGGGACGCTGAGCGAGCTGTTCGTCGGCGAGGCCGCGCGAGGCGCCGGCATTGGGCAGCGGCTGGTCGCCGCGCTCGTCGAGTGGTTCGCCACGCAGGGCATCACGCGGATCGAGGTGCAGGTGGTATCCCGGAATCCCGCCGCGTCGAGATTCTACGAGCGGCTCGGATGGAGCCCCGAGCTGTCGCAGCTGGTGTGGCGGCGCCCGATCGAGGAGTAGCTTGCCCACGAAATCCGTCGCTTCGGCGACATTTCTGTTGCGGCACCAACGCGTGGCGCTCCCGGTGCGATACAGATCCGTGCGTGAAATTACAATGATGAACTCCCTCGAAAAAGTGGCACTCGTACGTTGACACTACCGGTACGGATCAGCGATTCTTCGTAGCGTTCCTTTCCTCCACTGACGAAGATCGCGGTCGCCCTGAAGCGCTGATGCCGGGGCCCGCCCGGTACCGAGCCATGGTTCAGCGCGCCAGCCGCGGGTGCGCAAGTTTCAGCCGCGGAATTCTCTTGTCTCTACTGCTGCTGGTCGTGTGCGCGACCGGCGCCGCGGCCGGGCCGATCGGCTTCCTCGTCGGCTATGCCGTGCAGGAACGCACGAACGTGTGCTCGATCCAGCCGAACACGATTCAGGAGCCGCTCTTCACGCCGTACAACCGCGATTCCGTCCAGTGGTGGTACAACCTGGTCGAGGAGGCGGCGTTCTCCAACGCGCAGTACATCGCGCTGAACTTTCGCGGCGACAGCCCCTGCGGCGCGTATCCTCCGGCGGGCAATCAGCCGACCCATTTCGTTTCCACGCTGGTGCAGGCGATCAACACGCGCGGGTACACGTCCGCGCTGAAGGTTGCCCTCTTCGACGACACCGGTTCCTACCCGCACCAGCTGAAGGATTGCACCGGCAGCGCCACGTTCGATCTCGGCAACCGTTCGCACTGGGAGTCCTATTTCTGGACAACGCGGTGGAAGCCGTTCTTCGACCGGGTGCCCGACGCCAACCGGATGAAGATCCGCGGCCGGCCCCTGGTGTTTCTCTGGTCGGTCGCCGATCCGCTGTTCGTCAATCACCGAGGCAATCTCGGGCCGCTCGTGCAGTGGCTGCGGGCGCGCACCCAGGCCGCCTACGGGTTCGACCCGTTCATCATCGTCAACAGCACGTGGGTGAAATTCGATCCGGCGGTCGGACCACTCGTGGACGGCGTCGATGACTGGTTCGACGTGGCCGCCGGCATCGCGGCGACGCGGTATACGCACGAGGGGCGGAGCGGGTCGTTCACGACGGGCGTGGCGCATCCCGGCTTCTACTTCCGAAGCCCGTTCATGTTCATCGACCGGCGGGGCGGCGAGACGCTCCGCGCGGGGCTGGATCTGACCTCGACGGCGGACGTCGTGCTGCTGGAGGGGCTGAGCGACATCGAGGAGAACGCCGCGTTCTACCGGGGCGCCTCCCGATGCAGCGCCGCGTGCAGCGTCAACGTACCGCCGCCGGGCCAGTGTTGGAGCACCCCGAACCAGTACCTCAACATCGTTCGCGAGTACGCGAATCCATATCCAGAGCTCGTCGTCTTCGAAGCGGAAGCGGCCGACCGATTCTCCGTCCAGAGCACAACCGGCACGGGTCTCTACAGGCGGCACGATCCCCTCCGCATCTACTACACGGATCCGGCGCAATCTCAATGGGCGGTCGAGCTCACGTCGGGCGAGTGGCTGGCGTTCGCCGGATTCGAACTCGGTGACGGTTCGGCGCGGGTACGCGTCCGGTACAGTTCCACGGCGTCTGCGCGTGTCCGGATCACGATTGGCGGGATTTCAGGCGACGTGTCGCTGGAGCCCACGGGGCATGTCAACACGTACCGTACGGCTGACATCACGAACTTGCCGGTCAGCGCCGGGCGTTACGACGTGCGACTCGACGTGATCAGCGGCAGCGCGCGCATCGACAGCTGGACGTACGACGGGGACGGCCTGCTCCCGCGGAATGGCGATACCACCGGCTGCTCGATCTCAGTTCCCGAGGGCGTGGCTGCGCCCCACACGGCCGGGGACGTGATGATCGCGGTGACGGCCTCCGCCGCTGATTGCTACTGGGACGTCAAGAGTCAGGTGAGCTGGCTGGCCGTCATGAGCCCGTCGCCCGGCGTGGGCACCGCCACCGTCAGACTCTCGGCTGGAGCGAACATCGGCTCGGCTCCTCGCAGCGGCACGGTCGTGGTCGGCGGCCGCAGCGTCGTGGTCACCCAGGCGGCCTACGTGCCAGTGCCCGCGCAGATCGTCAGTCCCGCCTCAGGCCAGTCGCTCGCCGGCGAAACGCAGGTGTTTTCCTGGAATGCAGGCATCGACGCGACCGAATACCGTCTCGACGTCGGACGTCAACGGGGGGGCAGCGACATCCTGCGCGGCGGCTCACTGACGGTCCGCAGTGCCACCGTCGGCGGACTGCCGCTGGACGGCAGCGCGGTGTGGGTGCGCCTGCATTCCCGTATCCAGGGAGCCTGGGTGGCCGTCGACACCCAGTACCAGGCGCTGCAGTCGGCGCCGGCGTCGATGACGATGCCGACGGCGGGAGCGGTGTTGAAGGCGACGGATCAGGGCTTCGCATGGAGCGCCGGCGTGGGCGTTTCCGCGTACTGGCTCGACATCGGCCGATCCCTGGGCGGCTACGATCTCTACTCGAACTATCTTGGAAGTACACGGAGCTTCACGCTCGACGTGATCCCCGACACCGGCGAGCCGGTCTGGGTCCGCCTGTGGTCCCGGATCGGCGGCGCGTGGACCTTCGTGGACCACCGATATGAGGGGCCCCCTCCCGGTCCTGCGCGGATCACCTCGCCAGCCCCCGGTTCGCAGCTCACGGGCACGTCCGTAACCCTCACGTGGAGCGGCTCCTCGCTTGCCGCGGGGTTCTGGGTCAACGTCGGAACGTCACAGGGGGCGTACGACATTCACTCCGATTACGCGGGTACGGCGAGAGGCACGACCATATCCGGGCTGCCGCTGACCGGTACTGCCGTGTGGATCCGGCTGCATTCGCTCGTCAACGGGACGTGGCAGTTCGTCGATCACCAGTACGTGGCGGCTACGCCGTTCGCCTCCAGGCTCGTCACTCCCGCGCCTGGTTCGGCGCTGGCGGGGGCCACGCAGCAGTTCGAGTGGGAGCGAGGCGTGGGAGTGGAGGCTCACTGGTTCGACCTGGGACGCTCGCAGGGGGGATACGAACTCTTTTCGGCCGCCGTGGGAACGGCGACGGGCATCACGGTCGCGGGACTGCCGGTGACCGCGGAGCGGCTCTGGGCTCGCCTGTGGTCGCGCATCAACGGTCAGTGGACATTCCGGGATTATCCGCTGACCGCCGCGTCGCCTGGCCCGGCGGTGATCACCACGCCGTCCGCCGGTGCGCTGCTGCCGGCGACCCGGCCGCTCTTCTCCTGGTCCGAAGGTACAGGCGTCAGCGCGTACTGGCTCGATGTGGGCCGTGTGCGCGGAGGGTACAGCGTTTTCTCGAATTTCGTCGGCACGAGCCGGAGCGTCGCCCTCGACGTGCCCGCCGACGGCGGCGACATCTGGGTGCGGCTGTTCTCGCTGATCAACGGTGAGTGGCAGTTCGTCGACCACCAGTTCACGGCGCCGCTCCCGAGTCCGGGCGTCATCACCAGTCCGGCGGCTGGCGCGAAGATCGATGCCCCCTGGATCGACCTCAAATGGAGCAGCGGCGTTGGTGTCGAGGCCTTCTGGCTCGACGTGGGCACCGCGCAGGGTGGATACAACATCTACTCGAACTACCGCGGGATGGACGTCGCTGCGAGGATCCCCGGCCTTCCGCCCGATGGCGGCCGGATCTGGGTGCGCCTCTGGTCGCGAATCGGCGGCGCGTGGCGCTTCGTCGATCAGTCGTTCGAAGGGCTTCCGCAGAAGGAGGCGGCCGTCATCATCAGCCCCCTGCCGGACAGTACGTTCACGAGCACGTCGGTGCTTTTCTCCTGGACGGCCGGCAAAGGCGTGGAGGCGTACCGATTCTCTGTCGGCACCAGCAAGGGGAGCGACAACCTCTACCGCTCCGGGGACACCGGCCAGCAGGCGGCGCTTGTGTCGGCGCTGCCCACCAACGGCAAGTTCATCTACGTCCGCCTCTCGTCGAAGATCGGCGGCCAGTGGGTGCACCAGGATTACCGCTACCGGGCCATGCGCCTCACGGCCGGCGGCGGCTGAATCGACACCGGTCCCGGACGTATGGAGGCCGAGCGGTGAGGTTTTTCAGCGCGGTCGCAACGTCAATCGGTGCGCGGCGGCGCGCTCGACCGCCTCACGCGAAAACGCGAGCGTGAAGTACTTCTCGTCGGCCCACTCCTGCAGCAGGTTGCCGTAGAACGGGCTGCCCGGCTGCCCCGACTGCCCGGGCGTGTTGATCACGAGCGAGCGGTCCCAGTCCGACACGTCGAAAATCTCGCGGTAACTCGCACCGTCGGCAGCGACGGTGCCGGCGCCGCCGCCGCGCTCGACGGTGGGCAGATCGAACGCCCGGACGAACGGATGCGGGAAGGCGCGCGTGTGCATGCGGCCCCAGCGCCACTGCGCGCGGTCGTCGCCCTGTGTCTTGCGCAGCGCCTCGACGGCAGCCGCCAGTTGCGACTGCAACTGCTCTCCCGAGGGCTCACCCTGGACAGCGGGTGCCGCCTGGCCCCGCCCGCGTCCGCCGCCCGACGCCATGGACCGCCACGTTTCATAGATCGCCGCCGCGCGGCTGTCGCGGCTGAACGTCGCGTTCCAGGCGGCGATTTCCGCGCGGGCGAATTCGGCGTCGGCGGCGCTTGCCGACCAGCCGCGGAACCTCGGGATGTCAGCCGCCGCGCGCAGCGAGTAGGCATCGTGTTGCCAGCGCGCGTGATCCTCGAGCGCGTACTTCCCTCCGGGCCGAATCAGCTGCAGCAGGCGGTCGATGCGATCGAACCCGTTGCCGCGCGTCTTGAACATCATCGGAGGCGCATAGCCGGGCGGCTGCACGTTGTTGTTCGCCGTCACGATGAACCCGCGCGGAGGGTTCAGCTCGCGAGGAAGATCGCGACGGAACCCCTGCCACTCGTACTTGCCGGTCCCAGGCACGGGAAGGCGGCCCGCCCAGCCGTGTCTCGACGGGGTGAGCGCGGAGGCCTGCCACGAAATGTTTCCCTCGACGTCGCCGCAGATCAGGTTCTCGGAGGGGAAGTACCAGAAGTTGGCCTCCTCGAGAAACTGACGGCAGTCCTTCGCCTGCGACAGGCGAAGCCCCGCGAGGTACGGGGCCGTGCCGGGCTCGTGCAGCGCCGAGCGGAGCGCGTAGGCGCGGCGGTTCGCGCGATCGACGTGGAAGATCGGCCCGTGGCGGCTGAACTTCATCTCCACGCTCTCGGCAGGCGCGCCCTTGACGCGGATCTCCTCGCGGATCGTACGCAGCGGCTCCCATCGGCCGTCGAATCTCACCTCGTCGGGGTTCGCGGGATTCAGTTCCTCGACGTAGACGTCGTGCTGATCGGTGCCGACGATCGTCAGCCCCCACGCGAGGCGCTCGTTGTGGCCGATGTGGATGCCCAGAAACGGCGGTTCGGATGCTCCCGCGACGTGCCAGCCGGGCGCGTGCAGGTGCATCACGTACCGGAGCGACGGGAGCACCACCTCACGGTGCGGGTCGTTCGCCACGACCGGTTTGCCCGTCGTCGAGAGTGCGCCGCTCACGACCCAGTTGTTGCTGCCCGGGGCCGGCACACCACCGTCAGGCTGGACCCCTGCCAGCCTGGTGACGAGCGTGGCGAACCGCGGCAGGATCTCCGGCCGCGGGATCTGCCCGCCCGTTCGCGCCGCGGCCAGCACGTCCTCCCCGATGATCGACACGTCCAGCCCCTCGGGGACGACGAGCGGATCCCAGGGATCCGGATTGCGCCGGCGATTCGCTTCCTCGGCGCCGAGTTGCGCGACACTGCGTGCGAGCTGGAGCTCGCTGGTAGCGTCGCCGAACGTGATCTGCCGCAGCAGGAGCGTCTCGACCGTCCAGGGCTCCGGGCGGATGCCCGTGAGGACGAACTCGACCGGCAGCTTCTCCTCCCTCGCGGCGTGCGCGACGTAGGCGTTCACACCGGCGACGAAGGCTGTCATGATGCGCCGCGCGTCGGGATGGTAAGGCGTCAGCTCCCGATCATCGACGGCGCCGCGGTACTTGAGCAGCCGCGCCATCCGGTCGCGGGCAACCGCACCAGGCCCCAGCACTTCCGCAAGGCGCCCCTCCGCGGCCCGCCGCCACATCTCCATCTGCCACAGCCGGTCCTGCGCCGCGACATACCCTTGCGCGAAGTACAGGTCGTCGGTCGACGCCGCGTAGATGTGCGGCACTCCCCAGCGGTCGCGGATGATCTCCACGTCCTGTCGAAGGCCGTCGGCACGCATGAAGCCGTCGACCTGCGACAGGGCGGCCGCGGCCAGCGAGGCGAGGGATCCGGGAGCATCGCGCGGCTGCTGATTGCGAGCGGATCCTGCCACGAGCCCGCAGACGACGAACAGGAGCGCCACGAGCGGAACGACCATGCGCATCATGGGGCAGAGACTAACTCAGGCGTGACGATCTTGGCCAGAACGTGCTGCTGCGCGATGATGGGTCATGGCGAAGCGCATCGACGGCCGGGTCGAGATCGGGCACGTGCACCTGAAGGTGGCCGACCTCGAACGGTCCATCGCTTTCTATCAGGGGGTGCTCGGCTTTGAGGTGATGCAGCGCTGGGGAACGTCGGCCGCGTTTCTCAGCGCCGGCGGATATCACCATCACATCGGGCTCAACACGTGGGAGAGTCTCGGCGGCCCTGCGCCAGCACACGGCACGACGGGGCTGTATCACTTCGCGGTCCGCTATCCGGATCGCGCCTCCCTCGGCGACGCGCTGCGCCGCCTGCGCGAAGCAGGCGTGCCGCTCGATGGTGCCAGCGATCACGGCGTCAGCGAGGCGATCTACCTGCGGGATCCCGACGGCAACGGCCTCGAGCTCTATCGGGATCGGCCGAACGCGGAGTGGCCGCGCGCCGCCGACGGGTCACTCCAGATGGGCTCGGCGCCGCTCGACGTGGCCGCCCTTCTGAAGGAAGCGGACGCCGAGGCCGCCGGGCCGGCGTCTTCCCCGACGGGCGCATCGCTCCTGACCGAGCCGACGCGCCAGCGCCTCAATGAACTGCGCCCGCTTCTGCTGAACCTGCACAAGGTTCTGCTGGACGATGCGAGAACGGCGTACGAGCTCGACCGGGGACGCGTCGGTACGACCGCGAACCTCCTGCAACTGGTCATCAACGACCCGTGGTTCGCCTGGCTCCACTCGCTCTCGGAACTGATCGTGCGGATCGACGAACTGGTGCGCAAGGACGCGCCGGCGACCGAGGGGGATGCCGCGGTCCTGTTCGGCGAGGTCGAGCGGCTCCTGACCGCCTCCGAGACCGGCGACGGATTTCAGAAGCGGTACTTCGAGGCGCTGCAGCGGCAGCCGGCGGTCGTTCTCGCCCACGCCGAGGTGCGCCGCACGCTCAAGGCGCTGCGCGAGTGATCCCGTCACGCGGTTCGTAACAACGAGATATCATTCGTCTTTCGTGGCAGAAACACAGGGACCTCCCGCCGGCTCCGCGGCCGAAGCGGCCGCCGGATCATCCACCGGCATGACGCCCGGTGTGCCTCCACCCCCGGCGAAACGCGAGCCGCGCAAGCTGGACCGATCTCTCGTGGAGGGCCCCATCGGTGCCGCGGTGTGGAAGATCGCCTGGCCCACCGTCCTTCAGAACGCGATCGGGGGGCTGCAGGGGATCATCGACCACGCGATGGTCGGCCATTACGTGGGCTACGAGGGGAATGCCGCCATCGGCGTGAGCTGGCAGATCTTCCTCGTGGTGATCGTCTTCATCAGCTCGCTCTTCACCGGCATGGCCGTGCTGGTGGCGCGCTTCGCCGGCGCGAACGATCACGACAAAGTCAACCGCACGGTCTACCAGGCGTTTCTCACCGCCTTCGCGCTCGCCGTCTGCATCCTTGCGCCGGTCGGCTATTTCGCGGCGCCATCGCTGCTCGAGCTCGTCAACGCCTCTCCGGAGGTGCGTACGGAGGCGCTGCCCTTCCTGCGCACGATGTTCCTGTTCAGCATCGGGATGTTGATGTTCTTCATGCTGAGTGGTGCGCTCCGTGCGGCCGGCGACGCGAGGACGGGGCTGCATCTCGGCGCTGCCATGACGGTGCTGAACATCACCCTGAACGTCATCCTGATTCGTGGCGCGGGCCCCATTCCGGCATTCGGCACGCAGGGGGCGGCAATCGGCACGGTGCTCGCGAGCGGGATCGTCTCGAGCACCGCCTTGTGGATGATCCTCAAGGGCCGGCTGGTCATTCACTTCCCGGAGCACATGTCGTGGCGGCCCGACTGGACGATCATCCGGCAGCTGTTCAAGTTCGGGCTGCCGACGGGCATCCAGGGAGTCGCGATGAACATCGCGGGGGTTCTGCTGCTCCGCTTCATCGGATCCCTCGAGCACAGCGCGGAAGCGCAGGCCGCCTATGCGGTCGGTTACGCGGAGCTGTTCTCGCTCATCACCTGGACGTCCGTCGGCCTGATGGGAGCGGCGGCGGCGGTGGCGGGGCAGAACCTGGGCGCGGGACGTCCGGATCGCAGCGCGAAGGCGGTGCACCTCGCCGCGCGCGTCGGCCTCGGCGTCGCGGCACTCGTCGGGGCCATGTTCATCCTCATCCCGCATCACCTGCTCGCCGTGTTCGGCCTTCGGGAGCCGGTGGTGGTGGCGCTCGGCACGGAGCTCCTGCGGTACCTGAGCGTGTCGGGCTTCTTCATCACCGTCGCGCTCACGTTCACAGGGGGGCTCCAGGGGACCGGCGATACCCGCAGCCCGCTGTTCATCACGCTCATCTCGCAGGTGGCGGTGCCGCTGGGGATCTGTTTCGGCGTCCAGCAGTTCGGCACGCTGCAGTCGAGCACGGTGTGGACAGCGATCCTCTGCGGCCACTTCACGCGCTGCGCGCTGTCGGTGATCCGATTCCAGCAGGGGCACTGGCGCCGCATCGCGGTTGAGGTGTAGCGCCTGCGCAGCCGACAGGTGGAGCTCGAGCCCCGCGACGACGCTCCGCGCGGCGGTCCGCCGTCGGTGACGACACTCTCCAGAAACGTTGGCGGGCGGGTGATGCCCGACCGGTTTACGCACCGCTCGTCCGCACAGCGCGTCGAGTGGTTCCGCCGCGGATTCGACAGCGGCGACCCGAACGTCTGCAACACGTTCCGCTGAGCACGTCGATCGCGCCCCCCGCCACCGCGCACGCGCTGGAGAATTGGGGTACGATCCGGCGGGATGGCGAAAGAGCGTTCGATCGGCCGCGCGATCCCCCGCCGTGACGGCCGTGCGAAGGTGACCGGCCAGGCGCGCTACGTCGACGACCTGACGATGCCCGGGATGCTGCACGGAGTCACCGTCCGCAGCACCGTGCCCCGAGGGCTGATCCGCGGCATCTCCTACGGCGACGGCCTCCCGTGGGGCGAGTTCACCATCGTCACTGCCGCCGACATCCCCGGGCGGAACGTCGTGGCCCTCATTCTCGAAGACCAGCCGTACCTGGCCGACGTGCAGGTCAATCACGCCGAAGAGCCGATTCTCCTGCTCGCGCACCACGACCGGCACCTGCTCGAAGAGGCGCGGCGGCGTGTGCACGTGGAGATCGAGCCCCTCGAGCCGGTGTTCACGATCGACGATTCCCTTGCAGCGAGGCCGGTTGTCTGGGGCCCCGACAACGTGTTCAAGTCGTACCTGGTCGGACGCGGCGACGTCGATGCGGCGCTGGCGTCGGCCGCGATCGTCGTCGAAGGTGAGTACGAGACGGGCGCGCAGGAGCAGCTGTACATCGAGCCCAACGGCATGCTGGCGGTGGCCGACCCGAGCGCAGGCGTGACCGTCTGGGGCTCGATGCAGTGCCCCTACTACGTGCACAAGGCGCTCGCGGAGCTGTTCGGGCTGCCCGTGGAGAAGATCCGCGTCGTGCAGATGGAGACTGGCGGCGGCTTCGGCGGCAAGGAGGAATACCCGTCGGTGATCGCCGGCCATGCCGCACTGCTGGCGTGGAAGTCGGGGCGGCCCGTGAAGATGATCTACGACCGTGCCGAGGACATGGCGGCGACGACGAAGCGTCACCCGTCGCGGACCCGGCACCGGACCGCTGTCGCCGCCGACGGGCGCCTGCTGGCCATGGACATCGATTTCGTGATCGACGGCGGCGCCTACTGCACCCTTTCGCCGGTCGTGCTGTCGCGCGGCACGATCCACGCGTCGGGCCCGTATTACTGCCCGAACGTGCGCGTGCGCGGCCGCGCCGTCGCGACGAACGTGCCGCCGCACGGCGCCTTCCGCGGATTCGGGGCCCCCCAGAGCATCTTCGCGCTCGAGCGCCACATGGACCGCGTGGCTGCCGCCGTGGGGCTCGAGCCCGACGAGTTCAGGCGCCGCAATTTCATCCGTCCCGGTCAGGTGAGCGCCGTCGGCCAGGTCATGCGAGACCAGGTCGACATGTCGGGAATCCTCTCCAGGGCCCTCGAACTTTCCAGCTTCCAGGAGAAGCGCCGGCGCTTCTCCGACGAGAACCAGCGAGCGGGCGGGCGCCGTCGCCGCGGCATCGGTCTCGCCACCTTCATGCACGGCGCGGGCTTCACGGGTTCCGGCGAGGACCACCTGGCGTCCATCGTGGCCGTCGAAGGCACCGCCGATGGCAGGGTCCGGGTGCTGTCGGCGAGCACGGAGATCGGCCAGGGGACGAACACGATCTTCGCGCAGATCGCCGCCGATGCCCTCGGCCTGGCTGTCGACGACGTCGACGTCGCTCAGCCCGACACCGCCGTCGTGCCGAACAGTGGACCGACCGTCGCCTCGCGCACCTGCATGGTCGTCGGCAAGCTCGTCGAGAATGCGTGCGCGAACCTGCGCGCGATGCTCGAAAGCGGGACACAACTCCTCGAGACGCGAGCCGAGGTGTCCGAGGCGATCCGCAGCCACGTGCGGCAGCACGGAACGCTGCGTGCTTCCGCGCAATACCAGCCGCCGCAGGGCGTCCGCTGGGACGACGAGAAGTACGAGGGGGACGCGTACGGCTCATATGCCTGGGCCGCCTACGTCGCGGAGGTCACCGTCGATCTCACGACGTTCGAAGTGAAGGTGGACGACTTCGTCGCGGTGCAGGAGGTGGGCCGCGTCATCCACCCGGTGCTCGCGACAGGGCAGATCGAAGGAGGCGTCGCCCAGGCGATCGGCTGGGCGCTCTACGAGGACGTCGTCTGGCGCGAGGGGCGGATGGTCAACGCACAGATGACCAACTACATCATGCCGACGTCGGCCGACCTGCCGACGATCAGGGTCTTTTTCGAAGAGGTGCCGTATGCCGGTGGCCCGGGCGGCGCGAAGGGGATCGGCGAACTGCCGATGGACGGCCCCGCGCCGGCGATTGCCAACGCGGTCGGGCATGCCGTCGGCGCCGACGTACGCCGGATTCCGCTGACACCCGAAGCGGTGGCTCGGCTCCTGGAGGCCGCCCTTGTCTGACGGGAGCGTTCGCGTGACCGCGGTGGTCAACGGTGAGACCGCCGAGATCGAGGGGCACCCGATGATGCGGCTGCTCGACGCGCTGAGAGTCACCCTGCACCTCACCGGGACGAAGGAAGGCTGCGGCGAAGGCGAGTGCGGAGCGTGCGCCGTGCGGATGAACGGCCGCCTCGTGAACAGCTGCCTGGTGCCGCTGCTTCAGGCGGACGGCGCCACCATCACCACCATCGAGGGGCTGGCGTCGGCCGGCGACCTGCACCGGGTCCAGCAGGCGTTCATCGACTACGGCGGCGCGCAGTGCGGCATCTGCACGCCTGGAATGATCCTCGCGGCGGCCGACCTGCTCGACCGTCACCCCGACCCGTCGATGGAGGAGATCCGCGAGGGGCTCGCCGGCAACCTGTGCCGGTGCACCGGCTACATGCGGATCTTCGAAGCGGTCGTCGGCGCCGTGAAAGCGGGACGGTCCTGATGCGCACCTGGCTCGCGCCGTACCAGATGCGTTCGGCGGCGACGCTCGAGGAGGCGCTGACGACGCTCTCGCGCGAGCCGGGCCGATGGCGGCCGTTTGCCGGCGGCACGGATCTGATGGTGCTGCTCGAAGCCGGAAGGCTCCCGCACCAGCACTTTCTCGACATCTGGCCGCTGCGTGAGCTCCAGGGCATCACGGCCTCGGCGGACGTCGTCGACATCGGCGCCCTCGCGACCTACACCGACCTGCTGCAGGACGCCGTCGTGGCCGCCGAGTTCCCGCTCGTATGCGATGCTGCGCGGCAGACCGGCGCCGTGGCGATTCAGAACCGCGGCACGGTCGGCGGCAACATCGCCAATGCGTCGCCAGCCGCCGATCTGCCTCCGGCGCTGCTCGTGTACGACGCAGAAGTCGAGCTCGCATCAGTTCGCGGCCGCCGCCGCATCCCCTACGAGCGCTTCCACACCGGCTACAAGCAGATGGAGCTCGCGCCGGACGAGTTGATCGTGCGTGTATCGATGCGGCGCGGGCGCCGCTCGTGGAGGCAGACCTACCGGAAGGTCGGGACGCGGCGCGCGCAGGCGATCTCCAAGATCTGCTTCGCCGCTGCCGCCGACGTCCAGGATGGCGTGGTGCGGGACGTCCGCATCGCGCTCGGCAGCGTGGCACCGACGGTGATCCGCGCCCGCGGCGCCGAGGCCGCCCTGCACGGGCAGCCGCTCGCGGATGGCGTCCGGCGCGGCGCCGCGGCCGCCCTCGAGGCCGACGTGGCGCCCATCGACGACGTCCGCTCGACCGCCGCCTACCGGCGGCTCGTCGCCCGCAATCTTCTCGAGGAGTTCCTTGCATGATCCGAGTCGTGG
>Ga0247719_1000461_pt1 | contig 24439 bp, 24 predicted proteins | sample 41E_DmetaG_FD_189046 | JGI IMG/M metagenome (GOLD analysis project Ga0247719, IMG submission 189046) | Soil microbial communities from hillslope of Landscape Evolution Observatory, University of Arizona, Oracle, AZ, United States - 4-1-E_D | ecosystem: Engineered > Artificial ecosystem >...
CACCATATTTAAGGCCCGCCTGGCAGCGCAGCTTCGCTCCATTGCCCTCGATCACGAGCGGCCTGGTCAGGTTTTCGAAGTCCAGGATGGGTGCCGGATTCCAGGCATAAGGTCCTCCGTCCCGAGACTGGGCGCCGACGATGTAAGTCCGCCCCGCGCGCAGCGCGACCGTGCCTCCGCCGCGCCGGTTGATCTCGGCGCTGAGGCGGGAAAATGCCCTTGTGTCGTTGGCCGTGCCGTCGCCGCGGGCTCCGAAATCTTCGGGCCGAAGGACTCGCTGGGGCTGCGCGCCGAGGCGCGCTGCAAGCGGCGTGGCGGTGATTGCCGCGACACTGGCCAGCAAAGCTCGGCGATCGATCCTCATGGCTTTGCAAACTGGCTTCGGGCGGTAAGTGGAGGCTGAACGCGCAGCGTTCGCGAAGGAGCTTGCCGCGCGGTGCGGCGTTGCTTGCAAGCGCGCGACGATTTGAACGGCGCGCATCGAGGAGCTACATCGGCGCCATGTACACCACCGAGCTTCAGAAGACGGCAAAGATCGAGAATCTCGAGGACCCGAAGCTGCTCGAGGCATTCGAGGCGCGGGTCGCCGCCGACGAGTTCATCGAGCCCAAGGACTGGATGCCCGAGGCCTACCGCCGGACGCTCACGCGGCAGATCAGCCAGCATGCGCACAGCGAGATCGTGGGCATGCTGCCCGAAGGGAATTGGATTACGCGCGCTCCCTCGCTTCGGCGCAAGGCGATCCTGCTCGCCAAGGTGCAGGATGAGGCGGGCCATGGTCTGTACCTCTATTGCGCCGCGGAGACGCTCGGCACCAGTCGCGAGCAGATGATCGAGGCGCTGCATTCGGGCAAGGCGAAGTACAGCACCATCTTCAACTACCCGACGCTCACCTGGGCCGACATCGGCGCGATCGGCTGGCTGGTCGACGGCGCGGCGATCATGAACCAGGTGCCGCTGCAGCGCACCAGCTACGGTCCGTATGCGCGGGCGATGGTCCGCATCTGCAAGGAAGAGAGCTTCCACCAGCGGCAGGGCTACGAGATCATGATCGCGCTGGCCAATGGCACGGCCGAGCAGAAGCGCATGGCGCAGGACGCGCTCAACCGCTGGTGGTGGCCGAGCCTGATGATGTTCGGCCCGCCCGACGAGAATTCGCCCAACACCGCCCAGTCAATGCGCTGGCGGATCAAGCGCGAGACGAATGACGAGCTTCGCCAGAAGTTTGTCGACATCACGGCGCCCCAGGCCGATTTCCTCGGCCTCACTGTCCCCGACCCGGACCTCAAGTGGAACGAGGAGAAGGGCGGCTATGACTTCGGCGAAGTCGACTGGGAGGAATTCTACGCGGTGGTGCGTGGGGAAGGTCCGGTGGCCAAGGAACGGATGAAGGCCCGACGCGACGCCTGGGACGACGGCGCGTGGGTGCGCGAGGCCGCGGCGGCGCATGAAGCGAAACGCCGTGCGAGGAAGGCGGCGTGAGTGGTGACTGGCCGCTTTGGGAGGTCTTTGTCCGTGCCAAGGGCGGCCTTTCGCATCGCCATGTGGGCAGCGTTCATGCTCCTGACGCGCAGCTCGCGCTCGCCCATGCGCGCGACACGTACACGCGGCGCCTCGAAGGCGTGAGCCTCTGGGTCGTCCCGTCGGCTGAAATTGTGGCGTCCGACCCGGACCAGGCTGGCGAGCTGTTCGAGCCCGCAGAGAGCAAGGTCTACCGCCACCCGACCTTCTACGACATCCCTGACGAGGTGAAGCACATCTGATGGCGACCGTCGCTGTCGATCCTCGGACGGACTATCTGCTGCGCCTCGGCGACGACGCGCTGGTGCTCGGCCAGCGTCTCAGCGAATGGTGCGGGCACGGGCCTGTCCTCGAAGTGGACATCAGTCTTGCCAACCTGGCGCTCGATCTCGTTGGCCAGGCGAATTTGCTGCTGAACGAAGCCGGTGACGGCGACCGGCTCGCCTTCCACCGCGACGTGCTCGACTTCAAGAATTGCCTGCTGGTCGAACAGCCGAACGGTGACTTCGCGCAGACGATCGCGCGCCACCTGCTCTACACGAGCTGGCAGCACATGCTGCTGCAGCGGCTGACGAATTCCAGCGATCAGTTTCTGCGCGAATTCGCTGCCAAAGCGGTCAAGGAAGTCACGTACCACCGCGAGCTCGCGTCCGAGTGGACGATCCGCCTCGGCGACGGGACCGAGGAAAGCGCCCGGCGCATGGCCGCCGGGCTCGACTGGAACTGGCGCTTCATTCCCGAGCTGTTCGAGGTTGACGGGACGCTCGCGGCCGCAATCGAACGCGGCCTCGCGCCCGACCCGCGCGAGTTCGAAGCGGAGTACCGCTCTGCGATCGCAGCGGTCATCGCCGAGGCGTGCCTCGAAGCTCCGCCTGAGCAGCGCCCGATCCTCGGCGGCAGGCGCGGCCATCATAGCGAGCATCTCGGGCATCTCCTCGCCGTGATGCAGTTCCTTCCGCGCACCTATCCCGACGCAAAGTGGTAGGCTAACGCTCGCGCGCCATGGCCGAGCATTTCCACGCGCTCCGCGTCGCCGAGATCGTTCCCGAGACCGCCGAAGCCAATTCGATCCGCTTCGACGTGCCGGGAGAGCTGCGAGAGCGCTTTGCGTTCAAGCCGGGCCAGCATTTGACCCTGCGCGCGACCATCGGCGGCGAGGAAATCCGCCGCAACTATTCGCTGTGCACCGCCCCGGACGAGCAGGATTGGATGGTGACCGTGAAGCGTATTGCCGGCGGGCTATTTTCGAACTGGGTCGGCGACAATCTGAAAGCCGGCGACACGATCGACGTCATGCCGCCGCATGGCAGCTTCACCACCGAGTTCGCCCCATCGAACGCGCGACACCTCGTCGGTATTGCGGGCGGCTCGGGCATCACGCCCGTCATGTCGCTGATCAAGTCGACGCTGCGTTACGAACCGGGCAGCCGCTTCACTTTGTTTTACGGCAACCGCGACAGCAGCTCGGTCATCTTCCTCGAGACACTTGCCGGGCTCAAGGACAAGCATTTGGGCCGGCTCGAGATTTTCCACTTCCTTGACCAGGAGGAGCAGGACATCGACCTGTTCAACGGCATGCTCGACCAGGCGCGGCTCGAGCAGGCGATCCCGGCGCTGGTGCGCGATGCGCAGGATGTGGACGGCTGGTTCATCTGCGGGCCCGGTCCGATGATGGACGCGGCCGAGGGCGTGCTTCTGGGCCTCGGCGCGGCCAGGGACCGGATCCACATCGAGCGCTTCACGGCCGATCGGCCGCCGGAAGCAGTCGCGCGCGAGATGGCCCAGCTGCAAAGTCAGGCCGAGGGCGTCACCGTCGCGGTCACCCTCGACGGCCGCACCCGCCGTGTCCCGTTCACCGCGGGCAATATCCTCGACAGCGCCCGCGCCGCCGGGCTTCCGGCGCCCTTCGCCTGCAAGGCGGGCGTGTGCGCGACCTGCCGGGCGAAGGTCACCGGCGGCAAGGTCGAGATGGCCGCACGTTATGGCCTCACCGACGAGGAGGTCGCAGCGGGCTATGTGCTGACCTGCCAGTCGGTGCCGCTCGGGGACGGGGTGGCGGTGGATTACGACGCCTAGTCGCGCTAATCGCTTGTCCATGCTGACCGAGACCACCAGGGCGCCGGGCCTCGCCGACCTTCCGCCCGTGCAAAGCGATTCGCTGCTGGCGCTGATCGCCTTGTGTGACGCCGATCCGCGGCCGGACAAGATCGATGTCGGCGTCGGCGTGTTCCGCGACGGCCAGGGCAATACGCCTATCCTCAAGGTGATGAAGGCGGCCGAGCAGCGCCTGCTCGCGACCCAGCGCACCAAGGCCTATCTCGGCAGCGCGGGCGACAAGCGCTTCGCCGAGCTGCTTCGGCCGATTCTGCTCGGCCCGCATGCTTCCGACGCGCGCATCGCCGGGCTGCAGACGCCCGGCGGGTGCGGGGCATTGCGCCTCGCCGCCGAGCTTCTTGTCACCGCCAATCCTGGCGTTCGGGTGATCGTCGGGACGCCGACCTGGCCCAACCATGGCCCACTACTGCGCGGGGCGGGTCTCCAGTTCGTCGAATATCCTTATTACGACCGCGACCGCACGCGCATCCTGTTCGATGAGATGCTGTCGGCGCTGCGCTCGGCCGGGCCGGGGGACGTCGCGCTGCTCCACGGCTGCTGTCACAATCCCACTGGCGCGGACCTCAGCCAAGACCAATGGCGGGAAGTGGCGAGCGTCGTTGCCGAGCGCGGGCTGATCCCGCTGATCGACATCGCCTACCAGGGCTTCGGCCGCGGCCTCGACGAGGATGCGTTCGGCGTGAGGCTGATGCTCGACACCTGCGACGAGGTGATCGTCGCACAGAGCTGCGACAAGAATTTCAGCGTCTATCGCGACCGTGTCGGCTCCTTGTGGCTGAAGACCGGCTCGGCCGATGCGACCAGGCGGGCGATGGACCATGTGCTCCAGCGCGCGCGAGAGATGTGGTCGATGCCGCCCGACCACGGCGCCGCCTGCGTGCACATCATCCTCGAGGACCCGGACTTGCGCGCAGCCTGGCTGGTCGAGCTCGAAGCCATGCGCGACCGGATCAATTCGGTGCGGCAGCGGATCGCCTCGGCCGATCCGCGGCTCGGCTTCATCGGCCGGCAGTACGGCATGTTCTCGATGCTGCCGCTAAGCCGGGAGCAAGTGCTCCAGCTCCGCGAAACCGAGGCGATCTACATGGCCGACAGCGGCCGCTTCAACGTCGTCGGCATGAGCGACGCGCAGATCGACCGATTTACCGCCGCCGTGGTCGGCGCGCTGGACGCCTGACCGTGGCTGAGCGCGACCCGGGCAAAGTGTCTGCCGAGGTGGATTGGCGCGAGGTCGCGCGGCTGGTCCTGACCAGCCGCGAAATGGACCGGATCGAGGAGCAGGAGCTCGTCCCGGCGAAGAAGGTCCTCTACCAGTTCAGCGCGCGCGGCCACGACATGGCGCAGGTGCTGCTCGGCCTCAACCTCAAGGATGGGGACGCCGCCTGCGGCTATTATCGCTCGCGCCCGCTCTTGCTCGCGCTTGGAGTTCCGCTGGCCGACGCGCTGGGCTCGGGCATGGGCCTTGCCGGCGGTTATTCGGACGGCCGCGACATCGGCGTCGTGTTCAACTATCCGAACCCCGGCGGCGCCCACGCGCTGCCGATGTGCGGGGGTGTCGGCGCCCAATATACCCCCGCGGCCGGCTGGGCACAGGCGATCGCCTACAAGCAGAAGGTGCTGGGCGAAGGGCCGGAAGACGCGATCGCGCTGGTACTCGGCGGCGACGCGAGCTGCGCGACCGGCGGCTTCTGGTCGGCGCTGACCATCGCCACCACCCAGCAACTGCCTTTGCTGATGTACGTGGAGGACAATGGCTACGGCATTTCCGTCACGTCCGACTATCAGACGCCGGGCCGCGACATCGCCGCCAACCTTAAGAGCTTCACGGGCCTCACCATCTTCAACGGCGACGGCACCGATCCGGCCGAAGCCTCACGCCTGATCGGCGAGGCGGTGCGCCATGTGCGCACGAAGCGCGCTCCGGCGCTACTGCGCCTCTCCGTCCCGCGGCTCGAAGGCCACAGCTACCAGGACACGCAAAGCTACAAGAGCGAAAAGGAAATCGCGGAGGAATGGGCGCGCGACCCGCTCCCCAAGCTCAAGGCGCATTGCGCGAAGCTGCAGATCGGCGAGGAAGCCTGGGCCGACCTCGAGCGCGAGAGCGCGTGGCAGGTCGAGGCCGCCCGCGCCGAGGCCGAGGCTCGCGGCATTTCCTCACCTGAAAAGGTGACCGAGCACGTCTTCTTTGAAGGCGAGATGCAAAAGGTCGGCGGGCTGTGGAACAGCGGCTACGCGCAGCCGCCGGCGACCGATCAGCCGGCCGGCTCCGGTCAGCGCATCAACATGGTCACCGCGATCCGCCGCGTGCTCGAGCAGGAGCTCGAATCGAACCCGCGCGTGCTGGTGTTCGGTGAGGACGTGGGGCCAAAAGGGGGTGTCCATGCGGTCACGCTCGGCCTGCAGGACAAGTTCGGCCGCGACCGGGTCTTCGATACCTCGCTCAACGAGGAAGGAATCGTGGGGCGGGCCGTCGGAATGGCGCTCGCCGGGCTGATGCCCGTGCCCGAGATACAGTTCCGCAAATATGCCGAGCCGGCGACCGAGCAGATCCACGATTGCGGGACGATGCGCTGGCGTACCCACAACCGCTTCGCTGCGCCGATGGTGCTGCGCGTGCCCGGCGGCTTCTTCAAGTGCGGCGACCCTTGGCATTCGATGACCAACGAAGTCGAGTTTGTGCACAATCCCGGGTGGAAAGTGGCGGTGCCGTCCAATGCCGAGGATGCGGTCGGTCTGCTGCGCGGCAGCTTGCGCGGCAACGACCCCGTGCTGTTCTTCGAGCATCGCGCGATGCTCGACGATGCCTGGGCGCGCCGGCCCTGGCCGGGCGACGATTATGTGCTGGAGTTCGGCCGCGCGAAGAAGACGCGCGAGGGCGACAGGATCACCGTCGTCACCTGGGGAGCGATGGTGCCGCGCTGCGAGGCCGCAGCGGAAGGTGTGAGCGCGGACATCATCGACCTGCGCACGCTGCAGCCATGGGACCGAGAAATGGTCCTCGACAGCGTGCGGCGCACGCGTCGCTGCCTGATCGTCCACGAGGATCTGCGCACCGGCGGCTTCGGCGCCGAGATTGCCGCGGTCGTCGCCGACGAAGCGTTCCTCGATCTCGACGCGCCGGTCGCCCGCGTGACCATGCCCGACATTCCGAGCCCGCATCACCCCAAGCTCATGGAATGGGCGCTGCCGCGGCCCGAGCGCATCCGCTCGGAGATCGACCGGCTGGTGGGGTTCTGACCTTGATCGACGTGCGCGTTCCCGACGAGCAGGAGGGCACCAAGGCGGTCGTCCGTGCCTGGCTCAAGCAGGTCGGCGAAACGGTCGCCGAGAACGATCCTTTGGTCGAGCTGGAGACCGACAAGGTCACCCAGGAGGTGCCGGCGCCGGCCGCGGGCGTGCTCGCCGAGATCCTGCTCGACACCGACGCCGAGGCCGTGCCCGGCGCGCTGCTCGCACGGATTGATAGCTCCCGGGCGAAGGCCGGGGCCCACGAGGCGGAGCCTTCCAATAGCCCGACGGATAAAGCGCCTTCCAGCGCTCCTGGACCCCGGCCTTCGCCGGGGCAGAGCGAGGTCGAAACCCGATTGTCTCCCTCCGTCCGTCGCGCCTGCCTTCAGCACGGGATCGACCCGGCGCGGATCGAGGGCACCGGCCGCAACGGTCGCGTCACCCGCGAGGACGTTGATCGCGCGGTGGCCGCTGCGACGACTGTCAGCGTCGGCGAGCCGGTAACAGCCCAGCCGCGCCAGTTCAGCGGCGAGGACATCCCCCACGACCGGATGCGCCTCAAGATCGCCGAGAACATGGCGCGCGCGGTCGCCGAACAGCCCCACGTCACGGCTGTGTTCGAGGCCGACTTTTCGGCGGTTGCAGAGCACAAGGCAGCGATGGCGGCGAGGGGGGTGAAGCTCAGCTACACCGCCTACATCGTCAAGGCGGCGGCTGAGGCGATGGCGGCCGCGCCGGCGATCAACGGGCGGTGGGAGGAAGATCGGATCGCCATCCCGCCGACGATCGACGTCGGGGTCGGCACCGCGCTGGGCGAAAAGGGCCTCGTCGTTCCGGTCGTCAAGGATGCGGGCTCGCTCAGCCTCGAGCAGATCGGCGCCCGCCTAGACGAACTCACGCGCCGTGCTCGCGAAAGCAAGCTCGACCGGTCCGACGTTTCCGGCGGAAGCTTCACCATCTCCAATCATGGCGTCTCCGGCTCGCTTCTCGCGGCGCCGATCATCCTCCATCAGGGGCAGGCGGCGATCCTCGGCGTCGGCAAGCTCGAAAAGCGCGTGATCGTGCGCGAAGTGCATGGCCAGGACGCCATTCTTATCCGGCCGATGGCCTATGTGACGCTGACGATCGACCACCGTGTCGTCGACGGTCATCAGACCAATGCATGGCTCAGCCGGTTCGTCGAGTTGATTGAGGCGTGGCCTGCCGCGTGATTTCCGCTCCGGAACGGCTTGAGCATCGGGCGGGTTGAGAGGGCATGGCGAAGCATCCCCAACGGGGCAGCGAAGTCGGCTCGTTCGTCGGCCGAGCGCTCATCGTCGTCGCGCTCGCAGCCGGGGCGTTCATCGTCTGGCATTTGCGTTACGTGCTGGTCTTGCTGTTCGGCGCGGTCGTGATCGGCACCGTTCTTCGAGCAATCGCCGACCCATTTAGGCGGTGGCTACGCCTTCCCGATTCGTTCGCCGTACTTGCATCCGTTCTCATCCTAGCCGCTGTCATCGTCGGTGCGAGCTGGACGATGGGCGCCCAGATGGCAGCGCAAATGCAAGACCTCACCGCAACTCTGCCTACGGCGATTGCGACGGTCGACGAGTGGCTGGGCCGCTACGGTTTGCATGACCCGCTTCAGCGCTGGCTCGACGACCTTCAGTCTGGTGGCGGTACGATCGTTGCCAATGTCGGCGGCTGGCTGACGAGCGTTGGAAGCGGAATCGCGAACTTCCTCCTCGTCCTTTTCGGGGGCATTTTTCTTGCTGCGCAGCCGCGCTTCTATCGCACCGGCGCGATCAAGCTGATCCCGCAAACGAAACGCGCGATGATCGCCGAGGCGATGGACGATTCCGAAAATGCTCTGCGCCTGTGGCTGAAGGGGCAGCTCATCTCGATGCTGATTGTCGCTGCTCTGACGGCTGCGGGGCTTTGGCTGCTTGGAATTGAATCGTGGCTCGTCCTTGGCCTGCTTGCCGGCCTTTTGGAGTTCATCCCCTTTGCAGGGCCGATCCTCGCCTCGATCCCCGGAATTCTGTTCGCGCTGGCTGTAAGCCCGCAACTGGCACTGTGGACGACGCTGATGTACGTCGCCGTGCAGCAGGTCGAATCCTACATCATCCAGCCGATGGTGCAGCACTATGCCGTGCACATTCCGCCGGTGGTGCTGCTCTTCTCGCTGCTTGCCTTCGCTATGCTGTTCGGCATCATTGGAGTGATTTTTGCCGCGCCGCTGGCGGTCGTCACTTATGTGCTGGTGAAGCGGCTCTATGTCGTTGAAGCGCTCGACACACCGACGCCGATCCCGGGCGAGGACAAGAAATAGTTCGGGCCGCCGCGACTGACAGCACCCGATGAATGCCGTAGCCGCTGGTCAGCGCCAACACGGTACCGACCATCATCAGCAGCGGGCGCGGGTGATGCGCTGCGCCGACGGTCATCAAACCAACGCATGGCTCAGCCGGTTCGTCGAGCTGATCGAAAACTGGCCGCGACCGTAGGAACTTAACCGCTCGTCCCCCGCTGTGTCCTTCGCATCGACGGAGGATTTGCGATGGCCGACCAGGACAGCGATTCGAGGAGCTTCAGCTCCGGCCAGAAAGCGATGATCGGCGCCGGCCTTGCGGCAGCGGTGGGAGCGGCCGGCTTCCTTCTCGCGCGGCGCTCCGCCGACGTGCACGACGACGGCGTCGACGTCAGCGACGCACCGGACCATGTGTTTCGCCGCAAGACTGGCCGCTACGAAGAGGGGCTGGTCGGGCGCTCCGTCACGATCAACCGGCCCAAGCCGGACATTTATCGCGCCTGGCGCGATTTCGCCGCCTTCCCGCGCTTCATGGAGAATGTGGAAGCGGTCGAGGATCTCGGCGATGGCCGTTCGCGCTGGACGATCAAGGCACCTCTGGGCGCTACCGTGGAGCTACTCACCCGCATCACCGAGGACCGCCCCGACGAAGTGATCGCCTGGGCGAGCGAGCCCGAATCCCAGATCCGCACCGAAGGTCGGGTCGAGTTCTTCGAGGTCGCCCCGGAACGCGGAACCGGCGTCCGGCTCACCTTGCGCTACGATCCGCCCGGCGGTCTTCCTGGCCGGGCGATTGCCAAGATTCTTCAGCGCGAGCCCAATGTGCAGGCGCGGCGCGACCTCAGACGGTTCAAGATGCTGATGGAGACGGGCGAGATTGCGACCAACGCCGGGCCGTCAGGCCGCGACGAGCCGGTCACGCAAGCGACCATCTGAAGGGAGAAGCACGATGCGCGCATTGACCTGGCAGGGCCGCCACGACGTTCGCGTCGAAACCGTTCCCGATCCGGAGATCGTCAACCCCAAGGACGCGATCCTCAAGGTCACCTCGACTGCCATCTGCGGCTCCGACCTGCACCTTTACGATGGCTATATCCCTGGGATGCGGCCTGGCGACATCCTTGGCCACGAATTCATGGGCGAGGTCGTCGAAGTCGGCTCGGAAAGCACCCTCAAGAAAGGGCAGCGGGTCGTCGTCCCGTTCCCGATTGCCTGCGGCGAATGCTTCTTCTGCAAGAAGCAGCAGTTCAGCTGCTGCGACAACAGCAACCCTGCCGAGACCTCAGACGCCAGCGAAACCATGTTTGGATATCCGATGGCCGGAGTGTTCGGCTATTCGCACCTTACCGGCGGCTATGCCGGCGGTCAGGCCGAATATGTCCGTGTACCCTTTTCGAACGTCGGCCCGCTCGTCGTCCCCGACCATCTCGAAGATGACAAGGTGCTGTTCCTGACCGACATCCTGCCGACGGGCTGGATGGCCGCGGAGAATTGCGAGATCGAACCGGGCGACACGGTCGCGGTCTGGGGCTGCGGACCGGTCGGGCTGTTCGCAGTCCAGTCCGCACTGATCATGGGTGCGCATCGGGTGATCGCGATCGATCATTACAAATCGCGGCTTGCGCTCGCCAAACAACTCGGAGCCGAAATCCTCGACTATCGCGAGGTCGACGTGCGCGAAGCCCTGGCGGAGATGACCGGCGGTATCGGCCCCGATGCGGTGATCGATGCGGTGGGCATGGAGGCGCACGGCATCTCGATCGACAACATCATGGATCAGGTGAAGTCGATGGCGTTCTTGGTCACAGACCGGATCCACGCGTTCCGGGAGGCCATCCTGGCTGTGCGCAAGGGCGGCCGGGTGTCCGTGCCGGGCGTCTATGGCGGGCTTGCCGACAAATTCCCGGTCGGCGCCTTCATGGAAAAAGGTCTGACCATGAAGACCGGCCAAACCCATGTTCACCGTTACCTCAAGCCGCTGCTCGACCTGATCGAGCAGGACAAGATCGACACGACGTTCCTCATTTCGCACCACGCGCCGCTCGAGCAGGCTGCGGAGATGTACAAGCACTGGCACGACGATCAGGATCAGTTCACGAAGATCGTGCTCAAGACCGAAGCAGCCACGGCTACCAGCCAATCGCGCAAGGAAGCGGCCTTCGCTTAAGCGCGACCGTTCTACATGAGCGCGCGGTTGATGCCGTAACCGCTGGTCAGCGCCAGCACCGTTCCGACCATGATCAGCAGCGGGCGCGGGGAGATGCGCTTGACCAGCCATGCGCCGAGCGGCGCGGCAATGATCCCGCCGATCAGCAGCCCCAGCGTCGCGACGGTGAATGCCGCGACTCCCAGGGCGAGGAGGAAAGTCAGCGCCGAGGTCACGGTGACCAGGAATTCGGCGGTATTGACGGTGCCGATGGTCCGGCGCGGCTCGGTGCCTTGCGCCAGGAGGTTGCCGGTCACCACCGGGCCCCAGCCGCCGCCGCCGGCGGAATCCAGGAATCCACCGGCAAGCCCGAGCGGTGCGACGTACTTCGCCGCGCGGTTGTGAACCGCGTGACGGATACCCCGATAGATCAGGAACAGGCCGATGATGGCGAGATAGGCAAGCACGAACGGCTTGGCGACCGCTCCGTCGATCTGGGAGAGAAGATAGGCGCCGGCCGCGGCGCCGATCATGCCGGGCAGCGCCAGACGGGAAAGCAGCTTCCAGTCGACGTTGCGGTGGGCAATGTGGCTGACACCCGAGGCGCAGGTGGTGAAGCTCTCGACCGTATGCACTCCGGCCGACGCCGCTGCTGGCGGAACGCCGAGACTGATGAGGAGCACATTCGAGAGGACTCCGAAGGCCATGCCGAGCGCGCCGTCGACCAGCTGCGCCGCAAAGCCGACGGCAATGAACGGCAGCAAGTCGACGAAAGTGAAATCCCCCATTCCTGCCCCCGTTACGAACGCCTCGGACGTGTCGATTATTCTCTAGCGGAAAGCTAGACAACATGTGCCGTTATCGGCTGAGCCGGTCCAGCAACCAGCTTGGCGCAGCCTAGTCAAATCTCCAGCAGCGCGTACGGCCGGCCGAAAAGCGGCTTGAGAACGAATTGCGCGACGTTGAACACGGGTGTGCCGCGGGGCGTGCGCCCTTCGTAGCGGCCATGATGCGCGTGACCGTGGACGACCGCTTTCACATGGTCGAAGCGGTCGATGGCGTCGGCGAGGCGGGCGGAGCCAAGATATTGGTAGATTTCGGCCGGCTCGCCCTCCAGCGTCTCTTCAGTCGGCGAATAATGGAGCACGGCGACACTTCGCTCCGTGCGCAGCGTCCGCAGCTGGTTTTCGAGCTTGCGGGACTCGGACAGGGCTTCATCGACGAAGGCCTTGACGATCGGCTCGCCGAAGGGGGCGAGCTCCCCGCGGCCGAACCCCCCGAGAAAGCCTTTCACTCCGGCGAAGCCGACGCCCTCGATCTCGACCGCCTGGTCGTCGAGCACTGTCATTCCGGCATCGTGCAAGATCCGGGCGACTTCGTCGGGCTGACCGCATTCATAATCGTGGTTGCCGAGCACCCCCAGCACCGGAATCGTGCACGCGTTGATGTCCTCGGCGAGGATTTCCGCCTCGCTGGTCTTTCCGAAATTGGTGAGGTCGCCGCACAGCAACAGCACGTCGGCGCTTCCCGATATCTCGGTGAACAGCTCGCGGTACGGCGCGACGCTGTCTTCCTGGACGTGGAGATCGCCGATTGCTGCGACGCGCAGCGTCCCTTCAGTCGTCGGCATATTGTTCTTCGAGATTGCCGACGGCTTCGGAAAAACCCCAGCGCTCGACGTCGATCGCATAGTCGCGCGGGCTGAAGATGCGGCCGCGGCAGACCTTTTTATCGGGGCCCTTCACATCCTGCTGGTCGCGCAGGCGTTCGATGAGTTCGTCCATCAGCCATTGCGGGATGAGCGACCGTTCGCTGGGGTAAACGAAGCGGAAGTTGAGGAGCGCGATTAGAAGCACTTCCCAATACAGCTCCATGTGACTCAGCAGCTGCCGCCAGTCGATCTCCTTGTGGCGCTTGAGGATCATGTGGGCGACGTCGGCGCCGTCGTAACGGTGATGGTCCTGGACGAAGATTTTCGACCAGATGAACTGGGTCGGGGGCACCAGTTTCACCCGCGCGCCGAACAAATCCGCCTCGGGAGCGTCGACAAACCACTCGTCGGTTACGTGCGTCGTGACGGTGGGCATGTTGGTGATGATGTCCACGAACAGCTCGCCGCGCGTCACCCGCGACAGCCAGCGCTCGTCGACGATTTCGACGTCGAAACCGTGCTCCTTGAAATAATGGAGCATCTTCAGCGCATCGCCGGCCTTGGCGAACACGTCGACGTCCTTGGTCGGCCGGTCGATGCCGGTATAGGCCGCGAGCGCGTAGGTTCCCGAGACGAGGAACGGATAGCCCGACTCGGCCATCAGCTGGAGCACTTCGGAGTAGAAGGCTTCCGCCGCGGGTTTCGGCTTGATCAAGCTGCCGTTCGGCCGTCGTGCAAGCTGGCTGTCCATTCGCGCCGAACAACGGGAGCGCGGGGTCAGGGTTCCGCCGCCGCAGCGCAAGGGCGCCGCGTGGAACTCAGTCGATCGCTCGTTTGTCCCCGCGCTCGCACCTCCGCTCGAGCCACTGGCTGAACTGCGCATAAGCGATGAGCGGCCCGCCGATCAGCGCGAGAAGCGCGAACGAGAGCGGAAAGTCGAGGAACTGCTGGCTGATCAGCGGTGAGCCCCTGACGTCGGCAGCGAGAACGGCGAGCCCGGCCCAGGCGAGCCCGTCGGCTACGGAGATCGAAGGCCAATGGCCCGAATTCATCCATTCGCGCGCCTGGTACAGCCAGATCCCGGGGACGCTGAGCAAAGCGAGCGCCCCGATCGGAAACAAGAAACCGCCAAAATTCCCGAGGAAAGCGAAATGCGATGCGAAGCCCCGCTGCTTCGACTGTGGCATCAAGCACCCCCCGGTTTGGAACCGCGCCGAGCGCGGATTCCCGCGCGACCATCCCCCTTTACGGCAATTGGCCGGATGGGTCGACGCGAAGCTTGGATACGACAGCGTCCGCGTCGCCGGCATCGCGGCAGGCTATGAAGCATGTATCGTCGCCGCAGATCGTGCCGACGATCTCCGGCCATTGCGACTGATCGAGCGTAACTCCGATGAGGTGCGCGGATCCTGGTGGCGTTTTCACTACCACCAGATTGCCGGCATTCTCCACGGAGCGGACGAAATCGCGCAGCACGGCGGCAAGACGCGGACCGGAGCCATTCCCCACCTGCTCGGGAAGCGCGTAGCTGAGCTGCCCGCCGCGCCTCACCTTGACTGCGCCGAGTTGCTCGAGGTCGCGGGACACCGTTGCCTGCGTCGCCGTGAAGCCAAGCTCGGTCAGACGCGCGGCGAGCTCGTCCTGGCTGGCCAGCGCATCGCTGCGGATCAGATCAGCGATCGCCCGCTGGCGTCGCTCTTTCAGTTCGCTCATTCGGATATCTATGCAACAACTTGCATAATCATTCAAGATGGTGAATAGGGCCTCGATGATTCGGACGGCAATTCTCGGTGCATCAGGCTATGTCGGCGGCGAGCTGCTGCGGCTCCTCGCCGCGCATCCGCACTTCTCTCCGTCGCGTTTGTTTGGCGAGAGCAGGGCGGGGCAGCCTGTTGGGGCCGTGCATCCCCATCTCGCTGGTGTCTATGGCGACCGGGCGATCGAGCGATTCGAGGAAGCCGCGCTCGAAGATGTCGACCTGGTTTTCGCTGCGCTTCCCCATGGCCAGAGCCAGCGCATCGCGGCGGCGATCCTCGACCGCAATATTCCCTTCGTCGATCTCGGCGCGGATTTCCGGCTGAACGATGCGGCGTCGTACGAGCGCTGGTACGGACATCCGCACGAGGCGCCCGAGCTGCTCGCCAGCTTCGTCTACGGCATACCGGAGCTGCACCAGGACGCGATCCGCGAAGCCAAAGCGGTCGCCGCCGCAGGTTGCTATGCGACTGCGGCAATCCTGGCGCTGAAGCCCTTCGTCGACGCCGGACTGGTCAAGGCCGACAGCTTGATCGTTGACGCTGCATCGGGAGTCAGCGGCGCGGGCCGCGAGGCGAAGGAAGCGACGGGCTTCAGCACGGTGGACGGAAGCTTTTCCGCTTACGGTCTGCTCAATCACCGCCATACGGCAGAGATGGAGATGGCTATCGGGGGGACAGTGCTGTTCACCCCCCACCTCGCACCGATGACCCGCGGAATCCTCGCCACCTGCTACGGTCAGGCGGCCGGTCCTTGCGACCCGCTGGCGGTGCTCAAGCAAGCCTATGCGGAAGAACCGTTCGTCCATGTCACCGACGATCCGCCATCGACGAAGTGGGTGAGCGGTTCGAACGGTGTGCAGCTGACTGCACGCTATGACGACAGGACTGGCCGCCTGCTCGTCCTCTCCGCGATCGACAATCTCGGCAAGGGCGCGGCGGGCCAGATGATCCAGTGCGCTAATCTGATGTGCGGCCTCGACGAGACGGCGGGTCTGACCAGCGTTGGAGTCTATCCATGAGCGTCACAGCCGCCGAAGGCTTTGTCGCGTCGGGCCTCCACGCGGGCATCAAGCGGCGCAAGTTCGACATGGCCATGCTCGCGACGGAGGATGCACGCCCGGTCCCGTGCGCTGCCGTGTTTACGCAGAACAAGTTCGCTGCCGCGCCAGTCGAGCTCGACCGCGCGACACTGAAGGCGAACGGCGGCCGCGCGGCCGCGGTCATCGTCAATTCGGGCAACGCCAATGCCGGCACGGGTGCGCCCGGCTACAAGGATGCGCAATTGATGGTCAACGCGGCGGCCGAGGCGCTGCACGTCGCAACTTCGGACGTTCTCGTCTGCTCGACCGGCATCATCGGCACCCGCCTGCCGATGGACCCGATCCTCTCGCACACGCCCAAACTGGTGAAGAAACTGTCGGTCGACGGGGCGGAAGACGCCGCGCGCGGCATCCTCACCACCGACCATCGGCCCAAGCAGGTCGTGATCCGCGGCTCGAACTTCACGCTCGGTGGGATGGCCAAGGGTTGCGGGATGATCGCGCCGAACATGGCGACGATGCTCGCCTTCCTGACGACCGATGCCGACGTGCCTCGAGCGCTGATGCAAAAGGCCTTGAAGGCCGCGAGCGATGCGACGTTCAACACGCTCAACGTCGATGGCGCGACCTCGACCAACGATACGGCGATGCTGTTCGCGTCAGGCCGGCGCGGCAAGGCCGATCCCGACGAGTTCGCCAATGCGCTTCTCGCGGCGTGCAGGGACCTCACCATGCAGATGGCGCGCGACGCGGAAGGCATGACGCGGATCGCCCATTTGACCGTCACCGGTGCCCACACCAACGAAGAAGCGCGGATTGCTGCCAAGTCCATCGTCGAGAACAATCTCGTCAAATGCAGCTGGTACGGCGGCGATCCTTATTGGGGACGCTTGCTGGCTGCGGCTGGATCGACGGGAGTCGACCTCAATGTCGCACGGTCGCGGGTCGCTTATGGCGGCATCCTCGTCGCCAAAGGCGGCGTTGGGATCGAGCATGACGCGCAGGCTTTGACCGAACATATGGCCGGCGAGGAGGTCGAGATCGAAGTGCATCTGGGCGCGGGCCACGGCCATGCCAGGATGATCGGGATCGACCTTGGCCCCGGCTACATCAAAGAGAATTCGAGGACGTCATGAGTCCCGCTGAAACCGCGCGCGTGCTGGTTGAGGCGCTGCCCTACATCCGCCAGTTCGCGGGCAAGTCCGTGGTGGTGAAGCTCGGCGGCGCGGCGATCGACCGCGAGTCCGACCTTGCGCTCGCGCAGGACGTGCTTCTGCTGCGCAGCGTCGGTGTGCGCTGCGTGCTCGTGCACGGCGGCGGCCCGCAGGTCGACCTGATGTTGCGCCGCGTAGGCAAGGAGCCCGAGTTTCGCGACGGTCTTCGAGTGACCGACGCCGAGACGCTTGAGATCGTGCGGATGGTGCTGGTCGGCAAGATCAACCGCGACCTCGTCGCGACGATCAACAGCCAGGCGGGCGACGAGCCGGTCGCAGTGGGTGTGTCGGGTGAGGACGCCGGTTTGCTGACGGTCGCTCCGATCGATTCCGTGCTCGGTTTCGTCGGCAACGTCACCGCCGTGCGCGCCGAGATCATTCACCGCCTGCTCGACGACGGGCTGACGCCTGTTATTTCGACCGTCGGCGCCGATGCCGCGGGCCAGCCTTACAATGTCAACGCCGACGAAGCGGCGCGGGCGATCGCGGTCGCCATGGGCGCGGAGAAGATTGTCTATCTGACGGCCGTCCCCGGGCTCCTCGAAGATGCAAATGACGAAAACAGCTTGATCCAGCGGCTGAGCTCGGCCGAGCTGCGCGAACGGCTCGCGCACGAAAGCGTTGGCAAAGGCATGATCCCCAAGCTTCGCGCCTGCGCCGACGCGGTCGACCAGGGCGTCGGCTTTGCGCACATCATCGATGGGCGCGTGCCGCATTCGCTGCTGATCGAACTGCTGACCGTCCACGGCGTCGGGACGATGATCACAAGGGAAAAGGTCCAGTGAAGCATCTTCTCTCGATCGCCCAGCTGACCCGGGCCGACGTCGAGTGGATCCTCGCCGCCTGCGAAATGCCTGCGCCGCGCCCGCTCGAAGGCCAAGGGGTTGCGCTCTATTTCGAAAAGCCGAGCGCGCGCACGCGCAACTCGATGGAATTGGCCGTCGCCCAGCTCGGCGGCCATCCCGTCTATCTTCAGCCGGCCGAGCTCGGCATCGGCAGCCGCGAAAGCGTCGAGGACGTGACGCGCACGCTCGCCTGCTATCACGCGCTCATCGCCGCACGGGTATTCGACCATCAGCTGCTCGAGCAGGTGGCCGAGGTGAACGCCGCGCCCGTGCTCAACATGCTGTCGGGCAGCGATCATCCGCTGCAGGCGCTCGCCGATCTCCTCACCATCAAGCAGCTTCTCGGCCGCCTCGAAGGCGCGAAAGTCGCGTTCGTCGGCGAAGGCAACAATGTCTCGCGTTCGCTCGCCCAGGCCTGCGCGCTGGTTGGAGCCGACTTCGTCATCGCCAGCCCGGAAGGCTTTGGTTTCGAAGGTTCGGTCGCCGACCCTCGCGAAGCGGTTGCCGGCGCGGATATCGTCTATACCGACGTCTGGGTGTCGATGGGCGGCGAGGACAGCGCCGAGCGGCGCGCGGCGTTCGAGCCATACCGGGTCGATGAACCGCTGATGGCGCATGCGCCCGATGCCTGGTTCATGCATTGCCTGCCGGCGCGTCGCGGTGAGGAAGTTTCCGCAAGCGTGATCGACGGCCCGCGCTCAGCCGTATGGCGACAAGCGGAGAACCGCATGCACAGTGCGCGCGGCGCAATGCTCTGGATGCTGGAACAGGGACAATGACGAACAAGAAAATGAAGGTGGTGCTCGCTTATTCGGGCGGGCTCGACACTTCGATCATCCTGAAGTGGCTGCAGACCGAATATGGCGCCGAGGTAGTGACCTTCACCGCCGACCTAGGCCAAGGCGAGGAAGTCGAGCCGGCGCGCAAGAAGGCCGAGATGCTGGGCGTTCGGCCCGAGAACATCTTCATCGACGATCTGCGCGAGGAATTTGTGCGCGACTTCGTCTTCCCGATGTTCCGCGCCAACGCCCAATATGAAGGCGATTATCTGCTCGGCACATCAATCGCGCGGCCGCTGATCGCCAAGCGGCAGATCGAGATTGCGAGGGCCGTCGGCGCCGATGCCGTCTGTCACGGCGCGACCGGCAAGGGCAACGACCAGGTCCGCTTCGAGCTCGGCTATTATGCGCTTGAGCCGGACATCAAGGTGATCGCGCCGTGGCGGGAGTGGCAATTCGCCAGCCGCGAGGCTTTGCTCGACTTCGCCGAAAAGCACCAGATCCCGATCGCCAAGGACAAGCGCGGCGAAGCGCCATTCTCGGTCGACGCCAATTTGCTGCACTCATCCTCCGAAGGGAAAGTGCTCGAGGACCCGGCCGCCGAAGCACCCGAATATGTCCACCAGCGCACCATTGCGCCCGAGGATGCGCCCGATAAGGCGACGATCATCACCGTGGATTTCGAAAAAGGCGACCCGGTCGCGATCGATGGCCAAAAGCTGTCCCCAGCCGCGCTGCTCACGCGGCTCAATCGGCTAGGACACGATAACGGCATCGGCCGCCTCGACCTGGTCGAGAATCGCTTCGTCGGCATGAAGTCCCGCGGGGTATATGAAACGCCCGGGGGCACGATCCTGCTCGCCGCGCACCGTGGAATCGAGAGCATCACGCTCGACGGCGGCGCGATGCACCTCAAGGACGAACTGATGCCGCGCTACGCGAGCCTGGTCTACAACGGTTTCTGGTTCGCGCCCGAGCGCGAGATGCTCCAGGCCGCCATCGACAAAAGCCAGGAGCATGTGACGGGTCGCGTCCGCATGAAGCTCTACAAGGGCAATGCGACGGTGATCGGCCGTGAGAGCGACCAATCGCTCTACGATCAGGAACTCGTCACCTTCGAGGAAGGCAACGTTGCCTACGACCACCGTGACGCGGCGGGCTTCATTCGCCTCAATGCGCTCAGGCTGCGGATTCTCGCGCAGCGCGCGCGGCGCTTACAGTCCTAGCGCCTGTTTCGCCGCCGCGATCTGCTCGCGCACTTGGCTGGGCGCGGTGCCGCCGTAGCTCGTGCGGCTGCGCACCGACGCTTCGACGCTGAGCACGCCGAGCACGCGGTCGTCGATGCGCGGGTCGATCGCCTGCAGCTCCTCGATCGGCAGCTCCGCGAGATCGCAGCCACGCTCTTCCGCCGCTTTGACCGCGCGGCCGGTGATGTGGTGCGCCTCGCGGAACGGCACGCCGGCCTCGCGCACCAGCCAATCGGCAAGGTCGGTCGCGGTCGAATAGCCCTGCGCCGCGGCCGCACGCATCCGCTCGGGCACGAACTCGACCGTTTCGACCATGCCGGCCAGCGCCTCGAGCGACAGCATCAACAGGTCCCGCGCCTCAAAGACCGGCTCCTTGTCGTCCTGCATGTCCTTTGAGTAGGCGAGGGGCAGACCCTTCATCGTCACCATCAGGCCGGTAAGCAGCCCGACGATTCGGCCGGTATGGCCGCGCACCAGCTCGGCGGCGTCGGGGTTGCGCTTCTGCGGCATGATCGACGAGCCGGTCGAATATTCGTCCGACAGTTTCACGAAGCCGAATTGCGGGCTGGCCCAGATGATCAGCTCCTCAGCCAGGCGCGACAGATGGAGGCTGCACTGCGCGGCCGCGGCCAGGTAATCGAGCGCAAAGTCCCGGTCCGACACGCTGTCGAGGCTGTTCGCCGTCGGCCGTTCGAACCCCAGCGCGTCGGCGACCGCGTGGCGGTCGATCGGGAACCCGGTCCCGGCCAGCGCCGCCGAGCCCAGCGGAGATTCGTTCATCCGCGCCCGCGCGTCCGCGAACCGGGACACGTCCCGCTTCAGCATCTCGTAATAGGCCAATAAATGGTGGCCGAGCGGCACCGGCTGCGCGACCTGCAAGTGGGTGAAGCCGGGCATCACGCTCTCGGCCTGATCTTCTGCCCGTCCGACCAGCGCGCGCTGCAATGAGCGGATCGCGTTGGCCGCCTCGTCGCACGCCGAGCGGACCCATAATTTGAAGTCGGTCGCAACCTGATCGTTGCGCGAGCGCGCGGTGTGCAGCCGTCCCGCGGCGTCGCCGATCAGCTCGCCAAGGCGATGCTCCACGGTCATGTGGATGTCCTCGAGCTCGACCCGCTCCGGCACTCCGTCGCGATCATATTCGGCGGCGATGCGATCGAGGCCCTCGAGGATCGCGGCGCCGTCGGCCTCGCTGATTATTCCCTGGTCGCGAAGCATCGCCGCATGCGCCTTCGACGCTCCAATGTCCTCGCGCCACAATCTCTTGTCGAAGCCGATCGAGGCGTTGATGCGCTGCATTAATTCGGCCGGCGCGCCTCCGAAGCGGCCGCCCCACGTGCGTTGGGATCCGCGCTGCGAAGGGGGTTCGTTTGCCATTCGCCGGTGCGTTGCCATGCAAGGGCAGGGGGGTCAAACGATGGCGCACCCAAGAGGATTCGAACCTCTGACCTCTGCCTTCGGAGGGCAGCGCTCTATCCAGCTGAGCTATGGGTGCTCGGGCGCCGACTTAGCGATGCAGGGCATCAGCGGCAAGGCGTCAGAAACGCTTCCAGCGCTTCGTGCAGCCGCGCCCGCGCCGATCCGACGATCATCCCCACATGGCCCGACGCGATGCCGGCCAGCTCGCCCTCCGGCGCGGTCGCCGGCGGCGCGATCAGGTCGCGTTCGGCGGTTAGATGGAGTGTCGGAAAATTCAGCCGATCCGACACGGCGCAACCCGCGACCACCCACTTGCCGTGCCCAGGTAAATCCTCTCCGAACATGTCCTCGATCAGCTCGCGCGCGGCGGGACAGGGGAGGGGCTCCCCCTCGTTCGCCCATTCCTCGAGCTCGACGAATCGCTGCGCCTCGGCGCTGCCCGGCTCAAGCCGCCCGAACTCGGCGAACTTTTTTACCGTCCGCTCGGGATCGAGCGACCAGAAGGCCGCCTGGAGCAGTTCCATCGGAAGCGCGCCGAGCGCTTCGGCCGCTGCGCGTGAGTGGCGCCACATGGCGAGCAGCGCGTCACGCGAGGCTTGGGGATAGCGTTTGAAGCGCCACGGTGCTGCCAGCGTCGCCACCCGCTCGACCGGAATGCAATTGGCCGCGGCGATCGCCATCGTCCCGCCGAGGCAATAGCCGATCAGCGCGGGCGGCGGCTCCAGCTCCCCGATCAGCGGCAGCAGCAACTGCTCGACATGGCCGGCGACGCTCAGCTCCTTCCGTTCGGCCGCAGCGCCCCAGTCGAGTAGCAGAGCGTGCCGGCCCATGGCCGCGACGGCGCCCGCCAGCGACACTTGCTCGTCGAGGTCGAGGATGCGGGGCGGATTGATCAGCGACGGCACCAGGATGGCCGGAGGGCCGCTTCCGCCATGGTCGCGCAGGCAGGCCCCGCGAACTCGCCCGATCTCGGGCTTCGCTCTCGGCCGCTCCGGCCGCGGCATTTGTTCGTAGCGATTCAGCCCGTACAGCGCCGCCCGGGCGAGCGCCGGGTCCCGCTCCCCCGTCTCGCGGACCAGCTCGAGGAATAATGGCAAGGGCCGCGGGGCGCGTTCATGTTGCAGTGCAGGATGCTCCGGTAGTAAGTCGCCGTTCGAGTTTCGGGAGCGGTTCATGGCGAAGTCTTCGGACAAGGTGACGATCAAGAAGTACGCCAACCGGCGCCTTTATGACACCGAAAGCTCGGCCTACATCACCCTCGATCGCCTGGCGCAGATGGTGCGCGAGGGCCGCGAGTTCGAGGTGGTCGACGCCAAGACGGGAGAGGACATTACCCGCCAGGTGCTGACCCAGATCATCGTCGAGGAGGAAGCGCGCGGCGGTGCGACCATGCTGCCCTCCAGCTTCCTTCGCCAGCTGATCGGCCTCTACGGCAATTCGATGCAGAATTTCGTGCCGCAATATCTCGAGGCGGCGATGGAGGCGTTCCAGCGCAACCAGAGCGCGGTTCGCGACGCCTTCGGCGGCAACGTCCTTGCCGACATCGCCAAGCGCAACATGGCGATGTTCGACGAAGCCGCCCAGGCCTTCACCGGCAAGAAGAGCGCGGCCAAACCGGCCAGTGACGAGGTCGATGCGCTCAAGGCCGAGCTCGAGGCGCTCAAGGCAAAGGTCGACAGGCTGAGCCGCTGATCATGAGGACAAGGCTGGCAATCGCGGCGCTCGCGCTGCTCCTTCCCGCACCAACGATCGCGCAAAACTCGGCGCCGCCGGCCGTGCCCGACTTGAGCTACGCGGTGCCGGTCGCCGGCAGCTGGTCCTGGTCGGGGACTGCAGGCAGCAGCGAAGCGGTCTTTTCGGACTCCGCCGGGCGGCCGCAATTATGGCTGCGCTGCACCCGCGCGACGCGCCGTATCGCCGTCGTCAAGCCGGCGAGCGCAGCTGCGGCTTCGCTGCTGGTGTGGTCGAGCTCGCTTGCACGCCACGTCCCTGCGACCTTCAACGCCACGGCAGCGCAATTGACCGCCGAGCTTGCCGCCAATGACCCGCTGCTCGACGCGCTCGCCACCAGTCGCGGCCGTATCGCCTTCGGCGTCACCGGCCAGCCCGCACTCGTCGTGCCCGCCTGGGCAGAGCCCGTGCGCGTGATGGAGGATTGCAGGATCTAACGCGCAGCCGAGACCCGGCGCGAAGCGCAAGATCATGCCGAAATTTCACGCGAGAACAAGTCTTGCGCTCGGCCCCCACATGAATCACATTCGTTTCGGCTTCAACGCAGCGAAAGGAGGTGATCCGATGTCTCATGGTTCAGCAGGGAGGTCGGAAAGGGGTGTTCGTAAGCTCTGATCGCTGACGAACGGCCGTCACTTCCGGCCGCTGACCATGTCGAAGGGCACCGCAGCGATCAGCAGCGGTGCCCTTTAACATATCTGACCTCCCGCTCGTTGCTTTTGCGAAATGACTTCCCTTTCCCCCGCCCATCCGCCATTTCCGGGAACCGTTACGGCCTTGAAGTGTCTTTCCCGCGACGGAGGGAGATGAAGCGATGGCAAAATCCGCACGTAAGAGTTCTTCCGGTTCTTCTTCGCGCAGTTCGAAGTCGAGCGACAATACGGTCGACAAGCTCGCCAAGGCGGCGATGAGTAAGGAAATGTTGGCCGCCGGTCTCGCCGCCGCGGCGGCCGCGATCAGCGCCAGCCCTGCAGCGCGCAAGAAGATCCGCGACGCTGGGCTCGACGCCGCCGATACTGCGGAGCGCGCGGCAAGCAGCGTCATGTCGAGCGCAACCAAGCTCGGTTCCCTGATTGCCGAGGCGGTTGCCGACGCGGCGCAGCGCGTGATGTCCGGCAAGTGGACAATGGAAGGCAGCGCCAGCGCCGGTTCGAGCGGCGGCTCGTCCGCCTCGGGCGCGCGCAGCAGCGGTGCGCGGAAGACTTCGGCGAAGCGTTCCCCCGCCAAGCGCTCGACCGCAAAGCGCTCGACGGCCAAGAGCACCACCGCAAGCAAGTCGGGCACGGGCCGCGCAAAGACGTCGGGCGCCGCTGCCAGCCGCTCGGCGACGGCGCGCAAGCCCGCAGCCAAGCGCTCAACGGCAAAGCGCAGCACGGCCCGCGGACGCGGTGGCTCGTCCCGCGGTGGCTCTACGCGTGGCGGCGGCAGCTCGGGTGGTGGCGGCGCCGGCGGCGGG
>Ga0247719_1000463_pt1 | contig 24306 bp, 26 predicted proteins | sample 41E_DmetaG_FD_189046 | JGI IMG/M metagenome (GOLD analysis project Ga0247719, IMG submission 189046) | Soil microbial communities from hillslope of Landscape Evolution Observatory, University of Arizona, Oracle, AZ, United States - 4-1-E_D | ecosystem: Engineered > Artificial ecosystem >...
CGATTGCCATTGGTGCTGCCGACGGTCGTCTCCAATTCTTTTCCGGCGGCGAGCAGCTTTCGAAATCTCAAGCCCGGCTCGGTCTCAGTGGCGAATCGACCGCCCTGCTAGTGGCTGGCGGTATCGCCGCAGGCGTGCTCGTCGTCCTGCTGCTGGCAAAAAAGGATGACGAGGATAAACGCAGCCCATGCCCGCCGGGAGTCGAGGTCTGCACCCAGCGGTAACCGGGCTGCGCGGCGAAGCCCGTTTCGCTGCGTTAACGATCTTGAACGGCGGATAACGAGGGCGTTCAGCCTCGTCACAGCGATCGAGGCGCACATCCATCGCATCAACTGCTCGACAAGGAGAGCCATGATGCGAAATGTTCTGATCACTCTCGCGACCGCCGTTTCGGCTCTCGCTTTGGCGGCGCCCGCCGCCGCCCAATATTATCCGGCGCCCCCGCCTCCGCCCCCCGGCTATGGCCAGGGCTATGGCCAAGGCTACGGCTACGGCAACCAACATGCTTACGGCCAGGTCCGGCGGCTCGAGGCGCAGCTCGACCAGATCGTCCGGCACGTCAACCGGCTCGACCGGCGCGACGTGATCCGCGACCGCGAGGCCAATCGCCTCAGGTCGGAGGCTCGCGACATCGGCCGCCGGCTGCACTTCTACGCCCGCGACGGCCTCAACCGGCGCGAGCGCAACGAAATCCAGTATCGGATCGACCGGCTGCAGCACAGGGTCGCGCTGGTTTCCCGCGACGGTCATCGCTGGGGCCGCAACGACCAGCGCTGGAACGATTATTGGGGCAGCAGCGAGCGCAACTGGCGCCCCAACGACCGCCGCTGGGACGACGGGCGATATGACGATCGCGACGATCGCGACGATCGCGGCCGGCGCGGGCGGGGCAGCCGCGACGACGATTGATCGGTCCTGGAAGCCGAGGCGAGGGCGCTCCCGCAACCCGCGGGGGCGCCCTTTCGTTTGACGGGCAGAACGGGTGAACCGGTCATTACGGCCGCGTTCAGCCTATTCTCAAGACGAGTGTGAGATTGTGTGAGCCTGTCAAAAGCAGGAGACCTACTATGCGCAACATTTTGATTTCCCTTAGCGCCGCGGCCGCGTCCCTTGCGTTTGCGGCACCGGCTTCGGCCCAGTGGGCGCAGCCCCAGGGCCACGCCTATGGCTATTACCAGAACCATGGCCAGGTTCGGGTGCTGCACGTTCGAATCCAGCAGCTGCAGCGCCACATCGTCCAGCTGGACCGGCGCGGAATCATCCGCAGCCGGGAGGCCCAGCGGCTGTACCGCGACGCCCGCGCCCTCGAGGGCCGGCTCATTCGCCAGTCGCACAATGGGCTGACTCTGCGCCAGCGCAACGACATCCAGCTGCGCCTGGCCCGGCTCGAGCAAAGGGTTGCGATCGCTTCGCGAAGCAACCATCGTTGGGGCTACGACCCGCGCGGATACGACCCGCGCTGGGGCTATCGCGGCTGGTAACCATCCCTGACGGGATCAAAGGAAGGGCGCTCCCGGGTTCGGGGGCGCCCTTTTTCTTTGACCGGCCGCTGGCTATAGGCTCGCCGGTGCGGTCCGGGCCGCATCGACCGTTATCTCTGCTGACGAGGACTCGCCGCTAATGGCCATCACTCCGCTCATGCCCGTCTATCCACGATCACCGGTTCGGCCGGTTCGAGGTGAGGGCGCCTATCTGTTCGGCGAGGATGGCGAGAAATATCTCGATTTTGCTGCTGGAATCGCCGTCAATCTGCTCGGTCACGGCCACCCGCATCTGACCCAGGCGATCCAGCAGCAGGCGGCGAGGCTGATGCACGTGTCCAACCTCTACGGATCGCCGCAGGGTGAGGCATTCGCCCAGCGGCTGGTCGACCTCACTTTCGCCGACACGGTGTTCTTCACCAATTCGGGCGCCGAGGCGGTCGAATGCGCGATCAAGACCGCGCGCCGCTACCATTACGCCAGGGGCAATGAGCGCAAATACGACATCATCACCTTTTCCAACGCCTTCCACGGCCGGACGATGGCGACGATCAGCGCCACCGACCAGGCCAAGCTTCGCGACGGCTTCGCGCCGCTGCTCGAAGGCTTCAAGGTCGTGCCGTTCGACGACCTCGACTCGGTCGCCGCGTCGATCGACGCGCAGACCGGCGGGATCCTCGTCGAGCCGGTTCAGGGCGAGGGCGGGATTCGCCCGGCGAGCCAGGCGTTCATCACCGGCCTTCGCCGCCTCGCCGACGAGCATGATCTGATGCTCATCTTCGACGAGGTGCAATGCGGAGTCGCGCGCACCGGCACGCTTTATGCCTATGAGCAATATGGCGTGGAGCCGGACATCATGGCGTCGGCCAAGGGCATCGGCGGCGGCTTTCCGCTCGGAGCCTGCCTCGCCACCGAGAAGGCCGCGGCCGGGATGGTCGTCGGCACCCACGGATCGACGTACGGCGGCAATCCGCTGGCGATGGCGGCGGGCCAGGCGGTGCTCGACGTCGTCGCCACGCCCGAGTTTCTCGACCATGTTCGCCAGACCGGCGAGCGGCTTCGCTCGGCGCTAGAGCAGATGATCCCCAACCACGATCATTTGTTCGAGGGCGTCCGCGGCCTCGGGCTGATGCTCGGGATCAAGCTCAAGAGCGACAGCCGGGCGTTCGTCACCTACCTTCGCACTCGGGGCCTGCTGACGGTGGCCGCGGCAGACAATGTCGTCCGGGTGCTTCCGCCGCTCAATATCGACGAGAGCCACATCCGCGAATTCGTCGAGGCGCTTTCGGCAGCGGCGGCGGATTATGAGGTTCCGGCGGCGGCCGCCTAGCGTCATCGCGCCCTGAGCCGGGATCAGCCTTTTTCTTCGCTGTTGCCACTGGTTGAGCCTCGCCTCAACCACACCTATCTACCCGCTCATGCCCACAACGGAGCTCAAGACCGACGTCGCGCTTGGCGTCACGGTTCCGGCGCGCGATGCGCGCGGCCGGGTCGCGCGCCTCGGGCCCGTGCTCGATACGATCCTTGGCAGCCACGATTATCCGCCGGTGATCGAGCGACTGCTGGCCGAGGCCCTGGTCCTCACCGCCTTGCTCGGCTCGCTGCTCAAGGAGCCGCAAGGGCAGATGACGCTCCAGGCGCAGACCGAGAATGGCGCCGTCGACCTGCTGGTCTGCGACTATCGGGGCGGCGAACTTCGCGGCTATGTGCGGCACGATCCCGAGCGGACCGCAGAGGTCGGGCCGAGCCCGTCGCTGTTCGCCATGTTCGGCAAGGGCTATCTGGCGATAACCTTCGATCATCCGATCACAGACAACCGCTATCAGGGAATCGTCCCGCTGGAAGGGGATAGCTTGGCCCTGGCGGCCCAAAGCTACTTCGCCCAGTCCGAGCAGATCCCGAGCCTGGTCCGGCTGGCGGTCGAGAAGCGCGACGGCAATTGGCACGGCGGCGGGCTGCTTTTCCAGCATTTGCCCGAGGGCGAGGAGGGCCGCGACCGCCTGCACACCCGGCTCGACCATCCCGACTGGCCCCACGTCGCGATCCTCGCCGGATCGGTCAAGCCGGAAGAGCTTACCGATCCCTGGCTTGCGCTCGACGATCTGGTCTGGCGCCTGTTCCACGAAGAGGCCGAGGTCAGGACTCTCGAGCCGGTGCGCCTCACCCGGGGCTGCCGCTGCGATCCCGAATATGTCCGCTCGGTGATCGCCCGCTTCCCGACCGAGGAGCGCGAGGCGATGGTCGGCAATGACGGGCTGATCCGGGTCGATTGCGCCTTTTGCTCGACCAGCTTCCCGATCACGCTGGACGAAGTGTCGTAACGGACGAAAATGCGCTTTTCACCAGCGGCGGGCTTCGTGCTAATCAGCAATCCATGCCGCAGCTGAAGACACTCGCCCTTCCTGCTGCCGCGGCGGCGATCGCGGCCCTGCTTGTCGCTGCTCAACGGCCGGCGGCGCTTGCAATCGCCCAGGGCGGGCTGTGGGAGGTCGACGAGCGAGTCGGCGGCGATCCCCCGCGCCGGCTGTGCGTCGCCGATCCGGCAATGCTGGCCAACATCGAGCATCGCGGGCAGACCTGCACCCGAGTCGTGATCAGCGAATCGGGCTCATCGGCCCTGTTCCATTACACCTGCGCCGGCGGCGGCTTCGGCCGCTCGCAGCTGACCCTGATCACCGCCCGGTCGATCCGGATCGAGACCCAGGGCATCTCGAACAATGCGCCGTTTCACCATGTCCTTCAGGCGCGCCGGGTAGGAAGCTGCTAATCCGCAATTTTTCGGTTGGTTTGCGATATTTGCGCTTCTCCTGTGGCCGCCAAGCCACAGAAATCGCGGATCATTAAGCGACGGTTTAGCCGCGGCCCGCTACACCCGAATTGTGCCGGATTTGGCACGCTTTCCTCCCAATCGGGCCTCGGTCCGATACCTGGGCCGCCTCGTCTCCGGACAGGCGGCCCTTCTTTTTCTCGACGCTCGCGCGTCCTAGATGGCGGCCATGCCGGGAATCGTGAAATCGCAGAAAAGGCAGGCGGTGGTGCTTCTGTCGGGCGGGCTCGACTCGATGGTTTGCGCCGCGCTTGCCCGCGAAGCCGGCTTTGCCGTGCTGGCGCTCACCGTCGATTACAACCAGCGCCACCGGGTCGAGATCGAGTCGGCCAGAGCGATCGCCGAGCAGCTCGCCGACCGGCACCTGGTGCTGCCGATCGACCTTGGCGCCTTCGGCGGGTCGGCGCTGACCGGCGAGTGCGCGGTTCCCAAGGACGGGGTCGGGCCGGGTATTCCGGTCACTTATGTCCCGGCGCGCAACACGGTGCTTCTCAGCCTGGCGCTAGCCTGGGCGGAAGCGAGCGGCGCACGCGACCTGTTCGTCGGGGTGAATGCGCTGGATTATTCGGGTTATCCCGACTGCCGGCCCGAGTTCATCGCCGCCTTCGAGCGGCTCGCCGATGTCGCGACCAAGGCCGGGGTGGAAGGCGAGGGCTTCACCGTCCACGCGCCGCTCCAGCACATGACCAAGGCCGACATCGCCCGCGAGGCGGCGAGGCTGGGGCTCAATGCCGCGCTGAGCCACAGTTGCTATGACCCGGCCGGGGATGGCGCCCATTGCGGCCTTTGCGATGCCTGCCGGCTTCGCGCCAAGGGCTTCGCCGAGGCGGGGCTTGCCGACCCGACCCGCTACGCGGCCGCGCCATGACCTACGCGGTCAAGGAAGCCTTCCTGACCCTGCAGGGCGAGGGCGCGCAGGCCGGGCGCAGGGCCGTGTTCCTGCGCTTTGCCGGCTGCAACCTGTGGAGCGGGCGCGAGCAGGACCGGGCGAGCGCCCAGTGCAATTTCTGCGACACCGATTTCGTCGGCACCGATGGCCCGGGCGGCGGCAAGTTCTCTGATCCGGAGGGGCTTGCCCGCCATGTCGAGGCGCTGTGGGGCGAGCGGGACGAAAGGCGGCTGGTGGTCATCACCGGCGGCGAGCCGATGCTCCAGCTCGACGAGGCCCTGGTCGATGCCCTGCACGCCAAGGGGTTCGAGATCGCGGCCGAAAGCAACGGCACCCTGCCGGCGACAGGTGGGATCGACTGGCTGTGCGTCAGCCCCAAGTCCGGGACCGAGGTGGTCCAGCGCTCCGGCGATGAGCTCAAGCTGGTCTGGCCGCAATCGGGGCTCGACCCGGCCGATCTGGAAAGCTGGGATTTTCGCCACTTCCTCATCCAGCCGATGGACTGCGCGGACGGCGAGGCGGCCATTCGGGCGGCAATCGATCTGGTGATGGAGCGCCCGCTCTGGCGGCTCTCGCTGCAAACCCACAAGATTGTCGGCCTGCCGTAAAAAAAGAGGCTGCCGGAATGACCCGGCAGCCTCTTGTCGAGTTCGGCCATCCCTTGCGGGAGGGCCATTGGCTTACATCGCGTTGTTGGTCGCGGTGTTGTCGACGACCATATTGTCGGTCGTCATGTTCATGTCGTTCGCCATGTCGGCGTCGAGGTTGGTCGTCGCGTCGATCGCCGTCGTGTCGTTGGCGACAACGAGATTGTCGGCGACGATGCTGTCGACGGCCATGTTGTTCTCAGCAGGTTCGGTGCGACCGCAAGCCGAAACCGCCAGGGCCGCTGTCGCGACCAGGATAAGAGCACGCATTCAAGACTCCCTAGATTATCCGATCTGGAGCGGGTGGACCCCACTTCGCAAATCGCGCGCACAATAATCTGAAGCGCTTGCTACCATCAAGTAACTTCGTGCGGCGGCCCCAACTCATTGAGAAACGAAGTGAAATGCCGCTCCAAAGCGGCATCGAGCGACTTCATCGAACTATCTTTGCCCTGCGCGGCGAGGCTTGTGACGCCAAATTCGGCGATGCCGCAGGGCACGATTCCGGTGAAATGCGACAGGTTGGGATCGACGTTGATGGCAAAGCCGTGAAGCGTCACCCAACGCTTCACGCGCAGACCGAGGGCAGCGATCTTTGCTTCGGCCGGGCCTGCACCGACCCAGATTCCGATCCGCCCCGGGGCGCGGCGGGCGGCCACTCCGAAATCGGCCAGGGCGGCAATGATCCAGCCTTCGAGCGCGTGGACGAAACGGCGAACGTCGCGGCCGCGCCGGTCGAGGTCGAGCATCAGATAGCCGATCCTTTGCCCGGGACCGTGGTAGGTGTATCGGCCGCCGCGCCCGGCGTGATGGACGGGAAAGCCGAGCGGGTTGCTGAGCTCGGCCGGATCGGCGCTGGTGCCGGCGGTGAACAGGGGCGGGTGCTCGAGCAGCCAGACGCATTCGACGGCCGAGCCGGCGCGGATCGCCGCCGCGCGCTCCTCCATGAAGGCGAGCGCCTCCTCGTAGGGGACAAGGCCGTCGCTGACCTTCCATTCGATTCCGTCGATGCTTTCGGTCACGCAATCGCAGATGAACCGGGCCGGGCAGGCGGGCAAGAGATTGCGCGAAGCGTCCGGCCTTTCCATAAGGGGCGGAACGAACATCAGCCGCAATCAGGGGGACACCGTGGCCAATCTATCGATTTCGCGCGCTTGGGACGAAACCAAGGGCATTCTCGCGCGCGACGGAAAGCTATTCGTCGCGGTCGCCGCGGCTCTGATCCTGCTGCCGCAGGTCGTCGCCGCCTTGTTCACCGGCCAGGGGCCGCAGGCGGAGACCGGCGGCCTTTTCTGGGGCGTTCTGGTGTTTGCCGCGACAATCATCGCCCTGATCGGCCAGCTCGCCATGGTCCGGCTCGCCTTGAGCAGCGGGCTAAGCGTCGGCGAATCGATCCGCCATGGTCTCAGCCGGTTTCTGCCATTCATCCTGGCGGCGATCCTGATGGTCACCGGAATCCTTTTGCTGTTCCTGCTGGTGATGATCGTGCTCGCAGTCGCCGGCGTGGTGTCGATGGACCCGGCTGCGGCGCAGATGCCGCCGCGCGACGTCGCAATCATCGCTTTGGTGCTGATCGTGCCCCTCTTTTACCTGGCGGTCCGGCTGCTGCCGATGGTCGCAATCGCCAGCGCCGAGCCGATCGGCCCGATCGCCATCCTCAAGCGCAGCTGGGCGCTAACCCGCGGTCACTTCGGGCGGCTGCTCGGCTTTCTCCTGCTGTTCCTGGTCGCTGCAATCATCCTGGTCGTCGCGGTCAGCATCATCATTGGCCTGGTGGTCAATCTGGCGCTGGGTAACCCGGAGCCGTTCTCCTTTGCCGCGCTGGTGCTCGCGCTCCTGCTCGGAATCGTCCAGACTGCGGTGACGGTCGTCTACATCGTCATGGTCGCGCGCATTTATTCTCAGCTGGCCGGCGAGGTCACCGTCCCGAGCAGCGGAACCTGAGGCGCGCAGTCGGGCGGCAGGACGCCGATCAGTCGCGGGTCAGGGAAACGCTCGATTTCGCGTTCGAATGGCCGGAAGCCGGTGCGAAGATAAGCGGGCAGCGCGGCCGGATGGTCGAGCGTGCAGGTATGGACTTCGAGGTGGGTCACTCCCTCGCGCCAGCCAAGCCGCAGCGCCTGGGCGAGCAGCCAGCGGCCATGGCCGCGGCCGGCGAGCTCGGGGACGAGCCCGAGATAGGCGATCTCGCACCGGCCGCGCTCACGAAAGTCGAGCTCGAGCATTCCAGCTTCGCGGCCGTTCTCGTCGATGACGGCATAAAGCTCGACCTCGAGGTCATCGAGGATGGCGCGAAGCTTGTCGTCGCTCATCACCAGTCGCGAAAACCACAGCCAGCGCTGGCCGACCTGGCGGAACAGCGCCCGGTAGCGGCCGGGATCGGGCCGGTCGATCCGGCGCAGCGACAAGGGGGAGTCGGGGACGTCGAGGCTGGCCGGCCGAGCGGTCATTTCGAGATAGGTGACGACGACGGCGAGCTGGCCGTCGGCGACCCGGTCGGCGCTCATCTCCACTTCGCCAGCGGAGGCAGGCTCATCAGGATCGCGTCGATGTTGCCGCCGGTCTTTAGCCCGAACAATGTACCGCGGTCGTAGAGCAGGTTGAACTCGACGTAGCGGCCGCGGAAGGTCAGGAGCCGATCCATGTCCTCGTCGCCGAACGGCATCTCCATGCGCCGCCTGACGATCTTCGGGAAAATGTCGAGGAACGCCTCGCCGACGTCGCGGGTGAAAGCGAAATTGGCGTCGAACGTCGGCCCCGAGCCCGGCTCATGGCAGTCGAGATGGTCGTAGAAGATTCCGCCGACTCCGCGCGCCACTCCGCGATGCGGCAGGAAGAAATACTCCTCGGCCCATTTCGAGAAGCGCGGATAAAAGGTCGGGTCGTGGGCGGCGCAGGCGGCGCGCAGCCGGGCGTGGAAGGCGCGGGTGTCCTCGTCATAGGGGATCGCCGGGTTGAGGTCGGCGCCGCCGCCGAACCAGCGTTTGGTGGTCGTCAGGAAGCGGGTGTTCATATGGACCGCAGGGACGTGCGGGTTGGCCATATGGGCGACAAGGCTGATGCCGGTGGCGAAGAAGCGGGGATCCTCCTGCGCTCCGGAAATGCTTGCGGCGAATTCCGGAGCGAAGCTGCCGCCAACGGTCGAGACGTTGACCCCGACCTTCTCGAACACCTTGCCGGCCATCTGGCCGCGAACGCCGCCGCCGCCGGGTCCGCCGTCGACATCGGTCCGGTCCCAGGGAATGAATTCGAATGCCGCTTCGCTGCCGGCTTCGCGCTCGAGCGTCTCGAAGGCGGTGCAAATCCGGTCGCGAAGGCTCTCGAACCAGTCGCGGGCGGCCTGCTGCTGTCGGTCGGGAGGTCGCATTGCCTGCCGTCATTGCGAGGAGCGCGGCGACGAAGCAATCCAGTTTATTTGCTGGATTGCCGCGCGGGCGTACGCCCGCTCGCAATGACGGGTCTTGCGGCGATTCCGCCCCTTGGCAGGGCTCAAACCCCCGGCTATCAGGCGCGCCAATCGCTTCCGGGGGCTCCAGGAGGCGGCGATCCTTCGTGCCGGTCGGCACGCAAAGAAGCATAAGCGTCAAAGGGTGAGCATGGCCACGCTGGAACAATCCGCACCGGATTCCTCCACCGCATCGACAGCAGATGGGGACGGCGTCCGCCGCCGCGACTTCCTCAACATCGCCGCGGTCAGCTTCGCCGGGGTCGGCGGGCTTGCGGTCCTTGCGCCGATGGTCATCCAGATGAACCCGTCGGCCGACGTTCTGGCGCTTGCGTCGATCGAGGTCGACATTTCCGCCGTGGAGTCCGGCCAGGCGATCAAGGCGATGTGGCGCAAGCAGCCGATCTTCATCCGCAATTTGACTCCGCAGGAAATCCAGGCAGCCAATTCGGTGCCGCTGAGCCAGCTGCGCGATCCCGAGACCCTGGCCCAGCGAACCCAGCCGGGCCGCGAGAACTGGCTGATCAGCGTTGGCGTCTGCACCCACCTCGGCTGCGTTCCGCTGGGCGTCGGGGAGGGCGAGAACAAGGGCGAATATGGCGGCTACTTCTGCCCGTGCCACGGCTCGCACTACGACACGGCCGCGCGAATCCGCAAAGGGCCGGCGCCGACCAACCTGGTCGTGCCCGATTATGAATTTCTGACCGACACGGTCGTCCGGATCGGTTGAGGGGGAACAGGTCGCGATGAGCTTTTCCTGGGCAAAGCCCTACGAACCCAAATATGCGCTGACCCGCTGGATCGACGACCGGCTGCCCTTGCCGCGCCTCGTCTACGGAGCGGTCGGCGGCGGCTATCCGGTGCCTCGAAACCTCAATTACTGGTGGAATTTCGGGGTGCTCGCCGGAGTGTTCCTGACCATCCAGATCGTCACCGGAATCGTCCTGGCGATGCATTATTATGCGTCGGCCGACGGAGCCTTCAATTCCGTCGAGCATATCATGCGCAACGTCAACGCCGGCTGGTTCATCCGTTACGCTCACGCCAATGGCGCGAGCTTCTTCTTCATCGTCACCTACATCCACATCTTCCGAAGTCTCTACTACGGCTCCTACAAGGCGCCGCGGGAGCTGGTGTGGATGCTCGGCCTGGTCATCTACCTGCTGATGATGGCCACCGCCTTCATGGGCTATGTGCTGCCCTGGGGGCAGATGAGCTATTGGGGCGCGCAGGTCATCACCGGCTTCTTCTCTGCCTTCCCGCTGGTCGGCGAGCCGGTGCGGGTGTGGCTGCTCGGCGGCTTCGCGCCCGACCAGGCGACCCTGACCCGCTTCTTTTCGCTCCATTATCTGCTTCCGTTCGTCATCGCCGCGGTGGTCGTGCTGCATATCTGGGCGCTGCACATCCCGGGGTCGAGCAACCCGACCGGAGTGGACGTCAAGGAGGAGCGCGACACGCTTCCCTTCCATCCATTCTACACCGCCAAGGACGGCTGGTTCGCGGCGCTGGTGCTGCTTTTGTTCGCGCTTCTGCTTTATTATGCGCCCAACGCGCTCGGCCATGCCGACAATTACATTCCGGCCAACCCACTCGCGACCCCGGCGCACATCGTCCCGGAATGGTATTTCCTTCCCTTCTACGCGATCCTCAAGGCGTTCACCGTCGACTTCATCCTGCCGGCCAAGCTGTGGGGCGTGCTGGCGATGTTCTTCTCGATCCTGCTGTTGTTCTTCCTGCCGTGGCTCGACAAGTCGCCGGTGCGGTCGGCCAGCTACCGGCCGGTGTTCCGGATCTTCTTCTGGATCCTGGTGGCCGACGTTGTGCTTCTCGGCTGGGCGGGCGGCCAGATCGCGACGCAGATGATCGTCACGATCAGCCAGATCGGCACCGCTTATTATTTCGCGCACTTCCTCATCATCCTGCCACTGATTTCCAAATATGAGCGGCCTCTGCCGCTGCCCAATTCGATTTCGGAATCAGTGCTTCACGGCGAGGAACGCGAGTCGGCCCCGGCCGGGGTCAAGCCGCGCACGACGACCGTCGGCTCGGTCGAGAGGACACGCTAAATGCTGCTTCGCGCAATACTCGGACTGATCGGGCTGGGCTTCGTCGGAATCCTCATGATTTCGATGTTCACCGACCTTTACACCTATTTCCGCGAGCCGCCGTCGAAAACCGCGGAATATGTGTTCCACGAGCATCCGAAGAAGCTGAGCCTGGCCAGCGACGGGCCGCTCGGCCACTTCGACCGTCAGCAGCTGCAGCGCGGCTTCCAGGTGTACAAGGAGGTCTGCGCGGCCTGCCACGGCCTCAGCCTGGTTTCGTTCCGCAACCTACACGACCTCGGCTACAACGAGGCCGAGGTGAAGGCGATCGCCGACCAGTGGGCGATCGAGGTGCCCGCCGTGCACCCTGACACCGGCGAGGCGACGACGAGGAAAGCGATCCCGTCCGACAATTTCCCCGATCCCTATCCCAACGAGGTCGCGGCGCGGGCGGCGAACAACAATGCGCTGCCGCCCGACCTGTCGCTGATCGTCAAGGCGCGTGAGGGCGGGGCGGCCTATACCTATTCGCTGCTCACCGGCTATCGGAACCCGCCGGCCGAACTGCTTCGCGACTTCCCCGAAGCGGCGCCGGGCGAGGGACTCTACTTCAACCCCTATTTCCACAACCTCAACATCGCAATGCCGCCGCCCTTCGCCTCGGATGGCCAGGTGACCTATGCCGACGGCACCGAGGCAACCATCGACAAGATGGCCGAGGACGTGACGGCGTTCCTGGTGTGGACGGCCGAGCCGAGCCTCGAGCGGCGCCACCAATACGGCCTGGTCGCGGTCATCTTCCTGCTGTTCACGACCATCATCTCCTACTTCGCCTATCGCAACATCTGGGCGGAAGCGAAGCGCAAGGTGCGGGTCACCGGAGCGCTCGACCCGAAGAACATCGCCAAGAGCAAGCGCGCCAAGCGCAAGGAGGGGGTTGAAGGCTGACCCTCCGTTCGTCGGAACGCCGGACCCAACCGCTCGTTAACTACCTGCCCGAGACATAATCCGGGAGGGTTTAATGCGTATCATCATTGCCAGTCTTGCCGCAGCGGGAGGCCTCGCGCTTGGCGGCTGCGCCTACAACGGACTCTATGGCGGAGCGTCGCTGGGCTACGGCTCGGCCGGCTATTACGACCGCTATTTCGATCCCTATCACGACCCCTGGTACCGAGGCGCGAGCTATTGGGGCTGGTACGACGGCTTCTATTATCCAGGCACCGGCTATTACGTCTACGACCGCTGGCGGCGGCCCCATGTGTGGAACGACCTCCAGCGCCGATATTGGTCGCAGCGGCGCGAGCATATTCGAAGCCGGACTGGCGAAAGCTTTGAGCCCAGGGAGAATTGGAGCGGCTTCACCCGCGAGCGATCGCGAGGCGCGAATGCGGCGCCGCCGCGCCGGCAGCGCTCGGTCGAAGAGGCCCAGCCGAGGCGCGAGCGCGCAGCGACGGTCCGCGCCGGCCAGCCGGAGCGCGCCCAGCGAGCGCGATCGGCCGATCGGCCCTCCGAGCCCCGGGCGCCTCGACGGGAGCGGGGGCGAAGCTCCGAGCAACCGAATGCGCAGGAGCCCTAGAGGCTAGCCGGCGGCCGAGTCCGGCCGGCGGCGGATCAGGACGATCGAGGTGAAGGTCATCACCGGGATTTTGTCCTGGTTGGTGACGGTCGTCCGGGTTCGGAAGGAGCCGATATCGGGCTTCGAGCGCGACGGGGTCTTGTCGATGATCTCGCCGCTGACGTGCAGGGTGTCGCCCGGATAGACCGGTTTCAGCCAGCGCAGCTCGTCGAGCCCGGGCGAGCCAAGGCCCGCCTGCTCGCCGGCGACCACGTGGCGAGCGATCACCGCCATGGTCATCGCGCAAGTGTGCCAGCCGCTCGCCGCGAGCCGGCCGAAGTGGGTTTTGGCCGCTTCCTCGTCCGACAGATGGAAGGGCTGCGGGTCATATTTGCGGGCGAAGTCGAGCACCTCCTCGCGAGTCACTTCGTAGGAGCCGAAGCGGGTGCGCGAACCGATTTCCAAATCTTCGAAATAGATCATGGGAGCGACGCATAGCGGCGCGCGCGGCTTGGCGCGAGAGCGGGTCGGCCCTAGGCTTCGGCGATGGCGACGCAAGACACACGAACCCGGCTTCACCCGAGCCTGATCGAGGCGGCGCTGGCGCTCAACCAGGACCGGCTCGACGTCGCCGAGCGGATATTGAAGCCCTATCTCAAGGCGGACCCGTTCGACGTGCGGGCAATGCGGATGCTCGCCGAGCTGGCAGCGCGGATCGGGCGGCTGAAGGACAGCGAGGCGCTCCTTCGGCGGGCGCTGGAAATCGCCCCCGGGTTCACCGCGGCGCGCGCCAATCTGGCGCTGGTGCTCGGCCGTCTCGGCCGGCCTGCCGAAGCGCTTGAGCTGCTCGACGAACTATTCAGGGCCGAGCCCGACGGGATCGGCCATATGAACCTCAAGGCCGCGACTCTCGGTCGGCTCGGCGACTTCGAGGAAGCGATCCAGCTTTACGAGCGAGTGATCGAACGCGCTCCCAACCAGCCGCGGGTGTGGGTCAGCTACGGCCATATGCTGAAAACGCTCGGCAGGCTCGACGAGGGGATCTCCGCCTATCGCAAGGCGGTGGCGCTGAAGCCGACGCTGGGCGAGGCATGGTGGAGCCTCGCCAACCTGAAGACGGTCCGGTTCCACGCCGAGGACATCGACGCCATGACGGCGGCGCTGGGGCAGCCGGAGATTGGCGCGGAGGACCGATTCCACCTCGACTTCGCGCTCGGCAAGGCGCTTCACGACCTCGGCCGTTTCGACGATGCCTTCGCCCATTATTCGGCCGGCAATGCGCTGAGGCGTCGCTACCATCCCTATCGCATCGAGGACGTGACCCGGATGGTCGACCGGACCATCGATCTGTTCACCAAGGAGACGCTGACCGCGCCGGGCGGGTGCGCGGCAACCGACCCGATCTTCATCCTCGGCATGCCGCGAGCCGGTTCGACGCTAGTCGAGCAGATCCTCGCCTCGCACAGCCAGGTCGAGGGCACGTCGGAGCTTCCCGACATGCCGATGATCGCCCGCGAGGCCGGCTATCCAGGCTCGGCCGAAGCGATGAGCGCGGATCAGCGCGCTGCCCTGGGCGAGGAATATCTGAAGCGGGCGTCGGTCCAGCGCCGAAGCCAGCGGCCACTGTTCATCGACAAGCTGCCCAACAACTGGATGTTCGTTCCCTTCATCCTGATGGTGCTTCCCAACGCGAGGATCATCGACGCCCGTCGCCATCCGCTCGGGTGCTGCATGTCGAATTTCCGCCAGCATTTCGCTCGGGGGCAGGACTTCACCTACGACCTGGGCGATCTCGGGCGATATTATCGCGACTATGTGCGGTTGATGGCGCATGTCGACGCCTTGCTGCCTGGACGCGTGCACCGGGTGATCTACGAGCGGATGGTCGACGACACCGAAGGCGAGGTGCGGGCGCTGGTCGACTATTGCGGACTGGAGTTCGAGCCAGCCTGCCTGTCGTTCCACCAGACCGAGCGGGCGGTGCGAACGCCGAGCTCGGAGCAGGTGCGGCGGCCGATCTACCGCGAGGCGACCGAGGAGTGGAAGTCCTATGCGGCCCGGCTGGCTCCGCTGGAGGAGGCGCTGGGCGACGTCCTGGCGACCTATCCCGAACCGCCTGCGGCATGGGCGCAACGCCGAACCAATGTTGTTAAGAGTCCGTAATCTTCCTCGTTGACAAGTCGATTCCGGTCTGCCGCTATGGAGCGACATTGCGAGGGGGGCTTCATGATCGACCGTAAGGTGCGCGCGTTCGCGTTCGGGCTTCTGGCTTCAACCGCTCTGGTCGCGCCGGCGGCCGGGCAGGCGCAGGGTTCAGCGCCGGAGCTTCAGCCCCCCACCGGCGATTCGCCGGCACCGGCTACCAACGCCACCAACGTCACCGGCGAAACCCCGCAGCAGCAGGTGGCGCGCGACGGGGTCGTGCCGGATTCGAGCGACATCATCGTCACCGCCCAGAAGCGCGAGGAGAATTTGCAGGACGTGCCGGTCAGCATCCAGGCGATCGGCAGCCGGCGCCTAGACCAGCTCAACATTTCCGACTTCGCCGATTATGCGAAGCAGCTGCCGTCGGTCAGCTTCAATACCTCCCAATCGGGTGGCTATGTCATCTACATGCGCGGAGTCGCCACCGGCGGCGACGGCAACCATTCGGGCTCGCTCCCTTCGGTCGGAGTCTATCTCGACGAACAGCCGGTGACGACCATCGGCGGAGCGCTCGATGTCCATATCTACGACATCGCCCGGATCGAAAGCCTCGCCGGGCCGCAGGGCACGCTCTACGGCGCATCGAGCCAGGCCGGAACCATCCGGATCATCACCAACAAGCCCGACACAAACGCATTTTACGGCCGGGTCGACGGCGAGCTGAACCGGATTGCCCATGGCGGGACCGGCGGCAGCCTGGAGGGCATGATCAACGTGCCGATCGGCACCAGCGTCGCTTTCCGGAGCGTCGGATTCTATCGGCGCGATGCCGGCTTCATCGACAATGTGCCTGGAAACCGGACATTCTGCGGCGACCCGGTCATCGATCCGGACAGCGGCGATATCGTCGGCTGCGTGCGCAACGGGTTCAGCGTCGACAATGCCGCTCTCGTCGGCCGCGACATCAACGACGCGAAGACCTACGGCGCTCGGGCGGCGCTCAAGGTCGACCTCGACGACAATTGGACCGCGACTCCGTCGATCATGCACCAATATTCGCGAAGGAACGGCTTTGGCGCCTACGACCCGACGCTGGGCGACCTCAACGTCCAGCGATTCAAGGACGAATATTCCAAGGACCAGTTCACCCAGGCCGCGCTGACCGTCGAAGGCAAGCTGTTCAACTTCGACGTGACCTATGCCGGCGCCTATCTCGACCGTCCGACCGAGGGTCTCGCCGATTATATCGATTATACGCAAGCGTACGACAACGCGTACGAAAGCGCCGGCGGCCTCGCCAATTACTTCTATTTCTGGGATTCGGCCGGCAACAACATCAACCCGCACCAGTATATCTACGGCGAAGAGCATTTCAAAAAGATGAGCCACGAGCTGCGCGTCGCGACGCCGCAGGAGTGGCCGTTCCGAGCGCTTGTCGGAGCCTTCTTCCAGCGCTCGACCAACCGCATCTACCAGGATTATCTGGTCGACGGGCTCGCGCCGGAGCTGTCGGTCAACGGCTGGCCGGGGACTGTCTGGCTGACGCTTCAGGACCGCAAGGACAAGGATTATGCCTTGTTCGGCGAGGCGAGCGTCGACGTCACCCCGCAGGTCACGCTGACCGCGGGTGGGCGGCTGTTCCGCTATGAGAACAGCCTGTTCGGATTCGCCGGCTTCGGAATGAACCCCGATTTCGACGAGGACACCTGGGCGGTTCCACCCAATGCCGCCGGCGGCAGCTCGGGCGTCCGGCGCTGTCTTACCGTCAACGGCGAGCAGCTGATCAACGACCCGGGCGCGCCCTTCGCGTCGGGCGGCGTCGCCGGAACGCCCTGCACCAACGTCGGCAATGTCGTCGACGGCAAGGCGGTGCCAAGGCGAAGCAAGGGCAGCGGATTCACCCACCGGCTGAACGCGCAATACAAGCCGGCCAATGACCTGATGTTCTACGCGACCTGGTCGCGCGGCTTCCGCCCCGGCGGAATCAACCGGCAGCCGAATGCTCCGGCCTATGACCCAGATTATCTGACCAATTACGAGCTTGGCTGGAAAACCTCATTGGGGCCGCTCCGGTGGAACGGCGCGATCTATCACCAGATCTGGGAAAAATTCCAGTTCAGCTTCCTTGGCGAAAACAGCCTGACGGTGATCCAGAACGGGCGCGATGCCGAGCTCAACGGAGTCGAGACCGACGTCAGCTATGTCGCCGGCGGACTGACCCTGAACGCTGCGGCGTCCTACACCGACGCCAGGACCAAGGGGAACATCTGCGAGAGCATCCTCGACGATGCGAATTGCAGCGACAGTTTCGTCGTCACGCGATCCGGGACGCGGCTGCCGATCACGCCGCGGTTCAAGGCGGCGGCGACGGCCCGCTACACCTGGCCGGTGTGGGCCGGAAGGGCGCATGTCCAGGGCAGCGTCGCCCATCGCGGGTCGGCCAGCGCCGACCTTCGCCAGGATCTCGACGGCGGCGGAACCAACCCCAATTCCTACCTCGGGCGGCTGAGAAGCTCGACCCTGATCGACACCTTCGTCGGCTATAGCTGGGGAGCCTATAGCGCCGAGCTGTTCGCGACCAACCTGTTCGACGAACGCAACGACCTGGTCCGTTTCGTCGCCTGCAGCATCTGCACCCAGACGCGGGTCGTGCCTGGGCGGCCGAGGACGATCGGCCTCAGGGTCGGGACTCGCTTCTAGGGCGTCGGACGCGCCTTATTGCCGGCGCGGGTCGTCCGCCGGGTTCACGTAGTCGATCTGCCAGGGGCCGTTGGTGCTGATCTGAACCACCGTTTCCCCTTCGGCGCGGGCATGGTGAACCATTCCGGCGGGAAGCGCGAAGAAGCTTCCGGCGCCAAGCGCCGCCGGTTCGCCGTCCGCGCCCATGGCAAGATGGAAGGTGCCCGACAGGACGGTGAGGATTTCCGGTCCGCGGTGAGTGTGCGGCGGAATGCGATAGCCGTCGGGGAGGCGAACTCGAAGGACGAACAGACCCTCGGCCGCCGGGTTGCCGTAGAGCGCGACCGCCTGCGCTCCCGGTGGAAGCGAGGGCGGTCCCGCTCCCCATTGAAGCTGATCGGCCGGAATCACCCGGTGATGTTCGTGAGCCGGAGCCTGCGCGGCTGCCGCAGTCCAGGCGCCGCAGGCCATGGCGACAAGCAAAAGACCCTGTTTCATTATTCTTCCCCTCGCGCCCGGTCGGCGCGAGTCGTGATTACCACCTAGTTGGGCCTGGCAGAAGGCCGGGCCTTCAAACGTTGAAGCGGAACAACAGCACGTCGCCGTCCTGAACGACATAGTCCTTGCCTTCCGAGCGCATCTTGCCGGATTCCTTGGCTCCCGCCTCGCCGCCGCAGGCGACATAATCGCCATAGGCGATGGTCTCGGCGCGGATGAAGCCGCGTTCGAAGTCGGTGTGGATCTCGCCGGCCGCCTCGGGCGCCCTCGCGCCGCGGTGCACGGTCCAGGCGCGCGATTCCTTGGGGCCGGCGGTGTAAAAAGTGATCAGGCCGAGCAGCTGGTACGCGGCGTGGATCATTCGCGTCAGGCCGGTCTCGTTGAGGCCGAGGTCGGCGAGGAAGCCGTCGCGCTCTTCGGCCGGAAGGGTGGCGATCTCGGCCTCGATCGCCGCCGAGATTACCACAGCGACGGCGCCTTCGGCGGCGGCCTTGTCGAACACCCGCGCGCTATAGGCATTGCCGCTCGCCGCCTCGCCCTCGTCGACATTGCAGACATAGAGGACCGGCTTGGCGGTGAGCAGTTGCGCGCGCTGCAGCGCCTTTTCCTCCTCGGCATCCTTAGGCCGAGTCAGCCGCGCCGGCTTCGAGGCGCGCAGCAATTCCAGCGCCTGGCCGAGGACCGAGGCCTCGATCTTCGCTTCCTTGTCGCCCTGCTGCGCTTTCTTGATCAGGTTCGGCACACGCCGCTCGAGGCTGTCGAGGTCGGCGAGCATCAATTCGGTCTCGACCGTGTCGGCATCGGCGATCGGGTCGACCCGTCCTTCGACGTGAGTGACGTCGCCTTCCTCGAAGCAGCGCAATACGTGGACGATGGCATCGACCTCGCGGATGTTGGCGAGGAACTGGTTGCCGAGGCCCTCGCCCTTCGATGCGCCGCGGACAAGGCCGGCGATGTCGACGAACTCGATCTGCGTTTCGATGACGTTGGCGGATTTGGCGATGGCGGCGATCTTCTGCAGCCGCTCGTCGGGAACGGCGACCCGGCCGACGTTCGGCTCGATCGTGCAGAAGGGATAATTGGCCGCCTGCGCCGCGGCGGTTTCGGTCAGCGCATTGAACAGGGTCGATTTGCCGACGTTCGGCAGGCCGACGATACCACAGCGAAAGCCCATGTGATCACTCCATCAGTCGTCATGCTGATTTCGTTTCAGCATCCATTTCCGGAAACCTTGAGGAGGCTCGCCGATGGACCCTGAAACGAGTTCAGGGTGACGGGTTGGCGCAGCCCATAGCTGCAGATCAGGCGAAGTTGAAGCTGACGCTCAGGCGTTCGCCGCGGGCGCGGCCGGGCAGCACTTCGTGGCGAAGCCAGCTTTCCCACATCAGGAGCAGCCCGGAACGCGGCTCGACGCTGACGAACGACTGCAGCTCCTCGGGCGCGTCCTCGCGCCGCTTCGGAGCCGCCATCATCATCGGCAGGCGCGGATCCTCGAAACGGATGGCGCCGGAGCCGGGGGGCGCCTCGACATAGAAGGTGCCGGAAATGACGCTGTTTGGGTGGATGTGCGCCGAATGGTGGCCGCCGGCCTTGAGCAGGTTCGCCCACAGGCTGTCGAGCTTCGGTCTGCGTGCAAGGTCGAACGCGCATTCGCCGGCGAAATCGGCGGCGTGGCGGGCTAGCAGTTTGGCAAGGTCGGCGAAGGCGGGGTCGCGGCGCGGCAGGTCGCTGAGCGAAGCATAGCTGGTGTAGCCGGAATAGCGATGCCTCCGACTCCAGTCGCGACCCGCGCGGTCGTCGGCGGCAAGGCTGCGGATCGAATGAGCAAGGGCGGCGAGCAGCGGCTCGTCGGCGATCGCGGTCTCGGACAATGGTGTTGCGAACAGGGTGCGGACGGTCACGACCCCTGCATCCTCAGCGCGATCTCGTTCATGAAACGGGCGTCGTCGCCGTCGGCCAGCCAGCCAGCATCTGAAGCAATGGCGGCGAGCAGGTCGGACAAGGGTTCCATCTCGGCGCGGCTGTAATTGCCGAGCACGTGGCGGGTTACGAGATCCTTGTGCCCGGGATGGCCGATGCCGATCCGCACCCGGCGGAAGTCCGGGCCGAGGTGCTGGTCGATCGAGCGCAGGCCGTTATGTCCGGCGGTGCCGCCGCCGACCTTCACCTTGACCTTGAAAGGGGCGAGATCGAGCTCGTCATGGAAAACGGTGAGCGCGTCGAGGTCGAGCTTGTAATAGCTCAACGCCTGCTGAACCGCGTCGCCGCTGTCGTTCATATAGGTCTGCGGCCGCATGAGAAGCAGCCGATGCCGGCCGATCCGCCCTTCGCTAACGAGGCTTCGGAACGTTTTGCGCGGCGGGGAAAAGCCGCGGACCTCGCCGATCACGTCGACGGCCATGAAGCCGACATTGTGGCGGTGCATCGCATAGCGAGCACCGGGATTGCCGAGGCCGACCCAGATTTGCATGGCAGCTCACTAAGTTTGCTCAGGGCAAAAAGAAACCGCCCGCCGAGGCGAGCGGTTTCCCTAACTGAGCCAAACGAAGCTTACGCTTCGGTTTCGCTGTCGCCTTCGGTCTCGCCACCTTCGGCTTCTCCGGCGTCCTCTTCCCCTTCAACCGTCGGGACAGCGTCGGCCGGCGCCGTGGTTTCCTCGACTGCCTTCATCGCCGACGGGGCGACGATGGTGGCGACGGTGAAGTCACGATCCTCGATCGCCGACTTGCTGCCCTCGGGCAGCGTGACGTGGCTGATGTGGATTGAATCGCCGATGTCGAGGCCTTCGAGCGAGATGTGGATTTCGTCGGGGATGTGGGCCGCGTCGCACACCAGCTCGAGCTCGTGCCGGACGACGTTGAGCACTCCGCCGCGCTTGAGGCCCGGCGAGGCTTCCTCATTGTCGAACCGGACCGGCACCGCGACATTGACCTGGCTGTGCTTGCCGATGCGCAGGAAATCGACGTGGATCGGCCGGCTTGTGACGGGGTGGAACTGCACGTCCTTGGGCAGGGTGCGGTGGGAATCACCGCCTGCCTCGACCATCACAACCGTGTTCATGAAGTGGCCGCTCGACAGCATTTTGGCGAGGAGCTTTTCCTCGACATGGACCGACATCGGCTCTTTCTTGTCGCCGTAGATCACGGCGGGCACCCGTCCGTCGCGACGCAATGCCCGGGAGGCTCCCTTGCCAGCCCGGTCGCGCGCTTCAGCGGGCAGCGTCAGCTGTTCGCTCATTCGCTTGTTCTCCGAAAAGTTGCTCCCGCCACGCCTCCAGGGATGACCATGGCCGGGAAGGGGGCGCCTATAGGGGAGGGGGCGCGGATTGGCAAATCCCCGGGCCGCTCCCGGGCCGGATCAGTTGATCCGCGACGATCGCACCCCGATTTGCCCAAGCTTGTTCTGGAGGCTGTCCGGACCGGCAAGGTGCCCCGCGCCGACCGCGACGAACACGGTTCCGGGCCGGTCGAGCCTATTGGCGATCCATTCTGCCCAGCGCTCGTTGCGGTCGACGAAGAGGATCCGGTAGGTTTCGGGCGAGCCCTGGTGCATGTTGTCGAGCATGTCGGCGAATATCCTGCCGTCGCCGCGGTTCCACGCCAATTGCATCACCGACATGGTGTGGGCCAGCGTCTCGACGGCCGCCTGGCCCTGGGCCGCAGTCAGGCGCGGCGCGGGCGCGGCTGGAATCTGGCTGAACATTCCAAGCTGGAACTCGAACGTCTCGATACCGCTGACCGGCTTGCCCGATTCGACTGCCGCCCGGCGAAGCACCTGGTCGGCGCCCAGATCGACGCTCAGGCCGCGCGAATGGCCGGCCGACAGAGCCAGACGGGTCGAGGCGAGGAAGGAGGCGCCGGGCTTGATCGGCGAAGAGGCTACCGAGTTGACGTCGAGGCCTCGGCGGGATGTCGGCTTGGCCGGAAGCAGCGTTTCGAGCACCAGCTCGTCAGACGCCATGAACGCCGTCTTCACGCCTTCGGTGAACCAGTTGGACTTGCCGTCGAGCGCGTGGAAGGTGCCGAACAGATAGATGGTCGTGTCTTCGTCGCTGACCAGCCACATCGCCGGGCGGGCGACCGGCAGAATTTCCTCATCGGCGGCCGAAACCGGCGCGAGTGAAGCGATTGCCGCGGCAAGCAAGACAGTGACCATCCAGTCGACCCTCCAGTCGCGGATCGGTGTGGGAATTGATGGCCGAAAGCAGGTGCGACTCAGGGCCTCGCGCCGTCCGATTGACGCGACCCCGCCGGCGCGGATTTCCGCGCCCCTGCACTCGGTGCATCGTGCCCCCCAGCCCGATACCCTCGACGATGATGGTCACCGAGACGTTAACAAATGTCTAGCGATTTCCGCGAGAAACGGATTTTTCTGCGACGAGCGGAGGCAAGCGAAGGTGGCGCCGCGTTACTGGACCCGGCGGATCCGGTAACCGCGCTTCTGGAGCAGCTGCTGGACCGAATCGGGGCCGGCGAGATGGCCGGCGCCGACCGCGACGAAGACCGTCCCCGGGCTCGCCATCCGTTGCTCGATCCAGCGGCTCCAATTCTGGTTGCGCCGGGTAACCAGGGCGTCGCGCAGGTCCGGGGTTTCCGACAGATGCTTGTTGAAGGTGTCCCCGATCGCACGAACGTCGCCGCGCGCCCAGGCGTCGAGCATCTTGTTGAATTCGGTCCGCATCGCCTGGCTCGATTCGAGCGCGCTTTCGAGCAGCGAACGCTGCACCGGTTCGGGCAGCCCGTCGAAAAAGCCGAGTTGTTCGGCATTGGTCTCGAGTTGCTGGATTGGCTTGCCGGCTGCGGCGAATTCGCGCTTCAAGACCGCGTCGACGCCCTGGCCGCCGCTCAGCCCCAACTCCTGGAACTGGGTTCCGAGCAGCATGAAGGCGGCGGCCCAGGTCTTCATTCGGTCGAATGCAGCGCGCGGGACAGGCTGGCGCGCCATCGCCGCCTCGAGCAGCGGCCGCTTGGCCGGCGACACGCGCTCGGCGAGCGGCGGGAGCCCGGTGGCAAAACCGATGCGCGACATTTCGGCGACGATTGCCTGCGGGTTGGATTCATCGAGGATGGTCTCGACAACCAAGGTCTGCGAGGCCCCCAGTGCCTGGTCCAGGGCCGGCGTCCGCCAGGCATAGTTTTGCGGCAGCATGTGAATGGTGCCGAACAGATAGATGGTCGTGTCGCGGTCGGCGACCTGCCACAGCGCCGGCCTTGCGGTCGCCGGAGCAACGGTGGTCGCCGGGGCGGGGACAGTGCAGCTGGTGACCGTGAACAACCCCAGCAGGGCAAGCCCGCGCCGAACCATCGTTTTGAACATGCTTTGCCTTTCCTTCGGGGCCGCCCCTTGCGCATGTAGGGAGGCGGGCCTCGTTCGTCCACTTGCCGGAGCCGCCGCCATCGGCCAAAGCCGCCGCCAGACAAGGGGCTGATCGCAAGTGGCACTGAGCTTCCAGGATCTGATTCTGACGCTTCACCGCTATTGGAGCGCGCAGGGCTGCGTGCTCCTGCAGCCCTATGACCTCGAGATGGGGGCGGGGACCTTTCACCCGGCGACTGTGCTTCGCTCGCTCGGCCCCGAGCCGTGGAAGGCGGCATACGTCCAGCCGTGCCGGCGGCCGACCGACGGCCGCTATGGCGAGAACCCCAACCGGCTCGGCCATTATTACCAATATCAGGTGATCCTGAAGCCGAGCCCGCCCGATTTGCAGCAGCTCTATCTCGGCAGCCTCGCCGAGATCGGAATCGATTCGCTCAAGCATGACATCCGCTTCGTCGAGGACGACTGGGAAAGCCCAACGTTGGGCGCCTGGGGCCTCGGCTGGGAGGTGTGGTGCGACGGCATGGAGGTCACCCAGTTCACCTACTTCCAGCAGGTCGGCGGTTTCGACTGCAGGCCGGTGTCGGGCGAGCTCACCTACGGGCTCGAGCGGCTGGCGATGTACATCCAGGGCAAGGACAATGTCTTCGACCTCGACTTCAATGGCGAGGGGGTGACATACGGCGACGTGTTCCTCGACAACGAGAGGCAGATGTCGGCGTGGAACTTCGAGGTGGCCGGCACCGAGGCGCTGTTCGACCTGTTCAAGAAAGCGGCGG
>Ga0247719_1000464_pt1 | contig 24264 bp, 26 predicted proteins | sample 41E_DmetaG_FD_189046 | JGI IMG/M metagenome (GOLD analysis project Ga0247719, IMG submission 189046) | Soil microbial communities from hillslope of Landscape Evolution Observatory, University of Arizona, Oracle, AZ, United States - 4-1-E_D | ecosystem: Engineered > Artificial ecosystem >...
CGCCGACGAAGCCGGTCTGCCGCCGGCGGCGCTCACCTTCTCCCGGGTGTGGATCGCGGCGGCCGGGCTGGGTCTCCTGCTGGTGTCGACCCGGCCGAGCGGCCCGAAGCTCCTGTCGATCAGTCCCGTCCGGTCCCTCGCGACAGGAGCCGTCCTCGCCGCCCACTGGACCGCCATGTTCGCGGCGTACGAGCGCGTTCCGGCGTCGGCGGTGATCTTCCTGATCTTCCTCGCGCCGATCGGGATCGCCGCCGTCGAACGTCCGGCGCGCCGGCTCGTCCTGGCGCTGGCCGTCGCCGTGGTCGGCTTCGCGCTCGTCGCCGGTCCGACCGCTGAGGGCGCCGATCGGTCGACTGCGACGGGAATCGCGTGGGCGGTCGTCGCCGGAGCGTTGTTCGTCGTCCTCGTGCTCCTCGCGAAGCCGCTCGCGGCGGCCTACGGCGGCCTCCGTCTCACGTTCCTCGAGATGGTCGTCGCCGGTGTCGTGCTCATCCCCGTCGCCCTGCTCACGGACTGGACCGGCCTCGAGCGGGCACTGCCCTGGCTCCTGCTCCTCGGCCTCGCGCACACGGCCATCGGCACCGCCGTCTATCTCCGCACGCTCGCCGTGCTGCCGGCCACCGAGGTCGGCATCCTCGGCTACTTGGAACCGGTGGGCGTCGTCGTCTTCGCGTGGCTCCTCGTTGGCGATCAGCCGGGGCTCGCGACCATCATCGGCGGGGCGATCGTCGTCATCGCCGGCGCCGTCGCGGTGTCGGCTCCCGCATCCGACCGGTCGGAGGTTCCCGGTGTTCCTCGGTGAAGACCTGCTCCCGTGGCTGCTGCTGGCCCTCGGCGGCGCCCTCGTGGTCGGGAACCTCCTCGCGCTCGTCCGTCCGCCCGATCGGGAGCGTGAGGAAGGCGAGTACGTGCGCGCGCCGCTCGCACGCAGCCTCCTGATGGCTGCGATCGGAGCGGTCGCGGCGATCTGGGCGCTCGCGTCGCTGCTCGATGGATGATCGCCTGCGCCGCCAGCTCGAGTTCCTGATCGAGCTCGACAAGGCGAAGTCGGTCTATCGGCGCTCATACGTCACTGCGGAGGCCCGCAACGAGAACGACGCCGAGCACATGTGGCACCTGGCGATGTTCGTCCTGGTGCTGGCCGAGCACGCAGCCGAGCCCGTCGACGTGTTGCACGCGCTCAAGCTCGTGCTCGTCCACGACATCGTGGAGATCGACGCCGGCGACGTCTTCGTGTACGACGAAGCTGCGGCCGAGCAGAAGGCGGAGCTCGAGCAGGCCGCGGCCGACCGCATCTACGCGCTGTTGCCCGACGACCAGCGCGACGAGCTGCGGGCCCTCTGGGAGGAGTTCGAGGCGAAGGAGACGCCGGAGGCCCGCTTCGCCGGCTCGGTCGACCGCCTCGCGCCGCTCCTCCTGAACCACGCGACGAAGGGGCGGTCGTGGCGGGAGCACGGCATCACATCCGACCGGGTGCGGGACCTCAACCGGCGCATCGACGCCGGGTCGCCGCTGCTGTGGGCCGCCGCGCAGGAGGCCATCGACGACGCCGTGGCCAAGGGCTACCTCGAGCCCTGATCACCCATCGGCGCCCTGGCACTCCTCACGCTCGATCGCCCGCAGCTGCTCGATGCGCTTCACGTGGCGGTCGCCTTCGAAGGGCGTCGCGAGGAACACCTGCACGATCTCCTTCGCCATCGTCGGCGTGACCACGCGCGCGCCCATCGACAGCACGTTCGCGTCGTTGTGGCTGCGGGCCATCCGCGCGAGCCAGAGGTCGTGGCACAGCGCGGCGCGGACGCCGTGGACCTTGTTCGCCGCGATCTGCTCGCCCTGGCCGCTGCCCCCCAAGACGATGCCGACCTCCGCGTCGCCCCTCACCACCGCCCGCCCCGCCGCGGCGCAGAACACGGGGTAGTCGACGGACGCCTCGGAGTCGGTGCCGAGGTCGAGCACCTCGTGACCCTCGCCTTCGAGCCACGGCACGAGATCCGCCTTGAGCGGGTAGCCGGCGTGGTCGGAGGCGATGGCGATTCTCACGGGCCGAGTTTTGCCGAAGCCCCCCGCCTGCACGACCATGGACGAAGCATGCGCGTGTGGATCGATCAGGACCTGTGCACGGGCGACGGTCTCTGCACCGACCATGCGCCCGAGGTGTTCACCCTCCTCGAAGACGGCATCGCCTACGTGAAGGAGCACGGGATCGTGCTCAACGACCCGGGCGGTCCCGCGAGCCTCGCGTCCGTCCCCGGCTCACTCGAGCGCAACGTCGTCCACGCCGCGGACGACTGCCCCGGCGAGTGCATCTTCCTGGAGGTCGAGTGACCGAGGTCGTGCCGCTCTTCGATCGGGTGGGTGGCGCGGAGTTCTTCGTCGCGCTGGTCGACCGGTTCTACGACGGCGTGGCGGACGACGACGTGCTCCGGCCGCTGTATCCCGACGACCTCACCGATTCGAAGCGCTGGCTCGCGCTGTTCCTGATGCAGTACTGGGGAGGGCCCGGTGACTACGGCGCCGAGCGCGGCCACCCACGCCTCCGCATGCGGCACTTCCCGTTTCGCATCACCACGACCGAGGCCGAGCGGTGGTGGGCCCACATGAAGGCGGCGGTGGAGTCGAGTGATGCAGCGCCCGCAGAGCGGGCCGAGCTGCTCCACTACTTCGAGTCTGCGGCGACGTTCCTGATCAACAGCGACTGAGCGCGTTCTCTACACGTCGACCCAACGGAGCGCGCCGAGCACCCCGGCGAGGTTGTGGAAGCCAGTCGTCGAGAAGACCTCGTAGAAGCAGTCGACGCCGCTCACGCGGAGGTCGGCCACGAGCCGGTCACCGTCCCGGTAGAGCAGTGCCTGACTGTCGTCGCGCCAGCTGAGCGATGCGGCGACGGTCCCGGAGCCGGTGCCCGGGCCTCGGGTGCGGGCCGCGATGCCGAACTCGTCCTCTCCTCCGGGTCGTCCCCAAGCGACGCCCCACCCCCCGGGGACATCGAGCACCCGAGCGGTGCCGCCTCGGTCGGCGCCGAACGGGACGAGGAGCGGGCACCTCGCGGCGACGGGTGACCGCCGCCAGACCGACACCGCGAGCGGCGTCGCCGCGCCGGGGACCCGCGCCTCGCTCCAGGGAGGAGGCTCCGGTCGTGAGGTCGGTGTCTCCACTGCAGGGGCGGCGGCAGTCGCGGTGCGGTCGTTCGGGTTCGAGGAGGAGACGACGATGGCCCCACCGATCGTCGCGGCCAGCACCACGAGGGCGAGCGCAGCGATCACCGCGCATCCGAGCGGCCGGCCGGAACCGGCCGCCTCGACAACCGGCGTGGCGGCGGGCGCTGCGGGGCGTGTCGCGGCGACCGGTTCGACGGCACCGTCGCGAACTAGCGCGTACGCCGCGTTGATCTGCGCCATCCGGTCGGCATCGCCTCCGGGACGATCCGGATGATGGCGCGTGGCCAGCCGGCGGTACGCGTCGTGGATCTCGTCGTCCGACGCGGTGGGCGCGACGCCGAGGACCGCCCAGGGATCCTTCACCGGATCGGCGGTCAGATGGCGCAGCTGTCGTCGTCGCAGATGCCGGCGCCTTCGACGCCGAGCACCTCGATCGGGTTCGCCTCACGCCAGACCCGTTGCAGGACCTCGGCGAACGCCTTCGCCGGCTGCGCGCCGGACACGCCGTACTTCCGGTCGAAGACGAAGAACGGCACGCCTCGAACGCCGATCTCCGCCGCCTCCTGCTCGTCGGCGCGCACGTCATCGGCGAAGGCGTCGCTCACGAGGACCTCGCGGGCCTCGTCGACGTCGAGACCAGCCTCGCCGGCGAGCTCGACGAGGGTGTCGACGTCGCCGATCGCACGTCCTTCGGTGAAGGTCGAGGCGAACAGTCGGTCTTCGAGCTCGTTCTGGACGCCCCGCTTCTTGGCGAGGTGGAGGAGTCGGTGAGCGTCGAAGGTGTTGCCCGGCCGCGAGATGTCGAAGCGGAACTCGATGCCGGCCTCTGCGCCGGCGTTGACGACGCGGGAGATCATCGCCTGGGCCTCGCCCTTGCCGACGCCGTACTTCGACGCGAGGCGGTCGACGTACGCGCCCTCACGCTCGCGGGGCGCGCCAGGGTCGAGCTCGTACGACTTCCACTCGATCTCGACCTCGTCTGCGTGAGCGAACGACGCGAGCGCCTCTTCGAAGTGGCGCTTGCCGATGTAGCACCACGGGCAGACGACGTCGGACCAGATCTCGACCTTCACGAGGATGGTCAACGCCGCAACCGACGTCGCCCATTCCCCCGCGCCGCTCGACCTCAGACCGGCTCGATCTGGGCCGACATCCGCACGACCGCCTGGCGCAGGAAGGTCGCCACCCGTCCGACGATCGTCTTCGTGTGCTCGTCGCCCTCGATGGTGTCGGCGAACGCGGCCGCTTCCTCCATCCGCTCGGCGAACCGGATCCAGGCAACGCGGCGGTGAGGAAGGAGGAAGTTCGATCGGTACGCGAGCTGGAAGTTGGCGCCCGCCGTCGCCCCCGGATGCTCCGGTCCGACGGGCAGCCCGGCGAGGAGCAGCCCGAGCGGCTTGATCGCCGCGAACATCAGGCCGACCGCCGTGTTGGCCAGCATGCGCAGCTGGTCGTCGTTCTCGTGACCGAACGCGAAGTACCGACAGAGCATCTGGAGCACGAGGTCGTTGACGACGTTGAACAGGTCGGACACGTCGGCGGTGACCGGGTCGCTGATGTAGGGCCCGGCCGGCGGGTCGCCCTCGACCGTTCGGACGATCGCGGCAGCCACCGGGTGGGCGGGCTCGAACGACGGGTCGGCCGCCTTCATCGCGAGGTACTCGTCGAGAACCGTCGAGAACCGGCCGTAGTGGGCCTTCGTGACGTCGGTGCTCGTTCCGCCCTCGCCCTGCTCGATGATCCACTCGAGCGCGGTCTGCGCGCTGGCGAGATCGGTCACGGGGATGAGGTCGTCCCACCCGAACGCGTTGGCGTCGGCCTGGGCCCACGGCGGGCCGATGAACAGGCCGTCCTCTCCGAGCTTCTTCGCCAGGTGCTGCAGGCCGTCTTCGAGCGAGCGGTACAGCTGGCCCTGCGAGACGAAGTCCTGCGGCCGCGGCTGCAGCTCGTCCGGCTCCATCAAACTCGGCGCCTCGCCCACAGGAGCGAAGGCCTCGACGTCCTGGAGCTCGACGTCCTGCGGGCGCTCGAAGTAGATGAAGTGGCGGAGCGCGTCCTCCGAGAACCCCAGGAGCGCGAACTGGACCGACGGTGGGTAGCCCTTGGCGCGGTGGGGGAGGTTCGGCCGCGTGACGTACGGCGCGGAGCCGATCGCCGTGAGCATGTTGTTGACGAGAGCCCAGTGGAGCATCTCCTCCGCGGCGATCCGGAGGATGACGTTGCGCCACCGCTCGACCGGTTCGAGCTGCTCCGCCGTCAGCCCCGGGCCCGGCTCGGTGCGAAGGCTGAAGGCTGCGTACAGGTACTGGCACATCGCCATGTGCTCGATCTCTGCGGCCTGACAGAGCAGGTACGAGAGCTCCTTGCGATGCTCGACGACGATGGGTTTCGGTTGCGCGTTCTGGTCCGCCATAACGCGCCGACGTTACGCCTTCAGGACGTTCGGCCCTACCAGCGCTCGGGTCGGCGCGCGCGTGATGGAGCAGAACCGATTGGGAGGCACCATGAAAGTCTCCGAGAGCGTTGCTCGTGACTTCCTCGCTCTGCCGCGCCTGGCCGTCGTCGGTGCGTCCGACGATCCGAAGAAGTTCGGGAACACCATCTACAAGGAGCTGAAGGCCGCTGGGCTCGACGTCGTACCGGTGAACAGCCGTGGCGTCGTCGTCGAGGGCGACCCGTCGTTCGTCCGGCTGGCCGACGTGCCCGCCCGCGTGGACGGCGTGATCGTGATGGTGAAGGCCGACGCCGCCGCCGACGTCGTCCAGGAGTGCGTCGACCTCGGCATCCCGAACGTCTGGCTGTTCAAGGGAGCCGGTACCGGCGCGGTGTCCGAAGGGGCCGTCGAGCTCGCGCGCCGCCACGGCCTCCGCCTCGTCGCCGGCGCGTGCCCGCTCATGTTCCTGGAGCCCGCCGCGTGGATCCACCGGGCGCACCGCACCCTGCGCCGTCTCGGCGGGTCGTTGGAGAAGGCTGCCTGACTAGAGACGCTCCGACAGCACGGCGACGCCGTCACCGTCGAGATCGCCGAGCGCTTGGCCGCGGCCGAGGATCGCCATGAGGATCGCCTCGCCAGGCCCCCGCACGACTGGCGCGGAGTCGGCACCGAACGCCACGTCGACGTCGTCGGCCTCGAACCGGAGACCTCGGACACGACGCTTCGCGCCGAACACCGAACCGAGCCCCGGCGCGACTTCGAGCACTCGACGGAGTCGGTCGTCCGGGATCGTGCGCTGGTGGCCGAGCGCCCGTCGGATGTCCTGGTGGTGGACGAGCCGGTCGAGCAGGACCAGCCGCGGCGGGAACACCTTGCACGTGCCGGCCCACGGGTCGCGGGTGTCGAAGTCGCGCAGCAACTCGTCGACCGGACGGCCTTCGGCACGGGCGATCGAGTAGTGACGCCCCGAACGATCCGAGGAGAACCCGAAGCGGGCGAGCTTCACGGGCAGCGTGACGAGCGACAGCTCGTTCCCGTAGAGGATGTGACCGACGACATCACGCACCCGCCATCCCTCGCACAGCGACGGCCGCTCCCAGTCGGTCGGGGCGATGGTGTGGAGGTACGCGGAGAACTCGGCGTTCTCCTCGTCGTGCAGCGCCCGATCGGTCTTCACGCTCACACCGGCTCCAGTCGTAGATGAGGTTCGGCCGGCTCCTCCACACGGATCACGTCGCCTGGCCGCACCTCGCCGCCGGCGACGACGATGGCCATCACACCGGCCCGACGCACCAGCTCCCCGTCGTCGGCACGATCGAGCACCGCCGCCTGCAGTCCCGCCTCGTACGCGTCCAGTTGCCGGCACGGGTTCCGGAGCCCCGTCACCTCGACCACCGCCGACGGGCCGACGTGCAGCCGAGTGCCCCTCGCCAACCCGAGGAGGTCGACGCCTCGCGTCGTGATGTTCTCGCCCATGACACCCGGCCCGACGTCGAAGCCCAGGGCGCGCAGCTCATCGTGGAGCTCGCCGTGGATCAGATGGACCTGGCGGAGGTTCGGCTGTGACGGGTCCTTCGCCACGCGAGACCGGTGCTTCACGGTGACGCCCGCGTGAGCGTCGCCGTCGACGCCGATGCCAGCGATCAACACGATCGACTCGGTCTCGGACTTCGAGAACGAATGGATCGGCGAGACCGCGACGGCCTCGACGTGCGCGCCCGACATCGCCGTCAGCGGAACTGCGACGCGACCTCTTCGAAGAAGAGGTCGACCGTGTCCTTCTTCCGCTGGCCGGAGCCGAGCGTGAAGTCCGGGATGATCAGCTCGTCTGCTCCCGCCTCTCCGTACGCGCCGACGATGTCGACCACCTCCGATGGCGTTCCGACGATGGCTTGCCGGCCGACCCCACTACGCTTGTCCTGGAGCCACGCCTCGTCGTTCGAGAGGAACAACAGCGCCTGCGTCGACACCGCGATCTCCGACGCGTCGCGACCGACGTCGTCGCAGTGGCGACGGAGAACGCCGACCTTGTGCGCCAGCACCTCGGGCGTCGTCCACGCGTTCCATTCGTCGGCGAGGCGCGCCGCGATACGCATCGTGCGCTTCTCGCCCGAGCCACCGATGAGCAGCGGCAGTCGCTGCTGCACCGGCGCCGGTTGGTTCGGCGCGTCGTTCACCTTGAAGTAGGCCCCCTCGAACGTCGTCCGCTTCTCACGCAACAGCCCGAGCACGAGCTCGCACGCCTCCTCGAACCGGTCGAGTCGCTCCTTCACCGATCCGAGCTCGAGGCCGTACGCGGCGTGCTCGTTCTCCTGCCACCCCGCCCCCACGCCGAGCAACAGGCGCCCACCGCTGATCTGATCGACCGCGGCGGCGATGTTCGCCAGCACCGCAGGATGGCGATAGGTGACGCTGGTGACGAGCGTCCCGAGGCGAAGACGAGGCACCGCCGCGGCGAGCGCAGCCATGACCGACCAGCACTCGATCGTGTCGCCGTCGAGCGGCGTGCTGTCGGGCCCGTTCGGCATGAAGTGATCGGCGAAGTACACGCCGTCCCATCCCGCCGCTTCGCAGTGCGAGGTCAGATCGAGGATGTCCGACCACGGCTGGGCGGGCGACGGCCAGATGCTGAAGCGCATGCCCAGACCCTAGGAGCAGCGGCCGCCGCGCTCCCTCGTGGGCGCGGATGGGGTAAGGCTGAGGTCCGGATGAGACGGCTTCGGCGCCTCCCGCTGCGCGCACGCACATCGCTGGCCTTCGGGCTCACCGCGCTCCTGCTGTCGACGCTCCTCGCCACGATCGCGTACGCGCTCGTCCGTCAGTCGCTGCTCGAGGAACGCTCGTCGGCCGCGATGCGCCAGGCGTTCACGAACGCGCGGCTGGTGCGGAGCGCCCTGCGGTCGCCGACCGTCGACACGACCGCTCTCCTCGCCGGGCTGCGCGTCGGGCCGAGGGGCGACGCGCTGGTGCGGGTGCGGGGTGAGTGGTTCGCCAGCTCCGTCAGCCTCGACCGCGGTGACGTTCCCGCCGCGCTGCGAACCGGCGTCGAGCGCGGCCACGCCGGCAGGCAGCGGGTGATCGGTGAAGAGGGCCCGCAGTTGGTGGTCGGCGTACCGATCGTGGAGACCGAGGCGCTGTACTTCGAGGTGACGTCGCTCGAGGAGGTCCAGCGGTCGCTCGACGTCCTCGGCCGGTCGCTGACCGTCGGCGCGGCCGTCGCCGCGCTGGTCGGCGCCGCTGTCGGCGCGGCTTCCAGCGCCGCGGTCCTTCGTCCGCTCCGCCGGATGGCCGGCGTCGCCAGGTCGATCGTCGATGGTGACGTCGAGTCTCGCCTCGACGCCGAGGGCGACCGCGACCTCGAGCCCCTCGTCGATTCGTTCAACGTGATGCTCGACGACCTTCGCGAGCGCATCCGGCGGGAAGCCCAGTTCGCCTCCGACGTCGCGCACGAGCTGCGAGGCCCGCTCGCGGCTCTCGCCTCTGCGGTCGACGTCGTCAACCGCCGGAAGGCGGAGCTTCCCGAGCGTGCGGTGTACGCGGTGGAGGTCCTCGAAGACCAAGTGCGCTCGTTCAACCGGCTGGTGCTCGACCTGCTGGAGATCTCGCGTTTCGACGCCGGAGCGGCCCGACTCGATCGTGAGCGCATCGACCTCCAAGCGTTCCTGCATGCGATCGTGGAAGAGCGCAACGAGCAGGTGCAGCTCGCGGTCGCGGCGGAAGCGGCAAGCGTGCGCGGCGACCGGCGCCGCCTCCACCAGGTCTTCTGGAACCTGCTCGACAACGCCCGCAACTACGCCGGCGGGGCTACGCGCATCGAGACGGAACGGGTGGAGGGGGCGGTGCGGATCGCGGTCGCGGACGCCGGTCCGGGTGTCGATCCCGCTGACCGCTACCGGATTTTCGAGCGCTTCGACCGCGGCCACCTCTCCGCCGATCAGGACGCGCCGAAGGGCACCGGTCTGGGCCTCGCCCTTGTTGCCGAGCACGTCCGGCTGCACGGCGGCCGGGTGTGGGTCGAGCCCGCGTCACCGAGCGGCTCGAGGTTCGTCGTCGAACTGCCCGAGGAGGCGACGTCATGACACGGCGACAGCGGCTCTTCGGGGCGAGTGCGATCCTCGTGGCTGCGGTGTTGGGCGGATGCGGCGTGACGGCGGAGTCGACCCCCACCTTCACCGACGACGACAACGTCCCCTTCCAGCTGCTCGAGAGCGTGGCGCCCGCGAACACGGTGCCCCCGACCACGGTGCTCACAGCGGCGAGCGACATCTGCCTGACGAACGGCACGAACCTGATACCGACGCAGCGCCCGGCGACGATCGCGTCCGACGCTGCGGCCGTGATCGCCGCGCTCGACGCAGGCCCTTCCGGGCTCGAGCGCTCGTGGGGACTCCGGTCTCCGCTGTTCGCCGAAGGGCTCGTCAACTCGGCGACGTGGCGAGCGGGCATCGCGACCGTCGACCTGGCGCCGACGTTCACCGAGGGCGGCGCGAGCGATCAGCTCCTCGCGCTCGGCGGCATCGTCTGCTCGCTCACCGCGCAACCGGGCGTCGGCCAGGTCGTGTTCACCCTCGGCGGCGCAGCCATCGACGTCCCTCGCGGCGACGGCTCCCTGGTCGCCGGAGCGGTGTCGCGTGAGGATTACGTGCAGCTGGTCGGGCCTCGCTTCGAAGGCTGACGGCCTTCGAGTGACAGCATCGACCGCATGGCCGACTCCTCAGCCTCCGGACTCGACGTCACGATCGACGGCCCTGTGGCCCGCTTCACGCTTCGCCGTCCGGAGAAGCTCAACGCGCTGAACGACGACGTTCGCCGCACCCTCGCGGCCGCTCTCGACGAGCTCGAGGAGCGACCCGAGGTGCGGGTGATCGTTCTCTCCGGTGACGGGCGGGCCTTCTCAGCCGGCGCCGACCTGCGCCGCACGGCCTACCCGCCGGTCGAGGGCGACTGGGTCACCCGCCGGCACCGAACCGGCACGTGGCAGCGAGTGCTCGAACAGCTCGACCGGGTCCCCCAGGCGACCGTGGCGCGCCTGCACGGCCACGTCATCGGAGGCGCTGCGCTGCTGGCCGCGGCGTGCGACCTGCGCGTCGCAGCCGACGACACCGTCGTCCGCATCCCCGAGCTTGCGATCGGCATCCCGTTGACATGGGCGGGCATCCCGTTGCTCGTCCGGGAGGTCGGGCTACCACTGACACGCGACTGGGTGATGACGTGCCGGCCCGTCGCGGCGCAGGAGCTCCTCCGGTCGGGCTTCGCGCAGCGGGTGGTGCCGCGTGACGAGCTCGACGCCGCCGTCGACCGGTGCGTCGACGAGCTCCTCGCGGTGCCGCCGGGTCCACTGGCGATGACGCGAGCGATGACGTCCGCCATCAGCCGGGCCCATCCCGCGATGGTCGCGGGATGGGGCGACGCGGATCACCAGCAGTGGTCGTTCACCGAGGACGAGTACCGGGCCGCCGTGCGCGCCTACGTCGCCGGTCGCTGAGCGCCGACCGCGCCTGAGCGGGGGCTCGAAGCGACCTGCTTGCCGGTGACCCAGCCCCGCTTGTCGGCCCACACCATGATCGGCGGCAGGATCACCAGCGCAGCCAGCAGAGCGACGGCCACGTTGATCGCCACGATCAGGCCGAAGTCACGCAGCAACGGCAGCGACGACGTGGCGAGCACGCCGACGCCGATGGCCGTCGCGAGGGCCGAGGCGACGAACGCACGACCGGTGCGCGACGCCGCGACGTTCGAGGCTTCCTCGGGCGCGTGCCCGACCGACCGTTCCTCGAGATAGCGCATGAGGATCAGCGCGGTGAACTCGGTGCACGCGGCGATCACCAGCGGGCCGCCGACCGCAGTCAGCGGGCTCAGCTTGAAGCCGGCGAGAGACGCCACGAGGGCGCTGAGCCCGACGGCGATGAGCACGGGCACCGCGCACAGCAGCGCGCGGACGACGCTGCGGAACCGCAGTCCGAGGAACACCAGCACGCCGCCGAGCGCGATGTAGGTGAGCACCGAACGGTTCTTCTCGAGGTTGTCGAGGAGACCGACGCCGACGACGGCGAGCCCGGACGGCGTCGCGGTGATGCCAGGCGGCGGATCGAGGGAGTCGCGGATCTCGTTCACCACGACGGCCCGCTGCTTCAGCGACCCTGGACCGGTGCGGAAGATGAGGTTGAGCGCGTCGCCGCTCTCGCTGATGGTCGATCGCTTGATCGCCTCCGGCGCGGCATCCCACGCGGCCCTCACCTCTTCGCCGGTCGGGACGATCTCGGTCGTGTTCGGCATCTCCATCAGGAAGCTGACGGTGGTGACGATGCTCGACGCAGTGAGGAGCCGCTCGGGGTACTGGTCGAGCTTCGACGTCGCTGTCTCGTGGACGAAGGCGACGGTCTCGTCACTGAAGATGTCGTCCGACTGCACGAAGATGCCGAGCTCGCTCGAGGAGCCCGTCTCCGCACGCAGCCGGTCGAGGTCCTGGACGACCTGGCTGTCCTGGTCGACCCACTCCTCGGGATCGGTCTGGAGCTCGAGGCCGGAGTCCGCGACGACGCCGACGGCGAAGATGACGACGGACGCGGCGAGCACGACGGGGACGATCTTGAGGGGCAGCGACCCGAGCCAGATGACGGCTCGCGAGAGGAAGCCCGTGCGGTAGTCGTCGCGTTTGGTCGGGCTGCGGTACTCGCGGGCCCCGAGCACCGCGGTCGTGAGGACGACGTCGGCGATGGCGACGACGATGATGCCGACGGCCAGCAGCACCCCGAAGTGACGGATCATCGGCACGCGGGCGAACAACAGCGCGAGGAACGCAACAGCCGCCGCGAGGGTGGCGACGATGATGGCCGGCCCCACGCCCAGCAGCGCACGCTGGATCGGGTGGAGCTCGTGGTCGACGACGACCTCCTCCTCGACCCGGCTGTGGAGCTGGATCGCGAAGTCGATGCCGACACCGAGGAGCACGGGCAAGCCGGAGATCGTGACGACCGACAACGGGATGCCGAGGTAACCGGCGAGGCCGAACGCCCAGATCACGCCGATGAGCACGACGGCGAGGGGCAGCAACCGCCACCGCACGGGGAAGGCGAGCACCAACACCACGACCATGAGCAGGACGGCGATGCCGCCGAGGCTCAGGAAGCCGCCCTTGAGGTAGTCGTTCAGGTCCTTGAGCAGGATCGAGGCGCCGGTGGTGAGCACGGTGGCGTTCTCGAACTCGCGTCCCTGCATCACCTCGAGGATCGCTTCCGACGCGGCGCCTTCCTGTTCCACGTCGGCGTTCCCGGTGAGCCGGGTGACCAGTTGCGCGTGACGCTCGTCCGGGAAGAACGGGCGCAACGACTTGCGGATCTCGCCGCGGTTGTCGAAGAGCAGGAAGCGGACCCACTCGGGGTTGTCGAAGTTGCGCTGGCCCTCCGGAACGGCACTCAGCCGCTCGAGCGTCTTCGCGGCGTCGGCGAGGCGGGTGGCCTGGCTCTGGGGGTCGGGATCGCGGCCTCGTGCGCCGAGGAGGATCCTCCCGGCGACGCTCTCGGTCGGGTTGCCGGTTGGGCTGGTCACCAGGCTCTGTGTGAACTCCAGTGCCGTGCGCGGCGTCACGACGGCGAGGACACCGTCGGTCGACGTGAGGCGCTGCTCGATCTCGTCGAGCTGGGCGAGGTTCGACTCGGTGAACAGGTCGACGACGTCGGACCCCTCGTTCATGGTGAAGAGGGTCAGCACCGCCTGCCCACCGAAGCGGGACTGGTAGGCCTCGTTGTCGACGGCGATCTGTTCGCCCTCGTTGAGGTAGCTGTCCTGTCCGGTGGCGAACTCGAGTCGTGTCGCGCCGAGCCCCAGGATCAGCGTGACCGCGAGTCCGATGACGGCGACGAGGCCGCTGCGCTTCCCGAGGGTCACAGCGACAGAGGTCCAGAACCTTTGCACGGACCCCGCTCTACCCCTTCGCGCCGCCATCTCGCCAGGGTCGCAAGACCCGTTTCACCCGAACCGCCCGCGCGAGCTCGTGAGGCATGCGGTGGGTACCGCCCGATGGCCGCGGGGTAGTGCCGCCACGTGGTTGCCTTCGGATACACCCTCTCGAGCGAGGAGCACTCGCCGCTCGACCTCGTCCGCAACGCGCAGAAGGCCGAGGAGCTCGGCTTCGACTTCGTATCGATCTCCGACCACTTCCACCCGTGGGTGAGCGCGCAGGGCCATGCGCCCTTCGTGTGGTCGGTCCTCGGCGGCATCGCGCATGCGACCGACACCATCGAGGTCGGTGTCGGCGTCACGTGCCCGATCGTGCGCATCCATCCCGCCGTCCTCGCACAGGCGACGGCGACGACGGCACTGCTCCTCGAAGACCGGTTCGTCTTCGGCGTCGGTACCGGTGAGGCGCTGAACGAGCACATCCTCGGCCACCGCTGGCCCCGCCCCGAGGTGCGGATAGCGATGCTCGAGGAAGCGGTCGAGATCATCCGCCGCCTGTGGACCGGCGAGACCGTCGACCACCGCGGCGAGTTCTACGAGGTGGAGAACGCCAAGCTCTTCGATCCGCCGAGCACGCCGCCGCCGGTGGTGGTCTCCGCGTTCGGTCCGAAGGCCGTCGAGCTCGCGGCGCGTATCGGCGACGGCTACTGGGGGCATTCGCCGGAGAAGGAGCTGATCGACAAGTACGAGCAGGCCGGCGGCAGCGGACCGAAGTACGCGCAGCTCAACCTGTGCTGGGCGGAAGACGAGGCGACGGCGAAGAAGACCGTCCACGAGATCTGGCCGAACGGCGGCGTCGCCGGGCAGCTCTCGCAGGACCTCCCGACGTGGACGCACTTCGAGCAGGCCGCGTCGATGGTGACGGAAGAAGACGCGACGAAGTCGACGCCGTGCGGCCCCGACGTCGGGCCGGTGATCGCGTCGGTCAAGGAGTACCTCGACGCCGGCTACGACCACCTCTACTTCCATCAGGTCGGGCCCGACCAGGACGGGTTCTTCCAGTTCTGGAAGAACGAGCTCCAGCCTGCGCTTCAGGAGCTCAAGGGCGCGACTGCAGAAGCAGGATGACCGCGCCCAGGTGCGTCGCTGCCGCAGCGACCACCAGGGCGTGGAACAGCTCGTGGTACCCGAACGTGGCCGGCCACGGGTTCGGGCGGTGGAGCGCGAACACGATCGCGCCGACCGTGTAGAGGACGCCTCCCGCGACGATCAACGAGAGCTGCGCAGTCGTCGTGGCGCGCGCGAGGCCGTCGAGGTCTGCCAGCGCGACCCACCCGATCCCCACGTACACGACCGCGGCGACCCAGTACTTCGCGTGGAGCCACAGCATGCGCAGGCCGACGCCGATCGCAGCGAGGACCCACACCACGGCGATGAGCACCGTCCGGCCGCTGCCATCGAGGGCGAGGCCGACGATGCCGGTGTACGAGCCGGCGATGGCCACGAGGATCATCGAGTGGTCGAGACGTTGCAGGATGCGCCGAGCGCGATCGGAGCGGGATCGCGCGTGGTAGGTGGCGCTCGTTGCGAGCATCGCGGTTACCGAGAGGCCGAACGCCAGCACCCACCCGGCAGCCGCGGCGTCCGGTGCCGCAGCGGCCAGGGCGATCGTCGCCACAGGCAGGGCGACGGCGGCGTAGCGATGGAGGACGCCGCGCATCGACGGGCGGGCGAGCGTCTGCGTGTCCATCTCCCGATTCTGCCCCGCCTACCTACCGGTCGGTAGGGCCAACCCCGGCGACGTTCGTCACATCAGGAACTCGGTAGCGGTGTTGACGCGGCCGACGCGAGGATGCGGCGTGCGGCCAAGGGAACTGCGAGGCGCTCTCGTCGAGCTCCGCCCGCTCGAGGCCGCCGACGGCGACGCCCTCGAGACGATGTTCGCCGAGCCGGCCGTGGCGCGCTGGTGGAACGGCTACGACCGTGCCCGCATCGAGGAGGAGCTGCTCGCGGACGACGGCGACTCCGTGCGATTCGCGATCGTCGTCTCCGGCGACGTCGCCGGCGTGATCCAGTACAGCGAGGAGCCCGACCCCGACTACCGCCGCGCCGCGATCGACATCGCCGTAGCCACGCGATGGCACGGCAGGGGCGTCGCGGTCGACGCGATACGGACCGTCGCGAGGTACCTAATCGACCAGCTCGGGCACCACCACCTGACGATCGATCCGGCGGCCGACAACGGGCGGGCGATCGCCGCGTACGCGAAGGTCGGCTTCAAGCCCGTTGGCATCTTGCGGGAGAACGAGCGGAGCCCCGACGGGTCGTTCCACGACACGATGCTGATGGACCTCCTCGCAGCGGAGCTCACCTGACCTAGCGTCCGTTGCCATGAAGGCAGCACGAATCAGCGCGAGCGGGATCACGGTCGAAGATGTCGAGTCTCCAGTGGCAGGAGCCGATCAGGCGGTCGTCCGAGTGACGTCGGCAGGCGTGTGCCACTCCGACCTTCACCTCGCGCGCGGCGACTGGTACGGCATGCGTCCCGAGAGCGTCGGCCACGAAGCGATCGGCGTCGTCGAGTCGCTCGGCCCCGGCGCCGAGCGCTACATCGCCGTCGGTGATCGCGCGATCCTCGGTCTCGGCGGCGTCGGCGGTGGCTACTGGTGTGGCGCCTGCGAGTACTGCATGAGCAACCAGCCCCGCCACTGCCCGCAAGCGCAGGGTGTGATGGGGACCTTCGCCGAGGAGTTCGCCGTCTACGCCCCCGGCCTCGTGAAGCTGCCCGAGAGCGTCCCCGACAGCGAGGCTCCTCTCGCGTGCGGCGGTCTCACCGCGTACGGCGCGCTGAAGAAGCTCCTGAAGTACGACGTCAAGCCGGGCCGGCCGATCGCGATCATCGGCGCCGCCGGCGGCCTCGGCCACTACGCGGTCCAGCTGGCGAACTCCTTCGGGTACCGCGTCGTCGGCATCGACGTTGGCGACGAGCGGCTCGAGTTCGTCCGTTCGCTCGGCGCCGAGTTCGCCGTCAGCGCCGGCGACGCGGAGGCCTTCATCCGAAGCGAGCTCGGAGGGGTCGACGCGTCGATCGTGTTCGCCGCGCGCGTCGCAGGCTTCGACCTCGGGCTCTCGATCCTGCGGAAGAACGGGCTGTTCGTCGGCGTCGGGCTGCCGCCGACCAGCGACGGGGCGTTCCAGATCGACCCGTTCCGCTTCTTCATGAACGACCCGCGGATCATCTTCTCGGCCGTCGGCTCCGTGCAGGACATGAAGGAGCTGGTGGAGCTCGCCGCTGCGGGCAAGGTGCGCACCCACGTCGACCGCACCGGGAAGTTGTCCGAGCTCCCGGCGATCTTCGACGACTTGGAGGGCGGTCGCTACCTCGGTCGCGCCGTGATCACCGACCTCACGTCGTAGCGGAGCCCCGTCACGTACGGCGTGTTCGGCGCCGACTCGCCCGGCCGGCCCAGGATGGCCGGGCCCAAGCGGAGCAGGTCGCTCACGGTCACGATGCGGAAGCCCTCGCCGCGCAGCCGCGTGAGCAGCGTGGGCAGCGCCGCGACGGTGAGGCTGCGGTCGGGGATGCCGCCGTCGTGGGCGACGATGATCCCACCGGGTGCCGTCTGGCGGACGGCGTCGTCGACCCCGCGCACCGGGCCGCGCCGCCGGAGCCACCGCTCGAGGCACACCGTCCAACCGACCGACCGCAGTCCTGCTGCATCAACGACGCGCAGGGTGTCGGCGCCGTAGCGGCCGCGCGGGGGGCGGAAGAACGGCGCGGCTTCCACGCCAGCGGACACGATCGCTTCGGTCGCCTCGCGCACCTCGACCGCAACCGTGGCCGCGTCGATGTCGTCGAACTGCGGATGCGTGTCGGTGTGGTTCGCGATTTCGTGTCCCGCAACCACGATCGCCCGCACCAGGTCCGGGTATGCGCGGACGCTCTGCCCGGTGACGAAGAAGGTGGCTCGAGCGTCGGCCTCGGCGAGCGCATCGAGCACCGCTGGTGTCCAACGCGGATCAGGCCCGTCATCGAACGAGATCGCGACCGTCCGCTCGGTGGTCGCTACCGCGATCGGGATCATCGGGCGCGGCGCGATCCGCCGGCCGGACGCGGTCGACGCCGCGACGACCCGCGTGCGCTGCGCGGCGCGGCGACCCGTCGCGCCGGCGTCGGCCGCGAATGACGCGCAGCTCGCGACGAGCACGAGCAGGGCCACGGCTGAGCGGACGATCACGGGGATGCATTGTCGGCCGAGCGCCCGGCTTCCTGAGAAATCGGGAAAGCCCGGTTGCTACATGCCTCTCGGTTGCCCGTCGCTACCATCGAGGCGTTCGTCGGAGCCCCGGCGAGACCGACGAGGGTGTCCCGTACCGGTGCGTGCAAAGACGGGGCTCAGGAGTTGGCCGTGCTCGACGAGAAGCTGGAACCCCTCTTCACCGAGGTGACGCGTCGCAACCCCGGAGAAGCCGAGTTCCACCAGGCGGTTCGTGAGGTCTTCGAGTCGCTCGGCCCGGCGATCGCCAAGTACCCCGAGCTCGTCGACCGCCACAAGGTCATCCACCGCATCTGCGAGCCCGAACGCCAGATCATCTTCCGTGTTCCGTGGCAGGACGACGCCGGAGAGGTGCACATCAACCGCGGGTTCCGGGTGGAGTTCAACAGCGCGCTCGGCCCGTACAAGGGCGGCCTGCGGTTCCACCCGTCGGTGTACCTCGGCGTGGTGAAGTTCCTCGGCTTCGAGCAGGTGTTCAAGAACGCACTGACCGGAATGCCCATCGGCGGCGGCAAGGGCGGGTCCGACTTCGATCCGAAGGGGCGTTCGGACGACGAGGTCATGCGCTTCTGTCAGAGCTTCATGACGGAGCTCTACCGCCACATCGGGGAGTACACCGACGTGCCGGCAGGTGACATCGGCGTCGGCAGTCGCGAGATCGGCTACCTGTTCGGGCACTACAAGCGGATCACCAACCGCTACGAGTCGGGCGTGCTCACGGGGAAGGGCGTCGAGTGGGGCGGGGCGCTGGTGCGCCGGGAGGCCACCGGCTACGGCACCGCCTTCTTCCTCCAGGAGATGCTCGCGGCGCGTGGTGACAGCCTCGACGGCAAGACCTGCGTGGTCTCCGGATCCGGCAACGTCGCCATCTACGCCATCGAGAAGATCCAGGAGCTCGGCGGGCGCGTCGTCGCCTGCTCCGACTCGAACGGCGTGGTGATCGACGAGAAGGGGATCGACGTCGCTCTGCTCAAGCAGGTCAAGGAGGTCGAGCGCCGCCGCATCAGCGACTACGTGGCGATGCGCGGTCGCGACGCGATCTACCGGCAGGACGCGAACATCTGGGATCTCGCGTGCGACGTCGCGGCGCCGTGCGCAACCCAGAACGAGCTCACGGGCCGCGATGCGGTGACGCTCGTGAGGAACGGGTGCCTTGCCGTCGCCGAGGGAGCGAACATGCCGACCACGCCGGAGGGCGTGCGCATCTTCCAAGAGGCCGGCGTCGCGTTCGGACCCGGCAAGGCTGCCAACGCCGGCGGCGTCGCCACGTCCGCGTTGGAGATGCAGCAGAACGCGAGTCGCGACTCCTGGTCGTTCGAGCACACCGAGCTGAAGCTGGCCGAGATCATGGCGAACATCCACGCCACCTGCTTCGAGACCGCGGAGGAGTTCGGTGCTCCGGGGAACTACGTCCTCGGGGCGAACATCGCCGGCTTCCTCAAGGTGGCGCGGGCGATGGTGGCTCTGGGCCTCATCTAGGTCGAGGCGGCAGAGCGCCTCGAGTTTCCGGATCTAAGGCAAACCTCCCGATGTGAGCGGGAGGTGCCTTAGCTCATCGTGGGCTCCACGCCGGCACGTGCTGGGACGTGCTGGGACGACCAAGGAGCCCACAGATGACCACCACCATTCCCATGGAGACCACCAAGCGTCTGCCGGCGGCAGCCGCAGCCGTCGCTGCCATGCTCGTCGCGGCGGCGGTCGTGATCGTGCTCGCGCTGAGCGCGTCGTCGTCCAACGATCGAGGCGGGCAGACGGAGCGACAGACCGTGCCCGAGCGGTCGACGTATGTGGCCTGCACGGTTGGGCAACCCTGCTGAAGCCGGCGCCCGACCCGCCGCGCGATGCTTCGGCCGTGGGGCGGGTCACGTCGGAATCGCTGATCGGCCGCAGTGAGGAGCTCACGCTCCTCGCGGCGGCCCTTCGCGACGTGGAGCACGGCGACCGCCGGACGGTGCTGCTGTTCGGGGAGGCCGGCGTCGGCAAGTCGCGGCTGGTGAAGGAGTTCGCCGCCCGAGCAGAAGGCGCCCGGGTGCTGGGCGGCGCGTGCGTCGATCTCGCAGAAGGTGTCCTGCCGTTCGGTCCGGTCGCGGCGGCGCTTCGCCCGGTGCGCGAGCACCTCGATCACAGCGGGCCGTTGGCGACGCTCCTCGACAGCGGGTCGGGCGCCGGCGTGTCCGGCCCAGCAGGGTCGGGGCGCTTCCCGGGAGCGGCGTCGACGCTCTTCCAAGCGATCGCCGATGCGCTGCGCGTGCTGAGCTCCGAGGCCCCGGTTGTGCTCGTCGTCGAGGATCTTCACTGGTCGGACCGATCGACGCGTGACCTGCTCCAGTTCCTCGTTCGCAGCGACCTCGAGAGGCTCCTGCTCGTGCTGACCGTGCGCAGCGACGACGTCCACCGAACGCACCCGGTCCGGTCGTTCCTCGCCGAGCTCGAGCGGGCGCCGGGCGTCGGACGCGTCGACCTCTCTCGCCTGGCACCTGATGCGGCGGCCGAACTGGTTCGCAACATCGCGCCGCCTGAAGCCGGTGACGATGTCGTGTCGATCGTCGCGGAACGCAGCGGTGGCAACCCGTTCTACGCCGAGGAGATCGTGGCGGCTTGGCGCGGGTCGTTCGAGCTGTCCCTTCCGCGCTCGTTGAAGGACGCGCTCATGGTGCGCGTCGACGCGCTCGGGCCTGCCGCGCGAGATGCGATGGCCTTGATCGCTGCGGCGGGAGGACAGGTCTGCCACCGGCTCCTGGTGGCTGCGTGGACGGGCGACGAGCACGTGCTCGAGGCCTCGCTCCGAGACGCTGTTGCCCATCACCTCATCGAGGTCGGCGACGGCGACACCTACACGTTCCGCCACGCCTTGCTGGGCGATGCCGTGTACGACGATCTCCTGCCGGGGGAACGTCCGCGTCTGCATCGGGTACTCGGTGACGCGATCGGTGCGGACCCATCGCTCGCGACGGGCGGGGCGAAGGCCAGTGCCGCCGAGTTGGCCTACCACCGCCTCCGCGCCGGCGACGCGCCCGCAGCGTTGACCGCGCTGGCGGAGGCGGCCCGGCGAGCGTCGGCGTCGTTCGCGCATCCCGAAGCGCACGCCCACCTGGAGCGGATCCTCGAGATGTGGGAGTCCGTGCCTGATCCGACCGGGTGCGTCGGCCGGCCGCGAGTCGACATCGCGCTCGACGCGGCACAGGCTGCTTCTTGGGCCGGCGCGGCCGAGCGCGCCGCATCACTGGCCGGCCTCGCCGTCGAGTTCGCCGAGAGCGACGGTGGTGCGCCCGAGGTCGTCGCAGTCGCGTACGAGCGGCTCGCCCGCCACGAGTGGACGCACGGGCGCTTCGACCGGGCCCAGGAGGCGCTCGATCAGGCGCTGGCCCTGCTTCCCGAGGAACCCCTCTCGGTCGAGCTCGCGCGGGTCCTCGCGACCGGCGCGACCCTGAGCCTGTTCACGTTCGATCGTTCGCGCGCGCTGGAGCTCGCGAAGCGAGCCATCGAGGTGGCCGCGGCAGTCGGGAGCGCGAGGGACGAGAGCAGCGCGCTCACGACGTGGGCATCGGTGGAGGGGGTCTACGGCGATCTGGACGCGGCCGTCGAGGCCCTCGAACGCGCACGGAGGTTGGCGTCGGAAGCGAGCGACACCGAGGCGTTCATGCGTGCGACGCAGAACCTCTCCGGCGTCCTGCTCGCGACCGGGCGCCTCGAGGAGACCGCCGAAGCGGCGCGACGCGGGGTCGCGGAGCTTCGGGACCGAGGCGCCGGTGCCGCGTGGATCCGGTTCCTCGCAGCGAACGGCGCGACGGCGCTCGTCCGGCAAGGCAAGCTCGCGGAGGCAGAGGCGCTCGTCGACAGTGCTCCCGCGGCGGGTGGCGAAGGCGTCATCTCGTTGAACCCGCGGTTCGTCTTCATCGACATCGCGCTGGCGCGCGGTGACCTCGACGCGGCGCGAGCTGCGCTCGACGAGGCGAGGCGTGTGTCGGGGCAGCACGCGGACGCGCAGTTCCTGTTCCCCGTCACGATCGCTGCGGCGGAGCTCGCGCTGAGTGAACGTCGCCCGGAGGCCGCTGCGGCTGCCATCGAGGAGTTCTGGTCGGCCGACCTCGACGTCGACCCTCCGCGTCAGGCGATGCTCCTCTGGTTGCGCGCACGCGCTGCGGCCGACCTCCGCCAACCGGTGCCGGCGCACCTCGCTGACGCGCTTGCCGGGGTTCATGCCCTCGTGCGTGGAGAGGGCGACGTCGGCTGTCGCTCCCATACCGAGATGTTCCTCGCCCTCGCCGAGGCCGAGATGTCGAGGTGCGGAGGCCACGACGTCTCGTCGTGGGGCCGCGCTCGCGTCCGGGCCGATGCAGGCGGTGACGCTCTGCGTACGCGCTACGCACGGCTTCGGCTCGCGGAAGCTGCGCTGGCGACGGGAGCGCGCGACACCGCGGCCACCGAGCTGAGGTCCCTCGCGCAGGAGCTCGACGATCTCCCCCGTTCGCCGCTGCGTGTCGAGCTGGAGGCGCTGGCGCGATCGGCGCGGATCGTGCTGCCGGCGAACGACCAAGCGCACGAACGCCTCGCTCTACCCGAGCTGACCCAGCGCGAGCGCGAGGTGCTCGCACACCTTGCCGCGGGATGGACCAACCGTTCGATCGCCGAGGTCCTCTACATCAGCGAGAAGACGGCGAGCGTCCACGTCACCAACATCCTCCGAAAGCTCGGCGTCTCGAGCCGCGTCGAGGCGGGCGCTGTCGCTAGACGACTGCTCGAGTAGTACCGGGCGGCTCGAGAGTCGGCGAGAGAGGAGAGAGAGCACCCGGCGCCTGGCCATGCCGCGTGATTGTTGCAGCGGGCGGTCGTCCCGACCCGCGGTCAGAGTGGCTGCGTGCGTGCTCGCTTGATGGGGCGTCCGCTGGTGTCGGTGGTCATCTACTCGACGACGAGGATCGGGCTCTCAGGGTGCACGCCGAGCGTGCGCGCTTCGTCAGGTTTGGCGATCGCAGCGGTGATTGTCTGCAGTACCTCGCGGATGGGGACGCCGTGTTGCTTCAGTGATCCGTAGACGCCATGGGCCTCGACATCGGCGCGGCCTTACGCAAGGAACTTGCGGAAGTACACGAGCGTCCACGTCCACCCCGGCTGCGTCTCTCGTCCGACCTCCTCGTATCCGAGGGCGCGGTAGTGAACCGCCCTGGGATCGTTGGAGGCTCCTGACCTTGGAAACGAGGATGGAGTCATGCCGAAGGAAGTCACACCGGGGAAGCCGAACACTCGGCGCTACACGCCGGAGGAGAAGGCGCAGGCGGTGAGGTTGGTCCGCCAGTTGCGCAAGGAGCTGGGCACGTCGCAGGGGACAATCCAGCGGGTCGCCGAGCAGCTCGGCTACGGGCCCGAGTCGGTGCGCAAGTGGGTGCAGCGGGCCGACATCGATGCCGGCGAGGCGCCGGGTGTCACGACGGTCGACGCCGAGCGGATGCGTCAGCTCGAGCAGGAGAACCGTGAGCTGCGGCGCGCGAACGAGATCTTGAAGCGCGCGTCGGCTTTCTTCGCGGCGGAGCTCGACCGCCCATCGAAGTGATCGTCGCGTTCGTCGACGAGAACCGTGACGAGCTCGGGGTCGAGCCCATCTGCCGTGCGTTGCAGGTGGCTCCGAGCACGTACTACGCGGCCAAGCGCCGTCAGCTGGCCCCGTCGGCCCGAGCCCGCCGCGATGCCGTGATGATGCAGGTGCTGCTCGCCCTCTGGGTCACGAACCGGAAGGTCTACGGTGCCCACAAGCTGTGGAAGGCCGCCCGCCGGGCCGGCCACGACATCGGTCGCGACCAGGTCGGCCGGCTCATGCGCGAGCTGGGCATCGAGGGCGTGACCCGCCTGCGCAAGAAGGTGTTCACCACCCGCCAGGATCTCGACGCCTTGCGGGCGCCGGATCTGGTCAACCGCAACTTCAAGGCCGCAGCGCCAAACCAGTTGTGGGTCACCGACCTGACCTACGTGCCCACCCGCTCGGGCATGGCCTACGTCTGCTTCATCGTCGACGCGTTCAGCCGGCGCATCGTGGGCTGGCGCGTCGCCGCGAACATGAAGACCGACATGGTCCTCGACGCGCTCGAGATGGCCAGAGCCGCTCGCGGTGCTCGACGCTTGGTCGGCTTGGTCGCACACGCCGACGCCGGGTCGCAGTTCACGTCGGTGCGCTTCACTGAGCGGCTCGAGGAGATCGGTGCGCGGCCGAGCATCGGCACCGTCGCCGACAGCTACGACAATGCGCTGGCCGAGACGACGAACGGGCTCTACAAGACCGAGTGCGTCTACGGGCCGGAGGCGACCGGTTGGGACGACGTCGAGCACCTCGAGCTGGCCACCCTCTCGTGGGTGTACTGGTTCAACGAGCAGCGCCTCCACGGACACTGCGACGACGTGCCGCCCGCCGAGTTCGAAGCAGCCTTCTACGCTGCCCAACAAGCCGACCCCGCCGGGGTTGGAATCCAATAACCCGAGCCTCCATCAGACCCAGGGCGGTTCA
>Ga0247719_1000465_pt1 | contig 24257 bp, 22 predicted proteins | sample 41E_DmetaG_FD_189046 | JGI IMG/M metagenome (GOLD analysis project Ga0247719, IMG submission 189046) | Soil microbial communities from hillslope of Landscape Evolution Observatory, University of Arizona, Oracle, AZ, United States - 4-1-E_D | ecosystem: Engineered > Artificial ecosystem >...
GTCCTGGGCCACGAGAGCGCAGGCCCGCAGCGCGATCGTCGACTACATCGAGGTCTTCTTCAACCGGCGGCGCCTGCACTCCTCGCTGGGCTACCTCAGCCCGGCCGACTACGAAGCCCGCCGTCGCGCCCAGGTAGCGGAGCAGGGGCTCGAGGCGGGGACGCCCGGCGGTGGGGTGGCCGTGCAGGTCCCCGCCGTGACGCCGGCCCTTCGGGCCGCCTGTCACACTACGGCGGGGACCATGCCCGTCCACCCCACCGCCGAAGTGGTCGGTACATAACCAACCTGTCCGTCGAACCGGGTCAACTCCAGGGGACAGGGCCAGGCCGTGGCGACCCTCCACCACCTGGCGGTCGACGAGGATGCGCCGGCGGGCCACATCGACGCGGTCGGCGGTGAGGGCGGCCATCTCCCCCCAGCGCAGGCCCGAATAGGCCACGGCCAGGACCTGCAGCTCCCGCCACCACACCCGCTCCCCCGCCGCCGCGGCCAGGGCGTGCACGGCCGAGGCGGTGGGGATGTCGGCCTCGTCGACGAAGCGCCCATCCTCCTCGGCGTCGAGGCCGTCGCCCTCGATGCCCGGGTCCCGCCAGTGCACCCCCCGCAGCACGTCCTGGGTGGCCAACAGCAGCCCCTCCTCCAGCCCGGCGGCCACCATCGCGGTCAGGCACCGGCGCAGATGCGAGGCCACCGAGGCGGTGGGGGCGGCGGCGAGCACCCGGGCGAAGTGCAGGCGGCTGAGCTGGCGCAGCTCGACGTCGGCGATCACCGGGGCGACGAAGCGCCGGCAGTAGGCCTCCTGTTCCTCGCGGTGGCGCACCGACCACGCCCTCCCCCGCAGGGGGCGGCGGGTGGGGTCGAGGTAGTGGTGGACGAGGGCGGCGCCGGGCGCGCGGGCCCAGTCGGTGGGCCGGCCCCGGGCCAGCCCCGCCACCAGCTCGGCCGCCTTGGCCAGCGCCTCGTCGCGGGAGCGGGCGGTGGTGCCCCTCCTCCACCCACCGCAGCCGCCAGTAGCCGTCGGGGCGGGCCGGCGGGTAGGCCCGCACCCCGCAGTCGAACTCGAGGACCTCAGGGTTCTGGTCTGTGTGGGAATTCGTCGTCATGCGCCGGTCGGTGACGCACGGCGGCGAGTACGGACCGGACGGGAAACAAAGAAGGCGCCACTTTCATCCCCCAACGGGCTGGGAGGGGATGCCGCAGGCTTGTAGTGCTCTCGTTGCCGGCGAGCCTCCATATAGGCGATGACTTCGACTCTTGGCCAGACGATGGTCTTCGGACCCAAGACAACCGGCTGTGGAAAGTCCTTGTCCCTCCGGGCTACCTGCCAAGCAGTCGTGCGACTCATGCGGCAATGGAATTGGATGTCCTCGATGTCCCAATACGTCGCCTCGCCCGTTCCGGCACAGCGGACGGCCAGGCGATCGGACAAAGAGGGCTGAGATTCCTGGTCCAACTCAGTCGCCAGACTCAAGGCGGTGTGCTGGCTGGTACGAAGAATCGATCTGTCTCTGAACCCTTCCGCTTTCCCCGAGGCCCGGCGCTCTCCGCGGCACGGCCTTGCCGGCCTTGAGACCGCTCCGAATCGTCCGATCCGCCTCCTGCTCGCCCAGTCCAGTGGCCATGGCCGCAGCGATCAATGACTCATACACGAGCGCCTCGGGCAACTCACCACCGCCGACCAACCTCCCCAATGAGAAGGCAGCTCGGTGAGCCCGTCATTGCGTCGGCCGGGAGTCAGACCTCGCACGCCCTCGAGCTGAGCGGTCAGCGCTGTCGAACCGTACGGGCTTGCTGCGGCACTGACCCCACGCCGTTCCGCCACCTGTGGGCGCATGGCTCGCGCAGGAGTCAACGCCCACGGCGGCAAGGGCACGATTCGGCGGCGATCCCAACGGTACCGAATTCCGCTGACGTGGAGGCTCGGGGGCGCGACGACGTACCCGCCGTCTCCTCGCAGGTCGATGCCGGGGAGCGGGTCACCGATGCCACCAAGCCGTCCCACAGCGTTGGGAACGCGCATGCCGCTCGGCTGGCCGTAGAACAGGTGGAGCCCGCGCCCGCCGGTGTACGACCGCAGGGTGCGGGGAAGCTCGCGCTCCGCCGCCACTAGCGCCCGCAGCGACTCTCGGCCCCCGCGGGGCAGATCGAGGTCAACGACGACAAGCCCCGAGGCAGCCCCGGTGGCGATCCCCACATTGGCCTTGGGCGACCTCCGCCACCACTCGCGGATGAGCACGGCGTCGGTGCTTGCGTCGTGGACACCGTGGCGGCTTATGGGGTGCTTGCCGGGACTCCCACACGACTTCCCGCACCCACACCTACCCGCCGACACCCCCACCACGGGAAGGACGGCCCAACCTATGGCTGCGTATGCAAGGGCGGCATCCAAGAGTGAGCGGGACGCGATAGAGCGCGGTGGTTGCCAGGAGGGGACCGATGTTCGACCGACGGGCGCCGGGCGCCGTCCCGTCATTGCCTCGCCTCCCGATGATCGATGGCTCTGCATGAATCGGAGGGCGAGAGTGACGGCTCGGCGGTAGCGCTACTCGCGTGATGTGGTCCCATGCCCTGCAGGGCTCCCGTCACCTCGGGGATATAAGGCGACCACGCGGAAACGGCATAGATGGTGGCTCCCCAGGCGTTGGTGGTCTCCCGGCTCCCGGGCTCGAGTACAGAAATGGAGAAGATCAGGAGGCACAGGGCCAGGTTCACGACCTCCCGGGCCGGAGCGAGGACCATCTCGTTTGCGTGCCTTGGGATCGACGACTGCGACCCGTCATCGACCTCTGTTCGCAGCGGTTGAGCGTCGGCGCAGGCTGCGGCGACCCGGAACGCCCGGAGCCTGGCGAGCGTCATGGGGTCCCCGGCCACCCGACGTGCAAGTGATCCTGGTGCCCGCGGTCGCTGAACACGTTCCACCCGCCGGCGCCGACCATGTCGGCCCACGGCACGCCCATCTCGGTCGGTCGGCCGTCCCCCAGAGCCTCGACTGCCTCGGCGAAGGCGCGGCAGGACGCGCAGGACGGGGTCACTTCCTCGCCGTCGATGGCGTAAAGGTCGGCGGCCCTGCCCTCCCAGTGGTTACTCACCCGGTTGGTGCCGGCGACAAACTGGCTGTGGCCGGTCTTGAGCACCGAGATGGCCACCTGGCCGCGCTGGCCGGCCCAGGCCAGGAAGTCGATCACCCGCTGGTCGATGATCCCGTCGATGAGGTCCTGCCGGCAGGCGGAGCAGAGGGTGATGTTCGGGTTGTTGAGTACAGCGCTCGCGTCGCCGGAGGCAACGTTGCCGCCGACGGGGGCTGTGGCGTACTCGTCAGCCCGGCGCAGGACGTCGTCCACGTAGCCCACCACCAAGCTCTGTAGCCAGTACGGGGTGGTGAACGTGGCCATCGCCCACCGCATCAGCGACCTGTCGTCCCAGGCCGCCGACGGCTCGACCACGGCCAAGGTGGCCATGGGCCTGCTCCACGACACGGACTGCCGGGTGCTGTTCCGCCAGTCGACCACCGAGGTGGCCCAGGCCGCCGAGCTGCTGCAGCTGACCGAGGCAGAGGCCGAGCTGCTGCCCAAGCTGGGCAAGGGCCGGGCCCTGTGGAAGGTGGGCCAGCACACGGCCGTCGTCCAGCACGTGGTGGCCCCCGGCGAGTGGGCCTTCTGCGACACCGACGCCCGCCTCACCGTCTGATGCCGGCACTCGATGAGAGGCCGCCCCAGGCCGCCGAGGCCGCCTATGTGGGCGAGGTCGATCCCGTGGGGGAAGCGCAGCTGTGGTTCTTCAACGGCGCCGGCGTGCGCCAACCCGTCGTCCACGTGGCTCGCCACAGCCGGGCCGGACTGGCCTGGGGCTACGCCGGCAACGGCCCGGCCGACGCCGCCCTGTCGATCCTCACCGCGGCCACCGGCGACGGCCAGGTCGCCGACCAGCACCACCAGGCGTTCATGCGCGAGGTAGTGGCCAAGCTGCCCGTCAACGAGCGCTTCGCCCTGCCCCGGACCGAGGTGGACGCCTGGCTCCACCGCCACGGCTTCGACGCCGCGGCGTCTCGCGAGCGCCAACGTCCGGCAGCCTCCTCACCCGGGGAGGAAAGCCAGGGCCCGCCCGACGACGCGGACCGTCAGGCCGCAGCCCTCGCCGCCCGGTCCCGGGCGCTCGACGAGCGAGAGCAGCGTCTCCGGGAAAGAGAGGCCCGCCTCGACGCCATGGCAGTCGCGGTCGGCCTGGTGCCGGTGGCCGAGAGAGCGACGTCGCTGCCGGCGGAGCCGGTGCGCCGCCAGCTCGAGGCCCTAGTCATCGACACCGGCGACGGCGTCGACGAGCTGGCCCGCTCCAGCGGGATCGACCCGAGATGGGCCGCCCGGGTGGCGACCGGCGCCATCACCCAGGTAGACCTCCCCCACGTGCGCCAGGTCTGCGAGGGCCTGCGCTGCACCCCCTATGACCTGTGGGGTCCCGAGGCCGCCCGTTCGATCTCCCACGCCTACGGCCCCGACGCCTGGCCGGCCCACGCCGAGCCGCTGCTGCCCGTCGACGGCCTCGACTCGGGGCCGCTCATCAGCGCCGACTGGCCGGCGGTGACCCCGCTCGCTCTCGAGGCCCACGGGCTCGACGGCCCCGAGCTGATCCCATGAGCGCCGCTGCGTCCTCCTCGACCCCCGCCGAGGACCGTGGGTGGCGACGCCGGGCGGCGTGTGCGGGACTCAGCGAGCTGTTCTTCGCCCCGACCCTCGACGAGGCGGCGGCACTGGCGTGAGCTCGGAGCCGGCAAAGGTGGTGTGCGCCCGGTGCCCGGTGGCCGCCGACTGCCGCGCGTGGGCCATCCGAACCCGCCAAACCGACGGCGTCTGGCGCGGCCTCGACGAAGTCGAGCTGCGCAGGCTGTGCCGGCGCCCGCAGGCAAAGTCGCCGGCTGTCCGGGCCTCATGAGACCGCCCTTGGTGGCTTGACTATTCGCCTCCTGCGCTTGCGCCGAGGCGCTTTTCCCGGCAACAGGCCCGGCCGTCTTACCGGGCGCTGCCCGAGGTCCTTCCCAGCTCTGCTGGGCGTGTCCGACCTGCGGCGGGCCGATGTATGACCGCGCCGCCTGCTAGCCGCGACTGGGCCGATGGGGGCGGCGACGGGTGCAACACCAGCGAAGAGGTCCTAGACGCGCGTCGCCCATGCCGACGCGGGTCGGCCCGGGCTGCAAGGTCCTCGCCAGCGTGGAGGACTGCTAGGAGCAGATCGGCTGATATGTCAGGCGGGAAAGGGCCCGATGTTCCCTGACGCCACGCGAGCGAGGGAAGCGATCATCCGCTCGAGACCCCACCGGGGATCCAAGAAGTGGAGCCACTCCATGTTGACGGAATGGCCCAGCGCCGCCTTCGCCGCTGCAAGATCAGCCTGGAACTGGTCGTGGTCCGCTTCTGGAGCAAAAACGGTCACGATGTCCCACCACTGAAAGAAGAGGTCCCCAACGTGACGCCATTCTCTCTCCCACCAGAACTCCTTCCTTGTACCTGAGGGGTTCCCCATCTGCTCAACGAACGGGGCGAGCCTTGCCGCTTGCGATTGTGCCGCTGGCAACGGCTGGGCGTCTTGAGCCTCGGCGTCCCATCGAGTCGCTCGCCCGCGTGCCGCCAACTCCAACAACTCGTTGATCGGCCTAGTCAGCCAGCTGTGCCCGACCGTGATGTCGACGTACCAGACCGGGTTAACCCCCTTTCGCCGAGCCCACGTCTTGGTCAGCGCCAGTCCGTACGGCGCGAACTGAAGCGCTCGGTTTTCAATCTCCTCGCACATCATCCACACGTGCTCCAGCGGTGTCTCGGTGGAGCACACCACTCGCTGGGTCTGAGCAAACGCCTCGTCTTGCTGTGCTAGGGCGTGGCCCATTCCAAGGACTGACCGGGCCTCAAGGGTCTGGTGGGCGAGGATCGAAAGGAGGTTGCTCCGGGGGTTTGCCGCGTCGATCGTCCGGGTCAGATGCACGAGGAACGTCGACAGATCACTACGCCGATGGAGCAGCTCAGCAATGGGCTTGGACATGAGCTCACGTTATGTGCCGCCTGGCTCTGCGACCCCTCCTGCCCGCGCACTCGCCGTCTACAAGGTCCGGCGCGACCTCGGGCTGCGCCCCGACGACCTGCACGCCTACAAAGCCGGCCCGCCCACGCCCTGACCACTCAGTCGTCCAGGACCCCGGCCTCGCGATCACGGTCCCAAGACCAGGCTGCCCACCGAGTCCGCCGCGAGGCGAGGTCGCCCTCCACCTCGCCGGAGGTGACCACTTCGTCGCAGCGGGCCAGCACGTCGAACACCTCATCCGTGCTGAGGGTGATGTCGGTTCGAAACTCCGCCCGCTCGGCCACGCCGCACCCGCCTCCCAGATCGGGATGGTTGCCCGACGGGGCCAGGCATCCGATCCATGACCGCCTGGCCGCCGGCGGCCCGGCGGGGTCAAACGAGCGGCGAAGCCCCAGGGAGAGCGGAGCACCAGCGGAGCCTCGCAGCGGCCCTTACCGCCGCCATGAAGGCTGCTGGCACGAACCGCCGAGGAGCCGACGAGCCGTCACGCTTGGCGATCAGTTCCCACCGCCGAAGAGTCGAGCTAGCTACAGCGCGAGTAGCGAACCAGCTTCACCGGTCCGGTGGCCGAAGTTGAGTGTCACAGAGCCTCGATAGAGTCAACGTGTGCCGTTAGACCACCTAGGCCTCGCGCGCTGGCCCTTCCCGATCGTCCCGCGTCCGGAGCACTGCACGTTCATGGCCGACCGCAAGACACTCCGGGACGACCTGACATCGCTGATTAGGTCGTTCGCGCGACAGGACGCCTCCTCAATCCACCTGCTGTGGTCGTGGTTCGGAGCTGGGAAGACTCACACGCTCTTCTACGTGGCGAACCAGTGCGCGCTCACCCGGCAGCAAATGGGCGGTCGACTGCATTCCGTATACAGCGAATTCCCGAAGTCGCCTAGGTCCTTCCTCGACGTCTATAGGGCCTTCGCGCTCGGGGTGGACACCGACGAACTTATCGAGGCATACCTCGAGATCACTACGTCTACGCAGTCCGACACTCTTCGCCGAACCCTGACTGCCGCGTCTCCAGATCTAGTGACAGGGTTGCACGTCCTCGCGACCGGGTCACCCAGTGATCAGACCACGGCCATGCGCTGGCTGTGGGGCGAGGCTCTTCCTGTCGGGCAGTTCCGAGCGATCGGCATCTCGAACAAGGTTTCGTCTTCCGAGGAGGCGAGCCGGATCCTCGCCGCGCTTGTCCGGCTCCTCTCCTTGTCGTCCCAGTCCCAGAATCGGCCGAGCTGTCGGATGGTCTGGCTCCTCGACGAGTTCCAGCGCATCGGACAGCTACCTCCTCGAGTACGCGATGAGATCAACACCGGCCTGCACTCGACCTTCAATGCGTGTCCAGCAGGGCTCTCAATCGTGCTCAGCTTCTCGGGGAAGCCGGAGAAGGACCTCCCGGACTGGTTCACTAGCGAGCTACGGGACCGAATCGGACGTACGAAGGTAATGGTGCTGCCGCCGCTCCAGCCGGAGGAGGCCCTGGTGTTCGTACGTGACGTGATCGCTGAGCTTCGAACGCTCGAGGCGTACGACAAACCGCCGTTCTTTCCCTTCGATGAACCCACCGTTCGGTTCATTATCGATGAGGTCCGGCGCTCTGAGGATCTCAAGCCTCGATCCTTGATGCACGCGTTCAACGCAGTGTTGCAAGAGGCAGATCCGTTGCTTCAGGCGAGAACGATCTCGTCCGTGTCGGCCGACTTCGCACGACCCGTCCTTGCCGAACACGTTTCGCTCGCGGAGAACGAGTCCGACGCCTGATGACCGCCGGGGCCCGCCTGCTCAACGAAGTGGTCGGTATACCTGGGACCTTCGCGTTCTTGCGAAGGATCGAACGCGACAGCTCGACGACCGCGTTCCCACCCAACTACGTCCTTGAGCAGATGGATGCCTCAGGGGTAGTGGATCCAGTGGCCCTTCTCGACGACATGCTCTCGGAGAACCTCCTTGGCTGGCAGGGCAACCGAATTGGACTGACTCCACTCGGTATCCGCACGACGCTCCTTGCTGAGGCATTGAACGGCGGCGACATCAGAGCGGTCTACGAGCGACTCAGCCACCACGACGTCGGCCTTCAGATGTACGAGCTTGTTCGCGAAGGAATGACGCGACAGTTTGTCGAGAGCCTCGTTCGGCGTCCCGGGTTCGGTCGCCTCTACATCTGCTCTCCCTGGATCAACCTCGGACCGCGGCTCTCTGAGATCACCATGCACGCCGTCATCCAAGCGGAGACCCGGAGAATGCGGCCAGAGATCTGGGTCATCACTCGTCCAGAGCCAGGAACCAACGACGTCCCTCCGCCCGGCGTTGCAGGTCTACGGGATCTGGGTGCCGCGGTCGTGCTGAACACGAGACTCCACACGAAGCTCTACATCAGGGAGCCGGATGCCAATGGCGGCTACTCAATGGCAATTGTTGGGTCCCAGAACCTGACCGGATCGCAATACTTCGAGCTCGGTATCAAGATCAACGCAGACAGCCGGTTGATCGGCCAGTTGATCGTGTACTTCGTCGACCTGATGAACGCGAGTCGAGAACCGGCAACCTGAGGAGAGATAGCGCACATGACCGAACCGACCATCTCAGAGCGCTACGGACTTCGACGTGACAACTTCATCCTCGATCCCTTGAAGGACACCGACTGCTTCGCACGCGTCGACGTCGACACTCGGCTTCTCGCAGACAGCCTGGACACCGACCTAGTAACGAAGCTTGCTCCAAAGCGGCTCATCTGGGGCCCGTACGGGGGAGGCAAGACGCACACCCTGATGCGGACGATGAAAGAGCTCAATGAGCTCACGTCCGTTCATTACATACGAGTCGAGTGCCCAGACCTCTCCAAGAAGTCGCGCTTCCACGACCTCTACCGCGAGGGTATCATGCGCGAACTCGGCCAGGATTTCATAATCGGCCTCGTCGATGACGCGGTTCGCTCGGTCGGCATGGCACGACGCGAGGAGATGATGGGTCGGCTGAAAGAGAAATTCGACGATGAGGAGATCGCAAAGGCAGCCATCCGACTCATCGATCCGAACTTCGATCCTCTGCGGCTCTGGCGCTGGCTCTCCGGCGTGTCCTTGTCACGAGCTGATCTCGACGACCTCGGTCAGACCCAGGACCTAACGCAAACGGAGGCAGCGCGCCTCGCCGACATCGTGTGCATGTTCGGCCGCCTACTGAAGGAGATGAAGGGCGAGACACTTGTGCTCCTCCTCGACGAGATGGAACGACTCCGTCAGATCGGACCTGAGACGATCCCGACGTTCGTATCGGGCTTCACCCGCCTGGTGGACCCCAACCAGAAGGACGTGTCGGTGCTCATGGGCGCCTCGGCGTCTGTGGAGTCTGAGATGGTCGAGGTGTTCGGCCTTGAAGGGCCGGTGACAACCCGTTTAGGAACGGAGGGCATCATCGAGATCCCCGCGATGCACGACCCTGACCTTGACCGGTTCATCACCGGAGTGATCGCCTTCGTGCGCGATCCGGGGGCAGACATCCCGGCGCTTGTCGCAACGGCCCAATCCGAGGTCAGCGGGACAATCGACGCAGACTTCTTCCCGTTCACTAACGAGGCCATCGATGCCCTTAAGAGCAATCTGACCCAGATGATGACCCCGAGAGAAATCACACTGAAGATGACCCGGGCACTTGGCCGGGCCTTCCGGAGCGGAAAGCCGGCCATCCTTCCGGAAGCGATCCAGTAGAGCGATGTCAGGCGACATCCCGGCGGCTTCGTTCCGTCTTGAGCACGGATTCGCAGTTCGGCCAGACCTCGCCGTCGATGAGGGTCCGGGCCGAGGTATTCTGATGGGCCGAGTCGGTCGGGGTGCACCCGAAGCGATCTACCTTGGGAAGCACGCCGAAACCGGCTTCCGCAACGTGTGGCTTGACACCCGCGGTGCGCACGTCCTCTATGTCATGGGCAAGCGACGAAGCGGGAAGAGCTTCACGCTTGGCGTGCTCGCAGAAGGTCTCGCCTCCAGCGGGTGGATCCACCAGGGCGACCTTCGGCAAGGCGTCCTGCTGCTCGACACGATGAACGTGTACCTCACGTTGCCGTTCGGGCTCGTCGACACGCTTCCGGCGAGTAGCACCGAGGTTAAGGAGTTCCGCCGCTGGCAACTGGAAGCGGAAACACCGGATGTTGTCCTCTTCCATCCTGCCGGCACGACATCGCCGACGGGTGTCGTGTCGTCCGAACTCACGCTCCGCCCGTCAGACCTTGGAAGCGAGGAGTGGTGCGGGATCTTCGAAGCTGACCCATTCTCCGATCCGCTTGGTCACCTGATCACCGAGGTGCACGGCAAGGTCGCGCTAGACGGCTACATCGACCAAGACGGCACTCCGCTGCCACCGAACCCTTTGTTCTCGATCGACGACATGTTGCACGCGCTCGAGCACGACTCCGACCTTCAGCGATACCACCGGGACACGAGAGAATCGTTGCGACGTCGGCTGCACGCGATTCGCCGTCTGCCCATCTTCTCCGACCGTGGTTTGGATGTCAGCGAACTGCTTCGACCCGGACGCGTGGCAGTGCTCCTGCTCAGAGACCTGGACCAGCAGCTCCGGGCCGCTCTCGTAGCGCTCATCGTTCGACAAGTGATGCAGCTACGCGGCCTCTCCGAACAGGAGGAGCGCATGGAGTCGGTTCATCGGCAGCGTGCTGCCAAGGCTGCAGAGGAGAGCAACGAAGCCACGGTTGCGCAAGAGCTCGAACTCGCGGACCAATGTCGAGCGAGGGCGGGGGAGGGCCTTCCACGCTCTTGGATCATCATCGATGAGGCGCACAATTACATCCCCGCGGTCGGAGTCACGCCCTCGCGCAAGCCGTTGAAGAAGTACGTGGATGAAGGACGCAATCTCGGTCTCTCGATCGTCGTCGCCACCCAGAACCCTGCCGGCCTCGACCCGTCGATACAGCGCAACGCCGATCTGCTCCTGATCCATTCTTTGAGCCGGCACGACGACATCACCGCAGCCGAAGGGATGATCAACACAGCCCCGCCGAGCGACGTCACGGTGGACTCTCGCCACAAGTTCGAGGGCAATCGCGCTCTCGAGAACCTGGTCCGCTCGCTTCCGCTCGGCTACGCCCTGGCGGCAACGGACCGCGCCAACAGGCTCTTTCCTGTTCGCATCCGACCGAGGACCACCGTGCATGGTGGCGCTGACTACTAACCGTGCAGCCGCGGCTCGTATTCCGGACGCACTACCAAGTCGACGAACCTGCATACCTGAGCGTCCTGGTGCTCCACGCGACATCGCCGGTCCGCAGCGACTACTCAGAGCGAGTGGCTCAGACGCTCGCGACGTATCTCCAGAAGCAAGGAACCTCCTTCAACATCGCAGCAGCGGGATACGCGGTGGACCTGGCGCGCTCCCTCGGTCTCATAAACGAACAGAACTCCTGGACAGCCGCCGCTCATCTACTGGCACACATAGCCCACCGCGATGGCGACCACGCGGCCCTGGATCTCCGGCCGGCCGAGCGGCTCGCCTATCTCAAGGTCTTCCTCGAGGGCGACGGGGCAGCGATGCTGTATTTAGCGCGCCGGGTTCTCGAACAGGACTCATTGCCGGGCGACGACGACTGGAACACGATCGCGCAGTCGATGGTTCTTGACGTCTACGAGGAGAGCCTGAAGCTGACGTCGGCGACGGCAGATCGTGTCGCACTACGACGTGAGCTCGATCGGCTCCGCAGGCAGGGATTCAGCGGGAAGACCGGCTCCCACAAGATGTTTGTTCACCTGCAATCGATGTACCGGATCGGCCTCCTTTCGCGACCAAATGCTGGGCAGGGCCGCTCCTACGCTGCCTCGAACCCACCTGCTCTACAGCGGTTTTGTGACGCCGTCGGTGATCTCCTGAGACTCGAGGGGATCGTCCGCGAGTCAAGGTGGGCCGACGTAGCTGCGGCCATCCTGGACGCTCGACATGACGACGGGACGATCGGTCCGGACGAACTGCTCGATTCCGTGCGAGATCCATATCAGGACATCACTGCCACCGGAATAGCGATCTGTCCGATCAGCGCTGTCTTCGATGCGATCCAGGTCAGCGCGCTTCTTGAGCGACGGCACATCGAGCGAGCGGCGCTCGAGACCAGTCTTGGGGTGCTTCAGCGAGAGCGACCGCGGGACGTCCGACTGCACGTGGACCGCGCTGGCCGACCCGCCTTCATCAAACTCTCGCCTGCCGCCCTTGGGTAGCGCGACGCCGAAGGACGAGCACGTACTCCTCGTCGATATCGGCGCCGTTATGTCGCGAGTACGACATGTAGCGGTTCTTGACGGGATACCATCGAACCTCATCCAACTCGAAGTGGTCGTGGGCGATTTCCTCGAACAGGCGAGTGGTCGGGATCTTGCTCTTGTTCCAGGTGCTGTGGCCGACGACGAGCACAACCGGACTGCGCTCGTGGAGATGCGCTGCCAGTCCGTCGAAGAATTTCGACATCCCTACCATGTAGTGGCGGAACGCGTCAGCACGCTCGTCCGATACAGCGCGAATCCGCTTCTCCCACTTGGAGGCGAGCGTTGTGCTCAGGGCGCCATTCGAGACGTACGGATGCCTCCGCGCAACCTTTGGCCTTCCGATGTACTTCTGAAGTAGAGCAAGTCGTTCCTCGTGCGTTGTCGTCGCGCCGAGCCAGTACATTTCGAGCGTGTGCCGACGGTAGTACTCGACTGCCCCGTGATACGGCGGTGAGGTGATCACGGCATCCACGGTCTTGCGTAGGTGCCGTCCCAGGCGCGTGGCATCGCCTTCAACGGCTCGCGCGCTGGAATCGGTAGCGGCTGCCAATGCGAACTCCGCGCAGGCACTGACAGCGCGGTCGAGAGACTGCCGGAACAGTGCGAAGGGATTGATGAGGCGACCCCGGGCGTCTCGCGCCTTCATGTAGGACGTGACCTCAAGCCCCGAGACGGGGACCGGATCGGCGTTGGACGCGTTGCGGATAATCGAAGCGAAGACGACCCGCATGAGGAGGCGGTGCGACTCCGGCAGGGCGGTCGTCTCGATGACCTTTCGGATTCGTCCGAGATCGATCACGACGTAGTCGCGGAACCAGTGCTCGATGTTCGGTAGCGCAGGTACCCACGGTTGAACGGGGGACAGCTGGCAGCGGTAGTCGTCATCGCCCAGGCGACCGAACATCAGTGCGGCGTACTCATCTATGCTGCGCTCGAAGTGGCTCAGTCGAGTCAAGACATCTTCGACCGACTTCTTCAGCCTTGTCGCGTTGAAGCGACGGACCTTCGCAGCTGAGACGAGCGCAGCGATGGGATCGACGTCGATGCCGACGGCAGAGCGGCCAGCGACGACAGCCTCCACTAGCAGGGTGCCGCTTCCGCAAAACGGATCGAGGATCAGCGATCCGGGCTCCGTGTACTGCTCCACAAGCGCGCGGGCGACGGGTGCGTGGAACTTCGCCGGGTAGCGGAAGAGGTAATGCGTCAGTCGCTCACTCGTCGAAGTGATCGCCAACCGGTCGCCGCGGCTTGGACCGTGACCGTTGCCGTTCACAGACCCGTTCGACTCGGATACGGCTCGAGCTAGCGACGCAGCCGTCACGACGTCGTTAGATGGCCCTCGCACTCTTGGCGTCGCCGCCACTCACGTCCCTCCTACATCCAAGCTGTTTAGAGGGAGTCTGATCCCCGACGGCGATGAACGCACCAACAACTCTATACGCGCATCGAACGCCGCCCTCGTGGATGGTCTTCTCAACGTTGGATGGGGATCGCCCACGCGATCGCCCGCTCCCACGAGGCCACGAGCTGTTCGTCGCGACGACGCCAACGGCGCGGGCGAAAATGATGCGCTCGTCTACGCCACTAAGCCCTCCACCGATGGGGCGGAAGGTCCTTCGCTGAGCGGCGCCGTCGTCGTCTCGCCGATCGCCTGCGCCGCCGACGACCATGCACACGTCGGCCCGGCAGAATCGAGGACGCTGCGCGGTATGGAGGAGAGGCATCCAGGGCCCGCCTACAGCACGTGAGCCAACAGCGCGAGGACCCCGACCAGGAGGAGAACCACAGCGAGGGCCATCGCGGCGCTGGCTCGACGGCTTGCGGCCAGTTGGTCCTGGTGCCGACGGCGTTCCGCCTCATGCTGTTCGGCCCGCAACGCGGCCTCGGCCCGACCGACCAGGACGGTGGCAGCGGCCGTCGGCGTGGGGTGGCAAGTCTGGGCCAGACTGTCGGCCAGGGTGTGATCGGTCGCGTGTCCGAGGGCGGTCCAAACGGGTACGGCGCAGGCCGTGATAGCCAGCGCCACCGGCTGGCTCTCCCACGCCGCCAGGTCGCTCTTGGCACCGCCTCCCCGGGCGATGAGGATCACGTCGACGCCGGCATCCCCGAGCAGCTCGATGGCGCGGGCGACCTCGTCCGGAGCACCAGGCCCGCTCATGGCCGCGGTGGCCTCTACTAGCTCCAGGGGCAGGGGAGAGCGCGCCAGGACCTCGAGCACGTCGGCCCGCCCCGCGGCGCCGGGGGAGCTGACCAGGCCGATGCGACGGGGCACGGCAGGGACCACCAGCCCGGCCTGGGCCCGCAGGCGCCCGCTGCGGTCCAGCTCGGCCACCAGCTCGTCACGGGCCAGCACGGCCGCCCCCACCGAGGTGCGAGGGTCGACCCGCTGGGCCAGCAGGCGCAGCCGGCCGTAGCGGGGGTTGAGATCGAGCGGCCCCCACACGCTCACCTGCAGGCCGTCGACGAGCTCGGCCCCGGCCACGGCGAGCGTCTTTCTCATCTCCCGAGCAAAGCGGGCGAACACCCCGACCGACAGCACCGCCCGCACCGTGGCCCCGTCGTCCTCGTAGTCGACCAGCTCGAAGGTGGTGAACCTGGGTCGGGGCCGCAGGCCCGTCACCGTGCCCGTCACCCACAGGTGGACCAGACCCGCCGAGCGCATCGCCTCGTCGAGGAGCTGGTGGAACTCGCTGACGGTGAGCGAGCCGGCCAGATCAGGCCCGCCCAGAGCCGTGCCGGCGACTGCGCCGTCGACGCCCACCGGCACCTCGTCAATCGCCATCGCCGGCGCTTCGCTCAGAGGTCCCAGCCCGCGGCCTGCGCCGCGTGGAAGCGCTCCGGGGTGATCGGCCGCAGCACGCTCATGTGGTGGTGGCCCTCCTCGCCCTTGACGCACGACGTGGAGTACGACATGCACCACAGGTTGCCGGCTTCGTAGATGCGGTCCTCGTCCGGGAAGCGCTCGATCAGTTCGGCGTAGGCACGGGCCTCGACGAAGATTCGGTACTGGGTGTGCTCGAAATAGGGGCTCAGACGGCGCCACCGGTTGTAGGGGAAGTACTCGCGGACGACGGGGCTGATCCACTGCGGGTCGACGTAGCCCATCGGCCGCTCTGGCTGGCCCAGCACCCGCGCCGGCTCGGGCTCGGCCACGCGCTCCTCGGCCGCTTCAGCGTCGGGCTGGGCCGCGGCCTCAGGAGGGTCCGTCTCCGAGCGTGGCGGTACCAACGCCTGCAACGCCGGCAGTGTCCGGGCCAACAGCTTCATCATCGTCCTCATCGCCCTACCTCCTCGCCTGTGCCTCCTCTGCTTTCGCCCATTCCTTAGCCCGTGGGCCCACCTCACCGGTCGGACCTTGCCTTGTTTGTTGCCCACCATCTGATGGGCGGCCGGCAACGCGGCCAGAGTCCCCCATCAGGTGGCGTGGGCGCCAACACCGCCACCGGCCGAGGGCGGTCAAGGGTGGGGCAGCCCCAGCGAGAAGCGCAGCGTCAGCGAAGCCCCGCAGCGGCCCTTGAGGGCCCCGAGCGTCGGCGGCGCAGCTGGCTCGTGGGGGCCACCGGTCGAGGCGTGCTCAGCGGCTTCGGTAAGTGAGGCCGACGATGGCGCAGGCGATGATCACGATGGCCATGGCGAACTGGACCAGGCCGGGGATCGACTCGCCCACCAGCGCGTCGAGCACCATTAGGGCCACGATGACCAGGGCGCAAGTGCTGCGCTGCCAACCGACCATGTGTGCCTCGAGCCCGTGGGTGTCCTCGTCCGGTCGGGGCTCCGTGCCGGGCAGGCGCCGGCCGAAGCGGTGGGGCCAGCGTCGGCGTGAGCACTGGTAGCGGGCTTCGGGAACCACGGCGCCGAGGTACCCGCGAGGGATGCTGGTCAGCACGAGGCGCGTGTCGACCCACAGGAGCCTGGCCAGGCGACCGCATCGTGGGCAGGGGAGCTCTTGGGCGAAGGGCGACGAATTGTCCACGCGATCGCCCATCATGGCGTGGCTCCCGTGGCCGGCGGTCCCCCGAGGCGCGTGATGGTGACCCCGCCGGCCGGGCTCGGTGCTGGCGCGGCAGGCGCCGGCGGGGGCCGGGCCGGCGCCTGCTGCTGTGAGTCGCCGCCGCCGCCGCCGGGCTTCTTGGCCGTGACCAGGGGTGGGGCGGCAAGATTGGCCGCGGTGGCGGCGACGGCTTGTTCGCCGGCGAGGCGGCGCAGGCCGCGCTCGGCGTAGTAGAAGCGGCCCTTGAGGTGGGCCGGCCGCAGGGTTCCGTGGACGAGCAGGCCTTCGCCAGGCGGCACTTGGCGCAGGATGTCGGCCGGGACGAGGCGCAGCCGGGTGGTGGACTCGTTGACGCTCTGGCGGCCGAGGCTGACGTCGTTGGAGGAGGCGCGCTGCAGCACCTCCTCCTCGCCAAGGAGACGGCTGACGTAGTCGAGCGTGGAGGGGTCGGAGATGCCGGAGAAGAAGATCTTCGTGCCGTGATTGGTCAGCACCGAGTCGGCCAGGGTCTGGTAGGCGTGGTCGATCTGGGCCTTCGACTGCCAGATGGTGACCAGTTGGATGCCGATGCCCGAACAGGTGGAGGCGACCTGGGGAAGCCAGCGGGCGGGCGTGTTGGCTGCCTCGTCGAGCACCAGCAGCGTGTCGGGCAGGCGCGAACCGTGCTCGTTGGGCCACTCGTAGGCCTGCTGGAGCAGGTCGTCGAGGATGCCGCCGAACACCGTGGCCAAGCGCAGCTGTTCGTGCATGGGCGAGCAGATGTACAGGGTGTTGGGCCCGCCGACCAACCACTCCAGGGTGATGTCGCTTCTCACCGAGCAGTCGGCCACCACAGGGTCCTCCCAGCTGGTGACCATGGTCAGGGCGGTGCTGTAGATGCTGGAGCGTTGGCGGGGCTCCTTGCCCCAGATGTCAGTGAGGATGAGCATGGCCACCGTGGCGTTACGCCGGCGCACGGGGTCGTGGCTCGACAGCTCCGGGTCGAGGCGGTTGGTGATGTCGGGGATGCTGGCGTGGTCGGCCAGCACCCAGCGGACCATGTGGCCCATGGTCGCCCCCGACACAGCAGCGGTGAACAGCAGCGGCCACAGCAGCTCCTCGGCCATGGAGCCGAAGAACCCGTCGTGGGGCAGGTTGCCGGGGTTGGCGGTGGCCAGCGCGTGGGCCAGCTTCTTGGCCCGGGTCACGTCCGTGCAGTTCGATACCGGCGACCAGTTGGCCCGGGGCTGGTCCCGGACCACGCCAGTGGGGTCAAACACCTTGATCTCACCGTCGAGCTGGCGCCGGCGTTCGATGGTGGCGCTGAGGAGGTCGCCCTTGACGCTGGACAGGATGGCCGGTCCCTCGTTCTCGAGGATGGCCGAGATCACGTTGGCTGACTTTCCACACCTGCTCGGGCCGATGACGGCGACGGCCGAGCGGTCCCCGGCGCGGCTGCCCGGCTTCGCTGGCTTGGTGGGGTCTCGCAGTTCGCTGGCCACCAGATGGCCGTTGACCCGTCCGAGGATGAGGCGCCCAGGTGTTGGGCCTTTGACGATGAGGGGGCGCAGGTCGCGGGCGGTGGCCAGGCGGGCCTTGGTGTCGACGCCGAGGCGGTTGCGCTTCTCGGTACCGATCGGGCCGCGCCCGAAGATGCGCAGGGCGAACGCGACGGCCACAGCCCCGACGGCGGCGGCGAAGGCGGTGCAGGCCCAGTAGAGCGGCGCGGCGGGGAGCGCACTTTGCCACGGTGGGTCCCAGGCGAGACGGGGGTCCTGGGCGTTGGCGGGTAGGCGCACCAGCGCATGGAAGGTGGGCGCGAGGCCAGCAGCAAGGCGCTCGCCGTTGAGCAGGGCGGCGAGGTGGGCACCGACCCACACGACGCCGATGACGCCGAGGGCCAACACCACGAGGATGCCACCGCTGGAGTTGTTGGCGTTTGCCGGGCCCGGCGGCATCAGCTGCACGCTTTGGCCCGGGCCAGACCGGTCGGTCGGCGCCGACCGAGAACCTCGGCGGCGAGCACGTGCTCGACACGGGCCCGCCGGCGCAGCAGCGAGTGCTGCTTGCAGGCCAGAGTCTCGGCCAGCTCGGCCACGCTGTGGCCGGCGACACGCGTGCTGTAGACGAGGCGGGCGTCGGCCGGCCGCAGCACCCGTCGCTCGACTGCGTCGACGAGTATGAGGGCCAGCTCCTCCGCCGCGCTGCGCGCCGGCGCCGGCTGGCAACTCGCCAGGTCGTCCAGCTCCACGCGGCGGTCGTGGTCACGGCGGTGGGCCTTGGCGTGGGTGCGCAGCCGGCTCCAGGTCGAGTCGACCACCGTGCGCAACCGGTAGCGGGGTACTTCGGAGGCCACCTCGGCTATGCGCTCGTAGGCCGTCGACACGACGAAGTGGTCGAGGTCGTCGACGTCGGTGAAAGGCTCGCGGGCGGGGCCCACCATGTCGAGGTGCTCTCGGCTCATGGCGGCGAGGCCGGGTAGCAGCGCGTGCAGGACGGTGCGGGCCGCCCAGGCGTCGGACGGCGCCTGCTCGGTCAGCGCGTCGACGAGCCCTTGGGCCTCGGTGCCGCCCCGGTGGTGGGCGGCAACCACCAGCGCGGCGGGGCTTGTGTAGGCGGCGAGGGCGGGATGGGTCTGAGCCCAGCGGGCCAGGGCAGCTCGGGCGTCGGCGCCAGCGCCGTCGCGCTCCCACGCCCGCTGCAGGTCTCGGAACAGCTTGGCCATGCGGGCGACCATGCGCCTCGGCCCTTGCCACGGGACTTGCCCACGGGCTTGCCGAAAAGGTCAAATCGAAAAAAATCCGATGTCAGCGCCGGCAAGGTGGGCTGGCGACTTGCCAGTCGACTTGCCAGGCTTTCCGGCCCCGGCCGGGCCGGATGTGTCAGTCGATCGACAGCGCCGGGCCCTCCATGGCCCGACCGACGGTGAGGGTCGGCTGGAACTCCACGGGCAGGTTCCGTACGACCAGGTCGTGACGCAGAGCCAGGGCCGGGTCCTCGGGGGGAGCACCGATGGCCGCCGCCAACCCGTCGTCGCCCAGCTCGCCGGCGGACGGAGCGAGCCCGAGTTCGGCCTGTCGCCAGGTTTCGATGTGACGAGCCGCCGTATTCCAGCGATCCCGCTGAGCCGGGTCGCTCGGGCGGGGTCCGAGTGCAGTGGTGAGATACGGGGCGGGGCTGGCGACGCCGTCGTCGACGTGGGCGGCAATGGCGCGGTCGATGCGGGCCAGGCGCTGCTCAAGAGGCAAGCGCGCTCTAGCCAGCGCCTCCGGCTGGAGGGCAGCGACGCGCTCGGTAGCCCGTCGCAGCGCGTCGGCCGCCGCGGCCCGGGCGGCCAGGGACGCCTCCACTTCGACGACGGCCACCTCGGTGCGCTTGGCCGTGGGCCGGCGTAGGAACCCTCGCTCGGCCGAGCGCTGGGCGTCGAGAGCGTCAGCGTGGCGAGCCTCGGCGTCCGTGAGCGCGCGCTGGGCGTCGCTCTGGTGGCCGATGGCCTGGGTGAGGCGTTGGGGGCTGGACGGGGCCATGGCGCTGCGAAGGTGGGCGCGTTCCTGGGCCAGCTGCGCCGGGGTGCGTTGCAGCAAACTGGACTGCTCGGCCATGAGTAGCGCGTCGCCTGCCGCGCTGTAGGCGTCCCGGCGAGCACCGTTGTCGGGTACGGCCCCGAGCGCCCAGCTCACGAAGGGGCCGTCGGGGACGGGGTTCGGTAGGTAGCGGGCGCGGTAGACAGCGACCTGGCCAACCGCTTCGTCCCACGTGTCGCGGGCGGGCCCGCCCGCAGGCCGGGGCCCCAGCCGACTGATCAGCTCTCGTGGCGGCGACAGCCGCGCCCGGGCGGCGATGGCCTCTTCCTCGTTGCGCACCGCTCTGCCGGCCAGCGGAGCGGCGAGAGAGCCCGACGCAGCCAACTCGTCGAGCTGGGGCAGAGAGTGGGCCTGCCGCAGGGCCGCGACCTGGCCGGCCAGGGGATCGACCTCGCTGGCCAGGAGCTCCTCGCGGTCGGTGCTGATCTGCGCAGTCACCGCCTGCAGGGTGGAGGTGTCGCCGTCCAGTCGAGGCATCTCGGGGTGTTGTGCGGGCGAAGGGTCGAAGTTGCGTTCCAACACCATGTAGAGGCGCAGGTCGTGCTCGCCTCGGGTGACACCCACGTAGACGCCCTTGGCGCTCGACGCGTCGGTGGCCACCGCCCGCGCCGCGTCGTAGGTCTCTCCCTCGGCGGCGTAGCTGGTGAGGGCGTAGCTGTGGGCCAGCGCTCCCTCGATACCTCTGTCGAGGCGGCGCGTCAGATACTCCATCGGCACGACCACGTGGCCCCGGCGGGTGAAGTCGACGACCACCGCGCCGGGGTCACCCCGTCGGGGAAGGTTGACGTCCACCACCACGCCTCGCTCGGCGGTGTGGACGAAGTCGCCCCGCCTCGTGGAGCCTTCCGGGCGCAGGTCACGGTCTTGTTCGAGGGCGATCACCTCGTCGCCGCGTTGGAACTCAAGCTCGCCGGCCCGCAGCACCGGACCGCTGAGGGTGCCGTCCTCGACGAGCTTGGCCCGGGCGAGGGTGTTGAGCTCGCGCCGGTCGCGGTGGCGCTCAGTGACCATCGACGAGGGCTCGAGCTCGGGGTCGGCGGCGCGCCGTTGGCGATCGGCGTACCAGTCGGCGGTGACAGCGGTCAGCAGGTCGTCACGGTTGTCGGCGATGTGCACGCGTCCGCTGCGGTCGAGACGGCTGATGGCCGCGTTGATGTCACCGACCCGCCACTCGGCGAGGGCCTGGCGCACGTCCTCCATCTCCTCGCCCTTGTGCCGGCGCACCTCGGTCAGCTGGGCTCGATCGTCGGGATAGGCGGCCAGGAGCCGTCGCCACGCGCCGCCGGCCGCCACCGCGCTGTGCTGGGCGGGGTCGCCGACGAGGCGCAGGATGAAGCCGCGCCGCTCGGACTCGCGGGCTAGGTGGGCGAGGTCGCGGTTGCCCAGCGTTGAGCACTCGTCGACGAGCACCACCGTCTTGGGGCCGATGGTCGTGTCGCCGCCGGCGAGGCGCCACAGGATGCTGGCGACGGTGGCGTTGTCGACTGCGGCCTTCTCGCCGACGATCTCGCTGGCGGTGCCCTGGACGGCGGCGCCGATCACCTCGTAGCCGGCGTCCTCCCACGCCCGCGACGCCGCCTCAAGGGCGGTGGTCTTGCCCGAGCCGGCCGGACCGTAGACGAGCTGGATGCGCTGGGTAGACGAGGTAATGGAGCGGACCATCTCGACCTGGTCGTCACCCAGGTACGGCCGCTCGGCGAGCACCCTGTCCACCGTCTCGGCGGCAACGGGCGTCACCCTGGCGTAGCGCGCTCGCTCGTAGGCACCGGTGATCTGGCCCTCGATGGCCAGCATGTGCTGGGTGGTGTAGAGCGCCTCGCCCTCCACCGCGGACACGGTGCGCCCGTCGCTGCGGCGGATGACATCGCCCGAGCGGACATCGCGCTGGACGGGCTCGAGGGGCACGATCTCCGGCAAGGTCAGCCACGTGTCGGCCAGCGTGGCGACGTCGCCGGCGTTGAGCCTGTCGCCGCCCCATTCGGCCACGAACTGCAGGACGTCGCGCCGATCGAAGGTGGCCGCGAACTCTGTCACTCCCTCCGCGGAGCTCATGAGGGCGAACAGTTGGCGCCGGTCGTCGTCGGTGATCCGCTGGGGGCCGCGCTGGCGGCCGTAACAGGCGTCGACCGCGCTGCGGTCGAAGGCCACGTCGGCCAGGCGCTGGGCCCACGCCGGGCGCAGCGCCTCGGGGTCTACGGGAGTGTCCTTGGCTGCCCGGGTGTCGTAGGCGGCGACCTGGCGGCCCCGGGCTGTGGTGGGCTGGTGTTCGAACATCCCCTCGATGTGCTCGTCGATCTGCCGGGATCGCTGGCTCACCTCCACGATGGCGTCGCGGCTTACGCCGTCGATATCAGCCACACCGCGATGCACGGGCTTCCACGCGACCCCCAGCTCCATGCTGAGGCGGTGGCGCAGCTCGGCGGCCGCTAGGTAGCCGGCGGTCTTGGCGTGCATGTAGAGCGAGCGTCCGTCGAGGGCGCGCACTTTGCCGTCGGGACCCTCGGCCATGTTGGCAGCCACGACGTGGAAGTGCAGCTGCGGATCGAGAGCCCGCGAGGTCTCGTGCAGATAGGCGGCGGCCACCAGCCCGTTGGCCCCGTGCCGCTCCAGGTGGTGGCCCGTTCCGTCCTCGTTCAGCACCGACATGCGCACGTGCGCGGCGTGGTCCTCCAAGTAGGCCATGGCCGTGCGCACCGACTCGGTGAGCGCAGCCTCGATGACGACCTGCTGGGCGGGGTTGGCCGTGGCCCACAGAATGCTGACCGACTTCGGGGCCGAGAATGTGAGGTCGTAGCCGACCACTAGCGTCGGCTTCTCGCGCTCGGCGGCGAAGCGCCGGAGCTCGGCACGGGTGGTCTTCCAGTGACCGCCGGGACCGTTGCGGGTGGCGTCGAGATACGAGGAGGGCAAGGGCGTGAGCTCCTGGCCTGCCGCCTCCTGGCGGCGCTGCAGGGCCCGCGCCTGGTGAGTCGTGCGCGCCCGCTCCCGTAGGTACGACGCGTCGACCCCCAGGGCCTTGGCTCCCTGGGCGAGCGTGAGCAGCTCGTCGTCCGGCCCGCGCAGAGCGACGGCAGCCGGAGGTGTCCCTGGCTCAACGGCGCCTGCTGGCGGTTGTGCCAGCTGGTCACCCGTGTGTGGGTTCTGGCCCACGAGGACTCGGTGCAGATGGGCCGGCTCGACCAGGCCGTCCATATGCACGCCGGTCATGCCCCGGCCCATCCAGATTCCGGGTGAGGCGGTGGAGTCGGCGTAGTAGCCGATGATGTCGGAGTCTGGCCCCACGCCCGGCATCTCCGGCGATGGCCCAGGGTCGCGGCCCTGGTCGGCGGGGCCGCGGCCTTCGAGGTAGCGCACCACAGCTGTGGCGGCCGCGGCGGCGTTCCCGTCGCGACTTCCCAGCGTGGTGACGCTGACGATCACGGCGGCAAGGTATGGGTGCGGCTCTCCCCGCGGTTCGACTGTCGGTGTGCGAATTTCCCGTTCTCAGGACGCGGACACTCGGCCCGCGCTCGAGAACCTGCTGGTCAGCTGCGGGCGGCGGTTGGGCGGCGGACACGCGCCGGGCGCGGAGGGCGCAGGAAAAATGCGCGACACGGCGGTGAGCTCACGACCAGCAACTCTCGCTGAAAGCGAGAGTTGCAAGTGTGTCTCCCTGAGATCGGCCGGCAGAATCGACAATCCTCTTCCTCGTCGATAGTGCTGGTCCGACTGCCCTTCGTCCTTTGTTCTACCCAATAGCTGGGCAAGCTGATGCTCGACTGGCAACGTCGTGCTGACAGTTGGGCTGCGTTGTCGAGGCTGGATGGTGGTGAGCAAGTCGGTCGGCTCGCGGTCGGTCGGGCTGACGCGTTGGGCTCGACCGTGGAGCGAGACTGATGAGGGCCTATCGCTCGGGATCGACTGGTGGCGAGGCGAACGTGGGAGGCGGGTCGTGAGCAGCGCGGTTGTCTCGACGGTGACCTGCTGAGAGCTCGGCATTGCAAAGGGGCTACCTGGCATCAATCGAGCACGGCGATGGGACCTCGCTCTGCGATCGGTCGAGGGACCCGCCGACGGCGTGGGTGTCGAACTGCACGGGGTCGCCGAAAGCGAGACCGTGGCTCGGGGTCCGGGGGCGCGGGGTACCGGGGTACGGCTGAGGTCCCGCAGGGTGTCACCGCCGAGCGAGCGCAGCGAGGCGAGGGCGGCAGCCCGCCGCCGGCCGGGTACGGGGGCGCCAGCCCCGTAGGCGAAGGGAGCGTCAGCGACCGGGCCGTGCTGGGGGTACGGGGGCGCCAGCCCCCGCAGGCGGGCCGTGGTGGGCGTACGGGGGCGCCAGCCCCCGCAGGCGAAGGGAGCGTCAGCGACCGGGCCGTGCTGGGGGTACGGGGGCGCCAGCCC
>Ga0247719_1000466_pt1 | contig 24236 bp, 22 predicted proteins | sample 41E_DmetaG_FD_189046 | JGI IMG/M metagenome (GOLD analysis project Ga0247719, IMG submission 189046) | Soil microbial communities from hillslope of Landscape Evolution Observatory, University of Arizona, Oracle, AZ, United States - 4-1-E_D | ecosystem: Engineered > Artificial ecosystem >...
AGGCCCAACGGTCGGCGGCGGACACCCCGGCCATGAGCGAGCTCCTGCGCAAGGTCGCCGAGGCCCAACGGTCGGCGGCGGACACCCCGGCCATGAGCGAGCTCCTGCGCAAGGTCGCCGAGGCCCAACGGTCGATGCCGGACACCCCGGGGATCAACGATGTCCTGCGCAAGGTCGCCGAGGCCCAACGGTCGGTGTCTGCGGAGGCGACCGGGTCAGTATTTGAACGACTCATGAAGTCGACACTCAGCGGCGCGAAACACCTTCTAGTCATCAACCCTCATCCAAGATGGGGCGAACTGCCTGACCCGGAAGAGCTCGCCTGGCGCGACGTAGGAGACGCCATGCGGGATGCCCACGGGATGTCCGTTGACGACTGACGTTCCTCCGGCGGAGGAGCCCAACAACGAGAACCCACCCCAGACGGCACCGCCGGTCGAAGAAGAGTCGAGCTCGCTGGGCCGAGAACTCGTTCCGTTCGAGCTCACCGCGATAGCGGAGGCGCTGCGAGAACAGGAGACGTCGGGTGTTCTCCAAGGAATGATGTTGGCAAGCAGCCAGCGGTCAGGCCCGCTTCCATCGGCTGAGGAATTCCGCCAGTACGGAGAGGTACTGGAGTCCGCACCCGACCGAATCCTCGCGATGGCCGAAAAAAGCCTTGAGCATCGGATGGCCCAACAAGACCGCTCAAGTCGTACTGACGCGCTTTTGGGAGTCCTCGGGCTCATCTTCGCGTTCCTTCTTGCCTTAGTAGTCCTGGGCGGCTCAATATGGCTCATTGGAGACGGCAAGGAAGTCGCCGGGACGATCCTTGCGACCCTTGATCTCGTCGCGCTTGTAACCGTGTTCATCTTTGGGCGTCGATCGCACGGGTCGGCTGACTAACGGCCAGGGCGACCGAGTTGCAGTTCTAGCTAGCTAGCTAGCAGGGTCGACCCGCCTCGATCTTGAAGCTCCGCGGCTTTTGCACCCACACCCGTCCCCCCGACCTACAGGCCTCCATCGTCGCGGTCCACTCGGGATAGCGACGAACGAAAAGTTCAGTCTGGGCTTGGAGCGACTTAGGCTGAGGCGTGCAGAAGATCACCTCGGCGCCGTGGTGGAGGTACACCTGCCCTCGGGTGTACATGGCACGGAAGTCGTCGTCGGTCGTGACGAGGACCCAGTCGTTGGTGGTGCACCACGCCGCGATATCCACGTCCTGGGCCCCATGACCGAGCTTCGCTCCCTTCGGCCAAACACCTAGGCCACGCTCAAGCTGCACGTGATGAATGCGATACCCGAGGACCACCAGACCCTCCCCCAGCTTCCAGCTGAAGTTCTCGTCGAGGATGAAGCGAACCGAGCGTCTAGGCGGCGAGGTAATCCCTGACGCCCCGGACCTGCTCGACACGCAGGCCGTGCCAGTCGGCGATCTCCTCCGCGGTCGCCATCTCCAGCTCAACGCCGATGGTCGAGATCGGCACACGGGTACCCCGGACAACTGGAGCGCCGAATCGTATGTCAGGGTCGATCTCGACCCAATCGCTTAGCCACCAGCGGGCCGCCACACCATCCTCGTACTGGATTTCCTCGGCGAAGGTCGCGATCGCGCCCGTCCACGCGAGGTTGCGCCGGTGCCTTCCGACGAGCTCGATGTCGACGACCTCATCCTCGTCGGGGTTAACCCGGCACCAGATGGCGGACCCGTCGGTGAAGAATCGCTGATGGGCAAAGGGCCGATCGAACCACTCTCTCATCGCATATTCGGCGCGCCGCACCGCTTGGAGGCTGACGCCGGCATCCAGAAAGCGACGGATCAGTTCGAGGCTTACTAGATCCGCGAACGACAGGACGTCAGAGCCACTCGGGTCTTTGTCGAAGGATGGCGGTGCCAGACCGGAGCGGACCCAGTAGCGCAGTTGCCGGACCGACACCGTCGGCCCGCGCCTGGTCAGCACCCGAGCGGCCGCCGGGAAGCTGTAGACGCCTAAGCCGAAGTCAGGTTGTGCTCGCCTGGGGATCACGCCCGCCTCTCCCCCTCTGTGCCGACCAGCATCATGCCATCAGGCGCGCGAGGCCACGGCGCAACGGGTCTCCCGCCGGTTCCGGCTGGGGTGGGGAAGTGGGCACGGGGGTGCCGACAGGCTACTGACCCGGGCCTGACAGCGTTCGCTTCTTGGCTTCGGAATGGGACCCAATACGCGATAACCGCCCTTCTCGCGTATTAACCAGTCGGTGACCGTGCCGGCAGGGCCGGCCAACACTCGCTCGTCAATCGGGTCGCGCCTGCCGAGACCTCGGGGCGAGCTGGTCGGGCGGGCGCCATCAGCGAGCCCTTCCGACGACTCCTCTCCCGCCTACGCAGCCGAGCATCTGCTCGGCACGCCCAGGTCCGACATCGCGACGTTGGTCACTCCCGGCGAGAGCGTCGAGCGCGAGCCAGCGCGGGCACGCTCGCGACAGGAGGATCGGAAGTCAAGGTCTGTCGGAGTTGAGGCGGCCTTGACCTAAGCAGCGACACAACAGTATTGTTGTGTCGTGATCCCCTGTTGCGTCGGCGGCGTATTGCCTCCCGGCGTCCATTCCGCCGACTGGTCTGAGGTCGAGGCGCGGTTTGGGACCAACGCACGGCGCCGGTGGTTGCTCGATGGGCTGCACGATGCCCTGTTGGAGCTACGCCGGGTGAAGTGCCCGGCGGCCTTCCTCGACGGGTCCTTCGTGACGGACAAGGCGGTACCTGGCGACTTCGACCTCTGCTGGGACCACACCTCCGTCGACCTTGCACTGATCGACCCAGTCTTCCTCGACCTCGCGCCCCCGCGGGCCGCTCAGCAGGCGAAGTACCGAGGTGACCTCTTGCCGAACGTCTCGGAGGGCATCAGCGGCAAGTTGTTCGTCGAGTTCTTCCAGATCGACAAGGCCACGGGCAAGCCGAAAGGGATCATCGTCCTCAATCCGGGGAGTGTCACATGATCAAGAACGAGCGTCAGTACCGCGTCACCCGCGGCCAGATTGAGCGCTTCGAGACTGTGCTCGACGGATTACGCAGCCGCCCAGCGAGCGGTGACGAACTGCGCGACCGACTGGAGGTCGCTGCCGTCGAGGGCCAGCTCGCCGAGATGAAGGCGGAGCTGCACGAGTACGACGCTCTGCGGCAGGGCCGCTCGCAGGTGGGGCGGCTTGAATCGCTCGATGACCTGCCGCGGCTGCTGATCCGCTCACGCATCGCCCAGGGATTGACGCAGAAGGACCTGGCCGAGCGTCTCGGGATGCAGGAGCAGCAGGTGCAGCGGTATGAGGCCAACAACTGGGCCACCGCCAGCCTGGCGCGGCTGACCGAGGTCGCCGACGCGTTGGGCGTCTCGATCGGTGAGAGGTGGCCGGGCGTCCCGAACGAGGTCGACGCGAAGCAGCTTGCTCGCCAGCTTCGTCGGGCCGGCCTGGAGCCGAACTTCGTCGCCCGGCGGTTGACACCAGCCGGTGACGACGGTGAGGGAATGGCTCCGATGCTCGATCTTGCCGCCCGGGTCCACCGCATCTACGGATGGTCGCCGTCGGACGTGCTGGCCGGCGACAGCCTCGACGTCGACCTACCCGTGGCTGTCGGCTTTAAGTGGCCGAAGCGGGCCAGCGAACCGCGGGTGCGCGCTTACACGATGTACACCCACTACCTCGCGCTGCTCGCTCTGCAAGCGACCAGCGGGATCGACACGCGGCCGATCCCGGATTCCGCATCAGACTTCCGGGCAGCGGTGATGCAGCGTTCCGGGGCGGTCACATTCGAGACGGTGCTGGACTTCATATGGTGGCTCGGCGTCCCGGTGGTGCCGCTGGCTGACACGGGTGCATTTCACGCCGTCCTGTGGCGGACCGGGGGGCGTAATGCGATTGTGCTCAAGCAGCAGAACCGCACCCTGTCGCGCTGGGTATTCGACCTTCTCCATGAGGTCGGCCACGCGGGTGAGGAGCCCGCCGAGGATGAGTACGGCGTCGTCGACGATGACCCCGAGGCAGATGGGGACGCCGAGGTCGCCGCCAACCAGTTTGCGGGCGACGTGCTCCTCGATGGCCGCGCCGAGGAGCTAGCGCAGGAGTGCGTTGAGGCGGCCAAAGGCAAGGTGGAGTACCTGAAGTCGGCGGTGCCCCGGGTGGCCTCTCGCAACGGTGTCGAGACTGCAGACCTGGCGAACTACCTCGCGTACCGACTCTCCCTCCAGAACATCAACTGGTGGGGGGCGGCGACGAACCTGCAGAGCGGAGAGGTGGACCCCTGGGTTGTGGCCCGCGACCAGTTCTTCCGGTGCACTGACCTGCGCGCTCTCAACGACATGGACCGCGGGCTGCTGAGCCAGGCGTTGGCGGGTTAGGAGGCATGGTGACAACGACAAACTCTCCGGGTGGCCTGGCCCCGCTAGCGATCAGCTGCACAAGCAGCGATTGCGATGCCGACCTTCACTGCTTCAAGGCCACCCGCAAGTTGGTGAAGGAAAACAAGGCCGGCGCTTGTCGGTCGTGCGGCGTCGAGCTGATCGATTGGCCCCGGCTCCACGACCGCAGTCTCGAGGATGTGGCCTTCACGTTCGGCGAGCTCCGACGGGAACTGATACGCCACCACTTTTGGCACCTGGCCTTCGACCAGAAAGCGTTGAACCACGCAAAGCGGAAGGGCCGGCGTGCCCTCCACGAGGCCGCGCGCCGGCGGATCGAAACGTCGGTTGCCCGGGCAGGAATGGCGTTCGATGGCCGTCAGACGCCTCGGTCGGGCAACACCCTCTACTACGCCCAGCATGCGACGGCATCCTGCTGCCGCCGATGCATCGAATATTGGCATGCGATCCCGATCGACCGAGACTTGACTGAAGAGGAGGCGGAGTACCTCACGTCGCTGGTCATCTGCTACCTCGACGAGCGACTCCCTGACCTCGCGGACGATGCCATGTACGTCCCGCCCCAGCGCTCCTCACGCGGGTCATAGTCGTGGGCGCCATCGACACCGACGCGTACTCGGAGAAGCTGCGGGCGCGCATTGTCGACCCCAAGCGCCGTCGGCTACTTGTGACGCGCCTGGAGGGCTCTGGACAAGAGCCCGATCTGTCGGAGCCGGTCAACTGTCGCGGCCTGGGTCGCATTCGACACTTCCGTCGTGAGACGAGCCCGGGCTGGCCGTCGAACCCACTGCCAATAGACCCGGCCTGTGCGGCACTGGGGCTGAAGCCTGTCGATCTTCTCCGGACGCAGGTGTTCCAGAACGCCGGCTGCAACTGGCGCTGCTGGTACTGCTACGTGCCCTTTCCGCTGCTAAGCGGCGCGGAGGATCTCAGCGAGTGGATCGATCCGGCAACTCTCGTGCGGGGGTACCTCGAAGAGGCAGACCGTCCGCCGGTCGTCGACCTGAGCGGCGGCCAGCCCGACCTGGTGCCGGAGTGGACGCCGTGGACGATGAGGGCGCTTCAGGATGCGGGATTCGCGGACTCCACCTACCTGTGGGTCGACGACAACCTGAGCAATGACTACTTCTGGCGATACCTCACCGACGCCGACATCGAGCTTGTGGCGACATGGCCGACGTTCGGCCGCGTCGGCTGCTTCAAGGGATACGACGCGGACTCCTTCGCCTTCAACACGGCCGCGGCCCCCGAAGCGTTCGGGCGGCAGTTCGAGTTGTTCCGCCGGCACCTTGAGCTTGGGGTCGACTGCTACGGCTACGTCACGCTGACCGGTCCCGATCCGACGACCGTGCGGGATGCGATGCCTCGCTTCTTCGACCGCCTTCAAGGCGTGCATGAGCTGTTGCCGTTGAGGACGATCCCCCTCGAGATCGCGCTGTGGGGGCCAGTTCACGCCCGGATGACTGATCAGCGGCAGCAGTCGCTAGCCGTGCAGCAGCGGGCCGTTGAGGCGTGGAACGCGGAGTTGAGCAGCCGATTCCCCGCCGAGCTGCGCGAGACACCCATTCACCTCATCCCCATGCGCGGTTGACGTGGCATCAGCGGGTCCCACGTTCGAAGTGATGGTGGAGCACTTCGTGCTGGAAGCGGTACGAGAGCGGTCGCCGGGCTGTCTGGATGAACTCGTCGTCCATCTGCCCGGCGTGTATCCGACTGAGGCGCTCGCGGCTGTCGAGCGCCTCGGGCGGCGCGCTGACATGGACTCAGTCACTCTGGCGCGGCTTCGTCGCCGCGGCACCGCCGACCAGACTGTGCTGCCGCCAGCCAACCCCTTGCCGGTTCCGCATCCGCTCGACTTCGACTGGCGGTTTAGCCCGAGTGCCGTGGACCGCCTCGTGCGCGAATGCCAGTCCCGCTCGTCCGGCACGCGCCCAGTTCTCCTCGGCGCGCCATCGGTCTTCTGGGCGCTGCGGAGCGTCGAGAACATGTCCCCGCTGCTACTCGACGCGAACCCGTCTGTAATTGACGCTCTCGGCGGTACCGGGGGCGAGCTGCACGACGCCCGCCTCTGTGACCTTCGGCGTGACCGGCTTCCGGACGAGGCGTCGGCGGTCGTTGTCGTCGATCCGCCGTGGTACCGGGAGCACGAGCGTCTCTTCCTTTGGGCAGCGGCGCAGTTGTGTCAGTTGGGCGGGAGCGTGCTGGTGAGCGTGCCGGCGGAAGGGACGCGTCCGGGCGTGAAGGCTGATCGCGAGGAGGCCTTGGCCTGGGCAGGGCAACTCGGCTTCGATGTCGAAGCGATGGAGCCCGGAGCCCTGGGGTATGTGTCTCCTCCGTTCGAACGAAATGCCCTCGCAGCGGTCGGGCTCGGTGGGATGCCGAACGAATGGCGACACGGCGACCTCGTCGTTCTGCGTATGCGAGAGCACACCCAGACGGCTAGACCGGACTGTGCCGTGGACGACCGGTGGCCCGAGGTGATGATCGGATCAGTACGAGTCCGGGTACGTGGCAGCGAGTACTCGCGGGAAGTGCTCGATCCGCGTCTGCGCAAGCTGGTGCCGGGCGACGTTCTCGACACCGTCAGTCGGCGTGATCCCCGCCGCCAGAACGTGGCCATGTGGACAACCGGCAACCGAGTGTTCGCCGCGCGGTCGCGTGACGCGCTACTGGAGGTCGTGCGGAGCCTAGCGGACGGAGCGGATCCCGAAGCCCGCGCGGCTGCGCTGGCCGGTCGTCGACTCACGACCGCCGAGAAGCGCAATATTCGATCTGCCGCGAGACAGGTATCCGCCGTAGTCGACGCTGAGCGAGCTGAACTCGTCGCCATGGGTTGGGCCGCATGAGAGACGGCGGGGCCGGCAGACTCCTGACCCATCTCACGGAGGCGGCGGGTGAGGGAGGTTGGCGAGCCCTGCTCGATCCGTTCAACAATCTCAGTCCGCCTGACGTTTCCCTGCACTTGGCCGTCCTCGTGGAGCCCTATCTGAGTTTTATCCTCGACGGCCAGAAGACCGTCGAGTCCCGTTTCTCGATTCGGGCGATGCCGCCGTATAGGCGCGTGGAGGCAGGCGACGTCGTGTTGCTGAAGGAGTCCGGTGGTCCTATCGTCGGCGCCTTCACCGCGGCCGCGGTGTGGTTCTACGAGCTGGACCCGAGCTCGTGGCGTGAGCTGCGCCGGGACTTCACTGATGCCCTGTGCGCCCAAGCGGGCTTCTGGGAGCAGCGAGCCGGCGCAGGGTTTGCGACCCTGATCCGAGTCCTCGACCCCAAGCGACTGCCACCCGTCGCGGTACCGAAGCGGGACCGGCGGGCATGGGTCGTCCTCGCCGACCGAGCCCGAGGGGAACGACTCCTGTAGATGATTGTGGGCTTCGCTGGACGAATCGCATCGGGAAAGTCAGCAGTGTCGAGGGCGGTAGCCGACCACTATGCGGTCGACCGAGTGAGCTTCGGCGACGCCGTACGCACGGAGGCCAGGCGACGCGGTCTCGGTGACAGCCGGGCGACCCTGCAAGACCTCGGGGAGGAGCTAGTCGGGGCGGGATGGGATGCGTTCTGCGCCCTCGTGATCGGTCAGGTCGAATGGGACGGCAGGAGCTCGTTGGTCGTCGACGGTGTGCGACATCTCGCCGCTGTCGATGCACTACGTCGTATTGCCGCTCCGGCCTCATTCTTCCTTGCTTTCATCGACACTCCGTGGGAACGACGCGCTAAGTGGCTCGCAGAACGTGGCGTGAGCGGTTCCTCTGCTGCCGCGGCGGATCACCATCGGAATGAGAGCGAACTGGAAGACTTAAGGAGCCAAGCGAACCTTGTCGTCGCGAACAATGCGGATCTCGATCGCGTGGTGAGCGTGGTGGTCACGTCGCTGGATCGGGCTGGGGGGTTGGGAGGTACTGCGTGAGCCGCCTTGAGATCGGCACGCCCGACTGTCACCACGACCAGGATCCCAGCCGCATCGGCCTGGGGGCGTCTCACCCACTCGACCCGCAAGCCCACGCTGCACCTGCCGCAGCGTTGGCCGTGGGCCGGGCGCTTCGACATCGCGCTCGCCAACCCGCGCGACGCGTCGTCCTGGTCACCTGGGAGCGGGGACAGAAGGGCGGCCGCCCCGGGCCGCCCGTCGCGCGCCCCCAGCAGCAGACCAGCCGGAACACTCTGGTCAGCCACGCCACTTCAGCGGCCCGCAGAAGCTTTCAACCCCCCGTTCGGCAGCAGCGTCCACCCGGACCGGCTTCCGGGCTTCGCGCCCACGAGGAACTGCGGTGGGAAAGTCCGCTGCTGGCCGCACGCGCTGGGCTGGGCCACCACCGACAGCTCGCTGACCGAGGTAGCCGAGAAGATCGCCGACGGCGTCCTCATTGGCGTGATTTCTTAGCTCACTGCGACCCACTGACGCTAGGGGGGCGTCCGTTAGGGACCCGCCAGAGGTCCCCCCGGCCCCCTAAGTGGGATCCACTCAGAGTCAGCGCTCCAGGCGACCCAACTGCCGGGGCGGCCGCTTCCGCTCTGGTGTACCGGCTTCTCAGGAGGCGGAAGTCTCGATCAGCTGGCGGAGGTGGTCGTTGTTCTTCACCTCGCGCACCCGCCGGCGGACGTCTTCGTCGTTGACGTCGAGCCGTCTGAGCAGTTCGCCGGCGACGATGACGAGCTCGATGCGGCCGAAGTGGTGGCCGTGTTCGGCTGCGTAGTCGGCGAGTCCCACCGCCTTCTGCCACCAGTCCTCCAGGCTCGGGCTGTGGGGGTCGAGGACGTCGACCGCCACCGATCCGTCGGGCAGGTCCCGGAAGAAGACAAAGTCGGGATAGAAGGGCTTGGTTTCACCGCCCAGGCGGTACGGGACGCACAGCGCCCACTTCTTGCGGTCCTCGTTGCGGAGGAACCCGGCGAAGTCCTCCCGGGCCTGCTCGGCTTCGATGACCTTCGGCTCCCAGGAGGACCGGAAGTCGTATGGGAATCCGCCGGCGTCGTCAACGTAGAGGTGACCCGCCCACCGTCTCGTGGCCTTGGTTCCCTCGATCGTCTCAGGTAGCACCATCTCGTGGGCCTCTGGTCGGGTCGCCGTCCGGCGCACCTCGTGGTAGCCGTCCTGACGGTCGGGTGGGAGCCCGTTGATTGCCGCCTTGTGGGCCGTCTGCCACGCCTTGATCTGCTCCCCCGCGGCCCCCTCCAGCTTCCGCATCGTGCGCTCGTCGTGGATGAGGGCGAAGAGCTCGAGCTTGGCCAGCTGGATGCTTGAGCGGTCGGCTTCGGCCCTTGCCTTCCAGTACGTCTTGTGGAGGCCCTCGGCCAGCTTGCGCCCGGCAGCTCGGAACAGGTCCTCGACGTTCTCCGGGCTCACGGGGACAGATGCAGTTGACTCCCGGACGCCGCCCGTCGCATAGGAGAACTCGACGGCCCGCAGATCTATCTCGCCGCTTTCCTTCACGATCGCCTGGAACGCCTCGGTGCCCTTGAGCACCTGGCGGCGCGCCTCGAGCGTCTCAAGCACGAGGGCCCGGGCGAGGTCGAGCGCGTCGGGCAGGATCCCGTCGTTGGCCAGCAGACGGGCGAGCTTCATCAGCCGGCGCACGTTGGTGGTCTTGCGCACCGCGGCCACGGTGTAGGTCGGGATCGTCTCGATGGCGGTGAAGCAGGCTCCGAGCTCGGGCGCCCGCTGCAACGAGATGTGGTTCTCGCCGCGCTCGACGCGCACCGCCGGCACCGTCCCGGGATCGGGGCGCTGGAGGTGCTCCAGCACTCGGTCGAGACCCTCGCGGTCGTAGTGCGGGAGGTAGAGCGAGACGGTATTCAAGTACTCGTCGCTGTCCACCCGTCGGGCGAGGGGGTTGCGGACCATCCGGCCCACCAGCTGGGCGATCAAGGTGTGGTCGAGCGCCTTGCGGAACGACATCATCACCTCGGCCCGGGGACAGTCCCAGCCGGTGTTGAGGCTCGTCTTGAAGAGCACGACCCGCAGATCCGAGTCGGCGTCGATGTCGGCCGGCGGGCAGTACCTGAGCTTGCGCTCCCCCACCTCGATGGCGGCCGCCTCCTGGAACGCGTGCGCCACCTGCTCGGCCTCAAGCGGCCCCAGGATGCCCTCGACGACGGCCAGCGCAGTGGCCAGATCGGTACGGGACAGTTTGGTGCCGCCACCCGCGTCCTCCACCTGGACCACCAGGATTGGTCGTACCGGGTCCGTGGTCGCAGCCTGGTCCTGGTAGCGCCCCCATCGTCGTTCGTAGTCCTGGAGCCGCCCGGCCGCTTGCTCGAGGAGGGTCATGTCCGCCGGCTGGGTCTCGTCTGGATGGAAGACGAGAATGGTCTCCTTGAGGAGGCCCGACGCCCGCACCTCCTCAGGGGGGATGTCCTCAACCCTTGTCGTCCGGTTGGTGCCGGCCAGCAGGGTATGGAACCGGGCCGGGGTGGCGCTGATCCCGAGGACAAGGGGGATGGCGGGGATCTCGTCGGAGCCCTTGATGAACTTCTGGACGATCGTCTGGGCCCGTTGGCGCTCGAGCGGGGACTCGAGCATGCCCTTGTGGGCCTCGTCGAGCAGCACCCAGAATGACCGGGGCCGGGCCTCGACGGTGTTAGCGATGGTCTCCCAGATCGTGTGGTCGCGCCGGTCCCCGCCGGCCACGAGCAGGCTCCCCTCACGCAGCTTCTGGGTGTTGAGGAAGTACAGCCGACCGGGTGCGAAGAGCTCCTCGTCAAAGCCAGCGTCGATCGTCTCCAGGCGTTCAGCGGTGAACACACTCGACATGTTGAGGACCCGTCGACGAGTCTGCTCGTTGAGCTCCGGCTGGTCGGTGATCCAAAGAAACGTCACCTCGGGGTCGCCTTCGGCGACGTCGTCACCGTCGACGAGAGCCTCCATCACCGCGGTGGCCATCACCGTCTTGCCCGACGCCGTCGGGGCCGACAGCACAATCGCCTGAGGGCCGCTCAGGTGCACCTCGTTGGCCGCCAGCCGACAGCGAAGGGCCAGGCGCTCGACCGCTAGGGCCTGGAATCCCTTGAGTTCGACGTTCACGGTTGGCGGCGGGTGTTGATCTCGAAGTTGCGCAGGTAGTCGCGGTAGAGCATCGACGCTCGGCGGCCGGGCCCGAATAGCGGCCGCAACTCGGCGAAAGCCTCGGGCGAGTCGGTGACTAGGTAAACGTGGGTGATGTCGGGGCGCTTGCTGATCTCCTCGGCGAAGTCCCGGGCCTTGGCTTCGTCAAAGAGCACGGCGAACGGGGCGTCGTCCGGCACGAGCATCGAGCCCGTCGGCCCCTCCGTCGGCCGGTGTCCGATACCTCCGGCGGCGAGCCACAGGGCCGGGAGGATGGCCTCGAACTGCCAGCCCAGGTCGATTTCGTCAGGGTCCAGGTAGTCGAGGGCGAAGAACTCGACGTTCTCCGAGAAGCCGGCGGCGTACGGTCGGCGCCCAGCCCACACATGTTCGCCGGGCACCGGCTGGCCGTCGGCGCGTTCGCCCGTCAGGACCGCCTCGACCCGGGGTCGGGTGACGCGCTCGAAGATCCCGTGGGCCTCGAAGTCTCGATCGCCCTCGAAGGAGCCGGCGTCGTTGAGCACCTTGGCGGTCACCTCGTCGACTTCATTGTTCGTCACGAGCACGCAGCGCCGGCGGCCGTCATCGCCGGCGTTGAGCAGACACGTCGCGTGGAGCGCGGTGCCCGAACCGGCGAAGAAATCGACGATCAGCGCGTCCGGGCGGTGGTGCACAACCGCGTCGAGGCAGTCACGCACGGCGTAGACCGACTTAGGGAACGGAAACCGGCCAGCCTCACCCAGGTAGGCGGTCAGGAGGTCCGAGCCGTGGCCACCCGCGTCGTGGCGCTTCTCCCACCACACCGTCTTGAGCCGCTTCGTCTCGCGCCGCGGGCGACGGTGGTTGAGCACCCACCCCTGTCCCGTCCTCGAGCTATGGCCGGTCACGACGATCTCACCCCGGTCGAGGAGCTGCTGCATCGTGTCCCGGTTGTAGCGCCAGACTCGCTCGTCGTTACGGGTGTCGAGCGGGTAGACGCTGACTACGTTGCCCTTGCGCGTCACCTCGTACGGATCCTCGGGACCGAGAGCTGGCCCGAGGCCGACGACCTTGCGCTGCGCCTCGTCGATGAGGATGGCGTAGAACTGGTTGGGACGTTGGCGTCGGTGGCCCGATTCCTGGCCTCGGCGACGAAGGTAAAGGTCCTCGAAGCTCTCGACGGCGGCACCGCCGACGTCGGGCGTGTCAGCGTGGATGAACAGGCCGGCCGGAAGCGCGGCTATCACGTCTTGCTCGCCGCGGTCAGGAACGCAGAACAGGGCGTACTCGTCCACGCGGGCGAAGTTCTTCTTCAACGTGCCCTTTGGGTTGTGGACGATCGTCACCGTGTACCGCAGATGCCGGGGAAACAGCTCCTCGAGGAGCATCCCGAGGTGGTGCACCTCGTGCTCATCGACGGTGCAGATCAGTACCCCGTCCGTCTTGAGCAGGCGCTTGGCCAGCCGCAGCCGGCGCTGCATGAAGGCGAGCCACTTGCTGTGGCGCCAAATGTCGTTCTCATCGACATAGCGGTTGTTGTACTTCCAGTCGCGGGCTCCGGTGTTGTAGGGCGGGTCGATGTAGATGCAATCAACCTGGCGCTCGTAGAGGTAAGCGAGCAGCTGGAGGGCGTGGTAGTTCTCACCGGCGAGCACGGCGTGCGCTGGCTTCCCCGGTGCTCGTTCGACGGAGCCGAGGCTCCTGAGGGCGGGGTAGATGGGCTCGCCGAAGCGCTTGACCACGTGGAGATCCGAGAGCGGCCGCTCCTCGTGGGCGCCACCGTCGACGGCCTCGAGCCGGGCCTGGTTGCGACGCACGGAGGCGACCCGGTAGAGCGCGGCCGAGGTGGGCTCAACTCGGATCCGCACCAAGGAACCGGGCTGGGGCGCTACGTCCGGCAGCGCCGCGAGCTCGGGGATGTGCTCCTCGAAGACGAGGCCGAAGCGCCGGCGACGTTTGAGCTCCCGCACGGCCGCTCCAAGCTCCCGGCGCAAGCCGGGGTCGTCGATCCTTTCGAGGAGATCCTCGAGCTTTGCCATGGAGACGTTCCTGTCGTTCGCCGGGGCGGGTCGATGGTAGAAGAGCCCGCCCCCAGCTGCACCCGGCGTTGGTGGGGGCGGCGAGCGCACCCCCGACGACGGCCGGCAGCAACCGAAGCATCGTTTCCCTCAGGCGATGTCTCGCCCCCTCGGTAGGGTCAGCCGTGATGGGCACCTCGACCCGCACCTTCGGCACGTCGCGGCGAGAGGGCCACGACGCATCCGCCTTCTACGGTCGTCGCCTGGCGCCGGCGGCCTTCTCCGACGACGACACGGTGGCCGACGTCCCCCGCCGCAACCTCGATCGCATCTACCGGCACTCCTCCGAGGAGATGGCCGAGCTGCCCGACAACTCGGTGGCCCTCATGGTCACCTCCCCGCCGTACCACGCCGGCAAGGACTTCGACTCTGACGCCAGCTACCCCGAGTTCCTGGACCTCCTGGGCGCCGTCTTCGGCGAGGTCCACCGGGTGCTCGAGCCGGGCGGGCGAGCGGTGGTCAACGTGGCCAACCTGGGGCGCAAGCCCTACCTGCCCCTGAGCCATGACGTCACCGGCATCATGGGTGACCTCGGCTTCCACATGCGGGGCGAGGTCATCTGGCAGAAGGCTCGGGGCATGGCATCGTCGTGCGCGTTCGGGACCTTCGCCTCGGCCCGCAACCCGGTGCTCCGCGACGTCCACGAGTACGTGCTGATCTTCTCCAAGGGCCGGATGGACCGGGTCCGGCGGGGCCAGAGCACCATCACCAAGGAGGAGTTCCTGGCCGCCACGCTCTCGGTCTGGGAGATTCCCGCGGAATCGGCCCGGCGCATCGGCCACCCGGCCCCGTTCCCCGTGGCGCTGCCCCGACGGATCCTGGAGCTCTACACCTTCGCCGGCGACGTCGTCCTCGACCCCTTCTGCGGAAGCGGAGCCACCGCGGTGGCCGCTGTCGAGACGGGGCGGCGGTTCGTGGGCTACGACACCAACGCCGCCTACGTGGGCCTGGCCCGCCGTCGTGTACGGGAGGCGAAAGCGCGGGTCGGCGGCGGTGCTGTCGTGAAGAGCCGGCCGACGTCGGCCCGGGCCGACCGGGCGGCTCACGCCGCGAACGGCCAGGGCCAGAACGGCTCGGCGCCGGCGAAGTCCAAGGGCTCGTCGCCCAGGACCTCGAAGACGAAGTCGTAGTCCCGGCGGCCGTCCTCCAGGCCGGCCGCGGAGCATACGCCCTCCAGCTCCTCGGCCAGCTCGGCGCCGTAGCCGAGGGCCTCCACGTGCGCCAGCACCCGGCGGTGGGCCCGGGCCAGGGCCTGGTCGGGCATGCTCTCGCCCTCGAAGTCCTCCCGGCCCCACAGCACCGCCTCCGGGCGCCCGTTGTCGGGGCAGGCGGCGTAGGCCAGCACGGCTCCGGCGGAGGCGATCACCACCCGGCGGGCCTCGTCGATGGTCAGCAGCGTCAAGATGCCTCTCCCTTCTTCCAGGTGTCCCGTTCCTGCCATGGCCAGGGCGCGATGTCGCCCCAGCGCCGGTCGATGACCCCCACGAGGGCGGCCAGCTCCGACAGCGCGCCGGCCAGGGTGTCGGTCACGGCGGCCGCCGAGGCCAGGTCCATGAGCAGCTTGCCTTTGGTGCGGTCGACGCCGGTGGCCAGGCGGCGGCCGGCGCGGACCTTGGTGGCCAGCACCAGCTCCGCCGTGCTCCACAGCGCCCACCGTCCTCCGGGCATGTCGCGCACCAGGAGGAAGCCGTAGCGGCCGGCGTCGACGATGCGACGGAGCGCCAGCTCGTCGAGAATAAATAGGTCCACCGGCTCGACACCGGGGCGCAGGGCGGACCAGCCCTGGTAGGGACGACGTTTGGCCTTGAGCTCAAGCTCGCACAGGCGCTCCCCGGGGCCCAGCAGCTGGTAGTCGAGGCGATCACACGACGCCGTCCAGGTGCTCAGGCGCACCAGCACGGGATGGGCGTCGAGGGCGGCCGCCACCTCGGCCTCGAGGGGATGGCGCTCGGCCAGGTCCACCCGCCAGTCGGCGGGGCGGCGCTCACGCATCGGGATTCCGGCCCAGCTGCAGCTGCTCCTCGGGCACGTGCCACCACTGCGCCGGCTCCGGACGCTCCGGCGCCGGGCGGGCCGTCAGGTACCGACGTAGGCGGTGGAAGCCGGCCAGGTCGTCCGTGATGGCCACCACGTCGAAGATGACCCGCCGGTGCCGGGACAACAGCAGCGCGGCCTGGTGGCTGCGGCCCTCCGAGGCGGGGAGGTGGGAGGTGACCACCAGCAGCGGCGGGGTGTAGGGGTCCTCGGCCAGGAGGAAAGCGGTGTCGCCGGCCTTGCGCACGGTGTCGGTGCGGCGCAGCCCGGGGCGGGGGCCGTCGTCGATGTTGCCGTGGGCCAGGACGCAGAACACTTTGCCGTTGGCCCCCCGCACCAGGGCGTCGATGGAGATGCCGGCCAGCTTGCCGCCCCGCTGGGCGATGGTGGCCCCGGCGCTCTCCACGTAGGCCAAGGCCAGCTCGTCGAACTCCGCCCCCTCCCGTGCCCCCCTCCCCTGGAAGCCGGCGGCGACGTCGGGCAGCGACTCGTAGGGCTCGGGCTCCTCGACCGGGCGCAGCACTCTCATGCCGTCCTCCGGGCCGCGGCGGGGGCAGTGGCGGAGCCCAGCTGGCTCAGGCGCCGCAACACCGGCGCCGGGTCAAAGACGACCCACCGGCCCCGCTGGGCGACCCGTTCCCGCAGCCCGCCGGCGGCCACCACCTCGAGGAAGCCGTCCTGGTCGACCACGACGAGGTCGTCCGGGCCCAGCTCGCCGAGCTCGCCGACCTGCGGGCCGAACGGCGTGACGTCGAGGCCGCTGCCCCCCAGGTGGGCGAGGAGCGCACACTGGACGATCTCAGCCGGCCCGTAGCGGCGGACGACTCGGCCCGGCGAGACCCGGTGGAGGTCGGCGGGCACGATCCAGCCCTTGCGGGTCCAGTAGTCGAGCTGGCGGTAGGTGACCCCGGCGAGGCCGGCGGCCTCGGGGGCGGACCTTACGGAGGACGGGTCAGGTGTAAGCACTCTGGACATTACACGCGCGGCACCCTCTGTAAGTCAAGGACCCCCGGCGTCCGCCCCTCGTCAGCCCGCAGGGCCGAGGCCCAGCGCCGTCGCAGCACATGGAACCCCCTACGGGCTCTCGGCGGCCGTGTCGAGGGCCTCCCTTTACCGCTGCTCCGCCCGACCCGCCTCGATCTTCCGGCGTCGCCACGGGGAGTAGGAGCTGAGGGGTCGAACGGCGATGCCGGCGGCGTGCATGGCGTCGAGGATCTGCTCCGCGGGCTGGCCGGTGAGCAGCTCGACGTGGCGAGCCGACAGTCCCGTCTTGACATAGAGATCCTCGAGCAGAGCCGACCCAGCCGCTACCGGCTGAGGAAAGCGCTGGACGATGGTGCCCGGCTGGGGCCGCAGCGGCACGTCGTGGCGGGCCAGGACGGCGAGCACCTCGGGATCCCGGTACAGCTCGTCGAGCACCTGCATCGCCGGCTGCTGGCCTTCGGGGCGTCGCCGGCGGGCGCCGCCGAGGCGGACCGGGATGCCGAGGTCGTGAAGCGCCCGCAGGACGTGCGCCGGAGGGCACTCGAGCTCCGAGGCGATCTCGGCCGCCGTCATCTCCTCGGCGACATACATCTCCTCGAGCTGCTCCCGGGGAAGGCTGCGTCGATGGGCCCGTGAGGTACGGGGGGCCACCGGGATGCCGGCGGCCACCAGCCAGTCGTGCACCCGGTAGTGCGTGGTGTGGTAGCGGCGGCCGATCTGGCTCAACGTGAGCCCCTGGGTGAGGTACAGGTCCTCGAGCACCTCCGCAGCCGGGCCGGGCGGGGTGGGACGGGGCGGGAGAGGCCGGCGAATCTTCTCCCGGCGAAGCGCCATGCGCACCTGGTTCACGCTCACGCCCATGGTCGCCGCGATCTCCTCCAGGCCCACGCGCCGGCGGACGTAGAGCTCGGCAAGCGCGTCGGGGTCGATCTGGCCGGGACGGGGGTGCGAGCGAGCGGGGATGTCGAAGCGCTTCAGGGCCTTGATCACCCGGCTGGAGTCGCCTCCGAGCTGGCGGGCGATAGCCACGGTGCTCAGTCGCTGGTTCACGTAGAGCTCGGTGAGCAGCTCCTTGGTGAGCGGCTCCCGGCCGGGGAGGCGACGGATCGGCGGGGGCCGGCGTGGGATCTGGTGGCGGCGGAGGGCGGCTGCGACCCGCGCCGGGCGCCCGCCGACGCGCTCGGCCACCTCGGCCAGAGTCAAGCCCTGCGTCACGTAGAGTTCGACCAACAGCTCTCTGCTCAGAGGCTGATAGCCGGGGGGTAGGGGCCGGGGCGGCGGCGGCCGTAGAGGAATCCCCGCGGCTCGGAGCAGCTCGCGGACCCGCTCGGGCGAGCGGTCCACCCGAAGGGCCACCTCCTTCACGCTCAGCCCCTCGACGGCGTACAGCTGCCCCACCGTGTCCCGGAGACCCGGTCCTGCCGGGTGCCGCCCCTCAGGGCGGCGGGGGATGTCATAGCGGCGCAGCCGCAGGGCGACCTTGTCGGTGGAGGCGTGGAGTCGGCGAGCGGTCTCGGCGATCGACAGCCCCTCGTCGACGTAGAGCCGCCGCAGCATGTCGGCCGAGATGGGGTCGTCGGGGCGAACTCGCTTGCCCAACCTCGACCGAATGGGGATGTCGTGGCGACGCAGCAGCTTGGCCACGCCGGAGAGCGAGCAGCCGAAGCGGGAGGCGATCTCGGCCAGGGTCATCTCCTGGCGCCCGTAGAGCTCGAGGAGGACGTCGGGGGTGAGCGCGGCGGTCGCCGGCGACGACGTGCCCCGCGACCGCAGGGGAATGTCCCAGCGGCGCAGCTGTTCACGCACGGTCTGGGAGGAGCACCCCAGTTGGCTGGCGATGGCGTCCGAGGACAGGCCTCGCTCGACGTAGAGCTCGACCAGCAGCTCGCGGGACGCCGGCTCTTTGGCGGCGGCGCCGCCCCGGGGCCTAATGCCGGCCCGGTAGAGCTGCTCACACACCGCCCTCGGGGATATTCCGAAGCGCCGAGCGATGGCCACGCTGCTCAGTCGCTGGGTCACGTACAGCTCGACGAGCCGCTCGGTCGACAACGGCCCCGCCTCGGCACCCTCGGCCGGGCGAGGCTGATCCCCGGGCGATGCTGCTGACCTCATCGCCCTAGCCCCTCAGGCCCGCTCGTCGCCCAGTTCACGTTCGAAGAGCAGGCTCACATAGGCCGAGCGGGACATCTCGAGCTCGGTGGCGGCCTTGTCGATGATCTCCCTCTCCTCGCCCGACAGGAACAGGACGCACGGCGACACGCCCTGGTCGAGGTGGCGGCGCCGAGGACGCGGCCGGGGTGGCAGACCGGCCCGCACGTGCCGGCCGACGTGCTCATCCCGCAGCGCCTCCTGGTGGTGGCTGAAGGCGTCGAGGAGCAGCTCGGTCTGATAGGTCCGGCGCTCTTCCGCCGCTCGCTTCACCCGTTGGTACAGCTCCATCGGGATGGACGTCAGAACCCGGGACTTCGGCACGGCTCCCTCCGCAGTCTCAGCCGCGACCTGCGAACGAAAGCGTACTAGACCCTGCATACGCGAGTGCTGATCGACCTTCTTGGCTCCGTGTGGCGTGCATCGCTCATATGATTGGTCTATGACCGCCGTACTGCTCAGCGCCCGAAGCCGCCACCGAGGTACCTAACCGCCAAGGCGCTTCTAAACGGTGAAGGGGCAGGCCCGTTCGACCAAGGCAGGAACTTCGTAGAACACCGGGCCCGCCCGAACAAGCCGGTCCCGGGCCCATGATGAAGTTCGACGCTCGCCGGCACCGCCTCACTACTTCGGCGGCAGCTTCCCCTGCCACAGGACGACACCGGCGGCGCCGGTCCCCGACACCACCACTCGGTCACCCACAATGGCCACCCCGTTGGCCCGGTAGGCGGTGAACCCGCCGAACAGGGACCGGTCGTCGGGCACCCGCCGCCAGGTAGTGCCGGCGTCGAGGGAATACCACACCGCGGCCCGGTCGTCGTCCCGGCCCACGGCCACCACCCGAGAGCCGTCGACGGCGAGGGCCGCCACCGCCTGATCGCCCTGGCCGCCGAACAACGTGGCGTTGCCCCGGCGGATCCAACTCCGCCCATCCGGCGTCGACCAGATGGCTGCGTCCCGGCCAGCCGGCGCCGCTGCGCTGTGGGCGGCCAGGACCCCGCTCGGTGTGGAGACGCACGCTCGGGCCGTCGCCGAGCCCGTCTCCTCCAAGGCGGCGGCGCCCTCCCCCATGGCCAGCGACCACGCCCGTCCGTCAGCCGACGTCCAGGCCCACGGCCTCTGGCTGGGGCCCGAAAGCGTGTAGCCGACCGCCACCAGGCCGCCCCCGGGCAGCGGGCACACCCCGCTGAGCGCCTGGTCGCCCCCTCCCCGCCACGCTGGCTGGTCGGGGACCTGGGTCCAGGTACGGGCGTCCGTCGAGGTCCACACGTGGGAATCGAGATCCCCGGCCACGCTGTAGCTGACGCCCACGGCGACGAGCCCTGAGCCCAGTGGAGCCACCGAGGTGATGATCCGGGTCTCCCCCACCACGTTCCAGCCCGGTTGATCCTCGGGAACTCGCTCCCAGGCCTCACCGTCGCTGGAGGTCCACACCATCGCCCGCACGAAGCCGTCGCCCCGCTCGTCCTCGACGTCGCCGCCCACGGCCAGGCCGCCGCTCCATGGCGTGACCGGCCCCAAGGAGGCATGTCGCAGCTGCCCGAAAGGATCCGGCGCTGGCTGCCATGTTCGTCCGTCCGCCGACGTCCACACCGAGGTCCCGCCGAACCGGGCCGGCTGCGCATCGTCGGGGCGGGCCGCGAACAGGCTCAGCCCGTGCGGTGTCCGGGCCAGGGTGGCAAACGTCGCCGGCGGGGCCGACACCGGGAAGGCCGACGGGTCGGACACCTTGGCCCAGTCCTTCCCGGCCTCTCGCCGCCACAACTCCACCCTGCCGGGGCTGCTGGCCACGACCACGACCGTCTCGCGCTGGGCGGCCACCACGCTCAGGCGTCCGGCCCCGAACTCCAGCGCACCCGGGAGCGCGTCACGGCTCCACTGACTTCCATCCGCAGAGCGCCAGAGCTGCTCGCTGCGACCTCCGCCGACGGCGAAGAGGGGCCCTCCCCCGGCCAGGTCGGCCACGGCCACCCCACTGGTCGTCCGTTGGTTCGGCAGTTCGGCCATGGCGGGCGTGAAGGCGCGGTCCCACTGCACCCCGTCGGGCGAACGCCACACGACTGGCCGGCGCCCGGCCCCCTCCCCTTCCTGGCTCGTCGCCACGAAGCCGCCCGCGATCGAGGCGACGGCCGAGACCGGGCTGGGTGCGCCGCCCTGGCCGAGAGCGCCACGGATCCAGGTCACGCCGTCAGATGACGACCACACCGCGCCGTGTACCTCCTCACCGACTTGGCTCCACCCGACCGCCACTGCACCCGACTGCCCGATGGCCACCGCGTCGACGCCTACACCCTCGCCGAACACCGATTCGCCCACCCGACTCCACGTCGATCCCTCACGGGAGAAGAATGCCGTTGCCATCGACGACTTCGGGCCCCTGTCCCGCCCCGTTGCAACGAAGCCCAAAGGCCCGGCGGCCACAGCTCTCACATCCTGGTCACCAGGGCCCTCCACAGCTCTGAGCGGCGTGGGAGCCCACCTGACCCCGTCCCGGGACGTCCATACGGCACCGTCTCGATCCCGGCGCCCCTGCACCATGCCCACAGCGACGATCAGCCCGTCCCGCTCAGCCACGCCCATGGCCGCCGACTCCCGGGCGTCGTCGATCGTCGCACGCTGCCAGGTCCGGCCGTCGGGTGAGTTCCAGGCCGTCGCCGTATAGCGACCTGTCCGGGTGTCAAGCGTGCTGCCGGCGCCCCGCCACGCGCCGCCGTTCGAAGCGGGCGCAACCAAAGCGACGAGGCCGGCCGACTCGGGCTGCTGCGCCGTCGCCGGGAGGACCATCCTGCGCCAGGCCTCGGCGGTCGCCTCCCTGTCCCGGAGGCTGATCATGGCGGCGAGGCCTCCGGCCAGCAGCGCGACCACCAGTACGGCGACGAGGTAGGTCCGGCGCCGGCGGCGATGCGGCGCCGAGGTGGTCACCGGTGACTGGACCGGGTCCGCGGTGCGAACGATTCCCGAGCCGCCGTCGCTCATGCTGCCGACTGTAGAGCGGGCCACTCCTAGGGCCAGACCGGCTATTCGTCGCCGGCGACGTCGAGCTGGGGGCCCATGCGCCGGGCCAGCGCCGGGCCACGGCGCTGCGCCAGTACCCGCAGCGGACCCCGAGTGAGCAGCTGGCTGCCTGCCCAACACAGCACCGCCAGCACTACCGCCGAGGTTGGTACCTCGATGTCGGCCACGAGGCTGAGCGCCATGCTGGCGACCAGGAACCATGCCACTGCGGCCAGCAGGAACGCTCCGAACCGCCACAGGAAACCGAGCCCGACGGCCACCGCCGCCACCGTCACCAACAGACCCGCCACGCTCATGGCTTCACCTCCCGCTCGAAGACACCGTCAACTCGCCCTCCGGCTCAACTCCCGGTAGGTGGCCACCGTGGCCGGGTCCAAGCCGTCGTAGGGCTCCTCCTCCTCGGCCATCCGGCCGAGCTCCTCCCAGGCCGCCTCCACCCCGGCGGGGTTGCCGGCCGCGTTGGCGGCGTGCATCTGGTCCCGGTAGAGCTGCTCGTTGCCGGGTGAGGCCCGCAGCCCCTGGCGGACCGCCCAGTGCGCGCCTTCGGCGTCGCCGGCGTCGAGGCAGAGCTCGGCCAGGCGGTGGGCGGCGTCGGCCACCGTCGCCTCCATCTCATAGACCAGGCCCTCGGCGAAGGCCCACTCATAGCCCTTGCCGACGTGCTCGAGAGGCCGGCCCCGCACCAGCTCCAGCGCGTCCCGCAGCAGTGGAAGGGCGACCTCGGGGGTCGCTCCCCGGGCCCGGCGCAGCGCGCCAACCAGCACCTCGTAGTCGACGTCGACCAGCTTGTCGTCCAAGCGGTAGAGACGCTGGGTGCCTCGAAGCTTCGGAAGGCGAGCCGAGCCGTCGGCGGAGACGCCCAGCGCATTGCGGACGAACCACATGGTGGTGTTGAACGTCCCGACCTTCTTGCGTGGGTCCTGGCCCGGCCACAACGCCTCGCACAGCCGGTCTCCATCGACGGCGGCGCGTGGGTGGCTGGCCAGGTAGGACAGGGCCTCCCGGGCCTTCCCGCGCTCGAGAGGGACGAGCTCTCCGTCGTCGTCGATCTCCAGCGGACCGAGCAGCCGTACGAGCACCTTGGGCGGGGCGGGGTGCTCGTCATTAGCGCTCAGGATCCCGACATCCGCCGGTCCCCGGGCCGCTTCCGGCTCCTCGTCCACGTCGTCGTCGACCAGGTCGTCGTCGGTGCCCCACCGGGCGAGGAGCTCATGGGTCTCACCGAGCACGGAGCCATCCCACGCCACGTCATCGGCGTCGACGTCGACGTCGCCGTCGTCTTCGTCCCGCCAGTGCTCCCCACGGCGATGAAGTGGGCCCCGGCCCACCTCGATGAGCTCCTCGACAGCCGCTGCTTCCTCCTGCGGGAGCCGCTGGGGTCGCAGGGTGAGCCCGAGCTCGGGGATCTGCAGCGCGTCGGCCTCGACCGGCAGCTCCCACACGGCACCGTCCACCTCGCCGGCGACGAGCACCCCCACGCCGGCGTTGCCGAGCCCGGTGGCCACCGCCACCAGCCGCTCGGCGGCCTCGGCATCGGGGGCAACGGCGCACAGCACCAACGTCGGGATCCACGCGTCCTCCGCCACGCCAGCCACCCGGGCCCCCAGGGTCGAGCCAAGCTCGGCGTCGGCCAGCAGCTCCGCGGTCTCCTCCGCCAGCCGTTCGAGGTCGTCGAGGACCTCCTCCACTGAGGTGACGAGCTGTACGCGCTCGAGCCCGTAGGGCGCCTCCGGGAACCCCACCAGTACCACCGAGACGAAGTCACGCCATTCGTTGGTGGCCAGTTGCACCCCGGCGGCCAACACCATCTCCCGGGTACAGAGCGCATCGCCGACCAGGGACACGAGCCCGATCTTCTCCAGGTCCACGAGCACCTCGGCGCCCGTGTCGTCGGTACCCAGGGTCACCAGCCCGGGCAGCGGCGAGGGCGCTCCCTCGGCCAGGTCCTCCAGGGCATCGCGGTTGGCCGAGCGGGGCAGCACCCACCGCCGCCCGCCCTCCCTCGACTGGAACGGCGCCGGCGCCGGCGCTGCCTCGGCGAGGACGAGCTCGAGCTGTCGACGACCCAGCTGCGCCGCCAACACCGCCGGTGGCTCGGCTTGGCGGCTTCTCAGGGCGCCCACCAGAGCCCGCAGCGCAAGCTCGATGAAGGCCGCCCCTGTGAGGTCGGCGCCAAGCCGGGCGGCCCACTCCACACCGGCGAGCTCCGGCTCCGGAAGCGGCACGCGCTCACCCGGCCGCCGTCGGCGCCGCTGGGCCCGGCGGAGCCGGTCGATCGTGGCGATCACCCCCGCAGAGAGAAGGCCGGCCCCCAACAGCCGTGCCCCGTTCGCCAAGCCCTGGCTTCGCCCTTCCGCGCTGGCGCGCCGTTCGGGAGCTGTAGTGGTGGTCGGTGGCGGGTCCAGGCTCGTGCTGGTCACCGACGCCTCCGCCGGCGCCGAGGCCGCCGGGAGACCGATGACCGGAGCTGGCGCGGGACGACGCGTTGACATCGTGGTGGTCGACGCCGGGCTCGGGCCGGAGGCGCCCGGAGCGGGTATCCCGGCCACCGACGCACCGGCAGAAGGGGGGGCCGCCGTGGTGGAG
>Ga0247719_1000467_pt1 | contig 24202 bp, 19 predicted proteins | sample 41E_DmetaG_FD_189046 | JGI IMG/M metagenome (GOLD analysis project Ga0247719, IMG submission 189046) | Soil microbial communities from hillslope of Landscape Evolution Observatory, University of Arizona, Oracle, AZ, United States - 4-1-E_D | ecosystem: Engineered > Artificial ecosystem >...
GGGCGCGGCGGGGTCGACTTCACGGGGGACGCGGGTCGTGGTGGCGCGGTGCGCGCCGTCGAACTCGGTGGTCGAGCGGTTCCCGTCCGCGTCGGTGGCGGCCACGACGTTGTCGACGCCGTCGTATTCGGTCGCCGTGGCGCACACGTGGAGGCCGCTCAAGAACTGGCCGCTCGTTGTGTCCCTCGGGCAGGTGGCCGGCGCCTCGGCGGAGTTGGCGCTCCGCGACCAGCGTGCACCGGTGGCCCGGTTGGCGGCGTCGTAGGTCCACTGGCGGCGGCGGCCAGTCGGGTCTTGTTCGGTCGTGCGGTTGTCGAAGTCGTCGTAGGTCCACGTCCAGCGGCTGCCGCTCGCGGCGCCGCTTGGCAACGTGCGCGACGTCAGGTTGTCCTCGTTGTCGAAGGTTTGGGTGACGTCGAACGCGGTGCTGGCGGCCTGGTTGCCTCGCGGCGGGCGGGTCGTCCGCCGGTTGCCGTTCTCGTCCAGGGTGTAGCTCGTCAGGTTCCCGTTGGGCCGCGCCGTGTCGCGGATGGCGTCACGGCTCAAGGTCTCATAACGCCACGCGCCGGAGTAGGTGGAGTTGTCGGCGCGGCGCAGCGTCGCGGTGTACGACTTCTCGGCGTAGTTCTGGGACGGCGGGGAGGTGACCCACGGGTCGCTGATGCTGCGTCCCGCGGTGGCGTTGCGGTCCCACGATCGGGCGGGGTGGCCGGCTTCGTCGTAGGCGAACACCACGAACTTGTTGTCCGGGTCGGTGACGGCCTTGAGCCATCCCCCAGCGGAGACGCGTTGGGTGAGGTCGAGGTCGGCGTCGGCGTAGTAGGTGTAGCTGGTGCACTTGAGTCGGCGGCTGTCGTAGACCGGACACCGCTGGTCGGTGGTCGTCCAGGCGGATTCGGTCGTCTCGGCGAGCGCCTTGGCGTTGGTGGTGGTGAGGCGCTGGCCGAACCGGTCGTAGGTGTGCCGAGTGGTGGGCCGCGCGCCGCCGGCGTTGGTGGCGCGCGACGTCTCGGCGCAGACGACGCCGGTGTTGCGCGGCGCGCCGCCGCACAGGACGTCGTTGGAACCGCCGAGTTGGTTGGGTGCGATCGTCGAGGCGTTGTCGACGGCGAAGGTGGTGAGGAACTCGGTCCAGTTGGCGCCCGCGTCGTTGCCATTTGGCGAGAGCGTGTTCGTGCGGTCAGCAATCGCGAACAGCACCGTCGAGTCGGCGGCGCGTGCGCCCGCGGTGACGGCGCGTGGGGCGGCAATGGTGTCCGCGGCGGTGGCGGTGGTGCCGGTCGTCTGCGGCTGCTGGACGGCGTAGCCGTGGGTTGTGGTCAGCTGGCGCGTCGCGTTGACGTTGACCGACTGCGAGAGCGGGAGGCCTTCGGCGTTGTAGGTAGTGGTAGTGATCTCGTCGTCGGCGGGATCACCCGTCTTTGCCCCGCGGACGCGTCGGCAGAGGTTGTTGTCAACCTTGTTGTCTGGTTCGCGGCAGGTGGTGCCGCCTTGACGGTCCCAGGTGTAGTGGACGGTGCGGAGCGCGACGGTGGCGGTGCCTTCGTCGGTGCGGCCAACCCGCCCGGCGTTGTCGATGGCGGCGAACTGTTGGACATGGCTGCCCTCGGTGAACCGAGCGGAGTCGGTGCCGTAGTCGACGGCTGTTGCTGACCCGTTGCGGTCGGTGATGGAGCTCACCCGCGAGAGTCCGACGGGCGGAGTGTTGTAGGCGAAGGAGACGTTCGCGCCCCGAGGGTCTTTGGCTGAGCACAGCAGATTGCCTGGGCAGTTCGTTCCGTCGTAGGTGTAGGAGAGCGTGGTGTTGTCGGGGTTGACGACGGAGGTCAGCCGCTTGGGTTGGCCTTCGGCGACGGTGAAGATGTAGCGGGTAAGGCGTCCCGCGGGGTCAGTGACGCGGGTCTCGGTCTCGGCGGGGTAGGTGAAGCGGAAGGCGCGACATGAGGCGGGGAGGGCGTCGCGGGTCGTGGGTGTGCTGCCGCCGGGCAGCGCGCACGAGGCGGGCTCGAACACGGCGGTGAGCTGCGGGATGAGCCCTGGGACCGTGACCTGGGCTTCGTAGAGGTACCGGAGGGAGACACCGGCGCCGTCGGTCATCTCACGGAGCCGACCGGAGGCGTCGAACTCGTAGCGGAGCCGGTCCGGGCGAACGGCGGCGAACCCGACAACCGCTGGCTGGGTCCCGGCCGCCGGCGCGCATGTCCCGTCGGCGTTGGTGACCTGCAGGTACCGCCACAGTCCGAGGTGGACGCCGGCGGGAGCGGCGTAGGTCTGGTCCACGCAGATCGTCGTGCCAGCTGGCGCGGTGAACGACTGGGGCGCGACGGCCGCGTTGAGCGTGGCGAGTGGGATCGGCGACGCGAGACCCTTGGGGCGGAACACGTGGCGCGTGCCATCGCGGTCGATCATCGTGACCGCGAGCGGGTTCTTCACTGCCGCCGCCACCGCCGGGACGTGCAGGCCCGATGGCGTGACGCCGTCGATGGCGAGGTCGTCGGTTTGGCCGATATTGAGGATCCAGCCGGCACCGAAGCTGCCCGGCAGCGTCGCGATCGTGGTGTCCTGGCTGTTGTAGGTGCGACGCAGCACGTACGCCAGGCGCCCGTGGGCTTGCATGGGTTCGCTGTCGGTCTGCTGGACGACGACGTTGCCGTTAGCCGGGTTGAGGTACGCAGTCCCCTGCGGCCCGAGGTCGCGAGTGACGAAGCTGAACCACGGCTCGCGGCCGAGTCCGGTGTCGCAGAACGACACCGGAACGTTGGCCGCGAAGGTCCCGCCCCCGGAGTCGGTGCCTCCGACCGTGTTGACCACTTGGTCGCAGTTGCGGTCGCCGCCGACGAGCACGACGGTGTAGGAGATCGACTCGGTCGCGGTGAACGCGGGGATGCCGCGCAACTCGAGCGCTCGAGAGCCGTCCGGGGCGGCGGCGCCGAGGACGCACTCCAGGCCCACCGGGTTGGCGCTGAACGCGTCGACACAAGGAGTAGTGACGCTGTCGACGGTTACCGCCACGTTCTCGGCGGCGACGGTGGACGGGAGCGTGTCGGTGAAGGTGACCGGCGCGTGCGCAGTCGGGTACCGGTTGGTGAGCGTGACGGTGTAGACGATCGCGTCGCCCTTGCCGAGCGTGCCCGACTCGAAGGGCACGGCCGACTTGACCGCTGTGAACGCGCTTGGCGTCGTGACCACATTGGAAACGCCTTCGCTGCTGGCCCCGGCGGCGTTCAGCGCAGCCACGCGGAACTCGTAGCGGCGGCTCGGGAGCAGACCACCGACGTCGGTGCGCGTGCAAGTTGCGCAGGCGCTGACCTCGACGTTCGCGTACTGGCCGGTATCGGCCAGATAGGCGCGCACGCGATAGCCCGTGATCGGTGAGCCGCCGTTGGAGGAGGGCGGTGTCCACTCGACCGTCGCCGTGCCGGGCTCAGCCGCGTTCTGCGCGGCGACATTCGTCGGCGCACCCGGAGCTGCTGCGGTCGTCGCGGTGTTGGACTGGCCAAAGGTTCCAGTGCCGGCCGAGTTCGTCGCGGTCACTCGAACGAAGTAGCTGGTGCCGGCGGGCAGTCCGCTGAAGGTGGTGGTGAAGCACGTGCCGCACTCGGGGCGGGTTTGACCGGTGCTGGTGCCGTTGGCGTTGAACAACTCGGCCGTGTAGCCGGTAACGCTCGCGCCGCCGTCAGAGGCCGGAGCCGACCATGAGGCGGTAATCGTGCCGACGCCTCCCGAGGCGTTCACGTTCTGCGGCGCGCCGGGCTTCGCGATCGTGGTGATGTTCGGCGTGAACCCTTCAACGCCTCCGCCGGCACAGTTCGTGGCGGTGACGCCGAAGCGGTAGCTGGTGCCTTGCGCGAGTCCGGTGACCTGTCCGCTGGTCTGCGGGGCGAGCACAGTGGCCTGCTGTCCCGTGAACGCGCCCGTGGCCGGGTTGTAAGCGCGGACGGTGTACGAGGTGATCGGGCTGCCGCCGTCCGAGGTCGGCGCGAGCCAGGACACCGACGCCGAGGTGCCGTCGGGATTAGCGGTAGCCGCGGCGTTGCGCGGCGCGCTGGCGGTCGTGACGATGGTGACAGTGCCTGTGATGGCCTCGCTGCCGTAACCGGCATTGTTCGACGCCGCGATCCCGAACTTGTAGGACGCACCGCGGGCGAGGCCCGTCATCGTTGTCGAGAACGTCGTGCTGGAGACCGTCTTCTGGATACCGGCGTAACTTCCGTCGGGGTTCAGGGCCCGAATGCGGTAGCCGGTGATCGACATGCCGCCGTTGTCGGCAGGCGCCGTCCACGACACGGTGGCAGTGGTGTCGCATCCCGTCACAGTTGCAGCGGGAGAGCCCGGCGTGCCGGGGACGGTCGGGGTCGTGAAGCTCGCCCACGCGGAGAAGCCGCCCCATTGGCCGCCGAGACCGTCAGCGGCCTGCGCTTGGACGCGCCAGTAGTAGAACGTGCCGTAGCCGAGGGCCCCGGCGGGCACCGATGCTGAACAGGTCCCACCCGAAGCCACCTGCGGTGCGGCGAAGCGCGCGTGGCGGAAGTTCTGAGCCGAGTTCCACACCTCGAACCAACAGGTGCCGCTCTCATTGTTGGGGTCGCTGTAGGTCGCGCTCAAACCAGGCGTCGTGGACCCGACGCGGCTGCCGTTCGGGCTGAGGTTCGCTGGGGCGTTCGGCGGGAGGTCGTAGGTGACCTCGAGGCGGTTCTGTCCGCCCGTCCCGCGCGTCTCCTCCTCGTCAGAGCGGAACTCGTAGTAGGTGAAATTACCGGCCGTGTTTATGGTGAGGCCGTTGTTGGCCATCGCGCCATGCGTCCAGTCGTGCACCCACGACGTGATGTCCCGGCTGATCCAACCGGTGCCGGCGCCCGCTACCGAGCCGCCGAAGTGTCCGGGAAAGGTGTTCCAGGTGACGGTGCTCGGGTTCCAGCCGCCCGCTGTGCGCCACATGTGGAAGGCGTCGGCTCCGTCGCGGACGTCGAAGTGGCCGTACCAGTAGCCGTACCAAATGTTCTGCCAATTCGCGAACCCGAGGTCGTAGTAGAGCAGCGAGTAGAACTCGGGCGTGACCTGGCCCGGACGGCGGCCGACCTTGTTCACATACGCGTAGCCGTTCCACTGCGACGAGCTGTTGTAGTTGCAGCCGGTGCAGCCGCTCGAGATGTAGGCGTCGTGGTCGTAGTAGGCGCCCTCACCAGCGGGGACCCACGGATCGACGCGGACCGGATAGACACGAGCCGGATCAGCGAGCCAGTCAGGGTCGACGGTGATCTCGAGCGCTTGGGTGCCTGCGGAGCCGACGAGGCGGACGTTCGCGAGAGTGTCTGCCGCGGGCCGCGGATTCGAACCTGTGTCGGCGGAGTCGAACGCGACTCCCTGCGGAATCCGCGCGACGACCTCGCCGTCGCGGCCCGTGAAGACGACGACGCCATCATCGCCCTGGCTGGCCGTGACGCCCCGGAGGTCGAGGTCGAGCCGCCAGCGCGCCTCGTCGGGACGCGCATGAAGAACGAACTGTTGCTCGACGCCGCCGCCGAGGACGTGGAACTCGACATCTGTCTCGTCGTACGCAAGCGGATAGACGACCCGGTTCTTGATAGCCACGGCGGGGACGTCCTTCGCTCCAGGTAGCCCGAAGGCGATGCTCCAGCCGACGCCCCGCAGTGTTGCGCCGCCGCGCGCGGACTTGCCGAACTTCGCCGTGAACGACCCCGCCTTGTTGCGATACCCGCCGCCCTCGGAGACGAGCGTCGACTCGATCGGGCGCCATGTCCCGTCGAGGGCCCGGTAGTTGACCGGGCTCGTGTACACCTCGGCGGTGCGCGTCCCGTTCGGGTTCTCCCAGATGTTCGCGGTTGCGCGCCGCTCAACCAAACGCGCCTTCGAGCGGTCGAATCGGAACGTCGGGTCGGCCGGACGCGGGCGAGCCGCCTCCGGCTCCCGCTCCAGACGCGGCATTGCCGAGGACGCCGACGCTTCCCGCTTCATTGGAGTGGGCAGGTCGACGTCGGCCTTCAGCGGCTGCGGCCTGACAGCCGTGGCACTTGCGCGCGCGGGCAGCGCCGCGAGCGTGGTCGCGAGAACGACCACCGACACGAGCACGTACCGCAAAGACAACACCCGCCTAACAGGCATGCAAACCCCCAGGTGCCCACCCGAGCCCGCGCTCGGCGACCCGACCTGCATCGTCCGGATCAGGGCATGTCGGGTCAATGTCACTGAATGACGATTCGGGACGCTCGTTCGGTCTAGTCCGCGCTCCGTCGCCGAACGCGCCTTCCGCAGCGGGCCGTCAGGTGCGTACCCTTCGGCTTGTGGTTCGGCGGGTTCTCGCGATGTCGTGCTCGGCGCTGTTCGCCGCCGGAGTCGCGGCCGCGTTCGCGCACGAACCTCAGCACACCGTCGTCGTGCGGGTCGCTGGCGCGGGAGTCGCACCAAGCCTCGGCGACGACGTGTCGTCCGCCACGATCCCGGTCCCAGTCGTCTCGCCGCCCACAGCGGCCGTCGCCGTCGCGCCTCCTTCGTCGGCAGCCCCGCCGACTCGACGTGCACCTTCCCCGCGCTCCGCGCCAACCGACATGCGGCCGCCAACGTCACCCACCGCTCCCCCGACGACGTTGCCAGCGGTGACGACCGTGGCGCCCGCGCCGACGCGGCGGCAAAGCCAGCGCTGCGAGTCCGCGGCCCGTCGAGAGCCGGTGCCGGCCCGCATCGAAACGCCAGGCAGCTACACCGCCGACGGGACCAGCCTCACGAAGCTCGCTTCGAGCGTCGATCCCGGAGCGTGGTCACCGGACCGGCGGCTCTTCGCGTTCAAGGTGGCCATCGACGAACGGTTGGTCGAGATCTGTGCGGTGGACGTGTCTGCAGGCCGCGTGGTCAGCGCCGGGAACGAGTTGCAGGCTGGCGCACCCTATGCCCCAGGGGCGACGCAGCTGTGGAGCGATACCGGCCGGCTGATGATGAACCATTGGGGAACCGAAGTCGACCTCGTCGAAGTGGACCCCGAGACCGGCGGCCGAACGAAGGTCGCTGAAGGTGGGATGTTCGACGTGTCGCCCGACGGGCGAAGACTGGTGACGCCCTCCGGTTCCGCCGACGATCCTTCGCTGTCGATCGTCGACCTCCACCGGCGTGCCACACGGGCCGTGATGCTGCCGCGCCGCCCGTCGCCTCCAACGGCGCCCCGGTGGATCACTGCCGACAAGGTCGCCTATCACTCACGCGGCCTCTTCACGCTTGACTTGAGCACGGGAGAGCACGCAGCCGTCGTCGAGGAGGCGGACAACGCCGCCATCGGCACGTTCGCCTTCAGCCGGGACGGACTGGCCGTCGCCTGGTCGTTGACGGGCGCTACGGCATCTGCCGACCACGGCCTGTACATCCGCCGCGCGGCCGGCCCCGTCACGAAGATCGCGAGTCCCGCGAATCCGCTCGCCTGGAGCGCCGATGCGACTGCCCTCCTCACAACGAGCTGTGACGACCGCTCTTGTCGCCTCGACGTCATCGACTTCAATAACCAGCAGTCTGCGTTGATCGCGCAAACCTCGACGAACGAATTGCGGTTCCTGTCGCGGTCGGGATGGACCCCCGACGGGGTGATCGAGTTCGGCGTGATGGCCTTTCCGATGGCTCGCTGAGGTGTGTGCCGGACACGACCGAGGACGCGGTCATGCAGGCGCGATGACCTGCACCGGCGGCCGGAGCAGCACCTCCCAGAGTGGTTCACGTGGGCTGAGCTGGAGTGGTAGGTCGGCGGTGGATGCTTGCCGCCAGTAGGAGGTCGCCGCGTGGGACACCTCGAGTGCGGAGCCTCTCAGCGTCAGCCACCGCAGGTCTGCCCTGAACCCGACGTGGTCAGTCTGCAGCCTCCAGATGGTGCCGCTCCCGCCGCAAAATTCTGATTGGAACCGCCGGGTGCTGGTGAGAGTTTCGAACGCAAAGAGGCTTGGAAACGGGACGGAGCTGCCGGCGTGACTGCCCGGCGCGTGTACTCCCACAGCAACTCGATGTTCGGAGCGACGGCGAGCCCCGCCACGTCTGGACGCAAGAGGTAGCGCTCCCCATGGCGAGACACGCCGTGGGGGAATAGCTCATCGACGTGTGCTTGCAACTCGGGCGGGTTGATGTCGGACCACCGATGCAGCCCGACTGTGCCGGGACGAAGTGAGCCGAGGCGGTCGACGGTGAACCGCTCCAAAGGAACGCTCCCGGTTGCCGTGATGCAGTAGTCACTGGCGGCGACCGTAATGGGTCACAGCTCGATCCCGATGCCGCGGTCTATGCCTCGGTCGATGGACCGTTCGAGGGCAAGGCGGTCGAGTCGTTCTGCTATCTCGAGGCTGTGGACGGCTGTGTTCCATTCCCGATACTGGGCGCCGTCGACGGGTGGCTGGCGTAGGTCGTCAGGCGCGACGCTCCACTGTTCGCGGTAGGCCTCGACCCGACCGGCAAGCGTGGCCCAGCGCTGCCGTTCGGGCTCGGTGTCGGGGACGGGCCCGACCAGGTCAACGAGGCGTTGGGGTGGGTTGAGGAGGGAGGCGAGTCCGAGCGCGTCACGCCGGGCCTTCACCTGCTGGGCGAGGTCGTCGCGGTAGGCGAACAGGTCGGCGTGGTCGTCGAGCCACTGGTCGCGTTGTGCTCGTGCGGCCTCCAGCTCGGCGGCCCGGTCGTCCAGGTCGCGGACGGTCCGCCGGAGGTCGCGCCCGGCGCGGGTGAGCCGGCTCGGCTGGTGGCGTTCAAGGTAGGTGCGGCGGGCGGCGAGGCGGGCGAGTTCGGGTTCGGGGTTGTCGGGTGTCTCTCGTTGGATCTGCGCGTCGAGGCTGGCGAGTTTCGGGGCGAGGACGGCGAGGGATTCGCTGGCGGCGAGGGTGTCGCGCAGCGCGGCGAGCGCGGCCTGCTCCGCGCTGCGGCGGCTGATGGCGGCGGCCAGCACGTCGGTCGGGTCCCTCGGCGGGTCGTGGTGGTCGTGGTCGACGGCGTCGACGCACACCAGGGCGGTGTTGTCGTGTCGTCCCCGGGTCATGGCCACGTACAGGCCCTCGGCGGTGGTGGTCTCGTCGACGACGGCGACGGCGCGGTCGACGGTCAGCCCTTGGGCCTTGTGGGTGGTGAGGGCGTAGGCGAGGTGGACGTGGTCGGCGACGTAGTCGGCGGGGAGCGTGGTGCGGCCGTGTCCGTCGAGGTGGGACACGGCGAGCGATCCGTCGGCGTGGCGGGCGGTGATGGCCCAGCGGTCGCCGTTGCGCACCCACCGCCCGCTCGTGGTGGTGAGGGTGCGGTCGTTGCGGAGGGTGACGATCTGGTCGCCGACGCCAACAATGTGGCCTGCCGCGCGCACGCCGCCGGCTTCGACGTCGCCGGCGGCGACACGGGCTTGGCGGATGGTGTCGCAGATGGCGGACACGGTGGGGTTGTCCGCCGCGGTGATGACGATCGACTCGCCAGCGGCGCGCGCACGGAGCCACGCGGTCGCGGCGGTGTCGACGACGCCGAGGCGGTCGCTCGCCACCACGCGTCCGTGTTCTTCGTACACGGCGGCGACACCGGGGTCCCTGGCGCGAAGACGCAGGCTGGCCGCGGCCTCCCATGCGGCGCTGAACCGGCGCACCCCGCCGAGCTCGACCGCGTGCGCTTCGGCCAGGTGGCGGAACAGACCGCCGGCCTCGATGGCACCGAGCTGGGCGTGGTCGCCGACGAGGACGAGCTTGCCGCCCGCCCGGTCGACGAGCTGCGCGAGGCGGGCGAGATCGCCGGTCGCCACCATCCCGGCCTCGTCGACCAGGACCACCTCGCCCGGTCGCAGCCGCCACGGGCTGTGCGGGTCGGCCGCTCGGTCGTTTTCGAACAAGAACTTGGCGATCGTCTCCGCGGGCACTTGGGCTTCTTGAGACAGCACGCCGGCTGCGACTGCCGACACGGCCAAGCCACGCACCGGGATGCCGCTGTCCTGCCAGGCGGCAGCGGCGGCGCGCATGGCCCGCGACTTGCCGGTGCCGGCCGGGCCGACCACGCAGGCGACCGTGTCGCCGTGCTCGGTCACGGCCCGGACAACCTCGGCTTGGTCGTCGTCGAGGTCGTGGTCGCGCACCGCTCGTTCCACAGCGTCCGGCTCGGCGATAGCGCGCCCCGCGTTGCGCCCGCAATCGGCGAGGTCGACGACGCGCTGCTCGACCTCGAGAGTGGCGAGGGTGGTGTAGCGGGTGTTGTCGTGACGGTCGAACACCGACTGGCCGTCGCGGCGGAGGAGCTCGGCCGGTGGCGACGGCTCCGGTGGCCGCAGCCCGATCACGGCCGTGTGGGCGAGCACGCGATCGGTGGTGGCTTCGATCCAGGCGCGGGTGTCCTCAGCACTGCCCGCGCCGGTGGGCGCGCGACGGGCGGCCTCGCGCGTCACATCGGCGCGCCGCCACGTCGAGCGGTCCCTGGCCAGCTGGGCGACGATCTCCTCGACCACCGCGTCGCGTTCCAACGTGACCGCACGCGGGTGGCGGTCGACCGTGTCGCCGATCCAGGACACCGGCGCCAGTCCCACGGCGACGGCCTCGCGCTGCCAGCGGTCGTGCAGGCCCTCGGTCGTCTCGCCGTGGTGGTCCTTGGCGTCGCGGGTGTCGAGCACCGCCCGCTCGAACGCCCGCCGCCGCTCCGCCGGTGTCAGGTGGCGCTCGAGGCTCGCCTCAAGCTCGGCGATCCGCTCGGCCGCTCTCGCCTCGACGGAGGCGCGGCGCTGGGCGAACAAGCGGCGGAGCGCCGGTGGCACGCCGACGATCTCGGCCTGGCCGTTGCGGTCCACCGCCGCCCACTCCACACCCAGGCGCATGGTGAGCTCGGCCCGCAGCGCGGCTTGGTAGACCATGCCCGCGGGCTTGAGCTGGCGGTGCAAGGCCCGGCTGTCGAGGGCGCGCCACACCCCGTCGTCGCAGCGCACCCGGCCAGACACCAACACGTGGGTGTGCAGCTGCGGATCACCCGCCCGGGAGGTCCGATGGACGAACGCGGCGGCGAGGAAGCCGTGGGTGTCGACCTGGCGCACACCGGCCTTGCCGGTGCGGGAGAACGCGGCGTGCTCCTCGAGGTAGCGCAACGCGGCGGTGACCGCGGCGTCGTGCGCGTCGCGCACCTCCATGCCGACGTCGCCGCCACCGACGGCCCACAGGACACTCACTGACTTGGGCGCGGAGAACGTGAGGTCCCATCCAGTCACCACGTCCCGCCACGGGCCCACCCGGTAGGACGCGCCGAGGGAGTCCCCGGTGCGGGGGTGGCGGCCTTCGAACAGTCGAGCCAGTTCCTCGGCCTCGACCTCGCCGCGCAGGCGCTCGTGGGCGGAGCCTGCACCCACCCACACGCCCTTGGCCTCGCCGCGGCCGGCGTAGTAGTCCTCGATACCCTTGGCCACCTCGTCCGTGTAGTAGGACACGGCGGCCGGGGTGACCTTGCCCCTGCTCAACACGCTCGTTGACCACCGGCGAGGTAGTCACCGGCGCCAGCCGGTGAGAGCACGGCACCGCAGGGTGCCAATGTGTGAGCCGTCCGTCCGCGCGCGCTCATCCGGCGTCCTCGGCCTCGCGGTCTCCGGCGTCCTCGGCCTCGCAGTTTCCGGCGTCCGCGTTCCTCGCGTCCGCGGTCTCGCGGTTTCCGGCGTCCGGGGTCCTCGCGTCCGCGGGCTCGCGGTTGCCCGCGTCGCCGGCGCGCGAGTTCAGCGCGTCGGCGTCGAACAGCGACGGCTGCGAGAACCCGGCCCTCCCTGCGCGCACCGACTGCGGCGGCCGGCGACGGCCGGGTTCCGGTGCCGCGCTGGAGGTAGCACCGCCCGGGGGGATCGCGCAGGGCTGCGCGCGCAGTTCGTACGCGGCCGATCCGAACCGGCCGCGTTCGCCGCGCTCAACCGGAAGCGACGCGATCAGGTCCGCTGTTGCGAGTCGCCGCAGGGCGCGGGCTGCGGTGTCCTTGCTCACACCGAGGTTCGCGGCCAAGGCGCGGACGTTGCTGCGTACGACGCGACGGCCGGCGGCCTCCTGCTCGGCGTCCTCGGCGAGGTCCTCGAGCGCGCACCACGCCACCGGCCCCAGCCGGCGGCGCAGCTCGCGTCGCTCGCTCACCTCACTGACCGGACGCGGCCGGCAGATCCTCGAGCAGCCGCCGCAACGCGGCGCGGGGGACGCGCAAGCTGCGGCCGAGCGTCACCACCGGCAGGCCCGCGCGGCCGTTCGATGCTCGATACTGGCGCGCCAGCTCGTAGGCGGCGCCCCGACCGATACGCAACACCGCCGCGGCCTCCTCAACCGTCAACACCTCAGGCAGGTCATCCAACGACGGTGTCGCAGCGCTCACGACTTTCAGCTCCCCACGCATGGCCGGACGGAAGTTACGCCCTTGCAATTCGTTCGTCAACTGATAGATTGGGAGTCCGTGGACACGTTGACACTGGACGGCACCAGGTAGGACTCGAAGGCACGAGGACGCACGCAAAAGAAATGCGCAAGAGCAAGCCCCAGAACGCAACCAACGGCGACACCGGCGCCGACTTCTTCGGCCTCACCCCCAACCAAGTGGTCGCCTACAACCTCACCCAGGCCCGCGAGTGGAAGGGCTGGACCCAGGACCAGCTCGCCGAAGCACTCGAGCCCTACCTCGGCAAGCGATGGTCCAAAGCCTCGGTCAGCCAGGCCGAGCGCTCCGTCGTCGGCCGATTCATCCGCCAGTTCACCGCGGACGAGATCGTGGCGTTCGCCCGCGCCCTCGACCTGCCGCTCGGCTGGTTCTTCATGCCACCACCACCGTGGGCCGATCGTGCGACACCGCTCAACCTCTCAACCCCAGACAAGAAGAAGTTCGGCGCCGCGCTCGCCGAGCTCGTCGACCTCGTCTTCGGAGACGAACACGGCCAAGCCCTCCTCCAACTCCGCCTCCGCGCCTTCCTGGACCAGCTCGGCACCAGCGGGCCCCTGTCGCACAAACAGCACGCGGTCCAACAACTCGTCAGCGCGAAAGTCGACGCACTCGTCGAACACGCACTCGGCGACCTCGAGACCTGGCAGACGCAACTGCGAGCCCTCGCCAGCCACCTCGAAGACCTGCAAGCGCAGGCTCGACGCGAGATCGCCGAGATCCGCCCCGCGAAGGGAGAACCCGAATGACCACCGCGTCACCCCGCCGCGACCCGAATACCGGTACGTGGTGGTTCGTCGTTGATCTACCGCCGGGACCAAGCGGGCGCCGCCGCCAAGCGAAGCGCCGTGGCTTCCCTACGAAGAAGGCGGCACAGGAGGCGCTCGACGGCATCCGCGTTGCCGCACGGAAGGGCGGCTACGTCCCGCCAGCGAGACAACGGCTCGGCGAGTTCCTCGTCGACGACTGGCTGCCCGCCGTTCGTCAGCGGCTCGACGTCGACACCTGGCGATCGTACGAACGGAACATTCGCGTTCACGTGGTCGCTCGCATCGGCGGGGTTCCTCTGCAGTCGGTGGACGGTGCGCTGCTCAATCGTCTCTATGCCGACCTACTCGACGAGGGCCGCGTGGTCAGGGTCACCGCGCCCAAGTACTCCGAGCCGCTCCGGGAGCGTGCGTGCGAGTTGCGCAACCACGGCAGCTCTCTCGCGGAAACTGCCCAGCATTTGCGTCGGGAGTACCCGGACGAAGCCGCGTCATTGACCAAAGACGCCGTTGCCGCGATGCTTCGTCGGCTGGCCGAGCCCGTTCGTCCGGCCACGCCCGGACTGAAGCCGAGGACCGTGCGCTATATCCACACGATCCTTCATTCCGCGCTCAAGGATGCGGTGCGATGGAACCGGGTCGAGGGAAATGCCGCCGACCGCGCCGATCCACCGTCGCCGAAGGCATCGAAGTCGCCCGAGATGAAGGTGTGGACTCACGATCACCTAGCGGCCTTCCTCGAGATGATGGAGGGCGACCGATACCGTCCACCACTGCTCTTCCTCGCCACAACCGGCTGTCGTCGAGGCGAAGCACTCGGCCTGCGATGGACTGACGTCGACCTCGAACGGGCGGTCGTGTCGATCCGACAGCAGCTCACCGAGTCAGGCTTCAAGCCGCGCACCAAGACGGACAAGCCACGGGTCATCGAGCTCGACTCCGAGACCGTCGCGGCGCTGCGATCCTGGCGCGCCGAACAAGCGCGCGAGCGGCTGCTGCTCGGCGACGGCTACCACGATCACGGCCTCGTCTTCTGCCTGGCCGACGGCCGGCCCTACAACCCGGAGCACTTCTCTCGCGAGTTCGACCGCCGCCTCGCACGACGACCCTTCGTGACCGTGCTGCCGAAGATCCGTCTACACGACCTTCGGCACACCTGGGCAACCCTGGCGCTCGTCGCCGGCGTTGACGTGAAGATCGTGTCGGAGCGTCTCGGGCACTCATCTCCACTAATCACTTGGCAGACGTATCAGCATGTGATCGTCGGCATGCAGACCGACGCCGCCGAGCGCGTCGCTGCGTTGATCTTCAAGCGGCCAGCTACGTCCTGACGCACTTCCGCCCCGAGCGTTAGGTTCCGACCGCGATGACTGGCTCCGCCGAACAAGAACGCGCCAAGGCCATCGCCCAGGTGGAACCACACGGCTGGACTCCGGCACGCACAACCAAGCGCGGCTACGTCATCATGAGGTGCTCGTGCGGCCAGCACCAGGAGACGCTCCACAAGACCCCGTCCCTGCCCGGCCACTTCGCCCGCAAGGCAGCCCACATGATCGCTACGTGCTCGACACAGGTACCCTGATAGCGATGTTCCTCGTCGAGATGGACGTGCGCCTCGGGTTCGCCAGCCGGCCGATGACCGACGACGAGATCACGGACCTCATCGAGAGGCTCGTCGATGAACTCGACCGCCTCCCCGTCGAGCCCTCTGTCGGCACTGCGCGCGCCGGTGACGGGGTCGACATGACCGTCGGCGTCGTGGTCGACGACGACCACGAGACGTCGGCCCTTCGGCATGGTGCCGCGATCATCCGCACCGCCCTCGAGGCCGTGGGGATCGAGACCGCACGACTGTCCTTTCCGGGAGTCGACACTCGCGGCGCCGGCGTACGCGCGCTGCAGCTGACGTAACCGATCACGCGCTGTCAGCACGGCGCAAGCCCCGCCAAGTGATTGGCGACTTCCCGGCGAACCCGGCCAACGCGCGAGAGGCTGACAGTGGGGCATTCTGGCGGCGTCGGGGCGGCGGGCATCGGGCGATGTCAAGACCCGGTACCCGGGCGACAGAACGTTTCCGGTACCTGGGTGAGCACTTTGATGGTGGTTACGCGGCGTTGATGCGCCGTGGCCGACCGCCGGGGTTGGCCAGCGCGCCATGCTCTCGGGTGCGGTCGTGGCGCGCCGGATGGGTGCGGATGAGCTCCTCGCCGATGGAGATCTCGACGGTCTCGCCGACCACCGCGACCTGCACCTGGCGGCGCCGGTACTTCGTGCCGACCGCGTAGGCGGTGCCGGCGAAGCTGACGTCGCCGGAGGAGTCGACCTTGCGGGTGACCGATGGCGCGGTTACCGACGACCGACGCTTCGGCGGCTGCGGTCGCTGACCTCGGCGCAGCGCAGCGAGTTCCTTGTCGCTCGAGTGGCGGCGCGCGTGGGTGGCGATGAGCACGCCGCGGTAATGGAGATGCACGAGCCGAGCGTCGCACACGACGACGACCTCCTCGCCGGCCAACCAACGAGCCGCGGAGTAGCTCGCGCCCGCGAAGCTGATGTGCGGTGGCGCCGACCCGTCGCGTCGCGCCGCCGACGAGCACCTCGCTGTCGACGATCGCGGTGACGTCGACGTCCACCGGCTCGACGACCTTCGCCGCGAGTCGGAACCGGTCCCAGGGCACGGCCATGCCCAGGCTCTGATGCCCGCGCTCGAAGTTGTACTCGCGCACCCACGCATCCAGCTGGCGCTGCGCGTCTTCGATCGACGCGAACACCTTGCCGTCCAAGAACTCACGGCGAAGTGTCTTGTGGAACCGCTCGACCTTGCCGGTCGTGGTCGGTGACCGCGGTGCGGTCAGGAGATGGCGGATCCCGTTCTCCCGGCAGATCCGATCGAACAGCACCTCGCCCACGCCTTTGCCGAACCGGCCGGTGAACACCTTGCCGTTGTCGGTCAGGATCGCCTCTGGCACGCCATAGGTGCGAAGGGCCAAGGCCAACGCGTCGCACGTCGGGCGGGCGGTCGCTCGAGCGACGACGAACGCGGAGATGCAAAAGCGCGAGTGGTCATCGATGCCCGTCACGATCTTCGCCTCGGAGCCGTCGGCCAGGCGAACGCCGCCGACGATGTCCATCTGCCACAACTCCATCGACCGGCTGCGTTCCCAGCGCTTGTAGTCGCTGCGTTTGCGTTTGCGCGCCTCGGGCGTGATCAGCCCATGGCGAATGAGGCAGCGATAGATCGATGTGCGTCCCGGCAGCGGCACGATCCCCTCCCGACCGAGACGGTGCTCGATCGTCCGCGGTCCCCAACCCGGATGCTCCCGGCGCATCTCCACGATGCGCGCCTCGATCTCCGGGCTCATCTGATGCGGGCAGGTGTTCGGCTTCGAGCTCCGATCGACGAGCCCGGCCAGCCCGTGGTTCGCGTACTTGACGAGCCATTCGTGCACCGCCTGGCGACTCACCCCGTTCCTCCGCGCCACGTCGGTCACCGAGGCGCCGTTCTCCAACACGTCCTTAACCGCGGCAAAGCGCTGTTCCACAAGACCCAACTCCACGAGCACCGTCGGCCTCCCTCGCAAACGTGAGCGCGAACGACCACAGCGAAGAAGGAGGCACCGGCTTGCAGGTGGACCCAACGGTGTCGCCCAGGAACCGGAGCCAGTGTCGCCCAGGTACCGGAGTCGCGTCCGAGAAGTGTCAGCCAGCTACCGGAGCCACGGTGTCAACCATGAACCGGAGCCGCACAGCGGGCATCGGGCGAACCGTGACCAAACTGTGACCACGGAACGCACGTCGTGGCACTTCATGCTCCCGACGCGGCGTTGCGACCTGCGCTTTCCTGCGCGATCCGTGGTGTCGGAGGGGGGACTTGAACCCCCACGCCCTTAACGGGCACTAGGCCCTCAACCTAGCGCGTCTGCCTATTCCGCCACTCCGACGTGGGGACCGTCACTGTATCGCACAGCGCAGCAGGCTCCGGACACGGGAATGCGATCGGAACTACCGTTGCCGCAGTGACGCGGACCATGCGGGCGCTCGCAGGGCAGCGGCGGCCGGCGGCGGCGTCGCGGGCACGTGTCGAAACGTCGTCAGGTGTTCCGCCGTGGCTGGAACCGCTGCGTCCGGCCGGGAACAAGGCGATCACGGGGCTGCTCGCGTCGGTGCAGCGCGATGACAAGGAAGCCCCGTCGGCCGACCTCCTCACGGCGAAACAGATCGCCGACGCGAAGCTCTTCTACAAGCTGCAGCCGCAGCTCTACCCGCCGGACATCGTCGTGCAGTTGAGGACGGCGCTGGGACTGTTGCCGGTCGGCGGCGTCGACGACGAGCTCGTGATCTCGGTGGCGAAGTTCCAGCTCGCCGAAGCTGGTGGATCGCTCGCGCTCAAGATCGACGGCAAGGCCGGCCCCCGCACGTTGCCGCGCATCTTCCGCAGCGGGCTGAACGTCGCGTCGGAGGGGGAGGCCTTCGGCAAGGACGTGCAGACCGGTGTCGTCGACCAGTGGGCGACGTTCGCCGACGCCGCAGCTCGTCGCGATGCGCTCGTCGTCCTGGTGAACAAGAAGCTCGTTGCTGCTGGTGTCCCGCCAGTGACCGCAGCCTTCGACGAGAACCCGTCGAACGCAGGGAGCTTCGACTTCAGCACGTGGCAGATGAAGATCGGTCGCAAGCGCCTCGACGGCAAGACGATCTCGGTCGAGGACGCCAAGGACACGGCCGACACGGTGTGGCACGAAGCGCGACACACGGAGCAGTGGTTCCGCATGGCGCAGCTGCGCGCCGGTCAAGGCCTCAAGGCGCCGGCTCTCGTGAAGGAGCTCGGCATCCCCGCGGCCGAGGCAGCGAAGGCCAGAGCCGCACCGATCACCGGGAAGTCACCGCTGGCGGTCATCGCCCAGGGATGGTGGGACAGCGTGTACGGCGCCGGTGGCGCGCACCGAGGAGCTGTGCTCGACGAGATCGACGCGGCGTCGAAGGCGCTCGACAAGGCGCGGGCCAAGTTCGGAGCCAACAAGACCGCCCAGAACAAGGCGGCCCTGGTGAAGGCGAAGGCCCGCTTCGACAAGGCGTTCGCTGCGTACCAGAACCTGCCCGAGGAGAACGACGCGTGGGCGACCGGCCCGGCAGCGGCGGTCGGCGTGACCAGCGGGAGCCCGGAACCCGAGCCCGAACCGGAGCCCGCGCCCGCGCCGGCGGTCATCGAAGAGCCTGCGGGCGCTCCTCCGACGCCGGGCGAGAGCGCGCACAAGACGATGCCGGAGAAGGATCTTCCGGAATGACCGGCGCCGCCGATCTGGCAACGGCGATCGAGTCGCTCCGCGCCGCCGTGGCGCGCAGCGCCGCCGGCACGCTCCGTCACGTGACGGTGGAGCTCACGGAGCCGCATGACGTCAGCGACCTCGAGGAGATCCTCGGCGCGGCGCACGAACTTCCGCGGGCGACGTCCCCGTCGTCAGCGCGCCGCGTGCAGTTCGACGACACGGTGCCGGACGAGGGAGAAGTCGGTGCCACGGTGCTCGCGGAGCTCGACGGTGGGGGACGGGTGTCGTCGCTGCTGATCCGACGAGACGAGTACTGACGCTCCGACCACGAACTCCGTGACGGGCGACCACCCGATGCACGACGCAGTCGCAGCCGCTCGTCGAGCTGCGCACGCGGCAGGGTTCGTCGTCGACGAACCGCCGGTGCCGCTTCCCGGTGTCGCGGACACCGTGCTCCACTTCCCGAGCGCGGCGGTGGTCGCGAAGGTCGCGGTGCGCGAGCGATTCCGTGAGGCGGCGCTACGCGAGCACGCGATCGCAGTGGAGCTCGCCGCGCTGAACGCGCCCGCGCCGCGTCCGCTCGTAGGAATCGCACCGGACGTCGATTCCGCTCCCGTCGTTCACGGCTGAACTTCGAGCGGCCAGGGCGGCACTGGATGACGTGACCGCAAGGCAGCCGGAGTCGCGGGATCGCGACCTGCTCGTCGACGTCTTCGACTCCCTCCTCCCGAAGGTGAGCGATCATCCGCGGGCAGCCGCTCACCGTCTGCACGGCGAGCCGCACCAGGGCAACAGGCTCGTCACGCCGGCCGGCGTCGTGTGGGTCGACCTCGAGAGCTGCTGCGCCGGCCCCCGCGAGTGGGACTTCGCCATCTTCGACTCGACCGCGACCGACGACAGGCCCGACGTCGACCGCGCGCTTCTGCACGACCTTCGAGTGCTCAACGCAGCCCGCTTCGCGACCTGGCAGACGCGCCTGATGGATCGCTTCCCGGACCTGCGCGAGCTCGCCGACGTGCACCTCGCGTTCGTCCGGACGACGTGGGCTATTCCGAGGTCGGACCGCTGAAGGTCGGCGACCGCTTCTCCTGGTGGGACGCCAGCCCTTCGCGAGCGTCCGGCCCGGTGAAGCCGAGGAACTCGTAGGCGAGCGACGCGTCGAAGATGGCCGTCTGCGCGCGGTACCAGTGGTTGAGGGTGTGCTTCGTCCACCGGATCGCGGCTTGCGCGCCTCCGGCCAGTGACGTGGCTACCTCGAGGGCGCGCTCTTGCACCTGCTCTTCGTCGACGCACAGCGACACGAGCCCGATCCGTTCGGCCTCCTCGCCGAGCAACGTGTCGCATGTGAGCAGGTAGTACTTCGCCTTCGCCATCCCGCACAGCAATGGCCAGCAGATCGCGGCGTGATCGCCTGCGGCGACGCCGAGGCGGGTGTGGCCGTCGATGATCCTCGCGTTCTTCGCCACGATCGAGACATCGGCGAGCAGGGCAGCGACGAGCCCGGCGCCGACTGCAGGGCCGTGCACGGCCGACACGACCGGCTTCGAGCAGTTGATGACGTTGAGCACGAGATCCCGTGCTTCGCGCAACACCCGCAGGCGGGTGGCCTCGTCGTTCATGATCCCCTCGATCAGATCGAAGCTCCCGCCGGCGGAGAACGCCTTGCCCGCTCCTCGGAGCAGAGCGACCCGGGTCGACGGGTCGCGGTCGACCGTGAGCCACACGTCGGCGAGCTGGCGGTGGACGTCCGGGCCCACGGCGTTCAGACCGGGCCCGTCGAGGGTGATCCGCAGAACGCCTTCGGCAGGACGGTCGAACGTGAGCGAGTCGAACGAGGCGTAGGGATCAGCGTCGGCCATGTGCCCTTGTTAGCAGCGGCGCCTGCGACCCCCGTCACGTTCGCGCCGCGGGCCGGTGGGTACGCATAGCTGGTCATGGCTGCGATCGCTCACCGGCTGCGTCCAACCGGCACCTCTTGGCTCGCCATCGCCATCGTCGTGCTGCTCGCGGCAGGGTTGTTGATCGCCGGCCCGGCCCGCGGATTGCGGGAGGACATCGCGAAGCAGCGTGACGACGTCGACGCGCAGCTCGACACGACCGAGGCGCAGCTCCAGACGACGCGGGAGCAGCTCGACACGACCCGAGCGCAACTGCGCATCGCGGAGGAGCAGCGCGACATCGCTCGGGAGCAGCTGGAGATCGCCCGCACGCAGCTCGCCGAAGCTCAGCGCCAGCGTCAGCTGACGGAGGAGTCGGTCGCAATCCAACGCGAGACGTCGCGGATCGCGCGTGAGACCCTCGGCGAGGTCAAGGAGATCAACCGGAAAACGCCCGATGCGCGGCCGGGCGACGGGCTCACGCCGTAGCCGGCGTCACCAGCCGAGCCCGAGTCGACGGACGATCGAGCGGAGCGCTCGCCACTCGACCCCGCACGCGGCGAACACGTCGGAGCTGGCCGAGCCGTGGAAGGCGAACAGCGCGAGGACGACGTGGATCGCGCCGATTCGAGACGAGTAGCCCAGCTCCCACGCCTCCGACGCCGCGAAGCGGACGACGTCGTCAGCGGACGGCACCGGCCGAGGCGAACTTCCGAGCGCCGCGGTGGCTTCGTCGGCCGCGCGGAGGAGCACCCGAGCCCGCGAACCGAGAGCCTTCAACACGTCGTCATCGGCCCGCTCGAGCAGGCGCCGCAGCAACAGCAGGTCGTCGACGCCTCCCGGCGCCTGGTCGGCGACTGCGTCGATGGCCTCCTGAAGAGCGTCGGCAACGTCGTCGTCGAGCTCTTCACCGAACACGGACTCAGCCTCCGGTGTGCTGCTGGCGCATGCGACCGGGGTTCGCCGGCAACCCGTCGAAGCGCCCTCGGGGCCGTATACCGCGGTATGCCTCGACGACTGGTTCGATCTGTTCGGGGCTCGCGCCGTGGAGGATCACGCTGTCGGCGCCGAGATCGATCTGGCGCAGCACCTCGGCCGCGCACTCCTCGGGCGTTCCCGTCGCGGACGGTGCGAGCCACTCGTCGGGAATCAGCTCGGCGACGTGCTCCAGCTCCTCGGTCGTGGCGTCCTGATCGAGGGCACCCCGGAAGCTCGAGACCATCGGATCCGACCGGAATCGGGCGAGCACCGCCGGGTCCCACCGGTTCGTCTCGACCATGAGGTCGCCGTACGCCTGGAGGTACGTGGCGAGACGACCCACCGTCTTCTTGAGGCGGACGTCGTCGGGGAGCCCGTCGTGCACCGTGGCGAGGCACGACCACACTCGAACGGACGAAGGATCCCGCCCCGCCTCTTCTGCCGCTCGCTTCACCGTCTCGACGCAGCGGACGAGCGTCTCGTCGGTGAAGTACGTGTGCAGCAGCACGCCGTCGAAGACGCGCCCGCCGAGACGGAGCGTGTTGGGCCCGAACGCGCTGATGACGAGCGGGATGTCTTCGTCGAACGACGGGTCGAGGCGCAAGACCGGCCACTGCCCGGCCGGGCCGTTGTGACCGATGACGGTTTCGCCTCGCCACAGCCGTCGCATGAGTCCGGCGATGTCGTCCAGCTGCGCGGTCGTGATCTTCCCGAACCCGAACGCCTGCTGCATCGGCGCGATGCCTCGCCCGAGACCGAGGGCGAAGCGCCCGCCGGTCAGCCGGTGCATCGTGGTCGCGTGCGCCGCGGTGACCATCGGGTGCTTGGTGTTGTGGTTGGTGACGCCGGTCGCGATGCCGATCGAGCTCGACACCGCCCCGGCTGCCCCCGACAGCGTGAGCGCTTCCTTGATGTTGAAGCGCTCGGAGATGAAGCACCCGCCGATCCCGAGCTCCTCCGCCTGCGCGACCTCGTCGACGAGGTCGCGCGGCGACTTCGGAGCGCCCGCCAGCGTGTAGAAGGCGAGCTCGGGAAGCTGCGGTAGTGCGGCCGACGCCGTGTCCGTCAGCGCGGGACCTGCGACCAGGGCAGGTCCTTGTCGACCCGCACGTCACCGGGGAGACCGAGCACCCGCTCGCCGAGGATGTTGCGCATCACCTCCGACGTGCCGCCTTCGATGGAGTTGGCTCGCGCACGGAGGAACGCCTGCTGCGTCGACCGGGAGGCCATCGCAGTCGCCGAGCGGTCCATGTTGTACTCGCCGTAGAGGCCGCCCTCCATGCCCATGAGGTCGATGCACAGCTCGTAGATCTTCTTGTTGAGCTCGGCGAAGTGCAGCTTCCCCGTCGATCCCTCAGGACCTGGGTTGCCCTTCTGTCGGTTCTGCGACGCCCGGATGTTGGTGAGGCGGAGCACCTCCGCTTCGATCCACGCGCTCATGAGGCGGTCCTTCAGTGCGAGCGCGGGAGCCGACGTCTTGTCGGCCCGGCCGTTCCAGATCTCGACCGCGGTTCCGATGGGTCCGCTGCCTCGGGGCGAGATCGCGCCGCCGATGGAGACCCGCTCGTTCATGAGCGTGGTGAGCGACACCCGCCAGCCGTCGCCGATCTCGCCGAGTCGCTCCTCGTCGGGGATGCGGACGTCGGTGAAGTAGACCTCGTTGAACTCGGCGTCCCCGGTCATCTGACGCAGCGGCCGCACCTCGACGCCGGGCGCGTGCATGTCGACGACGAAGTAGGTGAGGCCCTTGTGCTTCGGCTGCTCCGGGTCGGTTCGGGCGACGAGCATCCCCCAGCGCGACACGTGGGCGAGCGTCGTCCACACCTTCTGGCCGTTGACGACCCACTCGTCACCGTCGCGCACGGCTCGGGTGGCGAGCGAAGCGACGTCCGAGCCGGCGCCGGGCTCGGAGAAGAGCTGGCACCACACCTCTTCGCCCGTGAACAACGGCCGGAGGTAGCGCTGCTTCTGCTTGTCGCTGCCATGGGAGACGACCGTCGGCGCGCCCATGCCGTGACCAATGGGGTTCCGGTAGTAGGGCGACGGCGCCCCGGCCGCGGCCAGCCGCTCGTTGATCTCCCGCTGGAGCTTCGGTGACGCGCCGAGGCCGCCGTAACCCTCCGGGAAGTGGACCCACGCCAGGCCCATGTCGTACTGGGCGCCGAGGAACTCGCGCTCCGGCGTCGTCTTCGGGGGGAACTTCTCGAGCAGCTCGTCGATGAGCTCGGTGACCCGTGCGGTCTCGGCGTCGGGGGCGGTGCGGAGGTCAGTCATCGCTCATGACGCTAACGCGGCTCAGCGGGCGAGCTTCTTGTTGTCCCAGCTCACCGCGCGCGACGGCGTGAAGACGACCCACCGCCAGCCCCGGCCGCGGGCCGACGCGCCGTTCCGGACCTTCTCGCCCGCCGGTGCCTCCGGTTCCCCGTGGCCGCCCGAGTACTTGCGGCCCATCTGCCAGCGGACCTCCTCGAGGTCCGGCTCCGCGTTCTCCGCGTCGGCGTCTTCGAGCACCGTGGCCGTCCCCTGGAACATGACGCCCTGGAGCTCCGGAAAGCGCTCGTTGCGATCGACGAGGATGGTGCACTCCGGGTTCCGCCGAAGGTTCGTGATCTTCTGCCCGCGGCAGTAGAAGTAGATCTTCCCGCCGCCCCACCCGAACCACAGCGGGGTCAGGTTGATGCGGGTGCCCGGGCCGACGGTGGCGACACGCATGTTCCACGTCGTCGTCATCAGCTCCTCGAGCTCGTCGTCGGTGAGACCGAGCTCCTTCGGGATCTTCGCCATGCCGCACCCTAGGCACCGCGTCGCCTAGAACTTCCGGGCCGGGGTTCGAGGTGACAGTTGGGCCCCCTGGTTCGGGTTCATGATGCTCGCTTGAGCTGGTGTGAGGTGAGGACCTGGAGTGGTGTGCGCCCTCGCATGAAGTCGCTGTGGTTGCGGC
>Ga0247719_1000468_pt1 | contig 24170 bp, 20 predicted proteins | sample 41E_DmetaG_FD_189046 | JGI IMG/M metagenome (GOLD analysis project Ga0247719, IMG submission 189046) | Soil microbial communities from hillslope of Landscape Evolution Observatory, University of Arizona, Oracle, AZ, United States - 4-1-E_D | ecosystem: Engineered > Artificial ecosystem >...
CCCTCAGCGAAGCGCCAGCCCCCTCAGCGTCAGTTCGAGCACCCTCACCGAAGCGCCAGCCCCCTCAGCGTCAGTTCAATCCCCCTCAGCGACCAGAACGACCTTCCCGATCACCTCGCCGCTCTCGAGCAGGCGATGCGCCTCGGCCGCCTGTTCGAGCGGAAATGTCGCGTGCACGACGGGGCCCACCTCTCCGCCCTCGAGCAGCGGCCAGACCTTCTCCTCGAGCTCGTGCGCGATCAGTCCTTTCTCTTCCGGCGTGCGCGGCCGCAGTGTCGAGCCGGTGACCGTGAGGCGATTGTTCAGCACGGGCCGCAGATCGATCTGCGCCTTCGATCCGCCGATCAGGCCGACCTGCACGAGCCGCCCGTGCAGCCGGAGCAGACTGATGTTCCGCGCGAGGTAGTCGCCGCCGACGATGTCGAGGATGACGTCGACTCCCTCGCCGCCGGTGAGCTCCCGCACGCGGTGGACGAAATCCAGGGTCCGGTAGTTGATCGCCGCCGATGCGCCGAGCTGGCGGCAGGCGTCGCACTTTTCGTCGGAGCCGGCCGTGGCGTAGACGGTCGCGCCGAAGGCGTGCGCGAGCTGGATGGCGGTCGTGCCGATGCCGCTCGTCCCGCCGTGCACCAGCACGCGCTCTCCCTCGCGCAGCGCGCCGCGCTGGAACATGTTCGTCCAGACGGTGAAGTACGTCTCGGGGATCGCGGCTGCGCGGCGTACGTCCATGCCGCCCGGGATGGGCAGCACCTGCGGCGCCGGCACTGCACACAGCTCGGCGTAGCCGCCGCCGGCCACCAGCGCGCAGACGCGATCCCCCGGCTGCCATCTCACCTCACCGGCGATCTCCACCACGGTGCCGGCGATCTCGAGACCCGGAATGTCGGAGGCGCCACGCGGCGGCGGGTACTTCCCCTGGCGCTGCATGATGTCGGGCCGGTTGACGCCCGCGGCTTCGACCTTGATCAGCACCTCGCCGGGTGCGACACGCGGTGCGGGCCGCTCGACGAGGCGAAGGACCTCCGGCCCGCCGGGCTCGGCGATTTCGATGGCACGCATGCCTCAGGATAGCCCTGGATCCGGCGCGCGAGTTGAATGGTCGAAAAGCGTGGAACGATGCATGACCTGGTCTCGATCTCTGCTGTTTGCCGCGGTGGCCGTGCTTCTGCTGGCGTGCGGCTCCGCGCCGAATCCGGCGGAGCCCGGTGAGATGACCGGTCCGCCGCCTGTCGTGGTCGTGCTCGGCGACAGCCTGACCGCCGGCCCCGGGCTGCGTCCCGAGGAGGCGTATCCGGCCATTCTCCAGCGCAAGGCACGGGACGCCGGCTATCCGCACCTCATCGTGAATGCCGGAGTGTCGGGCGACACGACCGCCGACGCGCTGCGGAGGCTCGACCGCGCGCTCGAGCCCGACGCACGCGTGCTCGTGATCGCGCTCGGCGCCAACGACGGCCTCCGGCACGTGCCGATTGCGCAGGTGCGAAACAACCTGAAGCAGATCATCGAGCGGGCGCGCGGCCGAGGCATCCGGATGCTGCTCTGCGGGATGGAGACGCCGCCGCATCACGGCTGGCAGTACACGATCGACTTCCACAGGATCTTTCCGGGGCTCGCCAGCGAGTACGGGATCCCGCTGATGCCCTTCCTGCTGACCGGTGTGGTCGGGAACCCGGACCTCAACCTGCCCGACGGCGTCCACCCGAACGCCGCGGGGATGCGGGCAATCGCCGACGCGATGTGGCCCTACCTCGAGCCGCTGCTCCGGTAGGATCCGCGTTCCGGATGCCCGTGCCGGAGTCCGCGGTGGCGGGCGCCGGCATGTAGTACCGCGTGAGCCACCGGCTCAGGCCGTCGAGTCCCGGGAAGAGCACGCGCTCGTTCACGTTGGCCTGATCGAGCTTGTCGCGGATTTCCCATTTCAGCGCCGCCGGCACGATCACCCTGCGGCACAGCTCGGGGTGGGTCCGCACCCAGTCGTCGAGCCGCGCCGCTGGATCCGACATGAGCGAGAACAGCGCGAGCTGGTTCAGGATGCGCCGGTCCACGGCCGGCGGCTCGACGAACACGACGAACGGCTCGCGGCTGAGCGCGTCGAATTCGCGCAGCGTCCTGAACGCGCCGAGCATTTCGACCGTGAACGTGTCGGATCCCTCCTCGCGCAGCATCCGCCGGAGCCGCGCGGGCAGGCGCCGGTTCGCCGCGACGAAGTCGACGCACCACACCACGCCATCGCGGTCGAACTGCGCGGGATCCTCGGTGGCGAAATGGAGCGCGACGAGCGGCGAGTAGGTCCAGTCGAGCAGACGCGTCGGCAGACCGCGATGCTGCCCCAGGGCCAGCCAGTCCCAGATGGAGTCGGCGAGCGTCGTCTCGCCGTGCGCGTACTTGCGGAAGTTGCGCAGCAGCGCCAGCTCGAGCCGGCGGATCCCGGCGCGGTCCTGCGCGAGGCGCACCAGGCTGCTGGTCAGGTCGTGGCCGACCGACGACAGCCCCCGGAAGGCGAACGGCGACCTGAACCGCTGCAGGTCCGCGTTCCACGAACCCTGGTACAGCTCATCGACGATGTCGAGCCAGCTTCTGGCCACGTATGCTCCGCCTCCTGTCGAGGCAATCGCCGTGCCCGGCCCCGCGCTACTGCAGCCCCGACGGGAGGCGCGGCGACGACAGCAGCCGCCCGAACACGTCCCAGCGCGTCTCGTCGCTCCCGGCAGCGAGCCGTTCGATGTACAGGCGCACCATGTCCTTCCCGAGGTTGTAGTTGATCACGTAGCTGCGGTACTGATCGAAGAACCGGACGCGCTGCTCGGCTCGCGCGCGCGGCATCAGGGCGTACTTCTCGAGCCAGTCGGCCGCCTGTCGAGCGTCTATGGCGCCGTTGATGTACCGCCGCGCGGCCTCGTTGCCCGCGTACGACAGGCGTTCGACGAGCGCCTGCACCTGGTAGTACTCGCGCGCGAGGGACGGATCGAGCCCGGCCGCAGGGAAGAGGACCTGCTGCTCGTACTGCACCCGCGCGTCGCCGGGGAAGGCGACCTCGATGCCATAGTTGGCCGTCCCCTCGGCGATCAGCGACTGCGGTGAGAACAGCGGATAGACGGTGAACTCGATCCAGCCGCGGTCCTTCACGAGGTGCTTCTCGAGCAGGACGTTGTAGACGTGATGCCCCGGGTACCCCTCGTGGCAGGCGAGATCGATCGCCCGGTCGATGTAGATCGGGAGATCGGTGTTCACCTGGATGAGGCTGCGGAACCCGCCCTGGTACCAGTTGTAGCCGCTCCACGACTTGTTCGTGACGTACTCGACCGTGAAGCTTTCCCCCGGCGGGAGCGTCAGGTGCCGGACGGTGCGCTCACGGCAGGCGGCGATCGCCGTCCTGAAGACGTGATCCAGCTTCTCCTTCGGGATCACGAACGCGCGGCGATACGCGTCGTAGCGATCGACGAGCGGCCCTTCGCCGGGAAACCGCTGCTCGAGCTGATCGAGGATCTGCTGGAAGTGCGACTCGGGATGGGCCGGCGCGACGGCGTCGTAGAGCGCCTTCGACTCCTCGTCGAACGTCAGGCGTTCACCGCGCAGCATACGCAGCCGCGCGGCGACCGCCTCGAGCTGCCGTTGCAGGTAGCGGAACCGCAACTGCTCCATCTCGTCGCGGGGAGGCGTCAACTGCGCGAGCGACGACGAGAGATCTGATGCGCGTCGCGCGAGCGTCTCGAGCGGAACCTTCTCCTTTTCGGCCTCCGTCTTCCACGCCGGCGGACCGTAGTATGCGTCCACGTAGTCCGCATCGTGCTGCCCCACGGCCAGCACGAGCCTGACGTAATCCTCGGCGATCCTCTCCATCGTGATTGTGGGCGCGCCTGGTGTCGCGGCCGGCTGCGCCGCGCCCGGCCGTGTACAAGAGGCGGCCGCCGCAGCGCTTACGAAAAATACGACACTCAATGCCGCAGTCAGCCTCCCCGTCATCTCATCCCCTCGTGATCGGGAAAACACCGGAGCCCGCCTCCGGAATCCGGCCCCGCCAGCCGCCGGACATCTTCCCCGCGGAAACGGGAGCGCGCCCGATTGTCCGCGCGCCTCCAGAGACCTATCTTGCCATCAGACATCGGGAGGTGGGTGATGGCACTCGGATTCAGGATGCACCGCGGCGGCGACCGCGTGAAATTCGGCTTCTACTGGAACCTGGCGGAATGGGAGGCGTCGATCGTCCCGGCGGCCGGCGGCGAGCTGAAAGGCGCCGACACGGCGAAGTACCTGCGGCTGCCGCTGCCGGCGCTGCTCGTGCTCGCGCCGCTGATGGGGGCAGCCTACGCGTTCTTCCTGCCGTTCATCGGATTCGCGATGGTGCTGATGTACCTGAGCGGCCGCCTGAAGCGCGCGTTGACCGGCGCGCCGCCTCCCGCCAGCGAGGCACGAGAGACACGCGAGGCCGGCGACAGCGCTCCGGTAGCGCGGCCGTCGAAGCGGGCGGCCTGACGGCCGCCCACGGTCAGCATCCGCCGCAGCGACTCGCCGAGGCGGATGCTGGCCTCTGCGTTCACCCCTCGGCGCGAATGACCCCCCGGCGCAGCGCAAAGCGGATCAGCTCCGTCCGGTTGTGCACACCGACCTTCGCCATCAGGTGCTCGCGGTGCGACATCGCGGTCTTGACGCTGATGCCGAGCAGCTGGGCGATCTCCTTGTTGCTGTGGCCTTCCGCGACCAGCTTCAGGATCTGTTTCTCGCGATCCGTGAGCGTCTCATACGCATCCGCGACCTCGGCGATCGCCGCCGCCCCGGGCTCCTGGACGGCGACGCGGGCCACGTCGGGATCCAGCACGAGCCCGCCGCGCAGCACCGCGCGGATCGCCGCGACGAGTTCGGCCCCCGCGGCATTCTTGAGCACGTACCCCGAGACGCCCGCCTTGAGGAAACGCCGCACGTACTCCGGGTCTCCGTACTGGCTGAGGACGATCAGCTTCGCGCGGGGGACGCGCCTCCGGATCTCGAGCGTCGCTTCCAGGCCGCCCAGCCCCGGCATGGCGATGTCCATGAGGATCAGGTCCGGCTCGAGTGTGACGGCCAGATCGATCGCCTGCTGTCCGTTGGCGGCCTCGCCGACGACCTCGAGGTCGCCGGCCGTCGTCAGCAGCGCCCTCACGCCGTCGCGCACGATGGCGTGATCGTCTGCGATGAGGATCCGTGTCTTCATGGCTGACTCCCCGCGGGCGGCGGTGCGGGCACCGCCGGCACCGGTACCGAAAACAGCACGCGGGTGCCGCTGCCCGGCGCCGAATCGATCGTGATCGTGCCGCCGAGGATCTCGATCCGCTCACGCATGCCGAGCAACCCGACTCCCCTGAGCGATTCGGCGCTCCGGACCACCGCCGCCTGATCGAAGCCGACGCCGTCGTCTTCGATCTCGATCACCAGCCGGCCCTTCGACAGCGTGCCCTGGACGAGGACGGAGTCGGCCGAAGCGTGGCGCGAGACGTTGACGAGCGCCTCCTGGACGGCGCGGAACGTCGCGGTCTCGACCTCCGGCGGCAGGCGCTCGTCGAGCTCGTTGACCTCGCACCGCACGGCGATCCCGGCGGAGGCCAGCTGCCGGTCCGCGAACCAGCGGATCGCTGCCGCGAGCCCGAGATCATCGAGCACCGACGGGCGGAGGTTCACGATCATCCGGTGCAGCTCGCCGTGCATCCGCTTGACGAGCGCGCGGACGTCCGCCAGGCGCCGCCGCGCCGTGCCCGCCGGCGGTTCGTCGCAGGCGGCGAGGGCGAGGTCCACGCCGATCCCGAGCGCCGCGAGCGTCTGGCTCGTTTCGTCGTGCAGCTCCCGCGCGATCCGCTTCCGTTCGTCCTCCTGGGCCGAGATCACCTGCCGCAGCAGCGTCTGCCGCAGGCGCTCGCGCTCTTCGAGCCGCGCGTTGGCGGCCGCCAGTTCGCGCGTGCGCGCCTCGACCCGCAGCTCGAGCTCGCGGTTGGTCGCCTCGATTTCGCCGATCGACTCCTGGAGCTCCTGCCGCATTCGCTCCAGCGCGAGCGCCAGCCGCGCGACTTCGTCGCCTCCGTCGAGCGCGCGCTCCGCGTCGATCGGGCGCGACAGGTCCCCGCCGGCGATCCGTTCGGCGGCGCCCGTCAGCGTCGTCAGGGGACGACGCACGCTGCGGGCGATGCCCCAGCCGAGCACCATGGCAAACGCGGCGAGCGTCGGCGCCAGCCACAACGAGCGGCGGCGGAAGGCGGTGATCGGCTCCAGCGGGTCCGGGCCCGTGTCGGCGAGCCGGAGCCGCCACGGCGTGCCAGCGACCGGCGCGTCGACCACGTACGCGACCTGTGCGGCATCCTCGCCAGCGGCGCCGGACATCACGGCCCCTGCGCCGTCGAGCAGCGAAACCCGCAGCGTCGGAGCGATGTCGGTGGCCCGGAGCAGCTCCGAGAGCCGCCGGTCGAGCGGGTCGAGGGTGATGCCCGCGGCTGCCGGCAGCGTGCCCTCGGTCATCCTGAACGGCATCACCGCCAGCGCTCGACCGCGCCCGCCGCGATGCGGCCGCGGACTGCCGACGATGGGGCGCTGCTGCGCCAGGGCGTCGCGCGCGGCGCCGAGCACCGCCTCGTCGTCCAGCGCCGCGCACTCGAATGCGGGTTCGCACGCCACGACGCGCCCTGCCGCGTCGACGGCGAATGCCGCCGAGGCGACCCGGCTGAAGCGGCGGACGTCTCGAAGTGCCGCGGGGAGAGCGTACGGGTCCGCGGACGCGGTCCCCGCCAGCAGACGAAGGTCGTCGCCGACAGCCCTCGACACGTCCCGCGCCAGACTGGCGGCGAGCCGCTCGTGATCGTGCTCGACCTCGCGATGGAGCGAGAGCAGCGTCGACCGGCTGAGCGCGGCGAGAGCCGCCACCGCCAGGAACACGCCGGCGCCGACGAGCGCGAGCACCCGCGACTGCAGCGAAGCCTTCATGAGCGGCTCGCCTACGCGACCTTCGAATCGTGTTCGCGCCGCTCCTTCATGAGCCGCTCGTACTCGAGCGGGTGCTCGTGCTTCAGCCGCTCCAGGCTGATGCGGCCCGTGAAGATCGTCGTGTCGAACGGAAACACGTCGGGGTTGAAGTGCGCGTTGTAGATGTGCCAGACGATCACCACGAGAAAGGCCATGAGCCCCTCGTTGCTGTGCGCCACCTGCGCGGCCGGTACGAACTGCCCGGGCAGCACGCCCGTCACGGCGGCGGGGTACAGCAGCACGAAACCGGTGGCGATCACGATCGCGGCGCCGAGGACGAGCCCCCAGTACTCGAATTTCTGGCGGTAGTCGAACGTGTCGAACCGCGCCTGCTCGTCCGACAACCCCAGGTAGTACCGAAGCGTGATGATGGCGTCACGGAAATCCTGACGGGTGGGGACGAGCGAGAGGGTGGTGCGGCCGGTCGCCACCAGCACGACCAGCCGCGAGAGGTGCGCGACGACGACGAGGGTGAACAGGATGCCGGCGGAGCGGTGCACGAAACGAGCCGTATCCACGCCGCCGAGCCAGCCCATGAGCACCTGCGCCCACCGATGGTCGAAGAACTTCTGCGGGATTCCCGTCAGCGCGAGCACGGTGAACAGCAGCATCACCGCCGCATGCTCGGCCCGTTGAACCGCTGCAAACCGGACGATCTCCGTGGGGTGCGTCATCGGTTCACCGCCAGCCGCCACAGGTGCAGGAGGATCTGGAGACCCAGCCCGCCGATCATGAACGGGATGAGCACCGCGTACGCGAGCTTGACGCCGTACACCAGCGGCGCCTTCTCGAGGCTCGGCTCGTAGTGCGAGAGCCACGCATCCGGAAAGTTCGCGTTGGCGTCCGCGTGGCATTTCTGGCAGGTCTTCTGAAGGTTCGCCTTCATGACGGGGGAGGACGGGTCGTTCGCCCTCTCGATGTCGTGGACGCCGTGGCAGTCGATGCACCGTGCGACCACGCTGCCCGTCGGCGTCGTCCCCTGGTGCTGCCGCAGCGAGGCAGTCTTGCCGTGAAAGTCGGCGAGATACGTGCTGAGCACGGACGTGGAGAGGCCGTACTTGGCCATCAGCGGCTGGTTGGCGTGGCACCTGCCGCAGACGTCGGTCGTGCTGAGTCCCCAGGTCTGCTGGTGCGGGCCGCCGATGTCGTGCGACCGATGGCAGTCGGTGCAGACGGGCACGTCGCCTGCCGCCTCGGTGCCGAGCAGCCGCCCGTGGACGCTCTTCGCGTACGCGACTGCGGCTCCCTGATGGCACCGCGCACACGTCTCGGAAATGCGCGTGCGCGGCGCCGCCGGGGAGCGGATATCGTGCGACCCGTGGCAGTCGACGCAGACCGGGGCGGTGCGATCGCCCCGGGCGACCGACGCCTGATGCACGCTGTCGAGCGTCTTGGTGTAATTGGTGAAGTGGCAGCGCCGGCACTGCTCGTCGTACGCCAGCGTCAGCTCGCGGCGCGACCGGATCGCGCGTGATTCGTGCGGGACATCTTCCTTGCCGGCATGACAGTCGGCGCAGGCGAGCGCGGCGTGGACGGACCCGGCAAACACCGCCGGATCGACGTGCACCGGCACCGGGGTGCCGTCCCCCGCGGCCATCGTGAGCTGCGGGTCGGCATGACACGCAAGGCACGCACCAGCTTCCGGGACCGGCGCCGGCACGGCCTGCGGAAGCAGCAGGATCGCCGCTGCCGCGACGAGAACGCGCATCGGTTGCACTCCAGGAACACCCGGGAGCGTTGCAACCGAATTGCCACGCGAATGCGGCGGAAATCGGCGGATTTCAGCGGGAGGTGCCGGATTTCCGCCTGGTGGGGCACTCGCGGCGCCAGCATTCCGCCTCGCGGCCCGTGCGGGTGTTCGGACCGGCGGCCCCCGCTTTGCTACTCCGGGGCCCAGCCGCCCGACTCCACTTCAGATGCGATCACTCCTCAACAGCCTGTTCTCCTACTTCCTCACGCCGGCCGGGCTCGTGCTGCTCGGCGTCCTCGATTCCTCGGTGGTGTTCTTCCTGCCGCTGGGGATCGACGTGGTGATCGTGATCCTGAGCGCACGCGAGCCGGATCTGTTCTGGGTCTACGCGCTGCTGGCGACAACCGGATCCATGGCTGGTGCCATGGCGACCTACTGGCTGGGCCGCAAGGTGGGTGAGCACGGGATCGCGCGGTTCGTGCCGCGCGCGACGCTCCGGCGGGCGCAGAGCCGGATCGGGCGGAGCGCCGCCTACACGATTGCGGCGCTGGGGGCGATTCCACCGCCGTTTCCGTTTACGGCGTTCCTGCTGACGAGCGGCGCCTGCCGCCTCAACCCCTGGAGCTTCTTCCCGGCGCTTGCGCTCGTACGGTTCGCGCGGTTCCTGGCGGAAGGGGGCCTCGCCGCCTATTACGGCGGCGGCATTCTCGCGTGGATGCGCTCGCCCCTCTTCACCGGCATCGTCGTCGCGCTGAGCGTGCTGGCGATCGTCGGCACGATCGTGTCGGGCATTGCGGTCTACCGCGCGGCGAGGCGTCCGGCGGCGCCGTGAGCGCAGCCCTGGCGCGCCCGACGCGGCTCAGGGCTGCGCACCAGCGGTTACACCTTGAACCGGAGCAGCGCGGCGACGCCGCCGTACGGCTGGAGCAGCGACGCGTCTTCGATGAAGGTCACGCGGGCCCCCGTCTGTCGGGCTCGTGAAACGAACTCGTCGGCCAGCCGCACGACCTGGGGATCCGCCTGGGCCGCCTCCCCCGCGGCCGTGGTGTCGACCGCCGGCTCGAGCAGCGTGCTGTCGTTCGCGAGTTCCGCCGAGAGGCCGAGCGTGGCGGAGCGGTCCGGCGCGAGGCGGTGCAGCGTGTTGACGTTTGCCGCCAGCAGCAGCTCGTCCACCTGCCCTTTTACCAGCGCGTCGAGCGTTGCCTCGGGCCCCACGACCCCGAGCCCGCCGGCCCGGTACTCGTCGAGCGCGGCGGCCACCTTCTCACGGTCCGTGCGTTCGTTGAACCGGCCGAGCGCCTCGAGAGTGGCGGTGAGCACGTCGTGCACGGGGGCTTTCGTGTCGAGCCTCAGGTGGTCGACGACCTTGTCGGCGAGATGCTTCGGCATCTGGTCGCGCAGCAGCGGCAGGATCACCTCGTCGCCGGCGATGAAGACCTGCTCGATCCCTTCCTGCTGCACGATCCGGTCGAGCGCTTCCACCACTTCCTTGGCATGCTGGACGTGGAAGTTCGAGATGTGCCGCTGGAAGCGCGACTGCGACCATCCCCCCTGCTGGGTCTTGCGGGTCTTGAACCCGTTGACCTCCCGCTGGGCCACGAGCTCGCCGGTGGCGAACACCAGGATGCGCGCCGTGTTCGTATCGGCCACCACCGCCGCGTGCCGCGGATACTGCGATTCGAGCCTCGCCAGCGGGTAGAGGTGCGGCACGTCGCTGATGTACAGGGAATGCCGGTCGATCGGCGCCGTCAGCTGAACGGCCTCGAACAGATCGGCGGCCGAGCAGGCAAAGAGCGCGACCCCGTTCGCCGACGGCTGGAGCTCGAAGTCGAGGTAGCGGGAGATGCGCTCCAGGTCCTTGTCGAGGCTGTCCCGCTCGGGCGATCCGGCGGGATAGGTCTGTCCCCGTGCCTTGAACTCCTGCCGGACGAACCGGTGGAACTGGTCGCGCCCGTGCTCGTTCGGCTGGGTATTCAGGTAGAGACTCACGACGGGGTACGGCACAGGTTCCACCCGCGCAAGCCGATCGAGCTGATCCGTCAGCGTCATATTCCTCCTACGGCTGATTCATGCGTCCTTGTCGCGGTGAAGCTGCTTCAATCGGCGTACCCGCCGCTTTGATGCTCAATATCGGATGGCCGGTGGCGGCGCGCTGTCGTATGGTGATGCGCATGCTCGACGAAAACGTTCTCTGGCAGGCAGTGGAGGCGCGGAACCCGGCCTGGGACGGGCTGTTCGTTTATGCCGTCAGCTCGACCGGCATCTACTGCCGGCCGACCTGCCCCAGCCGGCGGCCGCGCCGCGAAAGGGTGCAGTACTTCCAGGATCCTGCCACGGCGGGGCGCGCCGGCTTCCGTGCGTGCCGGCGGTGCCGTCCGGACGCGCCCCTCGCTGCGGCGCCCGGCCTCGACCGCGTCGTCCGTGCCTGCCGCGCCATCGCGAAGCGGCCGGCTTCTCGTGTCTCGCTGCCGGCGCTCGCGCGCGTCGCCGGGATCGGACCGCACCAGCTCCTCCGCTCGTTCAGGACAGCCCTGGGCGTGACGCCGCGCGAATACGCGGAAGCGTGCCGCACCGGCTGTCTCAAGACCGCGCTGCGCACCGGCAGCGGCGTCGCCGACGCCGTTTACGCCGCCGGTTTCGGCTCCGGGAGCCGGGTGTACGAGCGGTCGGCATCCACGCTGGGCATGACGCCGGGGCGCTACGCCGCGCTCGGGGAGGGCACGCAGGTGACGTACGCGGTCGGCGGCAGTTCGCTCGGACACGTTCTCGTCGCCCGTACGAGCCGCGGCATCTGCAGCGTGTCGATCGGCAGCGATCCGGCCGGCTTGCTGGCGGACCTCCGACGTGAGTTCCCGGCAGCAGCGGTGAATGGTGAGGACCGCGAACTGGCGCGTGCGCTCGAGCAGGTGGTGGCTGCCATCGAGGGGAGCGCCCCGGATCCCCGGCTGCCGCTCGACCTGAGGGCCACCGCCTTTCAGCAGCGCGTGTGGCGCGAGCTCCAGCGCATTCCGCGGGGCACGACCCGCAGTTACCAGGAGATCGCCGAGCGCATCGGACGGCCGGCGGCGGCCCGGGCGGTGGCGCGTGCGTGCGCATCCAACCCGGTCGCCGTGCTCGTGCCCTGTCATCGCGTGGTTCGTGCCGACGGCTCACCGGGCGGCTATCGGTGGGGAGGCGCGCGGAAGGAGCGCCTGCTGGAGGCCGAACGGCACCGCCGGGGGGACTGAAGATAGAATCTCGGCATCCGATGCGCCATGTTCCGGTGTGGTTCGACCGCCTCTCGAAGAGCCGCCGTCCCTCGTGGCCGCGGCTTCGGGGCGAGCACGACGCCCGCGTGGTCGTTGTCGGTGGCGGCCTGACCGGCGCGTCGTGCGCGCTCTCGTTCGCCGCGGCAGGGATCGACGTCGTGCTGCTCGAAGCCGAGGGGATCGGCGGCGGGATCCCGGCCGGCGGCCCCGGCGTGCTGCGCGAGGGGTTTTCGGGTTCGTTCAGCCAGGCCGCCGCCACCTACGGGCTCCGCGTGACCCGCGCGATGTGGGACGTGATGCGGCGGGGCTCGCTCGATCTCGCCGCGGCGCTGAGGCGGTACGGCATCCGGTGTGACCTCCAGCCACGGGACGTCGTGACGTTCGCGCCGCCGTCGCCCGACGCCGGGCGCGCGCTGCGCCGCGAGTACGAGATGCGCCACGGCGCGGGGATCGAGGGATCCTGGATGACCCCGAACGCCGTGAGCCGCGAAACCGCGATCGAGAGCGGCGGCGCGATCCGCACGCACGGCTTCGTGGTGGATCCGTATCGCGCGTGTGTCGGCCTGATCGCAGCCGCGGCTGCGCGCGGCGCGCGCGTGCACGAGCGGTCCCCGGTGCGGCGGATCCGCGCGACCAGGCGGCATGTCGAGGTGCAGACCGCGGCCGCCCTCGTGCGCGCCGAGACGGTCGTCGTCACCACCGGCGCACCGATCAAGGACCTGCGCGCGCTGCGACGTCACCTCCAGGCCGAGCACGTCTACGGCGTCGTCACCGAGGCGCTCCCGGCCGTGATGCGCCGGCAGGTCGGCCGTCGCGAAGCAGTGATGGAAGAGGCGGGCGAGACCTGGCGGAACGTGCGGTGGATGGCCGACGATCGCGTGCTGCTCCACGGAGGCCGGCAGCCTCAGGTGCCCGAGCGCGCGCGCGCGCGGGCAGTCATCCAGCGGACCGGGCAGCTCATGTACGAGTTCTCGCTGCTGTATCCCGCCATCTCCGGCCTTCCTCCCGCGGCGTCGTGGGACGCCGTCGACTACGACACGACCGACGGCCTGCCGTTTCTCGGGCCGCACCGCAACTTCCCCCGCCACGTGTTCGCCTTCGGTTCGATGCGGCACGGCGCCGGTCTGGCCTGGGCAGCCGCCCGCCTGGCCCTCCGGCACGTCCAGGGGGAACCGGCGCGCGAGGATTCCGCGCTCGGATTCCCAAGAATCCTGTAGACTGGCTGCTCTGCTGGCGCCGTTTTCCCTGGCAACGGCGTCACCGTCTCGGTCATTCCCTCTAGTGGCGGGGTAGGCCCTCATGATGATCCAGGAAGAGAGACGCGGCCCCGACGTGCGGCGCGGTGACGACGTCATCGAGCACCTGTTGCGGCGCGCCGCCTTCGGCGCGAGCCGCGACGAGTTCGAGTACTACCGCGGGCTGGGCTTTGCGGCGGCGGTGCGGACACTCGTCGAGTACGAGGACGTCCCCGACGACGTGGACTCGCTGATTGGCAGGCCGGGGTACGTCGCCGTCACGGCGAGCGGCGCGTTCACACCCGGGTCGAACATCGCGCACGCGCGGCAGCGGTGGCTGTTCCGCATGGTGCACTCGCCGCGGCCGCTCCAGGAGAAGATGGCGCTCTTCTGGCACAACCACTTCGCGACCGCCTACTCGAAGATCAGTTCCGCCTACGGCGCTGCGGAGGCCGTGCGCTACATGGCCGCGAAGCCGTCGGAGGATCCGAACGGTGTTCGCGGGCAGCTCGAGCTGCTGCGCCGGTACGCACTCGGCAACTTCCGCGACCTGCTGGTCGAGATCGCGAAGGACGTCGCGATGCTCGTGTGGCTGGACGGCCGCTTGAACGTCCGCAACCGCCCCCAGGAGAACTTCGCGCGGGAGCTGATGGAGCTCTTCACGATGGGCGTGGGGCACTACACGGAGAGCGACGTGTACGCCGCCGCGCGCGTGTTCACCGGCTGGAATCTGACGCGGCCGAACAGCCAGTACTACACGTTCACGTACAACCCCGCCCAGCACGACACGGCGGCGAAGGAGTTCACGTTCCCGATCTACGAGAACGGCGGGCGCACGATTCCGGCGCGTGCGGCGGATGCCGGCATGCAGGACGGCCTCGACTTGATCAACGCGGTCGCCCGCCACCCTGCCACCGGCCCGCGGCTCGCCCGGAAGCTGTACGCGTACTTCGTGAGCGAGATCGACGCTCCAGACGAGGCCCTGATCAGCGACATGGCGCGGATCTACTACACGAACAACTTCGAGATGAAGCCGGTGGTGCGGTACCTGCTGATGTCGCCGGCGTTCGCCGCGCCGCGCGCCCGCTACGCGCGGTACTCGTGGCCGGTGGAGTTCGTCGTCCGCGCGATCAAGGAGGTCGGCTGGGCCGGCTTCTCGGTGAACGACGCGCTGACGCCGCTCGTGCTGATGGGGCAGCAGCTCTTCGAGCCGCCCGACGTGAACGGGTGGGATCTCGGCCCCGGGTGGTTCTCGAGCGGCGCGATGGTGGCGCGTATGAACTTCGCGTCGGCGCTGGCGGGCAACCAGCGGTTCAACCTCCGCGATCGGCTGCGCGGCCAGGCGCCGACGCCCGAGGCGCTGGTGTCGCTGATGACCGACCGCCTGACCGCGGCGCCGTTGTCCACCGACGGCCACCGGGCGCTGGTCGATTACGCGCGTGCCGGGGTGACCTGGACGGGCAGCGACACGCAGATCACGACGAAGGCCGCCGGCCTCGCCCATCTCCTCGTCGGATCCGGCAACTATCAGGTGCTGTAGGGAAGCGCGATGTCGATCAGCAGACGCACGTTCGTCAAGGGTGGCGTGGCCGCCTTCACCGTCAGCTTCGCCGCGCCGGCGTTTCTCTCGGACCTCGCGCAGGCGCAGGGGCGCTCGCGGCGGAACCTGGTGGTCCTGTATCTCAGCGGCGGCAACGACGCGCTCAGCACGCTCGTGCCGTATACCGACGCGCAGTACTACGCGCGCCGGCCGACCATCGCCGTGCCGGCCGCCAACGTGCTGCAGGTCGGCACCGACGCACGCGGCGCGGCGCTCGGGCTGCACCCCAGGCTTCCGGGGCTGCAGACGATCTTCAATTCCGGCCGCCTCGCGTTCATCCAGCGAACCGGGTATCCGAATTCGAGCCGCTCCCACTTCGAAGGCACCGACATCTGGTCGACGGCCGATCCGCGCAATCCGCAGGGCACGGGCTGGCTCGGACGGTATCTGGACCAGTTGCCGCCGCCGGTGGACGTGCTGACGGCGTGGTCGACGCAGCGCGAGACGCCGCGGACGCTGCTGGCGCGGACGGTCGGCGTGCCGTCGATCACCAGCATCGCGAGCTACGCGTTCGCGAGCCCGAACGGCGGGAGCGACGCGGGGTTCGCGCGCGAGTCGGCCACGCGCATCGCGTCGCACGTGCCGGTCGACCAGCCGCACCTCGCCTTCGTGAACGCCTCGACCCAGGCGGCGTTCGCGACGCTCGATCGCGTCGCGCTCGTCGGCACGTACGTGCCGACGGCGACCTATCCGAACAACGGCTTCGCGCAGGCGCTCCGGATGATCGCCGGCGCGATGGTACGGGGCGTCGGCACGAGCGTGTTCTGGGTGCAGACGGGCGGCTACGACACGCACGCGTCGCAGAACCCGAACGGCGCCACCGGCGCGTACGCGAACCTGATGGGGACGCTGAACGACGGGCTGTTCGCCTTCTACTCGGATCTGCAGAATCAGGGGCTGCTCAACGACACGCTCATCCTGCAGTTTTCCGAGTTCGGCCGGCGCATCGCCGAGAACGGCAGCGCGGGCACGGATCACGGCGCGGCCGGACTGATGATGGCGATCGGGGGGAGCGTGCGGGGGGGCATCTACGGCACGGCGGCGGACCTGCGCGCCGGCAGCGACAATCCGACCCTCGAGAACAACGGCAACGACGTGCGGTACGAAACCGATTTCCGGTCGGTGTATGCGCGCGTGATCGACTCGTGGCTGGGAGCGGATTCGCGCGCGATTCTCGGCGGCGACTTCCGCCAGGGCGCTCCCGCGTTTCTCTGAGCCGCGCGGGACGTGCCGCTCGGCGCCGGCCTACTCGCCGAAGATGCCGCGCATCGCGATGTCGATCTCGGGGTAGCGGAAGTGGTAGCCGTGCGCTTGTGCGCGCGCGGGGAGGACGCGCTGCCCTTCGAGCAGCAGCGGCCCCGCCATCTCGCCGAGGATCACCTTCAGGGCGGCTGCCGGAGCCGGGAAGATCGCGGGCCGGCGGAGCGCGCGGGCGAGCGCCCTGGTGAGCTCGCGATTCGTCACCGGATGCGGCGCGGTGGCGTTCACCGGACCCGAGACGGCGGGCGTCTCGATGATCCAGCGGATCATCTCGATCACGTCGAGCCGGTGGATCCAGGAGACGTACTGGCGGCCCGACCCGAAACGCCCGCCCACGAAGAAGCGGAACGGCCGCATCATCTCGGCGAGCGCGCCGCCGCTCTTCTCGAGCACCACGCCGGTCCGCAGCAGCACGACGCGCGTGCCGGCCGCCTCCGCCTTGCGCGCCTCCGCCTCCCAGTCCTGCGCGAGGTGCGCCATGAACCCTTCGCCCGGACGCGAATCCTCGGTCAGCGGCTCGGCGCCGCGGTCGCCGTAGTAGCCGACACCGCTCGAGTTGATCAGCACCGGCGGCGGCTGTGCGGCGGCGCGGATCGCCCCGGCGACTGAGCGCGTCGCCAGGATGCGGCTGTCGCGGAGCTGTGCCTTCCGCTGCGGCGTCCACCGCTTCGCGCCGATCGACTCGCCGGCGAGATTGACCACCGCGTCGGCGCCGTCGAGCACCGGCGCCCACGCGCCGACGGTGCCGTCGCCCTTCCACCCGACACGGGTGATCCCCGGCCTGCCGGTGCCAGGCTCGTGGCGCGCCTCGCCATCGGCGAGGCCGCGTGTCAGCACGCGCACATCGTGCCCCTCTTCCGCGTGCACCTCGGCGAGAGGACTGCCGATGAATCCGCTGCCGCCGGCGATCACGATGCGCATACGCTTCCTTTGACGAGCGGGCGGTGCATCGGGTTTGCACTATAATGCGTCTTCCTCCCAAACAGCCGAGAGGTGTCATGCGCACAGTCTGGCGCGCCCTGATCCTGGTACTCGCGAGCGCCGCACTCACCGCCCAGGACTCCGCCATTCCGGTTCCGGCAACGGTGCGAGTCGAAGGCGTGCCGCCCATGCCGGCGGCGCTTGCACAGAAGCTGGCGCCCTACGGTCAGTTCCGCCGCGCGCAACTGCTCTCGTGGCATCCCTCCCGCCGCGCCGTCGTCGTGTCGACGGCGACGACTGGACCCGCTCACCAGGTGCATCTCGTCGACGCGCCCGGTACCGCCCCGGTGCAGCTCACGGCGGTCGAGGGGGGAGTGCCCGGAGCCGGCTGGTTCACGCCGGTGACCGGCGACGCGTTGATCTACCGAAGGGACGTCGGCGGCGCCGAGACGCACCAGTTGTGGCGTCTCGACCGCGGCGCCTCGGAGCCGGTGTTGCTGACCGATGGACGCTCGCGCAACGGTGTCCCCGCCGTGGCGCCCAGAACGGGCCGGCTCGCGTTCGACTCGAACCGGCGCAATGGCAAGGATCGCGACCTTTACATCGCGGATCCTCGCGATGCCGCGTCGACGCGGCTTCTCGCCGAGGTCAGCGGCTCGTGGGAAGTGCTCGCGTGGGCGCCCGACGAGCGCAGCATCCTCGCGGCCGAGATGTTGCCCGGCAACGACACCGCGTTGTGGAGCATCGAGACGGCGACCGGTAAGCGGACGCCACTCACATCGGGGGCGCCGGCGGCCTGGACCGACGCGCAGTACGCGCCAGACGGCCAGACGATCTACGCGGTGAGCGACCGCGACTCCGACCTCGCACGCGTGTGGCGGTGGCGCGACGGTTCGTGGACGGCCGTGACCCCCCAGGGGGATTCCGTCGAGGCGATCGCGCTGTCGCCCGACGGCGCCACCCTGGCCGTGAGCTTCGACCGAGACGCCTCGAGCCGTATCGAACTGCTCGACACGGCGACGATGCGCCTGCGCCTCGCGCCGGCGCTGCCGCCGGGACAGATCACGCCGCCGGTGGCGCAGCGGAGCCTGCCGATGCTGCAGTGGCACGCCTCGGGAGAGGAAGTCGCCTTCACGTTCGGCTCCGTCCGCATGTTCTCGGACGTGTTCAGCGTCAACGCGAAGACAGGGGCGATTACGCGGTGGACCGAGAGCCAGGTCGGAGGCGTCGATCCCGCCACGCTGCCCGAGCCCGAGATCGTCCGCTGGAAGAGCTTCGACGGCGAGATGATTTCCGGAGTGCTGTACCGGCCGCCGGCGCGCTTCAGCGGCCCGCGTCCCGTCATCATCAACATCCACGGAGGTCCCAATGACGTGCGGGAGCGGCCGCGCTTCCAGGGCCGCAGCGCGTACTTCCTCAACGAGCAGGGGATCGCCATCATCTACCCCAACGTGCGCGGCAGCTTCGGCTTCGGCCGCCGGTTCGAGAAGCTGGATGACGGACGGCTGCGCGAGAACGCGGTGAAAGACATCGGCGCGCTGCTCGACTGGATCGACGCCGAGAAGTCGCTGGACGGCACGCGGGTGATGGTGACGGGTGCGAGCTACGGCGGCTACATGACCTACGCCGTGGCGCAGCACTATCCCGGGCGGATTCGCTGCGCCTTTGCCGGCGCCGCCATCTCGGATTTCGTGTCGTACCTCGAGGCGACGGAACCTGGCCGGCAGGACGACCGGCGCGGGGAGTACGGGGACGAGCGCGACACGGAGATGCGTGCCTTTCTGACGCGGATCTCGCCGCTCACCAAAGCCGCCCGGATCAAGACGCCGCTGCTGATCGCGCACGGGCGGAAGGACACGCGGGTGCCGGTCGCGCAGGCGGAGGCGATGTACGCCGCCGTGAAGGCCAATGGCGTGCCCGCGTGGCTCGTCATCTACGAGGATGCCGGCCACGAGAACTTCCCCGGCAGCGCGGCGAACGGCAACTTCAACTTCTACACGTGGATCACGTTCGCGGAGAAGTACCTGCTGAACTGAGCAGCCGGCGGCCGTCGTTCATCCCCTGCGCGCCCACCAGCACGATCAGATCGCCGGCGCGTGTCTCCTCGAGCGCGGCCCGCGCCGCGGCGGCGAGCCCATCGCACCACCGGATCTTCTGCCCCTTCGCCTGGAAGGCCGCGCGCGTCGCCTCGATCTCCTCGGGCGTCGCGCGATCGTGCGGCCCCGCGATGTCAGCCGATGCGGTGACGATCAGCGTCGAGACGCCGTGCTCCGATGCCAAATCGGCGAGCGCCCGCGCGTTCCTCTGGTTGATGTCGGTCCCCCGGCTGCCGCGGATCGCATAGACGACGCAGGTGCGGCTCGCGGCCATGTCGGGGGCGCGGACGAGCATGGCCGCCACGTCGAAGGTGGCCTGCAGGCTCTCGGGGTGGCCGGCCGTGTCGTCGAGCACCAGGCGTCCGTCCACACTGTACTGTTCCATCCGCCGCGGCAGCGGACGCAGCCGCTGGAGGACGGTCCGCGACGTCTCGAGCGGAACCCCCGCGGCTGTCGCGTAGGCGAGCGCGAGCGCCACGTTCTTCAGGTGGCCTCGGCCGAGCAGCGGCGACCGCAGCCGTCGTCCGTGGACGCTGAAGTGTGCCCCGCGCCCGTCGAGCGCGACGTTCTTCAGCGGCAGCTCGACGGCGCGGCCGTGCAGTGAGAATCCGGCCGTCGAGGCCACGCGCGCCTCGCCCGCCAGCAGGCGCGACGCGCGGTTGTCGGCGTCGTACGCGAGCGTCGCCTCCTCCGACACGTAGTCGAGGAAGAGCCGCTTGGCGTCGATGTAGTCCTCGTACGAGCGGTGGAAGTCGGTGTGCTCGCCGGGCATGATCGCGGCCAGCAGCCCGCCCGAGAACCGCAGGCCCGCGACGCGGCCGAGCCGCAGCGCGTGGCTCGTGACCTCCATGATCACGGTGTCGGCTCCGGCGTCGCGCAGGCCGCGCAGCGCGCGCTGGAGCTCGACGGGAGCCGGCGTCGTGAGGCCGTGGCCCGGATCGTGGAAGTCGCCGAACCGGGCGCCGAGCGACCCGAGCACACCCGGTTTTGCGCCGCCGGCGGCGAGCAGCTCGCGGAGGATGGCGCTCGTGCTGGTCTTGCCGAAGGTGCCCGTGAAGCCGATGATCGCGAGTTCGCGCGCGGGATGCCCGAAGTGCCGCGCCGCAAGCTCCGCGAGCGCGTTCCGCGACGAGGGAACACGCACCGTGGGCACGGGGAGGGGCGCCTCCGGACGCTCGACCACGACCGCCGCCGCTCCGCGAGCCAGCGCGTCCGCGACGTAGCGGTGGCCGTCGTCGCTCGTGCCGCGCACGGCGACGAAGAGCATGCCCGGGGTGATCGCGCGGCTGTTCTCTGACAGGCCGGTGATCTCGGGGTCCGCCTCGACGCTCTCGACTGACGGAGGAATGATCTCGTGGCCGCGGGCGAGCTCCGTCAGGCGCATGCCCCTATCGTAATCGCGAGCGGCGCGCGTCAGTGGCTGGCTTCGATGAGGTCTTCGGCGGCACGCGCTTCGCGGCGCCCGGCTGCGACGTTCACGGGCACCAGCAGCGCGGCGCCGGCGACGAAAAAGAAGAGCACGGCGAGGATCGCGTTCCGGCCGCTGCCGCTGTACGACACCACCATCGCGAACACCGCCGGGCCGAGCACGCCGGCATACCGCTCGAAGACGCCGAAGAACGCGAAGAACTCCGACGACTTCTGCCGGGGAATCATGCTGGCGAAGAGCGAACGGCTCAAGGCCTGCGTTCCCCCCTGCACCAGACCGACGAGGATCGCGAGCAGGAAGAAATGCGTGGCGGTCGTCATGTAGTAGCCGAGCGCGCTGATGAGCGTGTACACGCCGAGCCCCAGAAACACGCCGGCCTTCGGTCCGATCCTCCCGGCGAGGGCGCCGAACCCGAACGCAGCGGGCACGCCGATGAACTGCGTCATCAGCAGCGCGGTGATCATCGCGCCCGAGTCGAGCCCGATGCTCTCGCCGTAGATCGACGCCACGCGGATCATCGTCTGGATGCCGTCGTTGTAGAGGAGGAAGGCGAACAGGAACAGCAGCGCCTGCCGGTACTTGCGCAGCTCGCGGAACGTCTGCATCAGTCCGCGCACGCCCCGCATGAGCGACACCCGCTCCCGCCGCGCCGACACGAGGGCGCCCGGCTCCGGCACGACGATCATCAGCGGCATCATGAACACCAGCCACCAGACGCCGACGCTCGCAAAGCTGAGTCGTGTGCCCATCCCCGCGTCCGCCAGCCCGAACAGCTCCGGCCTCTGGATCATCAGCAGGTTGATCGCCAGCAGGATGCCGCCGCCCAGGTAACCGATCGCGTAGCCGGCCGACGAGACGCGGTCGAGGTCCGCTCCCCTGGCGAGATGGGGGAGCAGCGATTCGTAGAAGACGATGCTGCCGGCGACACCGACGTTGCCGATGACGAACAGCGTCAGCGCGAAGAGCCATTCCCCTTCGGTGATCCAGAACATGGCGAAGCAGGCGCTGATCCCGATGCCGGCGAAGATCGCCAGCAGCCGCTTCTTGATCGCGGAGTAGTCGGCGACGGCGCCGAGCACGGGGGCCACGATCGCGACGATGAGGATCGCGATCGTCGTGGCCCACGCGAATCGCGACATCGCGTCGGCTTCGGCCAGCCCGCCGGCGGCGACCCGCCGGTAATAGATCGGAAAGACGGCCGCGATGATCGTCGTCTGGAACGCCGAGTTCGCGAGGTCGTACATCGCCCACGCGCGCAGGTCGGGCCGGCCGAGGCCGATGCGCTCGAGAAGGTTACGCATGAGTGGCCCTGCAGCTTATCGCAGCGGCGGTACGGGCGGAATCGGCGGCGGCACCGTCGGATCGAGTATCCAGGTCGTCCACCCCGACCAGACCGCCCGCTCGCGCGGCAGCCACGTGGGCAGGCGCTCCCATCCGTCCCCGCCCGGAAGTCCGGCGGCCGTCACCACGACCCGCGTCTCGCGAAGCCGCTCCATCTCGCCGGCGGCGAACGTTGCCTCCCACGCGATCCCCTCCGGAGGAGGCGCCATGTAGGTCGTGGTCCACCTGCCCGTGCGGCGCACGCCGGGCAGGTTGCTGCGAGCGGGCTCGAGACCCGCGGGCAGTACGAAAGTGACCGTCAGCGACGGCTCCGCCGGCAGAACCGCCACACGCAGCGTCGCGCCCGTGCCTTCACCGGCGGACGCGATCGTGAAATTGGCGATCGACACCGGGGGCGGACCGAGCGCCGGGGCCGTGGTCGAGAAGACGAACGGCTGCGGCATCGCGCCCACGGGAAACGCGCGCGGCGCGGGCGCCGCCGGACTCCATCTGGAGGGCGCCTGCTCGCCCAGGTCGAGCCCCGGCTCGAGCGAGCTGACCTGCCAGATGGAAGTGTCGACGCCCGGCTCCTGCACGGCCCGCGCGAACCGGCGCAGCGGGCGTTCTTCCGTGTACGCCGGCGCCAGCCATGCGCTCGCGCCCGAGGCGGCCACGAGCGCCAGCAGCAGCGCGGTGGCAATCGACGGACGCACCAGCGGACGGGGCGCGCCGGTGGCGGCGAACAGAGGCGGCACGATCATGATGCCGGTGACCGCGATCAGCGCCGCGTAGACGAACACGGGCGTGACGATCGGCTGGCGGCCGAAGACGCCGACCATGAACCGCAGCAGATCCACGACGCCCGGGAGCCACAGCGTGGCCACGACGACGAGGATGATCAGCGATGCCAGCCGCATCGCGATCGAGTTGGCAACGGGGCAGACCACCAGCAGGAGTCCGGCGCACAGCAGCGGGACCGTCCACAGGTACGAAGCGGCCGGCGCGTTCCACAGCATGACGGCGGTGAGCGCCATCCAGGCTGGCAGCGCGTAGGTCCACGCCACCGCCGGGTGCCGCAACCCGCGCGCGCGCGCCGGTATCCACCGCCCGGCCCGTGCCATCATCCACGCCGCCGCGGCGCCGGTCGCCGCCAGCAGCAGGAAGAGGCGGTCGGGGGCGGCGTACCACGGGTGGTAGGCCTCGCGCGTCGCACGCAGTGCCCACGTCGCGAATACCATCGCCCCTGCGGCGGCCGCTGCGCCGAGCATCGTCCACAGCAGGCCCAGCAGCCAGCGCCACGCCCCCTCGGCGACGAGCAGGAAGCGCGTCACGCGCAGCCACGCCAGCATCCCGAGCACGAGGGCCAGCGCCGACGTGATCCACGAGGCCGGCGCGGCGTAGCTCAGGGCCACCGTTCCGCCGATGTCGAAGTAGGTGGCGCCGCGGTCGGTCCGTGCCGTGATGTCGGCCTCCTGCAGGTGCTCGAGGATGCCGACGACGTTCTGGCCCGTATCGCGGATGGCGCGGCTCGACAGGCGCTCGGCCGTGTCGCGCGACGTGTGGTAGGAGTAGCTGTCGCCCACGATCGCGAAGTTCAGCCCGGGCACGTCGTGGCGCGCGAGGATCGAGAAGTCGGTGTCGTTCGGCAGCCGCTCGTAGATCTCGATGGCGTACGAGCCGCCGCGCGGCCGCGGCGCGGCCCGCGCCCAGGCGCCGACCAGCCAGCCGTTGCCCGGCCCCGTCTCGAACAGCACGGACGGCGCCGACGATCCGATCGCTTCGACGTTGACGTAGGCGGAGAGGTGGTCGCGCACCTGCGGGTCGTTCATCAGCGCGGCCGCCCCCATGAGGCCCATCTCCTCGGCATCGGTGACGAGCACGAAGGTGGTCCACCGTCGCGCCGGGCGCGACGCGATCACGCGCGCCGCCTCGAGCGACACCGCCACCCCGAATGCATCGTCTGCGGCGCCCGGCGTATCGGCGCGGGTGTCGTAATGGGAGACGAGGCCGATCGCTTCCGGCCGCTGTCCCGGCAGGATGCCGATGATGTTGGCCACGCGGGCCGTGCGTCCGATGTCGGGCCGCCGCGCGTCGGTCTGCTGGACGCGCACCTCGTAGCCGTACAGCTTCAACTGGTCGAGGATGTAGGCACGGGCGCGGGCATTCGCTGCCGAGCCCGTGGGGCGGCTGCCGATCGTGCCGGCCAGCATCTCCACGTGCGCCCGCGCGTTCTGCTCGGAGAAGAGCGCCGGCGCGCGCGAACACCCCCCGGCGACGAGGAGCGCAGACAGAGCGACGGCGATGCGGCACCGCATGCCGGACAGACTAACGCAAGTCTAGGGTGCTGCAGGGTGCGGCGGGGTGCAGCGGGGTGCTGCAGGGTGCTGGGG
>Ga0247719_1000469_pt1 | contig 24095 bp, 30 predicted proteins | sample 41E_DmetaG_FD_189046 | JGI IMG/M metagenome (GOLD analysis project Ga0247719, IMG submission 189046) | Soil microbial communities from hillslope of Landscape Evolution Observatory, University of Arizona, Oracle, AZ, United States - 4-1-E_D | ecosystem: Engineered > Artificial ecosystem >...
GACCGGGCGTCGGGCGCCGGGACCGGGCGCCGGGTCCGGGCGCCGGGACCGGGCGTCGGGCGCCGGGTGCCGGGACCGGGATTCGGGACCGGGACCGGGTCCGGGCGTCGGGACCGGGCGTCGGGCGCCGGGACCGGGACCGGGCGTCGGGACCGGGCGTCGGGCGCCGGGACCGGGACCGGGCCGCGGGACCGGGCGCCGGGCGCCGGGACCGGGACCGGGCCGCGGGACCGGGCGCCGGGTCCGGGCCCCGGGACCGGGCGCCGGGTCCGGGTCCGGGACCGGGTCCGGGTCCGGGACCGGGACCGGGTCCGGGCGTCGGGACTGGACCGGACGGGGTTGCCCGCCGAGCCGAGCGCCGGGAGAGCGCGAGCGGAGCGAGCGCCTGCCACTCCGTCCTAACGCGAAAGCGGGGACGGGCGCGACAGCGCCCCAAAGAGGGCGGCCGAAGGCCGCCCGAGGCGCGAGCGAAGCGAGCGCAGGTGAAAGCGGGGAAGCGCAGGACAAAGTCCTGCGCTAGAGCACGAAATCCACGCCCTTCGGCCGGGCCGCCTCGCGGTAGTTCGGCACGCTGTCGTCGCGGCCGAGGATCTGCTTCGAGCGGACGCCCGTGAGGACGACCATCGCGCGCAGGGTCTTCCCGAGGTCGGGCTGCACGTTCGCGCCCCAGATGATGCGGCAGTCGGGCGAGACGCGGTCGTGGATCTCCTGCACGACCTTCTGCGCCTCCTCGAGCGTCATGTCGGGGCCGCCCGCGACGTCCACGAGGCAGCCCGTGGCGCTGCTCACGTCGACGTCGAGCAGCGGTGACGTGAGCGCTTCCTCGATGGCTTCGCGGGCGCGCTGGTCGCCTTCGGCCTCGCCGACGCCGATCATCGCGACGCCGCCCTTCTTCATGACCGTCTTGAGGTCCGCGAAGTCGAGGTTCACGAGGCCGGGCTTCGTGATCATCTCGGTGAGGCCGCGGATCGAGCGCATGAGGATCTCGTCCGCGACGCGGAACGCCTGCGCGAGCGGGAGCCGCGGCGCGACCTCGAGGAGCTTGTCGTTCGGGATGACGACCGTCGTGTCGGCCGCGTCGCGCAGGCGCGAGAGGCCCGATTCCGCGTTCTTCGCGCGGATATGGCCCTCCATGCCGAAGGGGGTCGTGACGACCGCGATCGTGAGCGCGCCGAGATCGCGGGCGACCTCCGCGACGACGGGCGCGGAGCCCGTGCCGGTGCCGCCGCCCATGCCCGCGGTCACGAACACGAGGTCCGCGCCGTCGAGCGCCTTGCGGATCGCCTCCTCGGACTCCTCGGCCGCGTTCTTGCCGACGTCCGGGATCGCGCCCGCGCCGAGACCGCGCGTGAGGTTGCGGCCGATGAGGATCTTCTGGGGGACCTTGACGTTGAGAAGGTGCTGCGCGTCGGTGTTGCACGCGATGAGCTCGACGTTCTCGAGGTTCGACTGGCTGAGCCGCATGATGGTGTTGCAGCCGCCGCCGCCGCAACCGACGACCTTGATCTTCGTGTTGAGCCCCGCGAGGAGGGCTTCGAGCTCCTGGTCGATCTCGGAGGTCGGCATCGCGGCCTGCGCGTAGGCGGGGGCCGCGGGGGCCGGCGCCGCGTACGGCTGCGGCTGGCCCGGGAACAGGCTCGCGAAGGGCGACGCGCCGTTTGCGGCGGGCGCGGCCTTCGGCGCGGAAAACGGCGACGAGCGGACGGCGGGCGCGCCGGACTCCTCGTTCGCCTTCTTGATAGCGTCCTGAATGAGGGACTTCATCGTGGCGGCTCCTAGTGCGCCAGGTGGACCTGGCGGTGCATCCGTCCCGGAAAGGGTGGCCGCGCGCTCATAACGGTTGCGAAGTGCGTCGCATCTCTCGACGGACGCAACCCTTTTCCTATGCCCAACCGCTGATCGACCCGGAGGCTCTCCCCTGATCACCCTGCGTCCCCTCTCCATCGTCCTCCTGGCCACCCTCTCGATCCTCGCGGCGGGTTGCCTGCAGCGGGAATACCGCGTCGAGGTCGGCTACGAGGTCGACGAACCGTCGGCCCTCGCGCACGCGGCCCTCGGCCAGCGGACGTGCCTCCTCGAGGCCCGGGAGCAACAGTCGACGGGCCCCTGCCCCCGCGTGGAGACCGGAGACCCCCGAATCCCGCTCGCGACGCTCGTGCTCGACGATTTCTACACCACGATCGGAGCCCCGAATGCCGGGGCGCAGCGCGACAACTACGAGGATCTCCTGAGCTCCCAGAACCCCTCGGAGATGCTCGACCGCGGCGACCCCGCGGCGCTCGTGACCGACGGGCTCGGCGGTTCGAATCCGCGCCGCGGCACGCAGGGCGCGATGAACGACGTGATCCTGCCGGGATTCGGCACGTTCTGGGCCGCTCTCGGCTACTGGGACGACCGCGACGGCGACGGCGTCGTGCGCCTCTCGCAGAGCTTTTCCGAGGATGACGACGATCCCGACTCCGAGTGGAGTCCTCGCCGCGACGCGAGACTGTACTCCTGGGTCGAGCCCGGACCTCGTCCCGCATGGTCGAGCGCCTACGCGCCCCCGGCGCACCACCCGGATTTCACGTATCACCTGCGAGGATACACGCTCTACCTCGCGGGGGCCGAATCCTCGGACGTCCTCGTGTTCCCCGATGGATCCCTCGCCCAGTCGATGCGGGTCGCGACGGCGTCCGATCCCGTCCTTGCGCCGTCCTCCGAAGGCCTCCCGTTCACGCCCACGGAGCATTCGCGCGTCGACATCGACGCCTACTCGGCGATCGCGGGCGGACCCGTCGCCGCGATCTACGCGTCGGTCCTTGCCCCGACGGTGAACGCCTACGGCAACCCGAGCTGGGGGTGGTGCCCGAACGCCTGCCGCCTCCCGTTCGGCACGGGCGTGGACCCGGTCGACGGGGGTCTGGACGGGGTGTACGACCTGGCCTATCCGCGCGCCGCGCCCGAGTGGACGGAGGGCAGCGGCTCCTCCGCGGCGGGACGCAGGGAGGATTTCACGGACACGTACAGGGGCTGGATCGACGTGCGCCCTGCGACGCGCATCCCCGGCCCGCCGTCGGCCTACGTCGTGAACTTCGGGATCCGCTTCCCCACGGTGGAATCCGCCGCGGTCGCCGCGAGCCCCCAGGGATGGGACCCGCAGCAGGGGACGACGATCGGGCCCGGTTATTTCGCGTTCGATCTGTGGATGGGCGTCTGGAAGGACATCGATGGGGACGGGTTCATCGGGAGCGCGGCGAAGCACGATCCGTACGAAGGCGGCCGGCGCCCCGACGGCAATGACTATCTGCAACCGGGGTCGGAATTCGTGGGCGCGTTTCCCGCCGAGCAGCCGAACGGCGAGAACTTCCAGGTCCGCCTCATCCCCGACGAAGGGTGGGGCCCGGGTGTCTATCAGATGAACACGGGGGGAACGCCCTCCGACGTCTATTCGCGCGACCCGAACTCGGGCGCCTGCATGGACCCGTCCGCCACCCACGTCGCCGGCGTCTGCCTCAGGCCCGTCGACCGTGGAAAGGATACGCTCACGCTCGCAGCGGGCGTCGACCGGAGCTTCGGAAGCGACGGTTACTACCGCTCGATCGGCACGCTCTTCCTTCCGTTCGGGTCGCCGGGATTCACGATCTGCACGCCGACGTTCACGATGCGCCACGAAACCGGCGGAGTCCTGCACGAGGACCCGATCTACGACTGCGACCACCTGGCCCGATACGAGGCCCGCTGATCACGGGATACGGCGCGGAGGACCCGGCGATGCGCGCCGCGGGCTGTGCCGGCGCACGGCCGCGGCGATCGCGGGCTTCGGCTGCGCGCCGACCATCGCGTCCACGAGCCGGCCGTTCCGGAAGATCATGAGGGTCGGGATGCTGCGGACGTCGAAGGCGCGCGCCGTCTGCGGGTTCTCGTCCACGTTGAGCTTCGCGAACACCGCCTCGCCCGCCATCTCGGAGGCGAGGGCCTTGATGACCGGCTCCACGATGCGGCACGGACCGCACCACGGCGCCCAGCAGTCCACGACGACGAGCGGGTGCTTCGCGAGAAGCGCCGGAAGCGTCGCGTCCGTCACGTCGACCGGCGTCGCGGGCGCGGCCTCGGCCGGGGGCGCCGCGGGCGCATCGGCGAGGCCCATGAGCTCCGCGAGCTTGCGCTTGCGCAGCGCCGCGAGTTCCGGGTCGTCGTCCATGCGGCGCCCATCGCGCGTTCCCCGGGATAACCGTTGCGCAGGCGGTCGAAACGGATTTCAGCCTCGACGCGGGTTGCGGCCGCGTGCGCGCGCACCTCCGCATCAGCGGCCGCGTCCAGGGCGTCTACTTCCGTGAATCCACCCGGCAGGAGGCCGAGAAGCTCGGCGTCACGGGCTGGGTCCGCAACCTCGCGGACGGCCGCGTCGAGGCCGTTTTTGAAGGCCCCGAGGAGGCCGTGGAGAAGCTCGTCGCGTGGGCCCGCATCGGACCGCCTCGCGCGCGCGTGGCTTTCATGGACGTCGAGCGTGGCGGGAACGAAGAGGGGTTCCCGGCGTTCGAGGTCCGGCGGACGGGCTAACGCGCGAAGTCCGCGAGATCCAGGTCCGCGTCGCTCCAGAGCGTCCCGAAATGGGACGTGAGCGTGCTTCCGAACTTCGCGTCGCGGACGAACACGACGGCGAAATAGGCGCCGTGCGCGACCGGGTGCGGGACGCCCACCATCACCTTCTCGCCGTCGATCACCGCGAACGGCGTCTGCTCGCGCGCGCTCACGCGCACGTGCAGGTTCTCGCCGAGGCGCGGGAGCACCGTGCGCGCGATCAGGTCGTTGTAGCCCGACTCGAGGACGTACGGAATGTCGCGGTCGCGCATGAGGACCCGCACCTCGACGCCCCGGTCGAGCGCGCCGCGGATGGTCTCGAAGAGCGCGTCGTCGCGCGCGTCGTAGCGGTCGAGATGGAGGCTCACCATGAGCTCGCGCTCGGCCTCCGCGATGCGCGCGGTGAGGTATTCGCGCGCGGCCTCCTCCCCGATCGCGACGTGGTAGAACGTCGAATCGCGATCGCCCGGCGGCATGCGGCGCGCGAGGCGCTTCTCCACCTCGCTTGCGCGATGCGTGAGATCCTCGTATCGCTCGTCCAGCTCGCGGCGGCGCTGCGCGAGCAGGGTCTGGATCGCGGCCTTCGCGGGCACGGCCCGGTAGACCTTCGGGCGCTCGTCGCGCAGGCGCACGAGGTTCTGCGTCGTGAGCGCGGCGAGGACGTCGTAGATGCGCCCCGTCGGAAGACCGGCGCGGCGCGCGAGGGCCGTCGCCTCGCTCGGGCCGGCGAGGAGGAGGGCCACGTACGCCTGCGCCTCGTATCCCCCGAGCCCCAGGGCGCGGAAGCTCGCGACGAGGTCGTCCCGGCCGCCGTCCGGCGGGGCCGCTTTCCCGGGGGCGCGGTCCACGCGGGACCACGGGATGGGCGAGGTAAAAGCTTATCCCGGGATGGGACGTCCCCCGCCACGCGGATGGCGTTCGTCGAGCAAGGCCTGGCCCGGGTCGAAGCGCGCCTCATCGAAGAGGCCGCCGCGGCCGAGGACCCGCTGCTCGAGGAGATCGCGACCGATCTCATCCGGGCCGGCGGGAAGCGGCTGCGCCCGCGCGTCCTCCTCCTCTCCTATGCCGCCGCGGGCGGCCGCGACCTCACGGACGCGGTCGTCGACGCGGCCGTCGCGGGCGAGCTCATCCACACGGCGAGCCTCGTGCACGACGACGTCATCGACCAGTCGGCGCTGCGCCGCGGTCGCCCGACCGTGCACGTCCGCTACGGTCTCGGGCCCGCGATCGTCGCGGGCGATTTCCTCTTCACGCGGGCCTTCGGCCTCTCCGGCAAGCTCGGACCGCGCATGGTGAAGATCGCGCTCGACGCCTGCACGCGCCTCGCCGAAGGCGAGATCATGGAGCATCAGCTCTCGATCCTCGCCGCGAAGGCGACGAACGGGAACGGACACGGCGAGTTCCCGCCCGAGGTCGAGCGTTACCTCAAGACGATCGTGAAGAAGACCGCCGAGCCCATCCGCGCCGCCGCCGAATCCGGCGCGGTGCTCGCAGGGGCCGGCGATGCGACCGTCGCGCGCTACGCGGAGTATGGCCTCGCGGTTGGCATCGCGTTCCAGATCCAGGACGACATCCTCGACCTCGTGGGGGATCCCGCGACGACGGGCAAGCCGCGCGGCGTCGACGTGCGCGCGGGCGTCCTCACGCTTCCCGCGCTCCTGTCGCGCATCGACGGCGCGCTCCCCGAGGAGGCGACGCGCGACGCCGACGCGCTCGCGAGGTCGCTTGCGCGCTCGCCCTACCTCAAGGCCGCCGAGGAGGTCGCGCTCCGGTACGGCGACAAGGCGAAAGCCGCCCTCGCGAACGTGCCGACGACGCCCTACAAGGACCAGCTCCTCGCCCTCGCCGAGGGCGTCGTGCGCCGCGCCGCGTGATCACGCGAAAAGCCGCGCGCGCACCTTCTCGAGACCGTCGAGGTCGTGGATCGAACCCGCGTGGGCCGGGACGAGCGCGAACGAGGCCCGTATGCCCGCGCGAAGCTCCTCGACGCGACGCTCGTGCTCCCGCGCGACGGCGTCGTACAATGTCGCGGCGACGGCGGCGTCCTCGAGGAACGCGGCGGCATCGCTGGCCGACGCGCCCGTCGCCCGCGCGAGGGCGGTCGCCGCCGCGCCGTCTGAGACAAGCATGCGCGCGTCCGCGAGGCCCGGCAGGCGCGGATAGAACCGATTCACGACTACCCCCGCAACCTCGAGGCGCGCGTCGCGCTCGACCTCCCGCGCAAGGTCGAGGGCGAGCGGGACGCTCGCGGCCTCGGCGGTCGCGACCAGGTTGATCGACGTCGTCGTCGGATCGCGCAGGACGCCCTGCATCCGTCGAACGCGCTCCTCCATCGCGACGAACATCGGGTCGAGGGTGGTGAGGAAGTCCGACACCTCGTCGAGATAGCCTGCGCTCGTCCATTTCGCGAGGGTTCCCGCGACGTAGCCGCCGCCCATGCGGAGGACGCGCGTCGGGCGGAATAGGTACTTCACGACGCCCGATTCGAAGACTCGGATGAGCTTCTCGTTGACCCGGAGGAAATCGACCGCGTGGCGCGACGGCGGCGTGTCGACGACGACGAGGTCGTAGCCGCCCTCCTTCACGACGTCGTGGAGCGCGCCCATCGCGACGTATTCCTCGGATCCCGCGAAGGCGTCGCTGAGCTGCGCGTAGAATCGGCTCGCGAGCATCCGCTTCATCGTTTCGGGCGACGGCGCGTGGCGCGCGACGAGGCCGTCGAGCGCGGCCTTCGTGTCGAGCATCATCGCGTCGAGGTTCGGCTTCACGTTCGACGGCTCGTTGCCGAGTTTCACCCCCATCGCGTCCGCGAGGCGCCGCGCCGGATCGATCGTGAAGACGAGCGTCTTCCGCCCGCGTCGGGCGGCCTCGAGCGCGGCCGCGGCCGCAAGCGTGGTCTTGCCGACGCCGCCCGGCCCGAGGAAGACGACGAGCTTCCGCGCGAGGATCTGATCCGCGAGCTTCAGGCGATCCCCTCCAGGCTTCGCGCGACCGCGACGAGACGCCCCTCGGTCGCGGGCGTCCACGGCACGTAGGCAATCGGCGCGCCGACGTCCGCGAGGCGCTCGCGATGCTCGACGGCCTCGCGCCGCTGCGCGTCAAGAAGCTCGGAAGCCGCGACGAGCGCGTCCACGTCCTCGCGCGAGGCCCCCGCGAGCGCCCGCGCGACGTCCCGTCGCGCCCCGGCGTCCGCGGCGAGCCGGTCGAGCACGCGCTTCGAGCCCGGCGTTTCGAAGACGGGCGTCACCCAGCGGTTGACGACGACGCCCGTCACGGGAATCCCGTCGCGCGCGAGCGCCCGGGCGAGCTCGACGGTCTCGCGCACGGGCGTCTCCTCGGGAAGCGTGACGAGGACGACGGACGTCGCCGCCGGGTCGCGCACGAACGTGTCGAGGACGAGCGCGCGCTCGCGAAGCCGGCCCGCGAGGATGGCCGCGGCCTTGCGCGGCGCCTCGAGGAAGTGCAGCCCGTGACCCGTGGCGGGCCCGTCGAGCACGATGCGGTCGTAGCGGCCCTCCCGCGCGAGGTTCCACACGCGGTTGAGGACGGCGAGCTCCTTCGCGCCGGGGGCGATGTCCGCGAGGCTTGCGTAGGCGGGCGACTTCACGACCGCGTCGGAGAGGGCGCCCATCGGGACCATCTTGCGCACGATGTCGTCGAGGAGCCCGCGCGGATCGATGCCACTCACGTCGAGCGTCGCGGGAACGCGCCCGCCCTCGGCCGCGAGGCGCGCGACGAGGTCCCGCGCCTCCACGAGGCCGACGAGGAGCACCCGCTCGCCCGCCTCGGCGCGCGCGAGCGCGAACGCGGCGGCGAGCGTCGTGCGCCCGACGCCGCCTTTGCCGAGGAAGAGCGTGGTCTTCGCCGCCACGCGGCGGGATGCGGTCTCGTGCGCTATAGAAGCTGCGGAACCCCGGCGTCCTCGAGGATCGCGCGGACCTCGTCGTAGCCGTTCTTCGATCCGCGCGAATCAAGCGCGTAGCCCGCGACGCCCGGCGTTGCGGCGAGGGCGGCAAGCACCGTCTCGCGCGCGACGCCCTGGTCGATCGCGTAGCCGGGAAGCATGTGGCCCGGCGCGGCGCGGCCCTTGAGCGCGAGGTCGACGCACTTCGGCGCGTAGTGGCCGCCACCGAGGCCGAGGACGACAGGCTCGTCGCCGGGCGGCTCACGCGAGACGGCGAGGAGCGCCCGGGCGACGGCGCGCGCGGGCTCGGGCTTCGACCATTCCTCCTCCGTCGAGCCGACCTCGACGAACGCGAGGGGCACGCCCGTCCAGGGGCCGTGGTGCGTCACCTCGTACGTGATGGCGTGGCGGAGGCCCTTCGCCTCGCGGGCGAGCGCGCGGAGCGCCTGCGCCATGCGGCGCGCGGGCGCCGGCGCGAACGAGCGGGGCTTACCCCCGTACTCGGCGACGTCGCCCCAGACGCCGACGGGATGCACGGTGAGCGACGGCGAACCCGATGCGGCCTTGTGCTTGCTCGCGACGAAGATGGCCTCGGGCGTCTCGCCGAGCGCCGCGGCGAGGCGTTCGCCGATCGATTCCTCGAAAAGGTGCAGGCCTTCGACCTCGGCGATGACGAGGTCAGGCCCGACGCGAAGCGGGGCGGCCCCGAAGTCCCCGCGCGTCTCCCACGAAGCCTCGCCGAGAAGCGCGTCGCGGATGGCGACGGAAGCGGGGTCGGCGCGGGAGACGAGGATGGCGAGCGTCACGCGCCCGCGAGGCGCGCGGGCGACTTAGCGTTGACGCTACCCGCCGGACATGTTGACGGTCCAGCTCGCCCGCAGGTTCGAGAGCATGTAGGCGTACTGCTCGTCGCACGCGGGCCGGTCCTCGAGGTGGTGGAAGAGCGCCAGGTTCTCCGGCTCGGAGGTCTGGATCCGCTCGTCGCAGAATTCGCAGGTAAAACGCATGGACGTGCGTTCGACGTCACCGTTTTAGTAGGTTACCCCCCAAACGGCGGCACGTGTGACGGATCGCGTCACGCCGTAGCCTTTTTCGCCCGCATGGCCCGTGACGTTCGCGTGATCGTCGATCCCGTCTGCGGCATGGAATTCACGGAAGAGGAGGCGGAAACCCTCGGCGCGGAACGCCTCGTGAAGGACGGCAAGACGATCTGGTTCTGCTCGCCCGCGTGCAAGCACGAGTACGCGAAGCGCGGTTAACGCACGGTTTCGAACTCGGTCAGGAGCGTCGCCGCGAGATCCTTCGGCGAGGCCTTGAGGACGCGGCCGTCGACCTCCTTCGCGATGCGCTCCGCGGCCTTGACGTAGAGCTCGTCCTCGGGTTCGAGGAGGATCTGCACGACGCCGAGGCCGGGGCGGCGGCGCAGGAGCCGCGCCTGTTCGAGCGCGTACGCGAGGCACTTGTCCGGCGTCGAGGCGATGTCGACGCCGCCCTTCGTGTAGGCCTCGGGAAGCCCATCGGTCACGAGGTACACGAGCGCGCGCTCGCCTTTCGAGAAACGGAGGAGGTCGTACGCAAGGCGCAGGGCCGCGCCGGTGTTCGTGAACCCGCGCGGCTCGCTCTTCCAGACGCCCATGAGGTCGACGCGCTCGACGCCCGTGTCCATCGCGATGACGTCCACGATGTGCGCGGGGTCGTCGTCCTTCACGGCGCGGTAGAGCGCGAGCACGGCGCGCTTCGCGGCCTTGAGGCGCTCGTTCTCCTCCATCGAGCCAGACCGGTCGAAGACGATCACGACGTGGTTGATCGCCTCGCGGTCCTCGCGGTGGACGATCACGTCCTCCTCGTAGATGTGGCGATTGTGTGGGTGCCGCGTGCGCGCGTTCACGAGCGTGCCGACGACGTCGAGGTGCGCCGTCTCGTAGGCGCTGCGCATCGGCTCGCGCGAGAGGTTGCCGGACCCGTCCACGATGGCGCCCGTCGCGCGGGCCTGCCCGGGCGGGATTCTGCGCGCCTCCTCGCTGAACACGATCTGGGAGAAGCGTTCGAGGAGCCGCGTCGTCGGGAGGAACGCATCGCCGTCCTTCGAGAGGAAGCCCGCGTCCTCGAGCTCGCTCGCGATTTCCGATTCGAGCGCGCGCTCGGGGCCCTGCTTGAGCGACGCCTCGATGCGCTTCATCTCCGCTTCGCGCTCCTGCTCGAGCCGCGCGAGCGCGGCGTCGCGGCGCTCGGCCTCCGCGCGCTCGGCGTCGAGCACCTCGGAGAGCCGCTTCGCGAAAGCCTCCTCGCGCGTGGCGTATTCGCTTCCGCGCGAGCGGGCGCGCTCGGCGGCGTCGCGCTCCATGAGGCGCATCGCGAGGTCCTCGTAGTCCTCGCGCCCGACGAGCCGGTCCCAGAGGGCGCGCATGCGCTCCTTCGTTCCCATCGTCCTCAGACGCCCCGCGATCGCGCTCCGCACGCGCGGGTCGCTCGCGAGTCGGCCGCGGAAGCCGGGGACGCTCAAACCGCCCGGGAGGAGCACGTCGCGGCCCTTCACGGCGGGCTTCCTCGGCTTCACGATCCCGAGCGCGCGCAGGAGGGCGCGGATCGGCCAGAGGATGGCCGCGAGGACGGCGCGCAGGAAGCGGCCGATCGCGGCGAGCGCGCGGCGCCACCAGGGAAGCGGCGGCGGGGGCTCCGTGATGAGGCGGACGAGATCGTCGGAGGCCACGGCGGCTCGCTCGGCTTCGGCGCGCGCGACCTTCGTGAGCTGGAGTTCGCGTTCGAGGGCCGCGCGCTCGGCCTCGGCCTTCGCGTGGGCCTCCTCCCAGGCGCGGGCGACGTTCTCCTTTCGAGCCGCGACGGAGCCTTCGAGCGCGCGCCGCATCTCCTCGGCGCGGCGAAGGAGCTCGTCGCGCAGGCGTTCGATGCGCGCGCGGATGCCGCGGTCGCTCTTCTCGCGCTCCCGCACGAACGCCTCGATCGCGCCCACGCCTTCCTCGGCGATGCGGCGCACGAGCTCGCGGCGGTCCTCGGGGGAGAGCGCCGGCGTCTCGACGCGCTCGCGGCAGTCGGGGACGCGCATCATTTCGCGGCCTCGAAGGCGCCGGTCGCCTCGAGGTAGCGGAACACGCGCGCCGCGTGCGGGCCGTGGTCGGCGCCGTCGAGCCGGTCCTCGCGGCGCACCCAGTCCGCGAAGCGCTTGAACTTCGGCGGAAGGTCGGCCGCGGCGGGCGCGGGCTTCGTCGCGAGGACGCCACGGATCTCCTGGATGACGCGGCCGGCTTCGGCCTTGTCCTCCTTGAGCTCCTCGTTGAAGAAGCGGCACCAGTAGCCGTCGGAGGCGTCGCGGGCGAGCGCCCCGAAGTGCTTCGCGACGAACGCCGAGACGACGTCGCGGTTCTGGCGGAAGCTCTCCTCGCTCCGGGCGCGGATCCGGCCCTGCATCGCGTCGAGCGCGCCCTGCTTGATGTCGTCGGCCGTGACCGCGGGGCGGCCCGCGAGGAGCGCGCGCGATTCCGCGCGGCGCAGCACGTCGATCATCGTGCGGTTGCTGCCGGCCTCGGAGAGCTCGCCCACGCCTTCCGTCGTCTTGCGCCACTTCGCCATGATGCGGGCGCTCGTTTCGCGCGCCACGCGCGGGACGCGGTCGTCGCGGCCGAGCGCGAGGTCGATGACGGCGAGATTCTTCATCGGATCCTCGTTGAAACCGACGTGGATGCCCGCGAGGCGGCCGACGAGCGGCTCCGTGATGTGGTCGAGATCCTCGAGGTTGGAGGTGGTGACGGCCAGGAAGCTCGCGGGGAACGTCTCGCGGCTCTTCGCGGGGCTCACGATGTGCTCCTGGAAGGCCTGCAGGAGCACGTTCTGCGTGCCGCGCGGGAGCTTGCCGATCTCGTCGACCATGAGGAGGCCGCGGTTCGCCTGCATGACCTTGCCGGGCTCGAGCACGAGCGGCGAGTTCGGGTCGCCGATCGATTCGAGCTTCGCGAGGTTGATCGCGCCCGTGAGGTAATCGGGGAACACCTCGGGCGAGCCCTGGATGCGCGAGAGACCGTGGCCTTCGCGCAGGCGGATCTTGCGGACGGGCACGTCGTCGGGGTTCACCTTCGAGGCGTCGAAGTCGCCGAGCTCCTTGAGGGAGACCTTGCCGTAGGCGGTCTTGCAGTAGGGGCACGGCGGGACCTCGCGCGAGAAGCGCGGGTGGACGAGCGAGAGCGGGTCGTCCTGCACCGGGCAGCCGTCCACCGCGAGGACCTCCTTCGGGTAGAGATCCCAGACGTCCTTCGCGAGGCTCGTCTTGCCGGACCCCGTCGGCCCGAGGAGCAGGAGGTTCTGGCCGGCGAGGAGCGCGCTCGTGACGGCCGCGAGGGTCCCGTCGTCGAGGATCGCGTGCGGGTAGAGCGACTGCTGCGCCTCGGGACCCGTCGTGCCGTCGCGCGCGAGCGCCTCGAGGCGCGCGAGGATGGCGCCCCTCAAGAGGTCGCGGGGGGTCGCGGGTTCGATGCGCTCCTTGACGAGGAAGCGCGCGGTGGTCGTCGAGGCCATGGCGGCGTCCATCCGCGGTTCCAGCCAAATAGGTTGCCCGCGCGGAAGGACCCCTCCGGGGACAATCGGGACGCACGTTGAAGCCTCCCGGGACGATGGAGGGCCGTGCGTCTCCTCGCCGTCCTGCTCCCGGCCCTCCTCATGGCCGTCCCGCCCCCCGCCGCGGGTGCGGAGACGCTCGCGCTCGTCGCCTCCGACGAAGGCGAAGGAAACCTGTGGTACGCGGTCCGCATCCCGGCCGGAACGCGACACGGTTCGATGGAGGCCGTCGTGCGCGCGGGCGACGCGGACGCGGACCACTTCGCGGCGCGGTTCTACGTGTACGACGCGGAAGGCCGAATCGTCTCGCGCTCGGGCGTCGCGCTCTACGGGCCCGAGTATCGCGTCAAGCTCGCCCTCGAAGGCGCGCCCACGGTCGAGGTTTCCGTCGAGCGCATCGTCTATGCGGGGGGCGCGCGCCTCACCTCCACCGTTTCGTGGGGCTGCCCCGCGTGCGAGCCTTCGACGTCGGATCTCCATTTCGTCGATGTCCTCGCGATCGAGAACGCGGCCGTTTGGTCCTACGCGGTGCGCTCGAACGACGCCGGCGCCTGGGCGGTCGACCACGGCAACGCGTCCTTCGTCTTCACGGAGCGCCACTTCGAGGGGACGCTCACGGCGCAGGCCGTCGACGCGACCGCGAATCTCCAGACGTCGCTTGCGCTCGAAAACGACGCCGCGCTCGTCGGGTTCTTCGTCGGCGGCGGGTGGATCCGGCCGACCCTTGCGGTCTCGACGCCGCGCGGGGAGGTCGCGTGCCCCTGCGAGTTCGTGCACGCCGCGGGCGAGGCCGCGTGGGGGCCGGGCGACTACGCGTTCCGCCTCGACCGCAGCGTGGGGCCGGCGATGCTGCACGCCGCGAGCATCCGCCTCCCGCCCCCGCGGACTTAAGCGCCCGCGCGCCCCTCGCGGCGCGTGGAGCGCGCGCCCGAGCCGCCGCGCGAGGGCCCCTCGCGCGTGCAGATGATGAACTTCACCGTGTACCAGCTCCTCATCTCGCTCGTGAACCTCCTGAACCTCCCGCTTCCCGACGGCACGTACGTGCCGCGGCGGAGCGCGCGGCTCACCGTGTTCGAAAAGCACGTGCGGCACCTGCGCCTCCTCAAGGACGCGCTCGCGACGGACGACCCCGCGGCGCTTCGCGCGTACCTGCTGCCGATCAAGAGCCTGGCGTTCGAGGTGGAGTTCCTGCTCGAGCAGGAGCCGGACCTCGCGCGGAACCCCGATTTCTTCGACGGATTCCGGCGGCTGCAGACGCTCCTCCACAATGCGGAGGAGACGGCCGACTTCGCGGAGTGCGCGGACCTCGCCTACCGGCTCTCGATCCTGCTTCCCTTCTACGAAGACCCGTTGTACCTCGAAGCGCGGCGCCGGCAGGCGGACGAGTACGATCGCATGCTGAGCCGACGCCAGGGGCGTCGCGGGGGCCAGGGCCCTCCGCCCGACCGCTCTTCATGACTTCCTGGAGGGGAGGTCGGCCGAAGGTCCCGAATGGGCCATCACGGGAAGCGCTGGGTCCAAATAGCAAGACTCGCCACTCCGTTCCCGGATGATGCTCGACGTCGCCGTTGCGGAGGTGCTCGACAACTGGGTCACGGCGACCCTCAAGCGCGACGCGGGCGCGTTCGCCGACCTGTTCCTGCGCGGCGAGCCCCATCCCATCGCCGTGTGGTCCACCGGCGAGACGAGCGTCGGCTGGACGGCGATCCGCGACCACGCCGCCCGCGACTTCTCGCGCGGCGACCTCGGGATCACGAAGGTCGAGATCTTCGACGAGACCCAGGTCACGCTCGCCGACGACGCGGTGAACGTCGTCTTCCGGTACGAGATGGTCGTGCGGGACGTCTGGGGCACCGAGACCCTCCTCCAACGCCACGCGACGTTCGGCCTCAAGCGGATGCCTTACGGCGTCTACCGGATCGCGACGGCGCATTTCTCTCCGGCGTGACGGTTTCGCTCCATCGCACGCCGTTCCCCCATCAAGGTCCGGAGCCCCTCGCGCGCTCCAGACGGTTCCTCGGCGCGGGTCGCAGGTCCCGGTGGGAGTGGAAGTTTTTTCCCCCGGCCAGCCGTCGCACCCCCGTGGCCCGGACCGGCGTCGCCGCGCTCATCGGAAACACGCCTCTCGTCGAGATCGCGAAGCTCAACCCGCGCGCGGACCGCGTCGCCGTGTACGCGAAGCTCGAAGGCCGGAACCCGGGCGGGAGCGTGAAGGACCGCCCCGCCCTCGCGATCGTCGAGGAGGCGGAGAAGCGCGGCGACCTCCCCGCGCGCACGCTCCTCGACGCGACGTCGGGCAACACCGGCATCGCGTACGCGATGCTTGGCGCGGCGCGCGGCTTCGCGGTGGAGCTCTGCATGCCCGCGAACGCAAGCGAGGAGCGCAAGCGGATCCTCCGGGCCTACGGCGCGAAGCTCGTGCTCACGGATCCGACCGAGGGGCAGGACGGGGCGATCGACGAGGCGCGAGCGCGCGCGGCGAGCGATCCCGACCTCTACTTCTACGCCGATCAATACGCAAACGAGGCCAACCCCCGCGCGCACTACGCTTCGACGGGCCCCGAGATCTGGCGGGACACCGGCGGTCGGGTGACGCACTTCGTCGCGGGGCTCGGCACGTCGGGCACCGCGATGGGCGTCGGACGCTTCCTCAAGGAGCGCGATCCGTCGATCCGCGTCCTCGGGATGCAGCCCGCGGGTCCGTTCCACGGCATCGAGGGGCTGAAGCACATGGAGACGACGGCGCACGTGCCGCCGATCTACCGTCCCTCGGCGCTCGACGGCCTCGTGCCCGTCGCGACCGAGCGCGCCTACGCGCTCACACGGGCGCTCGCCCGCGAGGAGGGCCTCTTCTGCGGTCCGTCGAGCGGCGCGGCGCTCGCGGCCGCGCTCGAGGTCGCCGCGGAGCTCACGAAAGGCGTCATCGTGACGGTGCTTCCCGACGGCGGAGACCGCTACCTCTCGACGCCCGTCTGGGATGGCGCATAAGCGCGTCGGGTGCCGCCGGAGGCGCGCCGACACCCCGCCCTATGTTCCATCGCGTGATCCTCAGGGCGATGACTTCGACGAGGAGCGGCGCCTTCGCGCTCGACTGGGATGGGACAACGGAGCGCGTTCGCGCGCTCGTGGGGAGCCTGCGCCCCTGGGCGGAGCTTGCCGGCGCGGAAGGGTTCGGGGACGAGGCCGCCTGGGGGCCTCACCAGGAACCCTACACCTGGCGCACGTACCTCGCCGAGGAATTGGCGGACCGCGCGCGGCGCGGATGATCACGCGGGGTCGATGCGGTCGCGCGGCGGAATCCGTCCGAGCGGGCGCGCGACGGCGCGGGCTCCGGATTTCAGGATCTGGAGCGGGCGGTCGCTCGACCGCACCGTGCGCTTGTCCTTGTCCACGATGACCTCCTTGGCGCTCGTGTGACGGACGCGCCAGTAGGTGACCGTGACGGCGCCGCGACCCTGCAGGCGCGACGGACCGACGGCGACGATGGTGGCCTGCGGGTCGAGCGGGATGGTCCCGCGCGAGACGGTGGAGGAGGCGTAATCCAGGACGCGCACGAGGTGCTCGCCGGCGCCAAGCTCGAAGCGCGAGAGGAAGCGCTCGAGGGCCTCTTCGTTCTCGATGACGAAGCGCACCGGGACCGCGGGGGCGGGAACGTCGCTCACGAGCGCACCGTCCCCCGGGGGGGTCATAAACGCTCTTGCACGCTCGCCACCCGGGATCGAAAGGCTATTTGACGGGGCGCGTGCGTGGCGCGCCCGTGACCTTCGCGATCCCGGCCGAGGTGCTCGAGGATGTCCTCGCCCACGGGCGCGAGGGCGGCGAGATGGAGGTCTGCGGGCTCTTCGCGGGCCGGCGGCTCCCGGACGGGACCGTGGAGGTTGCGCGCCATTTCCGGGTGACGAACGCCCACCCGAACCCGCGCACCGAGTACCTCGTCGAGCCCGGGGAGCACCTGAAGCTCACGCTCCTCGTCGAGGACGAGCTGGGTCTCGAGATCGTGGGTTTCTACCACAGCCACCCGCGCGGTCCCGCCCGCCTCTCGACGACGGACGCGGCGCGCGCGAACTGGCCGGGCGCCGTGTATTTCCTCGCGTGGTACGGCGAAAGCGAAGGATGGGGCGCGTGGCGGTGGGACGACGGCCGCGGAAGGTTCGTCCCGGAAGCGGTCGAGATCCGCGGATCCGGCAAGAGCTAAGCTCGCCCCGGGCGAAACGGGACCCGTGGCGACGGTATCGGACCTCGTGGCGCGCGGCGCCTTCGTGATCGATCCCCGTCATCGACGCGTGCATCGCTCGTCGACGCTCAAGGAAGCGTGCGCGCGGGAGATTCCGGCCTCCACGGCGAGCTTCCGCGACACCATGCTCGACGCCACGCTCGTCATGAAGACGCGCCACTATCTTCCCTGTCCCCGGTGCTGGGGCTCCGAGGAAGCTTAATCCGGGGGAGGCGCTCCCCGGCTGTGCCCATCGAAGTCGTGCCCGTGATGCAGGTCCACCAGGGCCGCCTCGTCGCCGCAAGCGACGACCTCGCGTCGGAGGACCCCGCGAAGGCGCTCGCCTCGCTCTCGCGCGCGCACGGCCGCGTCGTCGTCATCGATCAGAGCGGCCTCGAGCGCAACGAGCCGGACCTCGCGTTCATCCAGACGGCCTCGCGCCACGCGTCGCTTTGGCTCGACGCGGGCTCGCGCGACGCGCCGGACGCGATGGACGTCGTCGTGGCGGGCGCGCACCGCGCAACTCTCCGATGGAGCCTGCTCGACGCGCCCGAGGAGCTGGACGACGCAGTCGAGCTCGCGGAGCCGGACACGTTCTTCCTCGGCCTCGAGCACAGGAACGGCCAGTTCGTCCCGAACCGCCGCGACCGCATGCCCGTGTCGGCGCTCGCCCGGCGCGCGGACGCGCTCGGCATCGGAGTCGTCGTGATGGACGCGGGCGGGCGCTCCTTCAACGAGTCCCTCGCGAAGAGCCTCGCGACGGCCGGAACCGAACGGTGGTTCGCGGGTTGGGTGACGAGCGAGCGCGACGTCGCCGCGCTCGAATCCCTCGGTTACACGGGCGTCCTCGTGCCGGCGGCGCAGGCCCGCGCATTCGCGGCGCGCGCGAAGGAGGAGGGCGCGTGAGCGACCTCCGGCGCGCCCTCGCCTACGTCTTCCGCCGCAAGGGCGAGACGACCCTCCCGAAGACCGTGTTCAAGCAGTCCGTGACGTTCGACCTCCATTGGTTCGCCCCCGAGCAGACGAAGAAGCTCCTCGAGCACGCGCTCGCCGTGGGCGCGCTCGTCGCGGACGGCGACCACGTGCGCCCCGCGTTCAACGTGGCCACGATCGAGGTGCCGATGGGCTTCCGCCCGACCGAGGACATCCTGAGCGAGATTCCCGAGCCCGACGCGGCCCCGGCGGCCCCCGCGTTGTACGACGAGCTCGTCGCGGCGGTCGCGGCCGCGATCGGGGAGACGCCCGCCGCCGTCGCCCAGGCCGCCTCCGAGGTGCGCGCCCGCGCGGCCAACCTCCTCGCGCCCGAGGTCGCCCTTCTCGAAGTCGCGCGCGCCCGCGGCGCGGACCCCCGGGCGTGGACGGGCCGGGTCCGCGAGGCCCTCGTTTCGACGGCGAAGCGCTAGAAAACGCCAGGAAAGCCACCGTCGAATGCCGATGCGCTGTCCGGCGAAGCGGCAAGGCCTTAGCACCCCCCGCCGCTTTCCGCCCCCGGGACCCCCATGAGGATCGCCGTCTTCACGGAGAGCTGGATCCCGATGACGGACGGCCTCACGACGAGCCTTCTCGCGTTCAAGCGCGAGCTGGAGTCGCGCGGCCACCACCTCCACGTGTTCGCCCCGGGCCCCGAGGCCACGCACGCGGAAGGCGAGACCCGTTACAAGGGCTACCCGTTCTGGGGCTACCCCGAGCTCCGCGTGAACTTCTCGCCCTCGGGCCACGACACGACGCGCCTGCTCATCGAAGGCGGCTTCGACATCGTGCACCTCCAGAGCCCCGGTCCCGTCGCGCTCTGGGGGCTCCTCGCCGCGAAGCGCCTCGGCCTCCCCGTCGTCACGAGCTACCACACCTTCCTGCCGGACCTCGTCCCGTACGTCGCGCCGCCGGGGCTCCAGGGATTCGCGCGCTCGGTCGTGTGGAGCGCGACCGAGCGCTTCTTCCGCGCCACCGACCTCGTCCTCGTGCCGGGCCCGTCGGCCGCGGCCGAGATCCTCGCCCACATGCCGATCGACGCGATCCCCAGGATGGAGATCCAGCCGAACGGCGTGGACGTGGCGCGCTTCCGCCCCGACCGCAGGAGCCGCGCGATGCGCGAGCGGCTTTCGCCGAACGGCGAGCCGGTTGTCCTCAGCGTCAGCCGCCTCGCGCGCGAGAAGAACATCCCCTTCCTCGTGGACGCGCTCGTCGAGGCCCGCAAGACCTTGCCGGACCTCACGCTCGCGATCGGCGGCCGCGGCCCCGAGCGCGAGACCATCGAGCGCCGCGCGCGCCGGCTTGGCGTCACGGACGCGGTGCGCTTCCTGGGATACATCGCCGACGAGGACCTCGCCGCGGCCTACGCGTCCGCCGACGCCTTCGCGAGCGCGAGCGCGTTCGAGACGCAGGGCATGACGGCGATCGAGGCGATGGCGTGCGGCACGCCCGTCGCCGCCGCCCGCGCCCGGGGCCTCGCCGACTACGTGCGCGACGGCGAGACGGGCCACCTCTTCACGCCCGGCGACCTCGCGGAGGCGGCCCGCGCGATGACGCGCGCCGTCGCCGCGGGCGACCGCATGCGGAACGCCGCGCGGCAGCACGCGATGACGCTCTCGGTCGCCCGCGCGACGGACCTTCTCGAGAAGCGCTACCACGAGGTCGCGAACACGGTCCCGGTCTACGCCGTCGCCTGAGGGTCCCGATGCACGTCTGCCACGTCAATCCGTTCTTCTTCCCGCACCTCGGCGGCATCGAACGCCGCATCTACCACGTCTCGCGCGCGCTCCTCGAGCGCGGACACGAGGTCACGGTCCTGACGTCGCGCCTCCCCGGCACCCCGAAGGAGGAGACGATGGACGGCTTCCGCGTCGTGCGCCTCCCCGCGAAGCCGCTTCCCGTCAAGTGGAATCCGCCGATCCTCCGCACCGAGGGCGTCGAGAAGGCGCTTCGCGACCTCGCGCCGGACGTCCTCGACTTCCATTACCGCTGGGCGCCCGAGTACACCAAGGCCGTCGACCGCTCGGGCATCCCGCAGGTGTTCACGTACCACAACACCTACGGCGAAGGGTCCGGCCTCCTTCGTCCGCTCTCGCTCGCGAATGACCGCTGGAACAAGCGCTACGTCGAGCGCGCCCACTCCATCGCGGCGATCAGCCGCTTCGTGCGGGACGACCTTGCGCGCCGCGGCTTCCCCGAATTGAAGCTCAAGCTCGTGCCCAACGGCTGCGCGCCCCCGAAGCCCGGGACGGCCGAGTGGGAGGCGGACGACGGCCGCGAGCTTCCGCGCGCGCCGTACTTCGTCGCGGTCGGCCGCCTCACGCCCGAGAAGGGCACCGACCTCGTGATTCGCGCCTTCGCCGAGGCGAACCGCCGTGGCGCGAACGCGCGTCTCATCGTGTGCGGGAAGGGACCCGAGCGCGCCGCGCTCCTCAGGCTCGCGCGCCGCCTCGGCGTCGAGGACCGCGTCGAGATCAATGGGTGGGTCCCCGAGGCCACGAAGTTCCGCCTCCTCCAGAACGCGACGGCGCTCGTCCACATGGCGCGCTTCGAGAGCTTCGGCATCGCGATCGCCGAGGCGCTCGTCGCGGGCGCGCCCGTCGTCGGCGCGGACGTGGGCGGCGTCGCGGAGGTCGTCGAGGATGCGGGCGTCGTCGTGCCGCCCGGCGACACCGCGGCCGCGGGCGAGGCGCTCGCGCGGCTCGTCGCCGACCCGAAGCTCCGCGCGGATCTCGTCGAGCGCACGCGCGGACGCGCGAAGGCCCTCGCATGGAGCGAGGTCGCCCTCGAGATGGAGAAGCTCTACCGCTCCGCGATCTCGAGCTGAGGCGCGGCCGCGTTGGGCGCCGCCGTCAGGCGCTTCCTGCGGCGGGACGCGACGAACCAGCTCCCGACAAGGAAGAGCACGAGGCCGCCGAGGCTCACGCCGCGCGCGAAGTCGGACTCGAGGTACACGAACGCCACGCCCGAGAAGGCGAGGAGCAGCGCGTACTTCATGGCGGACCCGGCCGCGACGAACGCGAAGGCGCGGCGCACGTTCCAGCCCGCGACGTGGATGAACGCCCCGCCGAAGGGCAGGACCGGGAAGATGCGGTTGAGGAGCAGGAGGCGCTCGTCCGCGAGCATGAGCGAGGACGAGTACTTCACCATGATTTTGGAGAGCCACGGCGGGACGCCGAAGCGCTTGACCAGGGCGTAGAGGACCCACCCCGCGAAGACCTCGACCGCGACGACGATGGCGAGGATCTGCAGAGCCCAGACGATCGTCGGGTTCGCGCCGAAGACGATGAGCGTCGCGATCTCGGGGACGCTCGGGATCCCCAGGCTGTCGAGCGTGAACGCCGCGACGAGGACCAGGATGGGATGGGCGTCGATGAACGCCAGGATCCACTCGCCCCACTCCAAGGACGCACCGCCTCAGAGGATCTCGAGCTTGCCGAACTTGCCCGCAGAGACCTTGATCTCGCCGCGGAACGCGGAGGCCCATCCGTTCGTGATCCGGATCTTCGCCCCTTCCGAGACCCTCTCGATCTCGTCGTTCCAGAGGCTGATCTTGACCTTGCCGCCTTCCCCGTCCACCGCCTCGCAGTCGCAGACAGTCAAGGCGTCGCCGGCGCGCGAGTTGACGCTTCGAGGCTCCTCCTTCTTCAGGACGGTGACTTCGAGTTGGTCGACCTTGCTTTTGTCCTTCAGGTCGCGGGCCAGCATGGACGCTCGGCACGCCAGGGCACACGTCCTTCTTAAAGGCAACGAGGGAGGCCATCAAGAATCCACAGAGGACGACACACGGTCGGGCGCCGGGCGCTGAAACCGGGCGTCGGGACCGGGACCGGGAGCCGGGCATCGGGACCGGGCGTCGGGACCGGGTGTCGGGTGCCGGGACCGGGACCGGGAGCCGGGAGTCGGGTCCGGGAGCCGGGACCGGGTGTCGGGTGCCGGGACCGGGACCGGGAGCCGGGAGTCGGGTCCGGGAGCCGGGAGCCGGGACCGGATGCCGGGTGCCGGGGCCGGGCGTCGGGTTCCGGGACCGGGAGCCGGGAGCCGGAAGTCGGGTCCGGGACCGGGTCCGGGACCGGGACCGGGATTGCGGAGGGTTTGAGACCCGGTGTGGAACCGGGTTGGCCGTCATTCTTCCGTTCGCCACAATGGCGCTCTTGGGCCGGTTAAATAGGTGGTGTCGCGTCCCTTGGGTTCGGGTAACATGGCGTCGGGGACCTCGAAAAAGATGCAGACGTTCGACGACGATGACATTGTCCGCTTCTCGATGGGGCTCGACGTTCCCATCGTGGGGCTCGTCCGCAACCGGGACGAGTACAAGGAGATGCGCGAGATCGCGCTCATCTACGGTCTCGCCCTCGGCTTGAACGGCCGCCGCGGACCCGCGCCCCAGGCCGCGACGCCGCCCGCCGCGAACGCGCCCCGCGCGGCCGCGATCGCGCCGGCGCCCGCGCCCGCGACGGACGACCCGCCCTCGGCCTGATCAGAACGCGGCTTCCGCCGGGTGGATCGCGAGCGTGACGCTCAGCGCCTCCACGCGGCTCCGGAAGTAGCGCTTCCCCTTTTCCCTCCGCTCCTCGAGGAGCGGCGCCAGCTTCTCGACGGCGAGGACCACGGTCCCCGGTTTCTCGCCGATGCGCTCCGCGATCTCCGAGAGGAAGAGCCACCCGTCCTCCCCGCGCCGCTCGCGCTCGAGGACGAGCGCGCGCAGGATCGCGACGTTCACGCTCGCGGCGAGGATCCGCACGAGGCGCGCGATCGCCTCGGGATCGTCGCCGATCGCCATCTCGCGCCGCTCGGCGCGCGATGCGCGGGACCGACGACGCTCCATGCGAAGGGCACGGCGGGCCGGGATTTATGCTTTTGGAAAATCGCGTCGTCTTGCATTTTGGACTTCGTGAATCCACGAAAGCTTGAAATCTTCCCCCGGGGATACGTCGGCTCGCCGGGGGGAGACCCCGGTGTGTTTCAGCACCGGATGCACGTGGTCCGACGCGCGGAGGCCGCCCCCGCCGCGCGGTGGACGACGACAACTACTCGGGCCTTCTCTTTTCGTTTCCCGGGACCCCGGTCCCCGGACGCCCCCGCGTCCGGGCCTTCATCCTTCGAGCGAAGGCTTCGCTCACATCCAGTTGACGTCGTCCGGACGGATCTCGATCGGGCGGTCGTCGCCCGGGTCGCGCCGGCCCGGCGGCATCGGCGGCCGGCCGGGCGAGGGCCGGAACGGGCGCTCGCGCGAAAGCAGGCCGAGGCGCACGAGATCCGCGACGGCGGTCGCAAGGTCGGGATACTCGCCCGCGTCCACGAGGGCGCGCACTTCCCGCGCGAGGGTCTCCGGGAGCGGCACGTCGACGCTCATGACCCTCCTTTCGGCCCGGAGCAGGATAAGGTTTGGCTCAGCCCCAGGCCGTGTCCGCGCTCACCGCGTGCTCGGCCGCGCCCCGCGCGGAAAGACCGATGCGCACGAGATCGGCGACCGCGGCCTCGGGTGTCGGGAAGGCGCCGCGCCGCACCAGGTCCTCGATCGCTTCCACGAGATCGGGAGGAATCCGCACCTGCATGATGATCCCACGGCGAGGCGCGGGAGGCGGGATCACCCTTGCGCCTCGCGGGGGCGCGGGCGCTCAAGGTTCACGCTCCCGTCCCCCGGAAACCACGGTCCGCAGGCCCGCCGATGGATTTTATACCCTGCCGCGGTTCAGCGGGACGTGAAGCTCCTCTTCATCCACAGCGACCTCCTCGAGTTCGAGGCGAAGAAGCCCGCGCTTAAAAGCGCGCCGCCGCTCGCCGACGCCGAGAAGGCGGGCCGCGTGGAGGAGGCGCTCGTGGTCTTCTACACGGTGGAGAAGGACGACGAGAACCAGGGCGACGTCGTCGTCCTTC
>Ga0247719_1000471_pt1 | contig 24002 bp, 29 predicted proteins | sample 41E_DmetaG_FD_189046 | JGI IMG/M metagenome (GOLD analysis project Ga0247719, IMG submission 189046) | Soil microbial communities from hillslope of Landscape Evolution Observatory, University of Arizona, Oracle, AZ, United States - 4-1-E_D | ecosystem: Engineered > Artificial ecosystem >...
GGGCAAACGCCACGATCGGGTCGTCTCCCACCTCCCCCGCCGGTTCGCGTGCGTCCGTCGGTATGGAACGCGCTCGAGGTGGAGGCGGCGGCGGTGGTGGGAGACGACCCGATCGTGGCGTTTGCCCCCGCCCCCAGGATGGATTGGGGGCCGGAGCGCGCGCCCCGACGGAAGGGCCGGCCCCGCGGGTCGTCGGAGGCCACCTCGTAGCGTCACGCCTATATACTTCGAGCCTTCCTGCCGCAGATCAAGAGAGGTGAGGGCTACATGGCGAGCGACCGCCGCGTCCACGTGACGCTCGAATGCAGCCAGTGCAAAAGGCGCAACTACATAACCCAAAAGAACCGGCACAACAACCGCGACCGGGTCGAGCTTAAGAAGTTCTGCCGGTGGTGCTCCGGCCACACCGCCCACAAGGAGACGCGTTAGGCGGAAGTGGTCCGGAAGGGCCGGCCGTTTCCTCCGGAATGACTATGGCGGCGGGAACCGATCCCGAGCGATCATTGGACCTGCCTTTGAGGACCAGCCCCCCCTCCGTCGGCGTCTCAGAGGTCCGCGAGAAAGGCCCCCCACCGTCCGGGGGGCCTTCTCTTATTGCGGAAGGGCTGCCCCTTTAGAAGTCCATGTCGCCGCCGCCGGGCATCGCCGGCGCGGCCGACTTCTCCTCGGGCTTGTCGGCGACGATCGCCTCCGTCGTGAGGAAAAGGGCGGCGATGCTGGCCGCATTCTGCAGGGCTGAGCGAGTTACCTTGGCGGCATCGACGACGCCCGCGGCGAACAGGTCACCGTATTCGCCGGTCGCGGCGTTGAGACCCTCGCCGGGGCCGAGCGTACGGGCCTTCTCGACCACCACGCCGCCCTCCAGACCGGCGTTCGCCGCGATCACCTTGAGGGGCTCCTCGAGCGCCCGCTTCACGAGCGTGACGCCGGTTGCCTCGTCGCCCTCCAGCTCCAGCTTCTCGAGCGCTTCGCGCGCGTGCAGCAGGGTCACCCCTCCGCCGGCCACGATGCCCTCCTCAACCGCAGCCTTGGTCGTCTGGACCGCGTCCTCGATGCGGTGCTTCTTCTCCTTGAGCTCGACCTCGGTCGCAGCTCCGACCTTGATCACGGCCACGCCGCCCGCCAGCTTGGCGAGCCGCTCCTGGAGCTTCTCGCGGTCGTAGTCGGAGTCGCTCCGCTCGATCTCGGCCTTGATCTGGTTGACCCGGCCGGTGATCTCATCGGCGGTTCCGGCGCCCTCGACCACGGTGGTGTCGTCCTTCGTGACGACCACCTTGCGGGCCCGGCCCAGCATGTCGATCGAGACGCCCTCGAGCTTGAGGCCGATCTCTTCCGAGATCACCTGTCCGCCGGTAAGGATCGCGATGTCCTGGAGCATCGACTTACGCCGGTCGCCGAAGCCGGGCGCCTTGACCGCAGCCGCCTTGAAGGTCCCCCGGATCTTGTTGACGACGAGCGTCGCGAGGGCCTCGCCCTCGACGTCCTCGGCCACGATCAGGAGGGCCTTGCCGGCCTGCATGACCTTCTCGAGGATCGGGAGGAGATCCTTCACCGCCGAGATCTTCTGGTTGGCGATGAGGATGTAGGGGTCCTCGAGCACCGCCTCCATGCGCTCGGCATCGGTCACGAAGTAGGGGGAGATGTAGCCCTTGTCGAAGCGCATTCCCTCGACCAGCTCGAGCTCGAGGCCGAACGTGTTCGACTCCTCGACGGTCATGACGCCGTCCTTGCCGACCTTCTCCATCGCCTCCGCGATGACCTCACCGATCTCGGGGTCGTTGTTGGCCGAGATCGACGCCACCGACGCGATCTGGTCGCGGCCCTCGACCTCCCGGGCCGAGGAGCGGATCGAGTCGACCGCGGCCTCGACCGCCTTCTCGATCCCCCTCTTCAGGGCGATCGGGTTGGCCCCCGCGGCCACGTTGCGCAGCCCCTCGCGCACCATCGCTTGGGCGAGCACGGTGGCGGTGGTGGTTCCGTCGCCGGCGACGTCGTCGGTCTTCTTCGCCACTTCTTTGACGAGCTCGGCCCCGATCTTCTCGTAGGGGTCCTCGAGCTCGATCTCCTTGGCGATCGAGACGCCGTCGTTCGTGATCGTGGGCGCGCCCCACTTCTTCTCCAGGACGACGTTGCGGCCCTTCGGCCCCAGAGTCACCTTCACCGCGTCCGCGAGCTGGTTCATTCCCCTCTCGAGGGCGCGCCGGGCGTCTTCGTTGAAACTGAGGATCTTAGGCATGTGCGTACCTCCTTCTAGTGGTCGGTCCCTTCTTTAGCACTCGGGTCCTCTGAGTGCTAAAGATGCCACGGCCGTGCCGAGCGTGCAAGTCGCGGGCGCGGCTACGGGAGGCGTGCGACGCTTGCGGCGGCGACCGCGGCAAGGGCGCCCGCGTTTACGGCCCGCGGCCAGCCCCCTCCGCCCATCGTTCCGAGGCGGTCGGCGATCCGAGCGGCCTCCTCCTCGTCTCGAGCACCGGCGCCGACCGCGGCCGCGGCCGCTCTCGTCACCCCGAACATCCCGCAGGCCGCGGCCCCGAAGGGAACGCTGCCGGACACGAATGCACCGGTGGCGACGGCCGCATAGGTGCCGAACGAGAGATAGGTGAGGAAGCCGACGCCGAGCCCGGCCCCGTAGAGGGCGGCGGCCGTTTCAGGCGAGTAGAAGCGGCGCCACCACTCGGGGACCTGGCGCCTCAGCTGCGGCAGCGGGACGGGCACCCCGGCCGCCTCGCGGACGAAGTAGAGGGCCGCCACACATGCGAGAGCCACGTACCCCGGCGCGCCCCACGGCGCGCCGAGGAGCCATCCGATTCCTCCGAGGAGCGCACCCGTGACCGCCCCGGAGGCGCCGGCCCCGAGGGTATGAAGGAAGAGGGCGACTGGGTAGCGGCGGCGCCCGAGAACCTCGGGCGTGATGGTCTCGACCATCGACAGCCCTCAGGGGCCGAAGAGGGTGGAGAGCCCGGCAACGGCCGCGGCGGCGACGAGGGTGGCGGTCAACATTTGACGTCGGTATCGCGATACATGATGCAAAAGACGCGCCGGCCGTGGTGGCAGTAACCGACGAGGCTTGCATCGCCGTTGATGCGGGTCGACGAGTAGGAGCAACAATCCACTATTCGCCGAATTCGTCCCCCGCAGCAGCGGCTCCATCCACCGCCGTTCTTGGGCCGACCGGTGTGCGGATAGCGCTCGGGAACCACCTCGGGGCAGATCTTGCGCCGCCTCTGCAGGCGCGACAGATAAATGTCGCCGTCGTCGTCGACGGGGTAGCCGTGCTCCGGATGAACCGGGTAACCGTAGCGGTCGACCCGCGTTTCGGGTGCGTACGGGTGAGGGCACGAGCCGGTCGTATAGATGTGGCCGCATATGTGGTACGCCTCGGCGCGTTCGGGACGAAGTGCGACCGCCACGACGCCGCCCCCGGCGAGCGCAACGAACCCGTGGCCGAGCCGGCCGATGAACGAGCGCCGGCTCGTTCGCTTCGCGACGCCGACGGATGCACGCTCGGCGGCGTCGTCAAACATCAACCGACCCGGTGCCCGGCGCCATCCGCCTGCCGGCGGCGCGCCGTATCCACGAGGCCCTCGAGTTGCTCGAGGTTGTTGACCGTTCCCTTCGCCCGCGCCACCCCGCTCCGGTCGAGAACCACGACGTACGGGGTGCCGGGAACGGCGTAGCTGCTCATGACCTCGGCCGAGGCGACGACGGCTGCGCCGGGCGGATACGAGGCATCCCGATCGCCCAGGTGCTCGCCGGCAACGATGACCGGCGAGAGGCCGTGGGCGGCCGCGACCGCAGGAACCGCGGGAAGAACCTCCCGACATACGCGGCAACCGGGGGAGACGAACACGAGCAGCTGCGCCTCACCCGGTCCACCCACCGTCAGCGGGGACCCGTCGACGGTCCGGGCGTCGAGCGGCGCCGGGGCCTCTCCGAGAGGCGGCCCTTCGTCGTCGATTTCGAGAGCACCGAGTGGCCCGACCCGGAGATGGAGCGTCCCGATCTGCCGGGCGAGCGCCACGACGATCACGCACAGCATCAGGACCAGCACCCATAACACCGCGTACGACGCCGCCCACCACCCGCTCAGCACGCCGGAGCTCCCCTCATAGTTGGTAAAGGCTAACGCCGCCACCGCCTACCATCTCGCCATGGACGGCGTCGGTGACCTACTCCGCCCACCCTCGATCGCGTTCGTAGCGGCCGGGATTGCGGTAGTGCTGTCGTGGACGTCGTTGTTCGCCGAGGCCGGACACGTTCCGGTCATGGATCCGCGGGACAGCGACGGGCGGCTCGACGTGAGGCGCACCGACGTCCTCGGCACGGATCGACCGCGCTGGAAAATCGCAACCTACGGCTCGTGGAGCGCCCGCGGGATATGGGACAAGGGCTTCGTTCTCGTCCGGCTCGACACCTTCGGCGACGACCGCTTCGATTTCTACGCGCTCGTGCGATCCACGGGACGAGCCATGCGCGGCGACCTCTATCGGGACAGGCGGAGGAAGAAGGACGTTTGGGTGTCGCGCGTGTACGTGTGGCGAAAGAACCGGACCAGCGTCTCGGTCCGTATCCCGGTGGCGCGACTTGCGACCGGAACCGATCGTGTTCACTACGCATGGGTGGTGCAAACACTCTTCACCGGACCCGGTTGTCGCCGTACGTGTTTCGATCTCGCGCCCGACAACGGAGCGGTGTTCGAGCCGCTTCCGGGCGCGCCGAGCCCGACAGCGACGCCGACCATGTTTCCGGATTCACGGCCATGACGTGCCAAACGACGCCGGCCGTACGATCGTGAGATGAGGGATGCGACTTCGCTCGCGGCCGGCGTCGTCTTGGCGGGGACGTTCGCGTGGGCTGGCGCCGCGAAGGTGATCCGCTTCGTCCGGTGGCGGGATGCGCTCCACGCCCTCGCGCTCCCGGGGCCGGTCCAGGCGGCCGCCCTCCTCGGCGTGCCGGCGGCGGAGGCGGCGGTAGTCGCCGCGATCGGCACCGGAGCCGCCAAAGCGGGAGCGGCCGGAGCACTTGCGTTGCTCGCGGCGTTCTCCCTCGTCATCTTTAGCGCTCGCCGGACGCACGGGCGGCGGGTGCCGTGCGGCTGCTTCGGCAACGCCTCGACCCGCGACGCATCGATCATGCTCGTGCGCAATGCTGCGCTCGCCCTGTGCGCGGCCGTCGTCCTGGTGGGGCCGGACGACCCCGGCCTCGCCGGGCGCGCCGGGATGCCGGACGCCGCCGAGTTGTGGCCCGCCGCCCTCGTCGGGGTCGGGGTGGCCGCGGCGGCGCTCGTTTTGTGGCAAGTCGACGCGGCGGCGCGCCGGGCGCGCCGCCGCTAGGGGCGGCGCGGGAGGGACTCAGCGCTCTCGCGGCGGCGGGACCGTCCACAAATCACGCCGGGGGTCGTAGTTCCGTAGCGGCGCGCCGAGGCGGCGGGCGATGGCGCGGACGACGACCAGCCACGCGGCGGAAACCGCGACCAGCAGGAGCGCCGCGACCGCCAGTAGCGGCTCACGCGCAAACTCGGCGAGCGATTCCGTCTTAGGCGCCATCGAAGGTGAGTATCGGTGTTCCTGGCATCATGAACGAATGGATGGAGACTCCCCCGATCCGCTCGACGCCAAAGAGCAGGCCCTGCGCGATGCACTTGCGGGCCTGCACGCGATCGTCGTTGCGTATTCGGGTGGGGTCGACTCCTCCTACCTCGCCCATGCGGCATACGAAGTTCTCGGCCGTCGCGCGCTCGCGGTGACCGCCGTGTCTCCGTCGCTCGCCCGCGCCGAGCGCGACGAGGCCGCGGGTCTTGCGCGCGTACGGGGATGGAACCATGCAGTGGTCGAGACGCGCGAGCTGCGTCGTGCCGAGTACCGAAAGAACGGCTCCGACAGATGCTATTGGTGCAAGACCGAGTTGTTCGACGTGCTGACCCCGTTCGCCGAACGTCTCGGCGCGCCGGTGGCGGTCGGAACGAACGTCGACGATCTCGGAGACCACCGTCCGGGTGGGGACGCGGCGCGCGAACGGAATGTCCTGACCCCCCTGCTCGATTCGGATCTTTCGAAAGCCGACGTGCGGCGGCTTTCGCGCCGAGCGGGCCTCCCGACCGCCGATAAGCCTGCCGGGCCTTGTCTCGCGTCGCGTGTCGCTTACGGTGTGGAGGTGACGGCAGAACGTCTGACGCGGATCGACGAGGCCGAAGCCGTGCTTCGCTCGCTCGGGTTCGACGAGTTGCGAGTTCGCGACCACGGCGAGCTAGCGCGCATCGAAGTTCCCTCGGGCCAAATCGAGCGAGCCGCCGCCGCGGCGGGAGAAATCTCGGCGCGCCTCAAGACGCTCGGATTCACCTACGTGACGCTCGACCTCGGCGGATTTCGTTCGGGCTCGTTGAACGACCTGCTGCCGGCAACCTCTCTTCGCATCGGCAGGTCCCGCCCCTAGAGGGCGACGATCGGGCAGGTCAGTGTGCGAGTGATCCCGTCGACCGACTGGATGCTCGAAACCACCATCTTTCCCAGCGAATCCATGTCACCGGCATGGGCGCGGACGATTACGTCGTAGGGACCAGAGACGTCGTCTGCGGCCTCGACCCCCTCAAGGGTCCGAATATCGCGCGCGACGTGCCCGGCGTTGACGGCCGTTTGGATCAAGATGTAGGCGCGCACCTCGGCCACGTTTTCCTCCCTCGTCTCTTGCTCCGGCGGACGGCGATTGTAGCCGCCGAATGGCTCACTTCGCCGGAAGGTAGGGTGGCCGCGGCATGGCCCAAGCACACGCAGCCGCCCGAGTGGCGCTCATCGGCGGAGCAATCCTCTTGACGCTCGCGGCCGGCGTGGCCATCGCCATCGGCGACGGCCCTTGGCTCACGTGGCGTCCGGCGGTCACGGGTTGATGAGAGCCGCCATCCTGACGGCAGTCGCGGCCACCGTGTTCTTCGCCGCGTCATCGGGTTCGGGGGCGGTGCGGGCGCAAGAGGATCCCATGGGGGAGGCGCGTGATTTGTTCGTGTCGAATTGTGCGTCGTGCCACGGGATGGCCGGGGAGGGCACCGACGCCGGGCCGTCGCTCCAGGGTGTGGGCGAGGCATCTGCCGATTTTCAATTGCGCACGGGACGAATGCCGCTATCGAACCCGGACGCGCCGACGCTGCGGAAGCCGCCGGCGTTTGGTGAGGACGAGATTGCGCTCCTCGTTGCGTATGTGGGTTCGCTGGGAGTGGGACCAGAGATTCCTCGCGTCGACCCGGAGTCGGGTGAGCTTCCGCAAGGCTCGGAGTTGTTCATCGCCAACTGTGCCGCGTGTCACGGCGCCACCGCCACCGGCGGAGCCGTGGGCGGCAATGCCTTCGCTCCCGGGCTTCATGAATCGTCTCCGGTAACGGTGGCGGAGGCGATGATCACCGGCCCCGGTGAAATGCCGAAGTTTGCATTCTCCGAAGGGGAGCGCAATTCCATTCTTCGTTACATCGAATATCTACGAACCACGGAATCGCCGGGCGGGTTCGACATCGGTGGGATCGGACCGGTGAGCGAAGGCTATATCGCATGGGTCCTTGCGATGCTAATTCTCGTAATCACGGTTGTGGTGATCGGAACGCGCAGGGGCGAGAAAGGATCATGAAAGCCGAGCGAGGCGTTCAACTTGCGTTCGTCCTGTCGACTCTTTCATCGATCGGCCTCGTGATCGTCTACGTGCGCGGTGGCGACCCCCAGCTGGAGGGCCTGCTTCTCGGCGCCGCACTGGGAGGTCTCGGCATCGGCATCGCGGTGTGGGCCACGCGCCTCATGCATTCTCCCGAGGTGACCGAGGACCGAGAGATTCTCGTCTCCCCGGCCGAAGACGCGGCCGGGCCTCTCGAAGGTGAGGGGGAAGCTGTGACGCGGCGCTCGGCGCTCGTTCGCATGCTCATCGGCGCCGGCGGAACACTCACCGCGGCCCTCGCGATCCCGACGTTGTCGCTGGGCCCGACCCCGGGGTCGAGCCTCCGGCAAACCAAGTGGACGGCCGGGACGCGCCTGGTGAGCGCGGCCGGCCGGGCACTGCGGCCGGCGGACATCCCGTTCGAGGCTGTGATCACGGCTTTTCCCGAGGACGAGGTCGGATCGGCGGATTCGCAGACGGTAGTGCTACGCCTGAGGTCGGGCCTCCTTCAGCTGGAGGGCCGTGCCGCCACGTGGACTCCCGAGGACTGCGTTGCATACTCCAAGATCTGCACCCACGCGGGCTGCCCCGTCGGCCTCTACCGTTCGGCGGCACACGAGTTGCTGTGTCCGTGTCATCAGTCGACCTTCGACGTGTTGCGAGGCGCGGTGCCGGTGTTCGGCCCCGCCGCGCGCGCGTTGCCTCAATTGCCGTTGGGCCTCGACGACGAGGGTTACCTGGTCGCGCTCGGAGATTTCCCGGAGCCGGTCGGGCCCTCGTTTTGGAATCTCGAAAGAGGTGACGACGAGTGATCGGCTGGATCGACTCTCGCCTGGGCGTGGATTCGTGGGCGAGGAAGGCGCTGCGCAAGGTCTTTCCCGATCATTGGTCGTTCCTCCTCGGCGAGATCGCGCTGTTCACGTTCATCGTGCTGGTGGCGACCGGAGTGTTTCTCACGCTGTTCTACCGGCCGGACGCGACGCCGGTCGTCTACGAGGGGCCGTACGCACCGCTTCGGGGGCGAGAGGTGTCGGCGGCGTACGAGAGCGTCCTCCGCCTGTCGTTCGAGGTGCGCGCCGGGCTCGTCATGAGGCAGATCCATCATTGGGCCGCGCTCGTATTCGTCGCGTCGATCGTCGTGCATGCGGCTCGGGTTTTCTTCACCGGAGCCTTCCGGCGCCCGCGGGAGATCAACTGGCTGGTGGGTGTGGGCCTTCTCGTGATGGCCCTGATGATGGGATTCACCGGATACTCGTTGCCGGACGACCTGCTGTCCGGCACCGGCCTTCGCATCGGATATTCCGCGATCATTTCGATCCCGTTCCTAGGCCCCTACCTTGCTTATCTTGCATTCGGCGGCGAGTTTCCGAGCGAGGGCGTGATCTCGCGGCTGTTCGTAATGCACGTGATGCTGTTTCCGGCGATCATCATCGGGCTGATCTCGGCTCACCTCGCCATCCTCGTGCGCCAGAAGCATGCTCAGTTCGCGGCGGCGGGACGCACCGAGAGAAACGTAGTGGGAAAGCGACTGTGGCCGAGCCAGGTCTTCAAGTCGACCGGCCTCATGCTGATAACGGCTGCAGTTCTCGCGGTGATGGGCGGACTGGTTCAGATCAATGCGATTTGGGAGTATGGGCCATTCGACGCCACGACCGTGAGCTCTCCGGCCCAGCCCGACTGGTATATGGGGTGGCTCGAGGGAGCCATTCGGTTATGGCCGCCGTTCGAGCCCTCCTTCTTCGGCATCACGTTGCCGGCGATGTTCATCCCGAGCGTTCTTCTCCCCGGGATCTTCTTCACGTTGTTCGCGCTGTGGCCGTTCGTCGAGGCGCGCGCGATCAAGGACCACGAGGAGCACCATCTCCTCGACCGCCCCCGCGATGTTCCGTTCCGCACCGCGGTCGGTGCCGGCGGCCTTGCCTTCGTCACCGTGCTCACGCTTGCGGGAGGAAACGACGTGCTCGCGTTGATGTTCAACGTGCCGGTTGAGTCGGTTACGTGGTTCTTGCGAGTCGCGATCTTTGTGGTGCCGGCGGCGGTGGCTGGGGTCACGTACCGGATTGCACTGGAGCTGCGCGACGGCGACCGGCGCGTGTTCGGGAGGAAGAAGGCAATCTTTCTCGAACGGGGCCCGAGCGGCGGCTACGACGAGAAGCCGTAGGGCACGGTGTTCAGCTCAGCCGGTCGGCCCGCAGCCCGCTCCCGGTCCACGCGTCGGCCTGGAACGCCTAAACCAGAAACCGCGCGCTCTCTCCGGGCCTCTCTCAGCTCACGCGTCGCTGAGCCAACGGAATCTTCCGTGACCGCCGAAGGCCACGATCCCGCGTGATCAGGGGCACCTCGTGAACGATACTTGTCGCTCCGATCAATTCGTCGGCGGGGTCGCCGTGGACGTCCAGCCGCGTACTCATTTTGGCGATGTCGGAAGTGACCGGCCACAGGTAAACCGATCTCAAGACTCTTTCCACTTTCCGATCGTCGAGATCGACCTCGATCCGCCCGAGCTGCGCAAGCTTCGCGATCTCCCACAGAACGATCGCGGAGATGGACCACGGGTTGCTGCGTAGCAGCTTGCCCTCCGCCGGCGTCAGATCTCCGGTCACTGCATGGAGGAGGATGTGTGTATCAAGATTGAGCATTCCAGCGGGTCCCGGTCGCGAGAATGTCTTCGTTGATCGTCAGCTTGTCCTTCAGAACACCGATTAGCTCCGCGGACTCTGCGCTGATCGGGATCAACTTGGCCACGGGCTTCCCGCGCTTGGTAATGACGATGCCTTCCTCATCGACCTCATCGAGGATTGCCAGGCACTGCTCCTTGAACTTCGCGGCGGGCATCTCTTTCATGGTCACATGATAGCACCAGTCATCCCACACGGCCAGTTTCTGAGGACGCGGTGGACTTCGTCGTGGGCTCCCTTGGAGAGCTCGGTGCTGAGCTCGCCGTGTCTCAGCGAACGAGCTCGGTGACCCATCCGTATGCCGTCACCGCACCGAGGATCATTCCGGGGAACCAGAACCACGCACCGAAGACGAGTCCGAGGCCGACGAGAGCGGCCGCGCTCGCAGCCACGAGCGGCCAGATGCTGGATGGGGGAATGCCCTCGTCCGCGACCGCCAGCGGGGGGTGGTTCGCATCACCGGGGTGCTCGGCGAACCCGATCGTCCGGTAGGCGGCGTCGACCAGAATGTTGCGCTGCCGTTCCTCGGTATCGGCACGGGGACGCGTCCCGCGCATCAGCGTCCCGATCGCGACCGCGAAGAACGCACTGCCGATGACGACAAACCCGAACAAGAGCGTTCCCGCCCATTCGTAGGTCAAGAACCAATAGACGACTCCCGCAACGAGGGTGAAGAGCCCGATGCGGACGAAGAACCTCAGCTCCTCGGCCACGTCACCCCTCCCGGTCCTCGGTCGTGGTGTCGTGACGAGCGTCGAAGACGGGGCGTTCGCTGCGGATCGGCGGAAGGCTGGTGAAGTTGTGGTGCGGGGGCGGGCTCGTCGTCCACCACTCGAGCGTGTAGCCGTCCCACGGGTCGTCTCCCGCCGGCGCTCCCTTGCGGCGCGCGCGCCAGAAGTTGAAGACAAAGACTGCGATGCTGAGCCCGAGTATCCCGGCGCCGATGCTCGACAACAGATTCTCGCTTCCGTAAACGCTCGGGTAGTTCGCAACTCGTCTTTGCATTCCGTCGAGGCCCAGCTGGAACTGAACCAGGAACGTCAGGTTGAAGCCGATGAGCATCAACCAGAAGTGCAGCTTGGCGAGGCGCTCGTCGAGCATGCGCCCCATGATCTTGGGCAGCCAGAAATAGAGTGCCGCGAACACGGCGAAGACGGTTCCGCCGACCAACGTGTAGTGGAAGTGTGCGACCACGTAGTAGGTGTCGTGCGCGGCAAAGTCGATGGGTGGACTGGCAAGAAAAATTCCAGTCACACCTCCGACGAGGAACATGAACAGGAATCCCATGCAGAACAGCATCGGTGACTGGAACGAGATCTTCCCTCGCCACATGGTTGCGATCCAATTGAAGAACTTGATGCCGGTCGGCACCGCGATCAGCATGGAGGTCGCGGCGAAGAAGGGGCTGTTCACCGCGCCCGTTGCAAACATGTGATGGGCCCACACCGAGAACGAGTAGGCGCCGATCAGCAGCGTCGCGAGGACGAATCCCTTGTAGCCGAAGATCGGCTTGCGCGCGAACACGGGAATGATCTCGGTCACGACCCCAAAGAACGGCAGTATCACGATGTAGACCTCGGGATGTCCGAAGAACCAAAAGAGATGCTGGAACAGGATCGGGTCACCGCCTTGGGCCGCATCGAAGAACGTCCCGCCGAAGTTGCGGTCGACGAACAACATCGCAAGCGCGGCCGTCAGGGCGGGGAACGAGAACATGATGAGCGCAGAGGTGACGAGGATGTTCCAGTTGAAGATGGATAGGCGGAACATCGTCATTCCCGGCGCGCGCAACCCAAACAGTGTCGCTACGAGGTTCACCGCCCCGAGGATCGCGGCGGTACCGGACAGGATCAATCCGATGATCCAAAGGTCGGCGCCGGTCCCCGGGGAGTAGGTGGCGTTCGAAAGAGGCGGGTACCCGGTCCATCCGAAGGCCGCAGCCCCGGTTGCGGTGAGGAACCCGGCGAATGCGGTGAGCGCGCCGAGCAGCGACATCCAAAATCCGAGCGCGTTCACCCGCGGGAACGCAACGTCGGGGGCGCCTAAGTGCAGCGGCGTGAAGTAGTTGGCGAGGCCGATCACCATGGGCGTCGCAAAAAAGAACATCATTCCGGTTCCGTGCATCGTGAAGAGCTCGTTGTAGCGCTGCTCGCTCATCACCTGAAGGCCCGGCTGCGCGAGTTCCAGACGCATCAGGAGCGCAAGCACGCCCGACACGACGAAAAACGCCATCGCGGTGGCCATGTAGAGCACGCCGATTTTCTTGTGGTCGGTGGTCGTCAGCCAGTCGACGACGCCGCCACGGTGGCCTCCAGAGCTCGCAACGGCTTCAGCCACGGGTCGGCACCCCGCTTTCTATCTCGAGTTGTCGCTCGCCTAACCAGGCCTCGAACTCGTCCGCGGCCACCGCCCGAAGCGAAAAATTCATCTCCGCATGCAGCAGTCCGCAGAACTCGGCACACTTCCCGCCGTAAGTCCCGGGCTCCGTAATCGTCACCTCGACGCGATTGTCGTGACCGGGAACCACGTCGCGCTTTACGAGGAATCGCGGCACGTAGAACGAATGAATGACGTCGTTCGAGACGAGGTCGAACGCGATCGTCACCCCCACGGGGAGGACGATCTCCGGATCCTCGCGCGCGGTACCCACCACCTCGACGCCCGACTCTACGTACGTGAACCTCCACCCCCACTGGAAGCCTTGCGCCTGAAGCACGAGAGTGTCTTTTCCGTCGTCTTCCTCCGCGGGTGTCCGGCGGTCGAACGCCCCCAGTGTTGTGACGGACAGAACGAACAAGCCGACGACGATGACCTGAGGGATCGCAAACCAGACGACCTCCAGCCCGACGTTGGAATGGGTTTGTGTGGGAAGTGCTTCGTCTCCCCGCCGGCGCCGGTAGCGGAGGATGCTCCACAGAATCAGCCCTGCGGTTATCGAAAATATGACGGCGGCTATGACGGAGAAAGTGTTGTACAGACGCTCGATCTCCTCCCCACCGGCGTCGGCCGCATCAGGGGTGCACGCGGCCCCCAATAAGAGGAGCGCGGTCCCGGTCGCTCGCCGTCTCGAGGAGGTCATCGCGCAACCAGCGTATGAGATTCTTACCGCCGCGGCGGCATGACCGGCCCTCAGGTCCGCACGCTCCTCGAAGTCGCCCTGCGCTGAGAATCGGGGCTTTATGTGCCTGTGGTTTCGTGCAGATGCGCAGAAAGCGGAAGGTCGGCGGGGTCAGCGGTAGTTGGTGAACTGGAGCGGGATGTCGAAGTCGTGCTCCTTCAGCATCGCGATTACCTCTTGCAGCGTGTCCCTCGACTTCGACGACACCCGAACCTGATCCCCTTGCACTGCAACCTGCGCCTTGACCTTGGAGTCCTTCACGTACTTGACGATCTCCCGCGCCTTTTCGGTGGAGATCCCTTCGGTGAGCTTGAGGGTGGTCCGCGCGGTACCTCCCCCCGCCTGCTCGATCTTTCCCCGCTCGAGGGCCTTGAGCGCGACCTTCCGCCGCACCAGCTTCTCCTCGAGGACCTTGACCACGTCCTTGACCTTCTGCTCGGTGTTGGCGCGGACGTTGATCACGTTCGCCTCCCCTTCGGCGGCGAGCTCGATCGAGGACCCCGTCCCCTTGAAGTCGAAGCGCTGCGAAATCTCGCGGGCCGCCTGGTCGACCGCATTGCGCACCTCCTGGAGGTCGACCTCCGAGACGACGTCGAAGGAAGCGTCTTTTGCCATCCGCAGAGGGTAGCGGATCGACGTCAGCGAATGAAGGTGCGGAGCAGCGGCATCAAATCGGCGATCCGCTCTTTGTTGAGGTACGCGTCCGCCCAGTCGGGCTGCTTGTCCAGGATCGCGGAGAACGCCACGATCTTGCTCGAGGGGGTTATGGCCCGCAGGATCTCGGCCGCGCCCTCACCATCGAGGCGCGGCAGCATGTAGTCGAGGATGACGAAGTCCGGTTGGTGGTTGAGGGCGAGCGGGACCGCTTCGACCCCGTTGGCGGCCTCTCCGATGACCTTCAGCCCCTCCGTCTCGCACAGGATGCGGAGGACGTGACGGATCTCCTCATCGTCGTCGACGATGAGAACGGTCTTGTGTCCGTCTGGGGAAGAATGCTCGGTCACGTCGCCAGCCTCTATAACGGGAGGCTGTTTGTCTACCCCCGGCTTGCCCGTCCGTCACTTCGGATAGAGGGCGGCGGCTTCCTCGATCGTCATCGTGGGGATTCCGGGTGAAGGCTCGCCCGTGACCGGAGCCACGTACTTTTCGTACCACCGCTCCCACCGGCCCTCGGAGTCGATCTCGCGCAGCACGAGGTCGACGAAGACGTTGAGGCCCACCGAATCCTTCGACATGACTACGCCGTAGCCGGCGGTCGTCTGCTGCTCACCGATGATCCGGCTGCCGGCTACGTCTGGGAGGAGCGAGAGGAGGAGAACGTCGGGTCCGCTCGCCGCCTGAGCACGGCCACGGCGGAGAGGCGTCCTGCACCCTCGGGCGTCGTCGACCGAAACGACCCCGCCGACCTCCGGGACGAGGTCGGCGATGGGTATTCCGGTGGCGGGGTCGGGCGCGTCGCACACGGCGACGCCGGCAAGGTCTCCGAGCGCCTGGATCCGTTCGTCCGTCACCAGGAGTCGTTGATGGCCGACCCACCAGGGATCGGAGTACGCATGCTTCCTCACCGCCGCCTCCGTCACCGGGTCGAGGGGAAACGCCACGTCGAGGTCGCCTTCGTCGATCATGCGCAAAAGCGCGTCGGGGGGCCCGACGACGAAGTCGGCTTCGACCCCCAGGCTGTCGGCGACCTCGCGGCCGATCTCGAACGTGAACCCCGCCGGATCCGCTCCCTCCCCTCCGAGCGGGAAGGCATCCTCCTCCAGGCCGATTCTCAGCACCCCCGCCGCCTGAATGCCGCCCATCGCCGTCGTCTCGTCGTAGTCCTGAACCAGGTCGTTGCTGGGCTCGGGCGGGACGCACGCCCCGAGGGCGAACGCCGCGACGGCGGCACAACCGAGAACTCTGGCGAACACGGCGAGGAGCGTAGCCGAACCACCCGGCGTCCCCTGGTCAAACCAGCTTCGTCACACTATGCTCACGGCACCTGCGCTCCGGCACCCTGCCGGACGCGTCGACGAGTGTCTGAACAGACGAAAAAGGGGGAGCTCAGGATGCAGAGGGGCATCTCGGTTCGGCTCGGTGCGGTGCTGGCCGTGGTCGCGCTGTTTGCAGTCGCCTGCGATCGCGGAGGCGGCGAGGAGTCCGGAGAAGGCGGCAGCTCGGCGCAGGCCGGCGGCAGCCTGTTCGACGACGTCGTTGAGAACGATCAACTCAGGTGCGGCGTTAACAACACCGTTCCCGGCTTCGGATTCGACGAAGGCGGTGGCGAGATCGACGGATTCGACATCGACTTCTGCCGGGCGTTTGCCGCCGCCATTTTGGGCGACGCCGAGAAGCACGAGCTCGTGGCGATCGACGCCGACAACCGGTTCAACGCTCTGCGCGCGGGCGAGTACGACGTGCTCGTGCGTAACACCACCGCAACCTCGAGCCGCGACGGCGCCGAGGGCGTGACCTTTGCGCACCCGAACTTCTACGACGGCCAGGCGATGATGGTGCGCGACGGCGAATTCTCCGCGATCGACGAGATGGACGGAACCAACGTCTGCGTCACGTCCGGCACCACCACCGAGCTCAACCTCGCCGACTACGCGCAACAGCTCGGGATAAACGTGAAGCCGGTGACGTTCGCAGAGAACCCGCAGCTGCAGGAGGCATTCATCGCCGGACGCTGCGACGGCTGGACGTCCGACCGTTCGCAGCTCGCCGGGATCCGCTCGACGTGGCCCAACAACGAAGGCGGCCCGGAATCGCTCGTGATTCTCGAGGAGATCATGTCGAAGGAGCCGTTGGCGCCCGCCGTCCTCGACGGTGAGGAGGACCTCGCCGAGTCGATCAACTGGGTGGTGAACGGCATGATCCTCGCCGAGGAGCTGGGCGTGACCTCGGAGAACGTGCAGCAGCAGGCGCAGAACCCGGACAACCCCGGCATTGCGGCCCTCCTCGGCGTCGCGTTCGAGGGAACCGAGGCGGTCGATAACGGACTGGCGCTTCCGAACGATTTCATGCAGACGGTGCTGGAACAGGTCGGGAACTATGGCGAGGTGTTCGACCGCCACGTCGGACCGAACTCGCCCCTCGGGCTGGAGCGCGGAATCAACGCGTTGTGGACGAAGGGCGGGATCCAGTACGCCTTGCCGATCCGTTAGCCGGTGATTCAAGGGAGGGGGCCCGTGCGTAGCGGGCCCTCTCCTCATACGCTCTGAAGATGTCCGCCGTAGCGCCGACCAAGCCCCCCCTGTGGCGAGACGTGCGCGCCCTGCGCGTCGCCGGGCAGATCCTGTTTGCGATCGCGGTCGTGTTGGTGGCGCGCGAGATATGGCTCAACCTTGCGTACAACCTCCAGAAGATCGGGGTCGAACTCGGGTTCGGATTCCTCGACCGGCGCGCCGGATTCGGGATCGGCGAAGGCATCACCTACAGCCCGAACGACACCTACAGGGATGCGCTCCTCGTCGGCCTCGTCAATACCCTTCGTGTTGCCGCGCCCGGGTTGGTGGCGGCGAGCCTGTTGGGACTGATCGTCGGTGTGGGTCGCCTATCTCCGAACTGGCTCGTGCGAAAGATGGCACAGGTATACGTGGAGGCGCTTCGGAACACGCCCGTTCTGATGGTGATCGTGATCCTGTACGTAGGTGTGATCCTGCCGTTGCCGCCGATCGGCGGCGGCTTCTCGATCCCGGGCCTGTTCTTCTTGTCGAACCGCGGATCGGCGGTCTCGACCGTTCGTCCGGAACCCGCGTTCCTGCCGTGGCTGGGCTTTGTGCTGGTGGCCGGAGCCGTGGCGTGGGCCGTGTGGCGCTGGCGAACGCAGGTGAACGAACGCACGGGCGAGCCCCACCACCGCGTTCTGTATGCGCTGCCGGCGTTCTTCGTGGTCGCCGTGCTCGGCGGCGTAGTGGTCGGCGGGCCCCTCCGGCTCGACATCGCGACGCTCGCCGAGGGCGGCTTCAACTATGAAGGCGGGTTCAATCTGAGTCCGGAGTACTTCGCGGTCTTCTTCGGGCTCGTCCTCTATACGTCCGCTTTCATTGCGGAGATCATCCGGGGGAGCATCCAGGCGGTCTCGAAGGGACAGAAGGAGGCGGCGGAGGCCATGGGGCTCACGCCGTTTCAGCAGCTGCGGTTCGTCGTCCTTCCTCAAGCGATGCGCATCGCCATTCCTCCGCTCAACAGTCAGTACCTCAACCTCACGAAGAACTCGACGCTCGGCGTCATCGTCGGTTTTCCCGACCTGGGAAACGTCGCGAAGACCGCTATCAACCAGTCCGGCGGAGCGTCCTACCAGATCGTGCTGATTCTCGTCGGTTCCTATCTCGTCTTGAGCCTGACGATTTCCTTCTTCATGAACCTGATCAACCGCGCCGTCACTCGCAAAGGCGCGCGATGAGCGGCACCGAGCGCGAGCTGCGCGAATCGCAAATGGTTCTCGGCCTCGAGGAAGAGGTCGTGGGGGCGACTATTCCCGACGAAGGGCTAGGTCTGCGCGCCGCGCCGGGAAAGGAACCGCAGACGCCCGCGGAATGGGCCAAGGCGAACTTGTTCTCGGGCCCGTTCAACAGCGTTGTCACGATCGTGGCCGGATTCGTGTCTGCGTGGACGCTGTACCAACTTTTCAAGTACGTGTTCATCTCCGCCGACTGGACGATCCTCAAGGTCAACGCGCGGAGCTACATGACCGGCAGGTGGCCCCTCGAGCAGATGTGGCGCATCTGGCTGTGCATTTATGGCATCGGGCTCTTGGCGGGAATTGCGCGCGGGGTCCTTCCCCTTCGCTTCGCGATATCGCGCAGACGGGTCGCCGGCCTCGTGCCGGTCCTTGGGTTTGCGCTCCTAGTGGAGCTCTACGTCGTGGACACCCTGTTGGTGCACGCGTTGTTAGCCGGCGTGGTGGCGGTGATCGGCATCGGCGTGTGGATAGGGTGCACCTTCGGCTCGGCAATCAAGGGCAAAGCCCTTCTGTATGCGTGGATCGCGGCGTTCCCGCTCGTCATCTTGGTCCTGCGCTTTTTCGGGGGCGTGAGCGAGCGCCTGTGGGGCGGGTTCATGGTGAATCTAATCGTCGCAGTAGTGGCGATCGTCGCGTCGTTCCCGATCGGCGTCCTGCTCGCTTTGGGGCGGCGAGGATCGCTGCCGATCATCCGCCTCTTCTCCGTCAACGTGATCGAGATCGTGCGCGGCGCGCCGTTGTACACACTGCTGATCTTCGGAGTGTTCGTGCTGCCGCTCATGTTGCCCCCGGGCATAGGAAAGCCTCCCAACATCATCCTCGCAATGATCGTTTTCACCTTGTTCTCCTCCGTTTACGTGGCGGAGATCGTGCGCGGCGGCCTGCAGGGCGTTCACGAGGGCCAATACGAGGCGGCGCGCGCGCTGGGTCTTCCGGTGCGAAAGATCATGCGCCTGGTCATCCTGCCTCAGGCCCTTCGTTCGACCATCCCGGCGATGATCAGCCACTTCATCAGCTTGTTCAAGGACACGTCGCTGCTCGCAACGATTGCGATCCTCGAGCTTCTGCGGCAGGCGCGCCGGGCCTCCGCCGCCCTCGGGTTCGCAGGCAAGTCGCTCGAAGCGCTGCTGCCGGCCGCGCTGCTGTTCTGGATCGTCGCGTTCTCGATGGCGCGGTGGAGTCAGCGCCTCGAGAAGCGCCTGGGCGTAGGGGAGCGTTAACGATGACGCACGGAAACGGGGAGCACACGGGTGCGCACGACATGATCGTTGCCGAGGATGTCCGTAAGCGATTCGGCGACTTCGACGCGCTCAGGGGCGTGAGCACCAATGTGCGCGCCGGGGAGGTGGTGGTGATCGTCGGTCCGTCCGGTTCGGGCAAGTCGACTTTCATCCGCACCATCAACCGGCTGGAGCGTCACGACGACGGCAGGATCGTCGTCGACGGTATCGAGCTCACCGACGACATCCGCAACATCGAGAAGATCCGCAGCGAGATCGGCATGGTGTTCCAGTCGTTCAACCTCTTCCCGCATCTATCCGTGATGGAGAACATCACCCTTGCGCCGCGCAACGTCCGCCGGTGGCCCAAGAAGAAGGCGGAAGAGGTTGCGACGCAACTTCTCGAACGCGTCGGGATTCCCGAGCAGGCGAACAAGTATCCGGCACAGCTGTCGGGTGGGCAGCAGCAACGGGTCGCCATCGCCCGCGCCCTCGCCATGCAACCGAAGATCATGCTCTTCGACGAGCCGACCTCCGCGCTCGACCCCGAGATGATCAAGGAAGTGCTCGACGTGATGAAGGAGCTGGCGAACACCGGCATGACGATGATCGTCGTGACGCACGAGATCGGGTTTGCGCGCGAGGTGGCAGATCGCGTGCTGTTCTTCGACTCCGGCGAGCTGCTCGAGGATGCGACGCCCGACAAGTTCTTTACCAACCCGCAGCACGAACGAACGAAGCTGTTCTTGTCTCAGATTCTCTAGGGGCGTCTCCAGCGTCCGTTGAGCGGGCACCGCGTTCCACCTCGCCGCAGGACGAGATCCCCGTTATGAAACGACCACCTCATCCGTGCCCGGCAGCCGACGACGCGTGCGTGGAATCGTTCGGCGTCCATCTCGACGGCATAGGTGCCGATCGACCTGCCGTCGAGCACCACCTCGTTTACCGTGCCGAGCCGGAGCCGGCGCGGGCCGCGAATCCAGGTGCCGGGGACGAGCTGGATCGGAACGTGTCCCGAGCGCTCGTGCTCGAAGATCGGTGCCGGCGATTGCGCGGCGCGGGTCCCGGTCCGCTCTTCGGGTGCCGATTCGCCGCACGCGCTTGCCGCAACCGTGAGGGCGGCGATGACGACGAGAACGCGCACGAGACTATCTCACCATGCCCACGCGTCCCGTGCCCGCGGGGATTGCCGCTTCGACGCTACAGGTACCCGAGTGACTCGAGGCGCTTTCGGATTGCTTCGATCTCGGCCGCGGACAGTGGTTCGACTTCGTCCGTCCCCGGATCCGGCGGGGTCGAGGAAAGTGCCGTGCCGGCCGCCTCGTGGTGCGAGACGAGGTCGCGCAGGACGTAAACGGCAAACTCGGTCACGGAGTGAAAGCCGGAGCCGTGGATGACCTGCTTGAGCCGGTCGTATAGCGGCCGCGGGATCTTGAGGGTCACCTGATCGATTCCCTCTCGCTTGCTCATCCGAGCGTTCCGGAGACGACAATGATCGCGAGCGGCACCAGGAACAACGCCCCGGTGAATGCCGCGAGGCGCGGTTTGTTCTTGACCATCTGCCTTTGGAAGCGCCAGATTCCGCGACGAATCTGTGGATAGAAGAACGCAAGCAGCACCACGCTCACGACCGTTGTTCCCGCTATTCCCGCCAGCACGATGCGGACGGCCGCAGGTGAATTCAACGCAAACGCGGCAAGGAGCGTGTCGCCGAGGGTCGTGATGTTGGCGCCCATGATGTAGGGGAGGACTTCGTCCCGCTTCACGTATCCCTTCGCCACCAGCGGCACGAGCACGGTCAACGCAACCGACACCGACATCGTGATCAACGCGACCAGGCACCCCAGACCGAACATCGGCCACTTCTGCTTGAGCCATGCGACGCGGCTGTGTTCGATGGTCTCGTCGCTCATCTCCGGCACCACCGTGTCGATGATCTTGAACGCAACGAGCAGGACGATGAGGCCGCCGATGAAGAGTACGCCGCCGTTCCACGCGTCGATCCGATCGAGGAGCCCGCCGTAGACGAGGTCGAGGAGATCGGAGAACTGGGTCGGGAAGCCGAGGTCGAGCCGGCCGTAGGGGGCCCACTTCAGGAGCGCAAATGCGATCACCGCACCGGGAATGTAGATGAGTGCGGTCGTGGACAATGCCATGACCGCGGTGGAGAGGGGCGCCATGCGTTTTCCCGCGCCGCCGCGGAGCGCGTAGACGACCGCAACGAGCAGCACGACGAAGGCGGCGCCGAGGCGCGATCCGGTGAGCATGGTGAAGCCTTGGACGTCGGAGATCGAACCGGCGGCAAGAAGCGCCAGGGCGGACGCGGCAATGGGCGATCCCGACAGCACGAATAATGCGCCGATCCAGCCGAGCCCGAGCGTGGAGCCGGCATTGCGGACGAGGTAGCCGCCCGGCTGGAGAAGGGCGAGGTTGGAGGCGCCGGCCTTCATCACCTGGAGCGCACCGACGAACAGAAAGAGGGCGGCGAGGAACCGAACGGTCCACCATCCGGCGGCAACCGCCCGGGCCGCGCCGGAGCCGGATCTGTCTATTCGTTCGCCGGGTGCCGCGGCCCGCGCCTCGTCGGATCCCATCCCCGCGGACTCTACAGCACTCCTATAGGAGTGTCCCAACACTCCCGCAGGTGTGACAGGCACCCCAAAAGGCAACTCCGGGCCTGGATTCGCGTCCCGGACCCCCCTATCATCCGAACTTCGCCATGGGGATTCGCAAGCGTCTTACGGCCGTTCTCCTACTCGCGAGCCTCATCGCGTCCATCTCGGTAGCCCTCGAGGCGCCGGCGATCGCGCTCGAATTCCCTCACACGATCGCTCGCGCGCTTCATCTCGACGAACGCGATCCCGGCGTCGTCGCGCTCCCGCTTCGCGCGACCCACCTCGCGTTCTCGTGGGAGGGATCGGACGGAACGGGCATCGCCTTCCGGATCGGCGTCGGGGGACGATGGCAGCGGGCGCCGGAGGCGCACGATGCCCGGCGCGCCGCACAGCACTTCAGCGCAGTGCTGAGCACCGATCGTCCCGCGGCGGTGGAATGGCGGCCGATCGTGCCGAAGGGCGGATGGATCGACGACGTTGTGCTTGACGCCATCAACACCGAGGACGGTCCGAAGTTCGCCGTGGAGGTCCCGCGTCTCGCACACGGCGCGCCGCGCGCTCCACAGGTGGTGACGCGGGCGGAGTGGGGGGCGGACGAATCGCTGAAGTCGACCTCGGGTTCATGCAGACGAACCTTTTTCGACGTCCAGCAGTTGTTCGTGCACCACACCGCCGGCCGCAACAACGATCCCAAGCCTAAGGCCACGATGCGGGCGATCCTCTGGTATCACGCGGTGCGACAGGGTTGGTGCGACATCGGCTACAACTTCGTAATCGGTTCCGACGGCAGGGTCTACGAGGGGCGGTGGGCCCGTTCGTACAAGCCGTGGGAGCTTCACTCGTCGGAGGACGTGCACCGGCGCGCGGTCGCCGGCGCGCACGTAGCGGGATTCAATTCGGGCACCGTTGGAATCAGCCTCATGGGGAACTTCCAAATCGCGCCGGTGCCCCAGCCGATGCGCAGGACGCTAGCCGAGCTCCTTGGGTGGGAGGCCGATCGGCACGGCCTCAAGCCCACGGGGACTCACACCTACCGAAACCCAACCACCGGTCTGCGCAAAAGGCTTCCCTACATCGCCGGCCACCGCGACGCGGGCGACACCGATTGTCCGGGAAGGTATCTGTACCGGGCGCTGCCCGGCATCCGAGAAGACGCGAACGCGGTAATCGGCGGAGGGAAGACGGTGACGTCCACCACGCTGTCTGTTCCGGAACACACTTCCTACGGCGATTCAGTGGCGATCTCGGGACGCCTTCTCGACGAGAACGGCGCCGCCCTCGTGGCTCAACCGGTGATCCTCTACGCGAAGGAATCCGGCGCGCCGTGGAGGGTCGAGGCGACGCCGACGAGCGGCCTCGATGGTTCGTTTGCGCACAGCTTCTCGGCGGAGGAGAGCCTCAGGTTGTCGGCCGTCTACGAAGGCGACGAGACGATGTGGGGATCCCAGAGCGAGACGTCCCGCCTCGGCGTGCGTCCCGACATCACATTCGTAGCGGAAGGGGCGACCGCCGACATCTTCGGCACTTACCGGTTTCCCGCGGGCACGTCGGTCGTGGTTCTGTCCGGAACGGTCTCCCCCGCGCATCCCGGGCACTCCGTCGTCGTCAAAGTGGGTGTGCCGCAGGAGGACGGTAGCATCTCGTACGTCGACAAGCGGGAGGTCGCCATCGATACGTCGGGCGGCTACCGATACGAGTTCCCCGTCCCCTCGCCGGGTCCCTACACCGCGTCGGCGCGATTCGTGAGAGATCGGGATCATGCGTCCGCGCCGAGCCCCCGGGTCGACTTCGTCGTCGAAGAGTGACCGTTTACTAAAGACGCGTAAAGCGGCACACTCAAGAAGCGGGGAACTTTTTATGGCCGCGGCCCCTCTTACTCGTGGAACACGACGCCACCCGGGCCCTAGCGAAAGAGGTAACGGACATGAGCCTAATCAGCCGCACCCGCACCGCCCTGGTGGCGGCACTTCTCGTGATGGTCGCCGCCCCCGCCGCGGCACAGGCGGCGTCGTCGGCCGATCTCTCCCTCACGTCGCGGGGGCCGGCGCGGACCCCGCTCGTCGGCGAGGTCTTCGAGATCACCTGGTCGGTGCTTAATTCCGGGCCCGACTCCGCTCCCGACGCGTCCTTCTTCAATTATCTCGGTCCCGAGCTCGAGCTGATATCGGTGACGTCGTCTGATTCGGCGGACGCGTGCGGTGCCGATCAACCGGTCGTGAGCAACCCCGAGGGCGAGAAGCCTCCGGAGGGGGGCGGAGGCTCGGGAGGGCCCCGCGGGGGTGGAGGAGC
>Ga0247719_1000472_pt1 | contig 23915 bp, 18 predicted proteins | sample 41E_DmetaG_FD_189046 | JGI IMG/M metagenome (GOLD analysis project Ga0247719, IMG submission 189046) | Soil microbial communities from hillslope of Landscape Evolution Observatory, University of Arizona, Oracle, AZ, United States - 4-1-E_D | ecosystem: Engineered > Artificial ecosystem >...
GCCGCCAAGCCGGTGAGAGGCAGAGTCCGCGGCGCTGGCGCTTCGCGGCCTTCCCGCAGACTGGGGCTGCAGGATCGATCGCATGAGTAACCATTCGATTCGTAACGTGGTGATCGTCGGCGGCGGCACCGGCGGGTGGATGGCGGCGGCTTCGCTGTCTGTCCTTCTCGAGCGGGCGGTCAAAATCACACTTGTCGAATCCGACGAGATTGGAACTGTGGGCGTCGGCGAAGCGACGATCCCGCCGCTGATCACATTCAATGATATGCTTGGCATCGACGAGGACGAATTTCTCGCCGCTACCTTCGGCACGTTCAAGCTTGGGATCGAATTCGTCGATTGGGGCGCGATCGGCGAGCGCTATTTTCATCCCTTCGGCCCGCACGGCACGAGCCTGCGCGGAATCCACTTCCACCAACTCTACTTGCGCCAGGCCAGGCGCTCAGCGCTGCCAGACATCCGCGAATGGTCGATGAGCGGCGTCGCAGCCGGCCTGTGCCGGTTTGCTCGGCCAGGTCCGGACGCACGGCTGCCGCTTTCCCAGCTTCGCTACGCCTTCCACTTCGATGCCGCTCTTTACGCCCGCTTCCTGAGGTCGCGCGCCGAGCAGTCCGGTGTTGAGCGTGTCGAGGGCAAGATTGTCGATGTCGAGCTCGACAGCGCAAGCGGCCACGTTAACTCCGTCACTCTTGCAAGCGGGGAAAAGGTCGCCGGAGAGCTGTTTGTCGACTGCTCGGGATTTCGCGGCCTGCTCATCGAGGAACATCTGAACACTGGCTATGAGGACTGGAGCCAGTGGCTGCCCTGCGACCGCGCAGTCGCGCTCCCGACCGCCCTTGCTCATCCTCCCGAGCCCTTCACCCGCTCGACGGCCCGCTCGGCCGGGTGGCAATGGCGCATTCCGCTTCAGCACCGCATGGGCAATGGTCTCGTCTATTCAAGCGCGCACCTGCCGCGCGACCAAGCCGAACAGATGCTTCTCGAGAATGTGGAAGCTGAGCCCCTCGGTGACCCGCGGCACCTCGCGTTCACCGCCGGCCGGCGCCGCTTGGCATGGAATCGGAACGTGGTGTCGCTGGGCCTTTCAAGCGGCTTTATCGAGCCCTTGGAATCGACCAGCATCCATCTGATTCAAAGCGGCATTTCGAAGCTCATCGCCCTGTTTCCAGACCGCCGCTTCAATCCTGCGGAGCGCGACGAATATAACCGGCAGATGCGCGAAGTGTACGAAGATGTCCGCGACTTCATAATCGTCCATTATTACGCGACGCGCAGGGATGACTCGCAGTTTTGGAGAGACTGCCGGGCGATTATCTTGCCGGATAGCCTCGAGGCCAAACTCGAGCTGTGGCGCTCAAAGGGCCGCATCTTCCGCGAAGGCCAGGAGCTCTTCAACGTCGAAAGTTGGGTCGCGGTCCTGCTGGGCCAGGGCGTGATCCCGGCCGAAACGGAACCTGCTGTAGAGGCCGTCGATGCGGTCTTCGCTGCGGAAGCGCTTGAGAAGATGCGTTTCAGCTACCGCCGCATGGCGGAGCATATGCCAGGCCATGCCGAGTTCGTGGCCCGGGCTTGCGCTGCAAAGGCAGCTGCTTAGCCTCGCTCGCCGGACCGTTTGCGTAAGCTCGGTCCTATCTGCCACTTGCCGTCTTTCCAGAACAAGGGCGCAACATAGAGGTATCGTGCGTCCTCCGCCTTCCGGCAGGATCGATTAGCGGCCCAGGCATGGAAGCTCATAAAGGTCCGCTGACCGACGGTGAAGATGCTCTGGTGTCCGGGGCCGCTCAGGCAGCCGGCTTCGCGGTCCTTGAAGCTGTGCAGGATCGGGTTCTCGCGCGCCGGCGTGCAGGGGCCGAGCGGACCGGCGCAGCTGGCATAACCCATCGCGTAAGGAGAAAGGCCGCCCTCCTCGGGATTCCAGCCAAAGAACCCGCCCGAGTAGAACATAAACAGCCCCGTGGGGCCGCGGACCATGGTCGGCGCTTCGATGACCCGCTCCTGCCACCGCTCGTTGTCCTTCAGCAATTCGGTCGGCTCGCCAATCACGCTCATCCCGTCTGGCGCCAGCGGCTGCCCCCAGATCGAAGTCCGCGCGCGGATCCTGTTGCCGTCGTTTTTGAAGTAAAGGTAGAGCCTTCCATCCGTATCGCGGAACGGGTTTGCGTCGATGGTCCCGCCAAGTTTTGTCTGGCAAACGATGGGGTCAGGGTTGGGGTCGACGAACGGGCCCAAAGGATCGGGTGCGACGGCCACGCCGACGCACTGCATGTCGCGTTTGCGGTCGCTGGCCGTGTAGTAGAGCAAAAACCTTCCGCCGAGCTCCAGCACTTCGGGTGCCCAGGTGAATCCCTCTTTCGCCCAGCTGCCGAGCTTGGGCATGGCATCGTAGCGCTTCTTAGGATCCGAGCGATCAGCGAGCAGCCTCCAGTCGGCCAGGTTGGAAGAAAGGGCGACGGGAACATTTGCACCGTCGTTCGTGGAGTAGGCGATGAACCGTCCGCCATGCGCAAGAACGAAGGCATCGGGAAAGTTCTGCTCGAGCACGGGCATGAATGACGGCTGGCTGGCGGGTCCTGCAGCGACGAGGAACAGGCTTGCTGCAAAGGCGAACGCCCTTGCCAATATGCGCGCGGCCATCGGACTGTCTCCTTGTCAGGCCCTACGCTAGTACCAAGCGGTGTCCGCTTCCGCAAAGCCCAGCCTCGACCTATGCTGCGCACATGCGACTTTTAATCCTGGCCTTCGCCCTTGCTGCGCTCGGAAGTTGTGCCACGACCGGAAAGCGCGCGCCACAAGCGACCTACGAGAACCCAGTCATCAATGATGATTTTCCGGACCCGACGGTAATCCGCGCGCCGGACGGTTACTTCTATGCTTACGCGACCCAAGCAGAGCGTGCCGGCCGGATGGTCAACATACCGATCGCCCGTTCATCCGATCTGGTCCACTGGAGGCACGTCGGCGACGCTCTTCCAGTGAAACCCGGATGGGCTTCGACTACCCAGGATTTCTGGGCGCCGCACGTCCAGCGCAATGGCTCAAGCTACATAATGTATTATTCGGCAAAGCCCGATAACGCCGACGAGCGGAATGGGCTTTGCCTTGCTGTGGCTACTTCACCCTCGCCCGCGGGGCCTTTCTCGGACGTCGGCCGGCCCCTTCTTTGCGGGGAGAGCTTCGTTAACATCGATCCCATGGCGTTCTACGATACGGAGACGGGCAAGCGCCTGTTGTACTGGGGATCGGGGTTTCAACCGATCAAGGTTCAGGAGCTTGCCGCTGAGGGCATTTCCTTTGCGCCCGGAAGCAAGCCCGTCGATCTGGTTTGGCCGAACCCCGTCAAGGACAAGTTTCCAGTGCTCGTCGAGGGGGCCTGGATCGTCCGGCGCAGCGACTATTACTATCTGTTTTATTCCGGGGACAATTGTTGTGGGCCGAAGGCGAACTACGCCTTGATGGTCGCGCGCTCGCGCAGTGCCACGGGGCCGTTCCAAACGCTTGAGCAAGCGACCGGCAGGCCCCACAGCATCATCCTCCAAAAGCGAGGCTATTGGGTGGCTCCGGGCCATAATTCGATCATCACTGACGATGATGGACAGGACTGGATCGCCTATCACGCCGTGGATGCCCGGAACCCGCGTCGGAAGCCGGCGGACGAAGAGAATAGTCGCCGTGTGATGCTTATCGACCCAATCCGATGGGTGGATGGCTGGCCGGTGATCGATGGTCCGTCATCAGGACGAAATGCTAGACCGAGAATCGCGGCGCGTTGACCAGGTTCCGCTTCAACCCCTCTTCACTGGCTATAACCAACGACGGGCGAGCAGGCTTTGAATCAAGACGAAAAAGCGTTTCAAGTCGACGTCCACGAGCATGGCGATGGTTATGAGTTCATCGTTCGCCAGGGACGTCTGCAGCGGACCTACGTGATTCCCACGGCGACCCATCAGGATTTTAACGCGGCATTTTTGGAGATCGCGCGCGATTTTGGAACGCGTACGCCTCACAGCTACACGCGGATTGGGAAGCGGCCAACAGCGCATATCCGCTGGCAGCCGCTGCTGACGCATAATGTCCATGACGAAATCCTCGTCGGCTATGGCGATCCGGCCGTTTTGAGAACCGACGATGGCTGGTGGTTGGTAGCGACGTCGAATGACGCTCCCAATGCCTTTCCCATCCTCCACTCCGCGGATCTTGAGACATGGGAGGCGCGTGGGTTTATCTTCCCTTTCGGGAAAGAGCCCGAATGGGCCGCCAAGGGCCCCCAAGTATCGGACTTCTGGGCCCCGGAGATGGCAAGAATCGGCGAGGAATATTGGACGGTATACACTGCTCGCCAAACCAATAACGCGCTCGCCATTGGTCTCGCGCGGGCGCGATCGCCGATCGGTCCGTGGGTAGATAACGGAAGTCCTTTGGTCACTGGGAATCCGATCGACACGACAGGCCTCGGCTATGATGAAAACCAGCCACGAATGAGCGGCGGCGTCATCGACTCTCACCTGTTCGTCGACCCGAAGAACGGTGATCGCTATTTGTTCTGGAAGGACGACACGAACGGAGTATGGCCGCGCCCACTGGCGATGCTTCTTGGCCGCCATCCGGAGCTGATCGACGCTTTATTCGAGGATGAGGCAGATCGCCGCACGGCATGGTTTGCCGCGGCTCTTGTTCCTTGGGCGAACCGGCAGCGGCCAATGACCCGTTTCTTCTCCATGGGCCCCCTTATCGAAGCCGCGCTCGACAACTGGCGGCAGGTTCGTGAGATTCTTACTCAGTTCGGACTAGGCGCAACCACCATTGTCGAGGCCATGAGCACTCCGATCCATGGCAGGCGGATCGCAGACGATGGTCGATCACTGATCGGTGAGGACCGCATTGTGCTTTCGAATGACCAGGACTGGGAAGGTCATCTAATCGAAGGACCGTTCGTTGCTTTTGAAGCTGACCGTTATTGGCTTTTCTATGCGGGAAATGACTTCGGGACTCCGGCCTATGGCATCGGCGTTGCTGTCGCTGATCATCCGCTCGGTCCCTATACGAAGCAAGAGGAACCTCTGCTCCGGTCGACGCGCGAGTGGGTTGCGCCGGGCCATGCGTCCGTGGCGCCCGGGCGGGACGGCAAACCCCAACTTTTCTTTCACGCTTTCCACCCCGGTGATGGCGGCTATAACGCCTTCCGAGCCCTGCTGACGATAGGTCTGCGGTTCACTCGCGAGCGGGTCGAGTTGGTCGAGCTCAGCGATGCTGCAACCTCGGTCTAAAAGTCGCGCATCATGCCGTTTCGGGTCGACGTCGGGTCATTCGTCTTCCGCCCTCCCCCGTTGGACCAAATGCTGATGTCCACTTCTGAATCATTTCTGCTCGCGCTCTTCATCATTTTCACCTTGCCGTACCTCGCCTGGAGATGGGGGAGGTTGGACTATTATGCGCCGCTCGTCGTCGTGCAGATCATCGCGGGCATTCTTCTAGGCCCCGGCGTCTTAGGGGCCGTCTACCCCCATTATTATAGCTTTGTCTTCAATCCGCCGGTGATCGCAGCGCTTAACGGCGTTGCGTGGTGGGCTGTGATGCTGTTCGTATGGGTTGCGGGCGTCGAACTCGACATTTCCGAAGCCTGGAAGCAACGGCGAGAAACGATCATAACTGCCGCGCTCGCTCTCGCAGTGCCGATGGTTCTTGGCTCCTTGGCCGCGATCGCTTTACTTCGATTTCCCGGTTGGATCGGACCAAGCGGGAGTCCTTTTCAGGCGGTTCTCGGCATCGGCATGGCGTGTTCAGTGACCGCGCTTCCCATTCTCGTTCTGTTGATGGAAAAGCTGGAGATCCTGCGCCGCCCGCTCGGGCAGCGCCTGTTGCGGTACGCCAGCCTCGACGACCTTGCTATCTGGGGCGTCCTGGCTTTGATCCTGCTAGATTGGGATCGGGTTGGACGGCAGGTCGGCTTCCTCCTTCTTTTCGTGGTCGCCGCTTTACTGTTCCGTCGCCTGCTCGCGAGGGCAGCAGAACGAGATCGTTGGTATCTGTCGTTAGTTTGGCTCGTAGTCTGCGGCTTCGCCGCAGACTGGGCCGGTCTGCATTTCATGGTTGGTGCTTTCCTGTCCGGCGCGGTGCTCGAGGCGAAATGGTTCCGACTCGAACGCATCGATGCATTTCGTAACGTGGTGCTACTCACCATCATGCCGATCTTTTTCTTAAGCACGGGCCTGAGAACCGAGTGGGCGGTGGGCGGTGGAGCGGTTTTCGCTGCTGCCGCACTTTTTCTGGCAGCATCCGTTGGAGGTAAGCTCGCTGGCGTTCATCTCGCTGGCCGCATCCTAAGCTGGCGCAAGGGAGAAGCATCGATCATCGGCTGGATGCTTCAGACCAAAGCCCTGATCATGATCATCTTCGTGCACATCCTGCTCGACAAGCGGCTTATCAGCAACGAGACCTTCACCGCTCTCTTGCTGATGGCTGTTGCGAGCACGATGCTGACCACGCCCATCGTGGCGCCTAAGTTGAGGGCGCGTACCCTTGCCGACACTCGCGACGGCCATACTGAAAGATTATCGGGCAGCGTCGTTGCGCCGATAGATGAGCGATAGGTGCCAAGTGAGTCGGGCCGCAGTGCCGTCTGAAGAGGCGGCTCACGGCAGAGTCCGCGGTTCTTGCTGCCGTGAGCCGTCACTATTGAGCAACAATCGCGCCCCAAGGCAACGCATTTCCAGGTAGGGCTCTATTTAGTTTGGTCTACCCCCTCGCTCATCGCTACGACTCACCCTGCGCCGCCGGGGGCGGAGGCTGACGAGGATAGTCATGACACTCGTAGCCGAAGAACTGCCCGCCGCTCAGAAGCGCTGCGCCATCTACACCCGTAGAAGCGCCGAACACCCGTTGACCCAGGAGTTCAACTCGCTGGAAGCGCAGCAGGCAATGTGCTCCGCCTACATCGACAGCCAGCGGCATAAAGGCTGGCGCAAGGTCGACAGGGTCTATGAGGACGCTGCGCAGTCGGGCCGCACGCTGGAGCGCCCGGCCATGCAGGAGCTCTTGGCGGACATTGAGCGCGGCCGGGTCGATGTGGTCGTCGTCTATAAGCTCGACCGCCTGAGCAGGAGTCTGCTCGACTTCGTAGCGCTGATTGAAGTCTTCGACCGATACGGCGTTTCGTTCGTCTGCATCACCCAGAACTTCGACACGGCGGATAGCCTCGGCAGGCTGGTCATGAACGTGCTGCTGACATTCGCGCAGTTCGAGCGGGAGATGACCGGAGATCGCATTAGGGACAAGCGCCGGGCGATGGCCCTGAAGGGTCTGTGGAGCGGGGGTCGCCCACCGATAGGCTATGACCTGGTCGATCATCACCTGGTTCCGAGTCCGGCGGAGGCTGCTGTCGTCCGCGACATTTATGAGGCCTTTCTTCGATCCGGTAATCTGCGGGATGTGGCGCGGATGTGCACCCGCCGCGACTATCGCTCGAAGTCCCGTGTCTCAGCCCGTGGCGCATTCAGCGGCGGCGTCCCGCTTCGCGCTGCGAGCGTCCGCAAGATCCTGATGAACCGTGTCTATGCTGGCTACATCGTCTGCAGCGGGCGCGCATATCGCGGAGTCCACGAACCCCTCATCAGCGAGGAGCTGTGGGACGCCGTGACCGCGATCCGCCAGCAGCAAATCGCTGAGCGCAGGAACGTAACTGTTCGGGAGGTTCTCGAGGGCCTGGTCTATGATTGCTTTGGCCGCGGCATGAGCGTGAACAGGCAGCAGAAGGGAGGCAAGCTTCACTGCCATTTTCGGTCAAACCAGAATGAATGGGGCGAAAGGCACTCGGTCAAGCGCATGAGGGTTTCGGCGCGCGAGCTTGAGCAGCTTGTCATCTCAGCCATCCAGGAACTGCTCCAGGGGCGTGAGCGGCTCAGAGCCATCCTCGTGGATATGGGGCGAAGCGGTCACGCGCTGAGAATGGCGTGCAGGGCTGCTCCGGTGCTCAGCCGAAGACTGGCGGCAATGAGCCGCGACCAGCTCAGAAGTGTTCTTCACGCGCTGATCTCGCACATCGAGGTGTCGCGTGAGAGAGTGAAGGTTGTCACGCGCGCGCTGGAGTACGAACACCTGCTGAATTGGAATGCCGTCGGACACTTTCGCCGGCGAACGGAGGATACCCTTCAGGCGCCAAGGCACGTGATCGACATTCCCTGTGCGGGCGCAATCCGGCTGGAGCGCTACGTCCGGCTTCCGATCGCCGCACGCAACGCGCAGACGTATCGGATCAACAAGTCGCTTCGGAAGCTCATTTCAGACGCGCAGTCTGCGTGGGCGGCGATAACTGAGCACCGGGAGCTCTCACCAGCTGAGATCGCCCAGAAGTCGAACATGTCTCAAAGTTACTTCATGCGCCTGCTGCGGCTCAACTATCTCGCGCCGGACATCGTCACGTCCATCCTCGATGGAGCACAGCCGAAAGGATTGACGAGACGCGCACTGATCGATGCAAACCTGCCGCTCGACTGGGCACTTCAGCGAAAGCTGTTCGGATTCCCAGAACAGCCACCGATGAGGACCGCCGAGCAATCATATTGACGTGCAGTCGCGTGTTCCATCGCAGGCGAAGGAGCTCGCCGGAAAGACCACCACCCCCGTTCCATCCATTTTGGGTCGATCTGCCGTTCACAGTTGAAAGAGCGGCTGAGCGCAGCGATGCTTGGGATGCCGAATCGCCCCGCTGAGAAGGGCAACATGGATGGAGTACGCCGGGCGGATCACCGTCGAAGACGTTCAGGGCAAGCGCTTTCAGGTTCACGAGTTTAGGGGACGGCGCTTCCTTAAGCGCGTCAGAAAGTTCGTGCTCGAATCTGGCGAGGCCGTCAGAAAAATCGACTTCGATAATTACGAGGTAGGGAATGGTCGGCGGCTAGTGAGGATCGACGGCAGCTGATCCGCGGACGCGCGCCGTTCGTACCGAAACGGATCAATTCTGAACCGCTTTCTACGGATGACTGTTGCGCTATCCGGCAGTACACCAGTGCTGCCGAATCTAACCACTCACCCGTGGAGGTGGATTCGTGCCGCATTCCCAAAAGAAGCCGTGGAAGAAGCCAGTGGTGACCGCGTGCCAGTCGATCGAAGAGGCGCGTCGGAACCTGTCTTCGCCTTTGACGCGCGAACAGCTCGCGGCGCTGAAACGGATCTTTGACGAAGGCGAACGCGTGCAGAAGGCTCGGGAGTTGCAGTGGCAGGGTGAGCGGCGCCGCCGCTCCGCGTAGGCGACAATGAACCGTCCTCTCGATGCGGTCGGCGAGGAGACTTGCTCGGTTTCCTTTACGGCGCGCGACGTCAGAGACGCCGCTCGCCTGCTAGGCCGGATCGCCGACGCGCGTTTTCAGCCAGCGGCCCACATGGTCGGACTTGCGCATCCAGAAGCTGACCAGAACAAGCTGGTTTCCCGCGCGCGTGCTGCCTTGGCCGAACGGCGGCGGCGCAAGCAGCACTTCGGAAGTGGCATGCTTGGCGAACCTGCCTGGGACATGCTGCTCATCCTCTACAGCGAGCAACACCTTTCCCGCTGCAGTGTGGGGCAGCTTAGCCGCTCGGCTGAGCTACCGCCGACCACCGCCCTGCGCTGGCTTGAGTATCTGGAGCAGCGGGGACTCGTCGCCAGACGCCAGAACCCTACAGACGCCCGCGCCGTGCTCGTCGAGATCACCGACCAGGGACGGCAAGCACTGAATCTGTACTTTTCCGAAACATTTGCTTCCACCCGCTAGACGCGGCGGCCGAATTAGGTGCATCTTCGCGCCGTCGGCACCAGATGCCGACGCACGCGTGCTCGGAGTGTGCGAAATGTCGGCAGTAGAAGTGTCGGGTGCGCAGCCCGCGCAGAACATCGACCATCTTGCAAGTGTCATCGATCACCTAAGGCGAGCCGTGGAGCTGCTCGATTTGCACGGCGCTCCTCCGGAGCTCGCCGGCCGGGTTCAGGAGGCCCTGGATCGGGTTGAACAGCACCGATCTGAGTAGCCATTTAGCTCCCGCGGATGTGGAGCGAAGACTTGCGAAATAGGAATAGGCGATGCAGCCTGGCACAGTCAGCTGCCGAGTCGATCCGGGACGGGTGCTCAATCAGCATCCGTCCCGCCGCAGTTCGGGCCGCTAACAATCAAAGATCGGGAGCGGCTGCAGGCCATCAGCGCGGAGCTAGAAGAACCTAATCACAAACGGCTACTCAAGACCCCGTTCCATGGGGCAGACTAGAAGCCGCTGGGGGGCAGGCAATCCTCCTTGCCCTAGTGTCCGCTGTGGGTCGAAAGCGAACATCAGTGGCCTTCAGTGATCAGTCATCTGGATTCTCTGTTGGGCTACGTTCGTTTCCCTGTTCAAGCTAAACTATTTCCCTGTTCGGCTGGCAGGGGGCTACAGCTAAGTTTTGGTGGAAAACTGTTGTTAAGGTGCCCTGTGACGCGGTCTTCACGGCGACGCTTTCACACTTTTCCCTGTAAATTGCCTCGGAACAGGGAATTCACAGGTGGAGACGAGTTCGCAGCTGACTGTCCGCACCGCCACTCATCGCGCCGCCAAGCGGCCAATCGCTTCCGGCTGAGCGCCCGCCGGGAGTCCAGGGAGCGCTTCGGACTCGGCTTTCCTTTCCTCTGGAGCCGAGGCTATTGAGGACAGCAGCGCTTGTTCCCGAGGAGGCAGATGGAGTTTCGAGCCCTGGAGTTGGACGGGCTTCTCGAAATCCGTCCGCGCAAGCTTGTCGACGAGCGCGGCTATTTTTCCGAGATCTTCCGGCAGTCGGACTTTGCCGAGCGGGCAGGGCCCGTCCAGTTCGTGCAGGAAAACCAGTCGCTCAGCACGCGCGCCGGAACGGTTCGCGGGATCCACTTCCAGACCGAACCGGCGGCGCAGGGCAAGCTCGTCCGGTGCCTGGGGGGGCGGCTGTTCGACGTGGCCGTCGACCTTCGCCGCGACTCCCCGACCTACGGCCGCTGGAGCTCGGTCATCCTTTCGGCGGAGGAGAACAACCAACTCTGGATTCCGGCCGGGTTCGGCCATGCCTTCTGCACGCTCGAAGCGGACTCGGTCGCGAGCTACTGGCTGACCAGCTATTACAGTGCGGCTAACGATAAGGGCGTCACCTGGGACGACCCCGAGATCGCGATAGACTGGCCGGAGATCGCCCGGCCCGACACGCTGTCGGCAAAGGACCGCCAGCAACCGCGGCTTCGTGACTTGCCCGGCTATTTCACCATGGCGACCGGGCGATGAGAATCCTGGTCACCGGCGGCGCGGGCTTCATCGGATCGGCGCTGGTCAGGCACCTCGTGCTCGAATGCGGCCACGAGGTCCTCAACGTCGATGCGCTGACCTATGCCGGTTGCCTCGCATCGCTGCGCGATGTCGAAGCTAAGGCCAATTACCGCTTCCTCCATGCCGACATTTGCGATCGTGCCGCGATGGAGAAGGCCTTTGCCGACTTCCAGCCCGAACGGGTGATGCACCTTGCGGCCGAGAGCCATGTCGATCGTTCGATCACCGGCGCTGCCGATTTCATCCAGACGAACGTCGTCGGGACGTTCACCCTGCTCGAGGCCGCTCTGGACCATTGGTCGAACCTCGCCGCCGCGGAAAAGCGCGAGTTTCGCTTCCTTCATGTCTCTACCGACGAAGTTTACGGTTCGCTTGGCGCGGAAGGCCTGTTCACCGAAGAAACGCCCTACGATCCGAGTTCGCCTTATTCGGCATCCAAGGCGTCATCGGACCATCTCGCCAAGGCCTGGCACCGTACCTTCGGCCTGCCGGTGCTCATCTCGAATTGCTCGAACAATTATGGTCCCTACCATTTTCCGGAAAAGCTCATCCCGCTGACGATCCTCAATGCCCTCGCTGGCGAGCCTCTGCCGGTTTACGGCACGGGCGAAAATGTGCGCGACTGGCTCTATGTCGAGGACCATGCGCGAGCGCTCGAGCTGATCGCGGAACGGGGCCGTGTCGGCGAAACCTACAATGTCGGGGGGCGCAACGAGCGGCGCAACATCGACGTGGTGCGGACGATCTGCACAGTGCTGGACGAGCTTGTCCCGGCAAACCGGCCGCGCGAGGAGCTGATCGAGTTCGTTCCCGACCGGCCCGGACATGACGCGCGTTATGCGATCGACCCGTCGAAGATCGAGACGGAGCTGGGCTGGCGGGCATGCGAGGATTTCGAAAGCGGCATCCGCAAGACCGTCCAATGGTATCTCGACAACGAATGGTGGTGGAAACCCTTGCGCGAGCGCTACCGCGGCGAGCGCCTCGGCCTCGTCGAAGCCGGAAAGCGCTGAATGCGGATCGCGGTGACCGGGCGGGAGGGCCAGGTCGCCCGCTCGCTGGTCGAGCGCGGCGCCCTTGCCGGCCACGAAGTGATCCCGATCGGGAGGCCCGCGCTCGACCTTGCGGGCGACCCCCAGCACATCATGGCGGCGATCGAGAGCGTGCGCCCCGAGGCGATCGTCTCCGCCGCGGCCTATACGGCGGTCGACAGGGCGGAGAGCGAACCGGACCTGGCTTTTGCGGTCAATGAACGCGGCGCTGGAGCCGTGGCCGAGGCCGCCGCGGAGCTTCGCGTGCCGCTCGTCCACCTGTCGACGGATTATGTATTCGATGGCGGCAAGGATGCGCCTTACCTCGAAGAGGACGAGCCCTGTCCGGCCGGAACCTACGGCGCGTCGAAGCTCGCCGGCGAACGGGCCGTCCTCGCCGCCAGTGCCAATTGCGCGATTTTGCGCACCGCTTGGGTGTACAGCCCTTTCGGGTCGAATTTCGCAAGGACGATGCTTCGGCTTGCGTCTGAACGGGACGAGGTCGGCGTGGTGGCCGACCAGAGGGGCAATCCCACCAGCGCGCTCGATATTGCCGATGGCGTGCTTGCCGTCGTCTCGAACCTCGCCAGCAAGAGCGACCCAGCCTGCCGCGGCCTATTCCACATGACAGCAGCCGGGGACGCGAGCTGGGCGGAGTTTGCGGCCGCCATCTTCCGGGCCTCGACCGATGCGGGCGGCCCGACGGCCGAAGTGAAGCCGCTCACGAGTGCCGAATATCCGACGCCGGCGCGCCGGCCTGCCAATTCGAGGCTCGATTCCAGCAAGCTCGCGCGAATTCACGGCATAGGCTTGCCTGAGTGGCAGACATCGCTGCAGGAGGTGGTGATGCGCTTACTCCGCTCGGAGTGCGAGAAACAGGGCGAGGACCGATGAAGGGCATCATACTCGCCGGCGGGACCGGCTCTCGGCTTTACCCCGTGACGCTTGCCGTCTCGAAGCAGCTGCTGCCGATCTACGACAAGCCGCTGATCTATTATCCGCTGACCACATTGATGCTGGCCGGCATCCGCGACGTTTTGGTCATCACCACGCCGCAGGACAGCGACGCATTCCGCAACCTGCTCGGCGATGGGTCGCAGTGGGGCATCAGCATCGATTATGCGGTGCAGCCCGAACCGAAGGGATTGGCGCAGGCATTCACGATCGGCGCACAGTTCATCGCAGGCGGGCCGTCCTGCCTCATTCTGGGCGATAATATCTTCTTTGGCCACGGGCTCCCGGACGTGCTGGAGCGCGCGCGAGCTCGGCAAAGCGGAGCCACGGTCTTCGCCTATCATGTGGTCGATCCGCAGCGCTACGGAGTGGTCGAATTCGATGAGCGGATGAGGGCCATCAGCATCGAGGAAAAGCCCGCGCAGCCCAAGTCCAATTGGGCCGTCACTGGCCTTTATTTTTACGACGAGCAAGTGGTCGACATTGCCGCGGACATCCAGCCCTCGTGGCGCGGCGAGCTGGAGATTACCGACGTCAATCGCGCCTACCTCGAGAAGGGGGAGCTGAACGTGGAGCTGATGGGGCGGGGCTATGCCTGGCTTGACACGGGAACTCCGCTCAGCCTGCTCGAAGCCGCCGACTTCGTCGGTACGCTCGAGCGCCGGCAGGGGACGAAGATCGCCTGCCCGGAGGAGATTGCGTTCCGCAACGGCTATATCGATCAAGGCCAGCTGGAGGCCGCAGCGGCGAAATTTCGCGACTCCGACTATGCCGCATATCTTCGCAGGCTGGCAGCGGATCCGTTTCCCTCGCCCGACCTTCGCTGATCGATCTGTGGTCGGGCGCGTGCTGCCCCCTCAGTCGCGCGCGAGCCTCTGCTTCAGCTCCGCCACTTCCCATTGATCGTTGCGGCTGAAGGGGAGGAGGTCGCTCAGGATCGCGACCGTGCTGCGACCAAGCGCGCGCTTCAGCGTAGCAAGCTCATCGAATGCAGCGCGGATTTGCCCCGTGTCGAATTCGGCGTCGCCTGACGCCTCCTCGATCAACGTCTCCTCTGCTTCGACGACAAGATAGGTCTGCAACTCCCAATAGCGTCGCACGCGATTGGCGTTTTCCGCGTCGAGGCGTGAGGCGAATGCAGCGACCTTCTTGCCGGAGCCCCCGTCTGGCCAGCGGCCTGTCCGGAGCGCTTCGAGCTGGGCCTTGTGCTCGGCGTGCTCCCGCTCGAGCCACCGCTGCGCCTCGGCGCTTCCGAAATGGAAGATGGCGAGGATTGCGAGCGGCCCGAGAATGGCCGCACCGACCATGGCCTGGAGCGGCCGATCGGGGAATTGGTTGAAGATCGTGTGGATCAGGACCGCGAGCAGATAGCCAGGCACGAACCACCACCAGCGAAAGTCGAAGTCGGCCGCAGCACCGCGCGTCTCGCGTTCGGCGAACTCATGGGCCAGCGCGGCAAGCAATGCGAGCGTCGCTCCGTGCATGATCGCAGTCCCAAGGCCGCGCACCATCCAGGTCGGTGCCGGATATTGCGGATGAAGCGTCAGGTAGAAGATATTCTCGACGACCGAAAAGCCGGCGCCGATGGCAAAGCCGGCGATGACCGCGTCGACCTTATAGCCGATGCGATTCATCCGGAACAAAGCGATGATCGCGAGGGCCTTCAGCGCCTCCTCGATCCAGGGCGCGACAAATCTGCTGTAGCTGGAAAATCCAATTGGCAGCGTATCGAGGAAACGTCCGGCGACAGGCCAGGCGGCGAGCGCGGCGAGGCTGCCCAAGAGAAGAAGGAGCAGGACTTCCCGCAGGGTCATCAGCGCGAAGGCATCGAGCCAAACAAAAATCCCGAGCAGGAGCAGCACGGGAAGCAGGGCGAGCGCCCAATCCGCGGCGTCGGTCAGCAGCCAGTCCATCGCCTACATGATCTTCAGCGAGGCGAGCCACTCGGTCTTGCGATATCGCCCGTCGCGCCACCCTCCGGCCGCGCCGACCGACAAGACCATCGGCAGGCGCAGGGCGATCGTGAAGTTGAGGTCGAGCTGCGCGCCGACATTCTGATAGCGGTGGTTGCTGCCGTCCGGGGCGCCTGTGAACATGGTCCCTGCAAAGAGCGCCGGGCGGACGTGACTCATGTAGAAGGCAGGGGTCCCGAGCTCGGCGAAGCGGATCGGCGGAAGGTTGATCTCGCCTGTCACCCTGGCGAAGCGGCGCGCCGCAATCTCGTCGATCGCGAAGCCGGGAAAGCTTTCCATTTCGCGGTACCGCTTCTCCGAACGGTCATCGACATAATTGTTGCGGAATGCGCCGAAGTAGAAGGCGGACAGGGGGTGGATCCTTTGCCCCCACGCGCTGCCGGCATGGGCGTAAATCCAGGCCGAGCTGTTGGCGATCGGCAATGGAACGCCATAGTCGATACCGCCGTAGAGCTTCGGAAAGCCGTGGCTCTGGGCATAATCGAGATCGGCAACCGCTCGCCAGGCGATGCCCTTTTCATGATCCACTCCGCCGAGCGATTTGCGGGTATTCGTGTATTTGATGCCGGCCTGGACGGACTGGATGTTGCTTGGGCTCGGCACGTTCTGCGCGCTCGGAAGGCGCTCGAGGCCGGTATAGACGGCGGCCGAGGCGAAGACGTCGAGCTGGCGCGGAACGTCGTAGATCAACGTCCGGTTGTAACCGGCGATGAAGGCGTCGCCGCGGCGGCTTCGCTCGACCGGCCCGAACAGGTCGTAGAAATCGGCGCCGTTGTGCAGATATTTGAGGTCCCAGTTGAGCGTCTTGAGCTGCAGCTTGGCGTGCAGCCGGTCGCGGGTGCGCATACGGTTGAACGGCGAAATGCTGATGGTGGCATTGATCTGGTTGAACTGCATCGGGTCTTCGAAACGGAAGTGCCAGCCCGGGGAAATGGCGCCTTTATAGCCTTCGACGATCGGGTAAGCGGCGGCGAGCTTGCGGCGCTTTTCGGGCACGTAGCGGCCGCGGCTGGTGATCAGCTCGTCGATCGCGACCTTGGCCGGCGAGCCGACGCCCCAGCTCTTGAGCTCGGGGTGGCGGGTGACGACGCGCGTGCCGAGGAATTCGATCGTCCCGAGATCCTCGCGCACCTCCGGCGCGAAGCGTACCGGCTGCAGCCCCTGGCCGCTATATTCGTAGGCGATCAGCGTCCCGTCCGGCTGCAGCATCGGCCGGAAGAATCCGGTCGAGGCGTTGCTCATCGCGTCGAACTTCTGGCTGGCGATGTCGAAGCGGAACACGTTCGAGGCGCCCGTATAATAAGACGTTCCGTAAAGTGCCTTGCCGTCGGGAGAGAAGGTGAAGCCCTCGGGCGTGGACGGCGGCAGCGAGAGCCGCGCGACTTCTTGCGGATCGGCTCCCGTCTGCAGCGAGGCGAGCCGCCACACCCGCAGCGACTGGTCGCCGCTGACTTCGCCAAACGAGGCCGAGATCAGGCTTCCGTCCGGCGAGATGTCGAGATCGAACGGCGTCTGGCCATATTTGAACGTGTGAACCTGGTTGAAGCTGCGGTACGGGGCCGGCAGCCGCACGATCGTCGCAAAACCGTTCTGGTGGCGGATGCCCCACAGCGATTTGTCGGCGGGGTTAAGTACCAGGTCGCCGATCCGCGCGTCCTTGAGCAGCATCCGCTTCCTGCCGGTGTCGACGTCGACTTCGACGATGTCGCGAAAGGCGTAATTGTCTTCGGTGTAATAGGCTTTGCGCGCGTCCGGATCGAAGGCGAGGCTAGTGACGCGGTAGAGCATCATGCCCTTGATTTCCTGGAGCGGCGTTAGCTTTCCGGTGGCGAGGTCGAGCCGGCCGACGAAGCCGATGGTGCCGGGATAACGGAAGGCGGCGATCAGACTGTTGGTCCTGGTGTCGACATAGCCGCGCGAGATCGACCCGAGGCCCTTGGCGCTGATCGGAGTCGTCTCGGTCAGCGGATAGGCGCCGAGCTTTGCCAGATTGGCCTTTTGGAAGTCCTGTTCAAAGGCAATCCAGTCGGCCCAGACATGGTCGAGCTTGCGGCCGAAGACATGGCGGAACTGGGCGGCGTAGAACGCCTTGCTCCCTTCGCGCCGACGCAGCCATTCGACGGTCTTTTCCGGCCCGTAGGTCAGCGCCAGGTAGGAGAAGAAGCGCGAGCCGTAGAGATAGTCGTTGACGCCGACCTGAAAGTCGATCGCCGTGCCCTCGGATTCGAGTCCGAGCGGGGTGTAGAAGCGGTCCTTGTCGCGGACCTTGGCGCGGAACACCATCTCGTCATAGGCGCCTTGGCCGCGCCCGAGGCCGCCCGCCATCCAGGTTTCGAAGAAGACCGCGCTGCCTTCCAGATACCAACGCGGCACATTGTTTCGCGGCGTCGCGAGATAATTCCACAAGATCGATTCCGGATGTTCCTGGATCGGCATCGGCTTGCCGCGCAGGAACTTGCGCCAGAAGGCGTCGCGGCGGTTCCACACGTCCATCGTCGCGACGTGCGCGACCTCGTGGTTGATCAACGTGAAGAAGCGCTCGCCGGGCGTGAAGGTCTCCATCGCCTGGCTGAGCGGTGCGACGTCGAGCAGCACCGCATTGTTGGGCGAGGAGCGCGCCGCGGCGTTCCCATAGTCGCCGAAATCTTTGAGCAAAACCGTGTTGCGGTCCCACGGCGTCCACGCGAACTTTTCAAGATGGAAGTTGAGCGCGTTGGTGAAGGCGCGGGCGATGTACGGCGTCAGATAGGTCTGGGCCGGGTCGAAATAGAGCAGGGAGAGGTCGCGCGTCTGGATCTCGGCCAAATCGAGGCCGGAAGCCGAGCCTTGCGGCGGGACATGGGCCGGCCCTTGCGCTTTCTCGGGCTCGCCTGGAACGGTCGGCTGGGGCGGCGCTGCGGTATCGGGCGCGGCGATCGGCTCGACCACGCTGGTCGTGTCGGGTTGGGGCGGGGGCGGCTTTTGCTGGGCCTGCGCGAGCGCGGGGCCCGAGACCCCGCACAGCGTTGCGGCCAATGCTGCGGCCAGAAAAGCACGCGGCCGCGCGCCTGCCCCCGTCATGTCCCCCCTTACAGGCGCGCCAGCGCCGCTACGTCAATTGGCGTTGACCGCCTGGGCGAAACCCTTGCTCTGGGCAGCCGCGGCAAACGAGGCATTCATGACCAGCGCGTGGAACGCGGGCTGGCGTCCCAGAGCGGAGAAGGCCTGGGCGTTCTTCGCGAAAGCCGCGAGTGCGTGCGGCTGCTGGGCGAGGGCGGCGAAGGCGTTCGGATTGGCTGCCATCGCCGCGAAAGCCTGCGGGTGCGCCGCTGCCATCTGCATGGCTTGCGCGTTCAACCCTCGCGCCGCGCCCGCCGCTGCCATTGCCTGGGCATTGGCCGCCTGGGCGGCGGTCGCTGCAGCGGACAGTGCGCTGGCGTTAGCGGCCAGAGCCTTGAACGCATTGGCGTTGGCGGCGAGCGCGCTCATTGCCTGGGCGTTGAAAGCGGCCCTGAACGCATTGGCGTTCGATGCGAGCGCCTGGAAGGCGTTGGCGTTGGCGGCAAGCGCGCGGAACGCCGCCGCGTCGGCGGCCAGAGCCCGCATTGCCTGGGCATCCGCCGCGAGCGCTTGGAACGCCTGCGCGTTGCTGGCCATCGCCGCATTCGCCGCGGCATCGGCAGCTGCTGCCCGGAAGGCCTGGGCGTTGGTCGCATATTGCGCGAACGCCTGCGCGTTGGCGGCCATCGCCTGGAACGCCGCCGGGTGGCGGGCAAGCGCCGCGAACGCATTGGCATGATTGGCCAGCGCCGCAAAAGCCTGCGGCTGCGCTGCAAGCGCCTGGAACGCGTTGGCATTCACCGCCAGCGCCTGCACGGCATTGGCGTTGAGCGCGTTGGCGTTGCTCATGTTCGCGCTGATCGCCGCCGCCTGCGTCGCCGCCGCGGCCAGCGCATTGGCGTTGGTGGCCAGCGCCTTGAACGCATTGGCGTTGGCGGCGAGCGCGCTCATCGCCTGGGCGTTGAAGGCGGCCTGGAAGGCATTGGCGTTCGATGCCAGCGCGCGGAACGCGTTGGCGTTCGCGGCAAGCGCCCGGAACGCGGCTGCGTCGGCGGCCAAGGCGCGCATCGCCTGCGCGTCCGCCGCGAGCGCCTGGAACGCCTGCGCGTTGCTGGCCATCGCCGCATTGGCCGCGGCGTCGGCCGCCGCTGCCTGGAAGGCCTGCGCATTGCTCGCATAATGCGCGAACGCCTGCGCGTCGTTGGCCATGGCCTGGAACGCGGCAGGGTGCTTGGCCAGCGCCGCGAACGCGTTCGCATGGTTGGCGAGTGCGGCAAAGGCCTGCGGCTGCGCAGCTAGCGCCTTGAATGCATTGGCATTGACCGCCATCGCCGCAATCGCCTGCGCGTTGGCGGCATTGGCTGCGGTGCCGTTTGCGGCCACGGCCTGCGCGGACTCGGCCATCGCGCGGAATGCTTGCGGGTTCGTGGCGAGCGCCTTGAAGGCCTCGGCATTGGCGGCGAGCGCCGACATGGCCGCCGGGTTCTGGGCCAGCGCTGCGAAATTGGCGTCGCGTGCGAGAGCCCGGAAATTGGGGTCCTTGACCATGATTTCAAAAGCGTCGGTCTGCATCAATTCCGGGACGGACGTGTCACCGAGGGTCACGTCCTTGTCGCTGACCTGGCTCGAGACGTAGCGGTCCGCCGGAGCGACCGTGCCCGAGCTGGGACCGAGCGGCGGATAAACGCGGCCAAGGCCATAAGCTCCGAGCCCGATGACGAGGACGCCGACAGACGTAAGAATCAATTTGCGATTGTTTGAAATAGCGATTGCCATTGTTGCCCCCTTGACTGAGTCAAGACCACCAGTGTGACTCCGCGTTAACGCAAAGTCAATCAATCATCGCTTTCATAAAGGTTTGAAATCAAAGGGAAAATTCGACCCTGCTGAGGACCGTTCCACAACCGGGCAAAACGACTCCTGCGACTCCGTTAACCAGTCCCCGTAGCGTCCTGGTAAGCAGCGCCGGCCTATCGTCGCGGGTTGACGATGGAGACGGTCATGCACCTCCGGACCCTGATCCTGGCGATCGGCGCGGCCAGCCTCGCTGGCGGGGCGGCTGCGCAATCGGTCAAGGCCCCGCTGGGCGACTCGGCAAACGCGCCGAAGGCGAAGGTCGTCCTCGCCTCGGCCGAAGAGCTGCAGTCGCGCCGCGGCGTCGAAGGCCGCGCGGCCGAGGAACCGATCAAGCGCAAGGTGGCGGCACGAGCGACGACGTGCCGCTGCGCGCCTGTCCAGGACGATCCCGAGCCCCAGGATCAATAGTCTTTAGCGGTTCGCCTGCGCGATCTGCTGCGGGCGCGCCCTGATCAACGGAATCTCCCCGTCTCCCACAGCCGCGAACGCCGACCAGTAGAACGGGTGGGAGGTGTCCGCGTCATCCATCAGCTGGCGCTGCGACAGCCGCAAGGCGGTCACCGACGGCGTTCCTGCGGGAGCGGAGAACATCCCGGTCATCAGCCGCTGCGTAGCGTCATAATCATCGGGCACCGGCCAGTGGCTGGCGACCACGAGGCGAGCTCCCGCGCCGACAAACGCGCGCACAAGCCCGTCGAGGGCAACGTCGCCGCCGGTCGCAAGGCCCGCCTGCTGGGTCGCCGCGGCGGTCGCCTTGCCCGCCGTGTCGCAGGCCGAAAGGAGCACCAGGTCGGCATCGAGCCGCAGGTCGAAAATCTCCTTGAAGGTCAGCAACCCGTCCGAGCCGCTGCCGCCGAAGCTGGTCAGCAAAGCCGGCTGCGACGGGCATTTGGGCGCGCGCGACGTGACCACGCCGTGGGTTGCGAAATGCACGATTCGATACTGGTCGAGATCGCTGCGATTCTCGATCGCCTTGTCGGTGAACTCTTCCTTGGTCACCACCGTCACCGGGCCGGCGTTCGCGGCCTGCAGGATCCCGGCGGCGACGTGAAGCTCGCGAGCCGAGATTGGTTGCGCCCAGGACGACAGCGGCAGGACGCAGTCGCGGTCGGCGGTCGCTGGAACCACGCCCGCCGCTTCGCTCGGCGGCGGGACGTTCTCCCCAAGGCCGAGATAGGCCTTGGTGGCCGCTGAGGGCGGCGCGGCGCGCAGCTGGACAAAGCCGCGCGGCGAGACCGAGGTGGAGACGTCACGGTCGCGTCCGAACCAGTTGACACCGCGGAAATCATAGGCGGCTTCGTCGCCGCCTTTCGCGGTGCGGTTCGTAACCAGATCGACCGATGCCTGGTCCATCACCAGCAAATTCGGCGGCAGGCGGAGCATTGCCCCGTCACCCTCGAACACCAGATGCTTGATGGCCGGCACCTCAGCGGCGAAGGGCGCGAACAATTGGGTGTAGAGCCGATGCGAAAGGGCGACGTCGAAGGGATAGGTCTTGCGCTGCCCCGCCTCGACCGTTGAGATGGTGTCGCGCAGCGCAGCAACCTCCTCGTCGAGCTGCTTCGCCGATACGTCGAGACGGGCTGCGCGCGCGCTGGTCGGGCTGACCATCACGGCATAGACGTGGTCGCCGACGATCGTCATCCGATAATAGGCTTCGCCGGGCTTCAGCGCCTTTTGCAGCTCGTCCAGAGCGATCACGGCGTTCGACACCGCGCGATAGCGGGGGAAGCTGGCCAAGGCCGACTGCGTCGTCAGCTGCTGCTTCTGGGATACGTCAAGCGCGGCCTTCAGCGTGCGCGCCCGGACCATTTCTTCCGGTCCCGGTTTGGCGAGGTCGTTGAGCCGGGCAAGTTCAATCCTGGCCCGTTCGATCTGGCGGCCGAGGGTCACCGACTGGCGGAACAGGCGCGCGGCCTCGTCGGACCCGCCGCTAAGCTCGCGCGCAAGCACCGCTTGCGTCTGCGCAAGGCCGGGTCGCACCATCAGCTGCGTCGCCGCGAAAATCTCCTGGAGCGCGGCCGGATCCTGCTTGCGCAGCAAGAGGTCGACATAGGGCCTCAAAACATGCGCAAAGCTCGGCGGCAGATTGCTTGTGTCCGGCTGCGATTTGACGATCTCCTGGAACATTGCCTCGGCCGTCGCCACCTGGCCCTCGCGCGCGAGGAAGCCGGCGAGGCGGGCGCGCGCGTTCAGCAGCGCCGCCGACCCGGGATAATTGGCATCGAGCAGGGCGACCCCCTGCCGATAGAGGCGATCGGCATCGGCCTTGTCGCGACGCTCCTCCGCGATCGCCGCCAGGTCGCCAAAAATCTGCGCGCGCATCCACAGCACTGACGCGACTCTTCCGCCGCGAACGGCTTCGAGCGTGGCATTGGCTCGGTGCAAGGCTTCGCTTGCCGCATTGAGATCGCCGCCAAGCCGCAATGCCGTGCCGCGTAGCTGGAGTGCTTGCCCTTCGAGGATTTCGATTTTCTCGGCCGGCAACAGCTCGGTCGATTGCGCGCCGAGCTGTTGACCGATGCGGGAATCGGCATTGAGCCGCTTGGCGGTCACCGAATCGATTTCGAGCGCGGCGCGCGTGGCCGCATCGCGTTCCATGACCGCTTTGGGAAGCGGCTTGTCGAGTTCCGCGAGGGCCGCTTTCGCATTCCCCCGGTTGAGCGCATGCATTGCGCGGTAATTGCGCAGCCTGCGTGCGACGATCGGGTCCGAACCGACTTGCTCCGCGGCGCGCGCGAACAATGCGTCGGCTTCCGCATACCGGCCGAGGTTGGACTTTTGCAGCGCCTCGTTGGCGAGGCCTTCCGCCCGGCTCAACGGGGCGTCGTTGGCGCTGCTGACGGCTGCGAAGAACTCTGCTGCTTCGGCATAGCTGCCGCTGTTGTTCCGGCGGTAAGCTTCGGCGAGTGCTTTCGAGGGATCGAGCGTGCCCGCCTGGACGCGGGCAAATGCGGCGGGATCGCCGGCGCCGGTGGTCGCGATCGACACTTCACCGTCGGCGGGCCGGTCGGTGACGATGCTGCGCATCGCAAGCTGAAGCACGCTGTCATAGCCCGCGAGGCCTTCGGCGACATAAAGGACGGCACCCTTTTGCAGCGAATAAGCCCGGTAGCCGACATCCGCGCCGTGGAGTTTGCACTCGGTCACCTCGACGGCGCCGAGGCCGGCGATGCTGCCAGGCTTTGGCGTGTCACACGCTGTCTGCTCGGCGCGAAGGGCGGCGAGGCGGGGGCCGGCGCTGCCGGCATCGCGCAGCTTGTACAATTTGCCCACTGGCAGCGCGGCATCGCGGCAGGTCAGCGAATAGCCCGCATCGAACATGTGGCTGAGCGCCTTGTCGGTTGCCGTGCTCTGCGCCGAGCAGAAGATCGTGCCCGAGGTGCCGATGCGGAAGCTGTCGCGGACGCTGAGCGGAGCTGCCGTCGCAGAAGCCGCGGCGGCAACGAGGCAGGAGAGCGCCGTCGTCGTTGCGAAACAAGCCCTGCTCATATGCACCTCCTACTCGCCCGTCGTTCCGGGGCCGTCCCCGATGACGATGTCGCCGCCGCTGGTGACCGGCTCCTCGATCGGCTTGAGGTCGGGGCCGGTGCCGCCGCCGGTTAGGCCGAGGGTCACTTCGATGCCGACATCCTCATCGGTGTTGCCGTCCTCGCCCTGACCCTGGTCGTCGTCCGAAGCCCCGCTTCCGGCTTGCTCTTCGAAACCGAGCGAAAGCGGACTGCTCGTATCGTTGACCGGCCCCAGGATCGTGTCGCCATTGCTAGCCGGCGGG